>Ga0209909_100286_pt1 | contig 50054 bp, 52 predicted proteins | sample FECB22metaG_FD_188302 | JGI IMG/M metagenome (GOLD analysis project Ga0209909, IMG submission 188302) | Cyanobacterial communities from the Joint Genome Institute, California, USA - FECB-22 (SPAdes) (version 3) | ecosystem: Environmental > Aquatic > Thermal springs > Hot (42-90C) > Microbial mats... | reverse complement strand
CCCTGCTCCCCAGCAGCCCAAAAGGCTCAGGACAGATCGGTCCCTCCATCGGTGGCCCGCCTGGCGGTGGTGCGTCAGGCGGGCATCCCGGATCGAAACCAAAATACCAGATCGCCAACACACAAGGACAGACCGCGAAGCGGTCAGGAGGGGGCGACACCGGCGGCGACCGATGAGCGTCAATCACACCCGCTGGAGTCGCCCCCGCCTGGTCGCTGCTTCGCGTCGACCTGTCCTCCCCATTCGCCATCGCGAATGGAGAGGTGAGTGCCGCCTAACGCGCGGGCGCGACCTTGTCGGCCAGGGTGTCGAACTCGGCCAGGAAGACGGCGCGCAGGGGGTCGGTTTCCATGATGACCTCGTGCTGGGCGCCGGGAACCTCGACGTAGCGGCCGTGGGGCAGGCGTTTGGCGGCCCACTGGTTGGTCTGTTTCCAGACGCGGTCGTCCTCGGCGGCCTGGACGATGGTGACGGGGGTGCCGACGGCCTTCAGGGCGCGAGGTTTCAGCGCGCGTTCGCCGGCGTCCAGGCCAAAGGCCAGCCAGCCCCAGGTCGGGCCGCCGACGGCCAGGTGCGGGCAGGCGTAGAGTTGCTGGCGCCACAGCTCGTAGCGGCCCTGGTCGGTGGTCAGGGCGTCGGTCTCGAAGGTGTGGGCGAAGGGGTCGTCGGGGTTGTCGAGGACGAAGTCGCCGGCCTTGCCGTGGCGCAGGTTCCATTTGACGGCCATCTTGACCGTCCACATCGAGCGCTTGCCGGTCTTGATGCGCAACATGGGGCCCGACAGAACCGCACCGGCGAAGCGGCGGTCGTCGGCCTGGAGCGTCAGCAGGTTCAGGACACCGCCCATCGAATGGCCGACGACGATCCAGGGCTTGGGCGCGCGCTCGTTGAAGGCTTCGAGCAGGCGGTCGTAGTCGTCCAGGAATTCCTCCACGGCGCGGGCGTGGCCCTTGAGGCGGTCGGGCAGCAGGCGGGCGGACAGGCCCTGGCCGCGCCAGTCGTGCGCGAGGACGCAGAAGCCGCGGGCCAGAAAATTGCCGATGACCTCGAAATATTTCTCGATCGGCTCGGTGCGGCCGGGGCTGAGGATCACCGTGCCGCGCGGCGTGGCGGCCACCAGGGTGGACGGCGTCCAGAAGGCGGCGCGCAGGCGCAGGCCCCCGGCCCCGCGAAACCATTCGCCCTTGCCGCCCGGCGGGGCGTCGGCGCCGGGGACGCCCATCAGGGGGGCCTCGGCGGTGAATCCCTGGTCGCGGCTCACTCGGGCTTCCTGAATTTCAGGGTCATGCGGTCGCTCTCGCCGATGGCGTCGTATTCCTCGCGGTCGAAGTTGGGGTCGGGCGGCGAGCCGAGCGGGGCGGTCAGGCGTTGCGGCGGCAGGGTGTCCACCCCGAACGGATGGTCCTTGGTGTCGTCCGGGTTGGCGTTGATTTCCGAGGACTCGACGAAGACGAAACCGGCCTCCTCGGCCAGCTGGCGCACGAAGGCCTCCTGGACATAGCCGTTGGCGGCGGCGGGGTCCTGGTCCTCGTCCGGGGCCAGGCGATGCTGTTCGACGCCCAGGATGCCGCCGGGGCGGAGCGCCGCGAAGGCGTCGGCGAAGGCCTTCTCGACAATGCCCGAGGCCATCCAGGGATGGATGGAGCGCATGAACAGGACCATGTCGGCGCTGCCGGGCTCGGCCACGACCGGGCCGGTCATGGCCCCGAAGGCGGTGAACTGGATGTCGCCGTAAAGAGGGCGGTCGCCGCTGAACTTGCGCTGGTAGTTGGCCATCAGGGCAGCCTGGGCTGGGTCGGAACCCGGGCCGGTCGGGAAGCCGGCGGCGACATAGGTGCCGCCGTTGTCGGCCAGATAAGGGGCCAGGATTTCGGTGTACCAGCCGCTGCCGGGCCAGAATTCAACGACGGTCATATTCGGCTGCAGGCCGAAGAAGCGCAGGGTCTCCATCGGGTGACGCCATTCGTCCCGGTCGCGGTCGGCGAGGCGCCAGGGGCCCATGACCGCCCATTCCAGCGAGCCCTCCGGCGGGCCGTCCGGCGTGGCGGCGGGTTCGGGCCGGGCGGTTTCCTCCCGCTCGCAGGCGGCCAGGCCCAGGGCGAGCGCCGCCCCGCCCATCAACAGCAGGCTGCGGCGCGTCGCGATACCGCGCGGTGTCGTCTGGTCAGGTCGCATGCCCACTCCCGGCCGGACCCGGCCGTATCCCGGGTCTCGGCTTAGGGTGCTTCGTCCCCGTGGTCAAAGCCGGTCAGGCCGCCGGCCTGCGGAACCGCAGGGTCATGCGGTCGCTCTCGCCGATGGCGTCAAATTCCGCGCGTTCCGCCTCGGTCAGGGGGGTGGCGCGGTCGGTGGTGTTGTTGGCGCGGGGCGCGCTGTTGCGGACCGGTGGCAGGGTCCAGACGCCATAGGGGTGGTCGCGGTCATCCTTGGGATTGGCGTTCAGCTCGCTGCGCGCGTCGAGCTCGAAGCCGGCCTCCTGGGCGGCGCGGATGACATAGCTTTCCGAGACATAGCCGAGGGGGGCGGTCTGGTCGGGGTTGGAACCCTCCTCCGCGCGGTGCTGTTCGACGGCGAGGACGCCGCCGGGCTTCAGGGCGTCATAGAAGGCCTTCATGAACGGGGCGGTGCGCTCGGCGCGGTGCCAGTTGTGAAAGGCGCGGGCGACGATGACCATGTCGGCGGTGCCGGGCTCGACGGTCATGCCTTCCGCCGGATTGTTGACGGCGACGTAGCGGCCCCCGGTCTGTTGCAGATAGGGGTCGAGAATGGCGGTCCACCAGCCGGCGCGGCCGGGCTGGATCTCGACCACGGTGGCGCCGGGCGTCAGGCCCCAGAAGGTCAGGGTCTCGAACGGGCGGCGGTATTGATCGCGCGCGCGATCGGCGGCGGGGCGGGTCTCCGACGCCACGGCGGCCTGGAGGACGGCGTCTTCCTGGTGCACGGGCGGGGCCATGGCGGCGCGGCGGGCGGTGCGTTCGGCGGGGCTTTCGTCCAGGGTCGGCAGCGGGGCCTGGGCGGCGGCGGGGGCGGCCAGGGCCAGGGTCAGGGCGGACAGGATCAGGGTGCGCATCGGTCGTCTCCGGAAGGACGGGCGAAAGGGATGGCGTTACCCTTACGGGCTCATGCGGGTAGGGCAAGAGATGGATGTGTCCCGGCGCGCGACGCCGTGCCGCGCCTGCTCTCTTGAACTGGCCGTGGGGCTTCCCAAATCCCTGCTCGAAGCCCGCCGATGTCGGGGGTTTCTCGGACCACAGGCGGGGCCCAGCCGGGACCGTCGACGGTTCGACATCTCAACCTTGCTGATCCTCAGGAGGATAGACCCATGCGTACCCTGGACCTGACCCCGCTGTACCGTTCCGCCGTCGGTTTCGACCGTCTGGCCGGACTTCTGGAGACCGCCGCGCGCACCGGCGAGACCAACGGCTGGCCCCCCTATAATATCGAGACCACCGGCGAGAACCGCTACCGGATCGAGATCGCCGTCGCCGGCTTCAAGCCGGACGAGCTGAACCTGGAGGTCAAGGAAAACCTCCTGACCGTCAGCGGCAAGAAGGCCGCCAGCGAAGACGCCCAGCGCAACTTCCTGCACCGCGGCCTGGCCGAGCGCGACTTCGAGCGCCGGTTCCAGCTGGCCGACTATGTGGTGGTGACCGAGGCGAACCTCGACAACGGCCTTCTGGCCATCGACCTGAAGCGCGAACTGCCCGAGGCGCTGAAGCCCCGCACCGTGCCGATCGGCACGGCCAAGCCGCTGATCGAAGGCGAGGCCGCCGCCAACGCGGCGTAAGCCGCGCCGGCGAATGATGCGAAGGGGCGGTCGAAAAGCCGCCCCTTTTTCTGTGACGGTTCACTCGAGAGATCGACCGCCCTCCCTTTCGTCATTCCGGGTCTCCGCTTCGCTACGCCCGGAATGACGAAAAAAGGCAGGAAACCTCCGCCCTATGTCAGGGCTTGGACGATCCGCTCGATCCTTTGACGGATGTCTGGGACGGCGATGGTCTCCCAGAAGGCGGCACGGGCTGGGGGGCCGAGGACGAACAGCTGCGGATCGGGGCGACCGTCCGCGTCCAGCACTCGGCCGGTGGCGTCAAGGTCCAGGCCGAGCCTGATCGCGTCCATCCGGCCCCGGCCCGAGTCGATCAGTGGGCCGGTCAGGGGATCGCAGGCCGAGTCGTGGCCGGGGCCGGTGCAGTCGATCAGCCAGGCGGCCTGGATCGGATCGCCCGGGCTGGCTTGGCCGGGTCGTGGCCGCCACGCCAACCGAACGCCGTCCGGCCCGCTGTCGATCGATCGAACCCGGCCGGCGAGGATGCGCAGCCGCCCCGACTCCATCAGCGCCTCCAGCGTCGCGGCCAGTCGGCCTGCGATGCGATGCCGGTGGACGTCCCACCAGGGGCGAAGGTGACGGACGAAGCGGGCGCGGGTCACAGGGTCGGCCTGGGCCCAGAGGTCAGCGGTGCGGCCGCGCAGCCCCTCCATGACAGCGCGCCAGCCCTCGGTTCGCGCCAGGCGGCGGGCCTCCGCGAGCCGGCCGGAGGCCGGGCCAGTGGTCAGCGTGGGGCTCGGAGCGGCCACCGGATCGGGCCGTTCGGCGTGGGACCGAGGCAACAGCCCGCGGCGTGACAGGGCCGTGGCCTGGCCGCGCCAGCCCCGGCCCTTTAGCCACAGCACCATATCGACCATGGTCAGGCCGGTGCCGATGATGACGATCTCGTCGTCCCGTCCGATGACGTCCAGCGCACCCGGGGCCCACGGGTCGCCGATCACGCGCCCCTGGCCGGACGCGGTTCGGGGCGCGGGGTTGCCGGTGGCCAGGACGACGGTGCCCGCCGCCACGGTCCGTCCGTCGGACAGGGTGACGGTCGTGCCGTCGATGGCGGTCGCGCGGCCGGTGACACGATGGATCAGGCCGGGATGGGCCGCTTCCACCTCGGCCAGGCGGTGCTGGACATACAGGCCGTACAGGCGCCGGGGGGCGAAGTCTTCGGGCTCGGCGCGGTCCGGGTGGTGGACGGCCAGCCAGCGGACGAAATGGTCGGGGTCGCCATCGACCGCGCTCATCCGTGCCGAGCGAACGTTCAACAGATGGCCGTCGAACGGCGTGGAATAGGCCACGCCCAGACCGAACGTTCCGCCCGCGTCGATCACCGTCGAGGCGACGCCGCGCTCGGCCAGACGCGCGGCCAGCATGGTGCCGGAGAAGCCGCCGCCGACGATGGCCACGCGTTGGATGTCGCTCACGCCCCCTCCAGGACCGGCCCCGGTCTCGGGATCAGATTTCCTGGTTGTAGTCGGTCACGCCGTGCGCGGCGAGACGGGGTTTCATCTCCTGACGGAACAAATCGCGCATGTCGTCGGCGGAGCGCATGCTCTCGACCACCACGACCAACTCCGGCTTGTTGGACGAGGCGCGGACCAGGACCCAGGAGCCGTCCTCCAGATGCACCCGGGCGCCGTTGACGGTGATCACCTCGACGATCTTCCGTCCCAGGATCGATCCGCCCTGCTCGCCCAGTTTGACATATTCGGCGACGAGCTTTTCCAGCACCTGATACTTGGTCTCGTCCGAGCAATGCGGCGACATGGTCAGGCTAGTCCAGGCGTCTGGCAGGGCGGCCTTCAGTTCACTGAGCGTTTTCCCGGGATTGCGGTCCAGCATCGCCAGGACCGCGGCCGCCGCGACCAGGCCGTCGTCATACCCGTGGCCCAGCTCGCCGGCCATGAAGAAGTGGCCGGACTTCTCGAACCCGGCCAGCGCCCCGATCTCGGCGGTCTTGCGCTTGATGTAGGAGTGGCCGGTCTTCCAGTAGACGGTGGTCGCCCCGTTGGCTTTCAGGACGTCGTCGGTCTTGTACAGGCCCGTCGATTTCACATCGACGACGAAGGTCGCGTTCGGGTGCAGGGCCGACAGGTCGCGGGCCAGCATCAGGCCGATCTTGTCGGCGAAGATCTCCTCGCCGGTGTCATCGACGACGCCGCAACGGTCGCCGTCGCCGTCGAAGCCGAGCGCCAGGTCGGCGCCGGTCTCGCGCACCTTGTCCGCCATCTGGACCAGCATGGCGTGATCTTCCGGGTTCGGATTGTATTTGGGAAAGGTGTAGTCCAGGTCGGTGTCCATCTCGATCACCTCGGCCCCCATGGCGCGCAGCGCATTGGGGGCGAAGGCGCCGGCGGTGCCGTTGCCGCAGGCGGCGACGACCTTGATCGGGCGGCTGAGTTTAAGCTTGGCGGCCACGTCGGCGATGTAGCGGTCGCGGAAGCCCTCGACCCGTTCCAGCCGGCCGCCGTCGCGCGCGATGCCCTCGCCGCCCAGGACGATCTGTTTCAGCCGGCCCATCTCGTCGGGGCCGAAGGTCAGGGGGGCTTTCGCGCCCATCTTGACGCCGGTCCAGCCGTTCTCGTTGTGCGAGGCGGTGACCATGGCCACGCACGGACAATCCAGCGCGAACTGGGCGAAATAGGCCGTCGGCGACAGGGCCAGGCCGATGTCGACAACCTCCATCCCGCCTTCCAACAGTCCCAGGATCAGCGCCTGTTTGACGCCCAGCGAATAGGACCGGAAGTCGTGGCCGACGACGATGCGGGGCCGGACCCCGATCTCCTGCACATAGGTGGCCAGGCCCAGGCCCAGGGCCTGGATGCCCAGGAGGTTGATCTCTTTCTCAAGAATCCAGCGGGCGTCGTATTCGCGAAAGCCGGTCGGCTTGACCAGGGGGACGGTCTCGAAGTCGAAGGTGTTGGGGACCAGGTCCTGGCGGGGCTTGAGCATGTGAGGTTCCAGGTTCTAGGGGCTGGGTTCTAGGGGAGCCCGTGGGCCGGTGGAGGCGATAGCGCGAACGGACTGGAATCCCTAGAACCTAAAACCTAGAACCTAGTCCCTCGATCCCGCTTGCCCGGAGTTTTCATGCCCCGCCTGATCCTGCTGCGCCACGGCCAGAGCCAGTGGAACCTGGAGAACCGGTTCACCGGCTGGGTCGATGTGGACCTGACCGACCAGGGCGAGGCCGAGGCCCGGTCGGGCGGAGAGCGGATCGCGGCGGCGGGGTTCACGCCGGACGTGATGTTCACATCGGTGCTGAAGCGGGCCAGGCGGACGGGGGCGCTGGCCTTGCAGGCGGCGGGGATGAAGGATGTGCCGGTGGTCGAGGACTGGCGGCTGAACGAGCGGCATTACGGCGGGCTGACCGGGCTGGACAAGGCCGAGACGGCGGCCAGGCATGGCGAGGACCAGGTCCAGGTCTGGCGCCGCAGCTATGACGTGCCGCCGCCGCCCATGGAGCGCGGCCACGAATGGGATTTCGCCGAGGACCTGCTGTATGCCGGCCAGGCCATCCCCGATACCGAGAGCCTGAAGACCACGCTGGACCGGGTGCTGCCCTATTGGAACGATGCGATCGCGCCGCGACTGAAGGCAGGTGAGGACGTGCTGATCGTGGCCCACGGCAATTCGCTCCGGGCCATCGTCAAACATCTGTTCGACGTGCCGGACGACCGGATCGTGGGGGTGGAGATTCCGACCGGCAACCCGCTGGAGATCGATCTGGACAGCGCCTTGCGGCCGACAGGGGCGCGGTATCTGGACGGGGCCCGGGCGACCGAGCTGCCGCCCCTGCCGGGAGCGGCGGCTTGAGCACGGCCGATCAGGACGCGGCCTTCATGGGCCGGGCCATCGACCTGGCCCTGGCGCGGATGGGCGAGACCTGGCCTAATCCGGCGGTCGGATGCGTGATCGTCAAGGATGGCGCGATGCTGGCCGAGGCCGCGACGGCGCCGGGCGGGCGGCCCCATGCCGAGGAACAGGCGGCGCCGGCTGCCGGCGAGGCGGCGCGGGGCGCGACGGCCTATGTGACGCTGGAGCCGTGCGGGGCGCGGTCGTCGGGGCGGCAGTCGTGCGCCCATTTCCTGGCCGAGGCGGGGATCGCGCGGGTGGTGGTGGCGTGCCTGGACCCCTCGCCGTTCGCGGCCGGGCGCGGAACGGAGCGGCTGCGGCAGGCGGGGTTGGAGGTCGAGACGGGGTTATGCGGCGACCGGGCGTCGGTGCTGGCCGAGGGGTTCCTGCACCGGCTGGAGACCGGGCGGCCGATGGTGCGGATCAGCGAGGACGGCGCCGGTTTCGACGCCCGCTTCGCCGCCTCGCCGCGCGCCGACCTGGTGACCGAACTGCAGCGCCTGGGCGAGGCGGGCTATACGCGGCTGTGGACGGGGCCGGGGGAACTGGCCGAGGCGCTGGATGAGCAGGGGCTGCTGACGCGGTGACAGTGCTGTCTAGGTGTCGCAGTCGTATCGTTCGCAGTAGCGACGACGTAGTTCGATCGCAGCGGCTTCCTGCTCAGGCGTAAACTCCGGGCAGGCGGCCGTGATCTCTTCGTCCGTCGGCCAAGTGACCTCCTCGCCCGCCTTCAACCGTCGAAGCTTGTCCTCGCCGAACGCGCGCGCGACCTGGAGGACAAGGGTTTCTCGCGACCCCTCCGGCGATGCCGGAAACAGTTCCTCGATCCAAGGCTCCACGACCACGCGCCGGTCATGGTCCAGTCCATCCAGCCAGTCATTCTCGGGCAGGTCCTCAGCGCCCCGTCCTACGAACTCGCGGGCGAGGGCCATAGTTTCTTCAGAAGGCTTGGCGCCGCGCCACGCCTCAAACGGCTGCCCCAACGGAAACGCCTCGAACCGTACGGTCGTCATCATGCTTCCCGGGACTGGGGCCCCATCGATGCGGCGAGTTCGAATTTGGCCGCTCGCCACAACGAGGCGCGCCGCAGACCCGAAGCCCAAGCCGGGCGTGGTTTCCTCGATCACGCCACAGTTAAAGGGATGTCCGTCCTCCAGAACGTAACAACGGACGGTCGCGGATCCGCTGATTCCGATCAGGTTGGCGAAACCAGGCATGAGGTTGCTGGCCAGGCCAAGATCTGGAGGCCGATCCCAACGAATATTTTCAATGACTGACGGCGCATCCTGCGTTTCGCCTGAGCCATCGGGCGCCGAGTTCGATAAGGCAAGCATCAGGAAAACGCCGAGACAGAACCGCATCACCCGCCCCCTACCGACGTCGCAAACCGACGAATGCCATCTTCTGAAACATGGACACGCTTGAGATGTAAAGCCTGAAACCCGGATTTCCGCAAAGCTTCCTTAAACCCCAGCGGTTAAGGTTACCGCCATGGGGTTGCCTTCCGAAGACGTGATCCGCCGCAAGATCGGCCAGGACGAGCTGAACGCGATCTGCGCCAAGCACGACCGGCTATGGCAGGCCAAGCCCGGCGGGGCGCGGGCGGTGTTCGCCTGGCTGGACCTGTCGGGGCTGGACCTGCGCGGACGCAATCTGTCCGACGCCGACTTTTCCGCCACCAAGATGCATGGCTGCGACCTGACCGGGGCCAAGCTGGACAATGCCAGCTTCTTCGGGGCGGACATGCAGGAGGCGCTGCTGATCGACGCCAGTTTGCGGCGGGCCGATCTACGCGGAGCCTGCCTGCGCGGGGCGGACCTGACTGGGGCCGATCTGTTCGAGGCCGATCTGCGCGAGGGGACACTGGCCGCGGCCGATCGCAAGGCGGGGTTCCGGGTTCTGGAACCGGAATCCAGGCCCGAGGCGACCCAGGCGCAGGGGGTGGTCCTGGCCGGGGCCAATCTGCAGCGGTCGCGGCTATCGGGGATCATCGCCACGGCGGCGGACTTTTCAGACGCGATCATGAAGGACTGCAAGCTGGTCCGGGCCAATCTGAAACAGGCCAATTTCCGCGGGGCGGACCTGGCGGGCGCGGACATGTCGGGGGCTGACCTGTCCGGCGCCGACCTGCGCGACGCTGTCTTGGTGGGGGTCAAGGCGGCCATGTGGCGGACCGACGGGGCCAATATGGACGGGGCCCTGACCGACGACCGCCCGGCGGGGGCGCCGGTGGCGCGGATGCCGGCGGCGGACATGCTGCATGAACATGCGGTGTGGTGTGAATCCGGTGGCGTGGAGGGCCAGCCCTCGGTGTTTGACGGGGTGGACCTGCGGGCCTTGGGGTCGATCACCGGGCTGAACCTGACGGCCCTGTCGGCCAAGGGGGCGGTGTTCTACGGCCTGAACATGGAAGGGGTGCAGTTGCAGGGGGCCCATCTGGAGGGGGCGGACCTGCGCTCGACCAATCTCAGGCGGGCCGATCTGCGCGGGGCGCGGCTGAAGGGGGCGCGGCTCAGCGGGGCCGATCTGCGCGAGGCCCAGCTGGGGCCGCTGATGATCGGGCCGGAGCGGTTGCTGCCGGCCGATCTGACCGAGGCGAACCTGCGGGGGTGCGATCTGTCGGGGGCGGATGTGCGGCGGGCGGTGCTGACCGGCGCGGATTTGAGCCGGGCTCGGCTGCACGGGGCGAATATGAAGGGCGCGGAGATGACCGGGGCCAATATGGCCGGGTCGCGGGGGTTCGAGGCAGTGGAGCCGGCGTAGGGCGTGACGAATTCGGGCGAGATCGCTCAGGTCGATCCCTCTCCCAGAGGGAGAGGGCTTGAGCGCCCGAGAGGCCGTCAGGCCGTCAGGCCGTCAGGCCGTCAGGCCGATCGGCCTTGCGCGAAAGGGTGAGGGGTTGTGCTTTCGCCGTTTAAATCGTGACCCCTCACCCTTTCGGCTTAGCGCATCGCTACGCTCTGCGAGCCTCAAACCCTCTCCCGCTGGGAGAGGGACGTGGAAAGCCTTACGCCCTACCGCACCGCCTGGACCGCCAAGGCGACGTCATCGACCACGGCCTTGACCAGGCCTTCGTCGTCGCCCTCTGCCATGACGCGGATCAGTTTTTCGGTGCCGGAGGGGCGGACCAGCAAACGTCCTTGTCCTTGAAGGCGGGCCTCGCCGTCGGTGATGGCGGCCTTCACCGTGGCGTCGTCCAGGGGCTTGCCCTGGGTGTAGCGGACGTTCTTCAGCAATTGCGGGACCGGGTCGAACTGGCGGGCCAGTTCGCTCATCGGGCGGCCGCTCTCGACCATCACGGCCAGGACCTGGAGCGCGGCCATCAGGCCGTCGCCGGTGGTGGCGTGGTCGTGCAGGATCAGGTGGCCGGACTGTTCGCCGCCCAGGTTAAACCCGCCGGACCGCATCCGCTCCATCACATAGCGGTCGCCGACGGCGGTGCGTTCCAGGGTCAGGCCATCGGCCTTGAGCGCGCGTTCCAGGCCCAGGTTGGACATCACGGTGGCCACCACGCCGCCGCCGGACAGGCGGCCGCGCTGGGCCCAGTCGCGGCCGATCAGGGCCATGATCTGGTCGCCGTCCACGACCTTGCCGTGCTCGTCGCAGATGATCAGGCGGTCGGCGTCGCCGTCCAGGGCGATGCCGATGTCGGCGCGATACTGTTTGACGGCGGCGGCCAGGGTCTGGGGGTGGGTCGAGCCGCAGTCGGCGTTGATGTTGGTGCCGTTCGGAGAGACGCCGACGGCGCAGACCTCGGCGCCCAGTTCGAACAATGTGGTGGGGGCGACGCGGTAGGCGGCGCCGTTGGCGCAGTCGACGGCGATGCGCAGGCCCTGCAGGCTGAGGGTTTTCGGGAAGGCGGACTTGGCGACCTCGACATAGCGCCAGGGGGCCTCGTCGATGCGTTTGACGCGGCCGAGGCGGTTGGAGGGGGCCAGGCCGACGTCCAGCGCCTCGTCCATCATGGCCTCGATGGTGCGTTCGGTGTCGTCGGACAGTTTGTAGCCGTCGGGGCCGAACAGCTTGATGCCGTTGTCAGCATAGTCGTTGTGGGAGGCCGAGATCATGACGCCCAGGTCGGCGCGCATCGACCGGGTCATCATCGCCACGCCGGGCGTCGGGATCGGGCCGAAGGTGCGCACGTCCATGCCGACCGAGGCGAAACCGGCGACCAGGGCCGGCTCGATCATATAGCCGGACAGGCGGGTGTCCTTGCCGATCACGACCAGATGGCGACGGTCGTCCTGGCTCATGAACAGGCGCCCGGCGGCCAGGCCGACGCGCAGGGCGACCTCGGCCGTCATGGGATGGCTGTTGGCCCGGCCGCGGATGCCGTCGGTGCCGAAGAATTTCCTGTCGCCCATGCCTGTCTCCGCCCGCGAAATCATCCGAAACCGGTTTTTAGGTTTCATTGCCTCAGACACGTCCTAGAGCAGACCTTCACACCCGTCATCCTCGGGCTCGGCCTGGGGCTTTCGGATCATCGATGGTCAAACCACCCCCGTCATCACCAGGCTTGTCCCGGTGATCCATACGCCCAGGTGCCGAGGTCAGGCTCCGGGATCGACATCGGTGGTTTCGGCCGAAGACGGAATTTATGGATGGCCGGGACAAGCCCGGCCATGACGGATTGATGGTTGGACCAGTGAATCGTGGTCGAACGGCCCGGAGACGATCAGAATGTGCGGCATCATCGGTATCGTCGGTACGAAGCCCGTCGCCGAGCGGCTTGTCGAAAGCCTGAAGCGGCTGGAGTATCGCGGCTATGACTCCGCCGGGATCGCGGCCCAGGTGGACGGGCGGCTGGAGCGGCGGCGCGCGCCGGGCAAGCTGAAGGCACTGGAGGCGGTGCTGGCGGCCCAGCCCCTGGTCGCCACCACCGGCATCGGCCACACGCGCTGGGCCACCCACGGCGCACCGACCGAGCGCAACGCCCATCCCCATATCGCGGGCCGGGTGGCCGTCGTGCACAACGGCATCATCGAGAATTTCGCCGAGCTGAAGGCCGAGCTTCAAGCGGCCGGGGCGGTGTTCCAGTCCGACACCGACACCGAGGTGGTGGCGCATCTGCTGGACCGGTACTTGTCGGACGGACTGGGGCCGCTGGAGGCGTTCCAGGCGACGCTGAAGCGCCTGTCGGGAGCCTTCGCCCTGTGCGTGCTGATCACCGGCGAGGAGGACGTGATCCTGGCCGCCCGCAACGGCCCGCCCCTGGCCGTGGGGCATGGCGACGGCGAGATGTTCATCGGCTCGGACGGGCTGGCGCTGGGGCCGTTCACCGATCGGGTGACCTATCTGGAGGACGGCGATCACGTCATCGCGACGCATGGCGGGGCCCGCATCTTCGACGCCTCGGGGGCCGAGGTGAAGCGGGCGATCAAAACGGTGCCGGCCTCGGCGGCGCTAATGGAGAAGGGCAATTATCGTCACTTCATGGAGAAGGAAATCCATGACCAGCCCGAGGGATGCCAGCACACGATCGCGGCCTATGTCGATGCCCTGAGCGGCCAGGCGACGGTCGCGGGTGTGGATTTCGCAGGCCTGGAGCGGGTTCAGATCGTGGCCTGCGGGACGTCCTATATCGCGGGGATGATCGGGCGGTATCTGATCGAACAGCTGGCCGACCTGCCGGTGGATGTCGAGATCGCCTCGGAATTCCGGTATCGCCAGCCGGCTTTGCGGCCCGGCGCCCTGGCCATCGCCATGTCCCAGTCGGGCGAGACGGCCGATACCCTGGCGGCGTTCCGGCACTGTGCCGAGGCGGGGATGAAGACCGCCGCCATCGTCAATGCGACCGAGTCCACCATCGCGCGCGAGGCCGATGTGGTCTGGCCGATCCATTGCGGGGTCGAGATTGGGGTGGCCTCGACCAAGGCCTTCACCGCCCAGGTCAGCGTGATGATCGCCATCGCCATCGCCGCCGCCCGGGCCCGGGGCCGGATCGATGCGGCGGAGGAGACGCGGCTGGTGCGGGTGCTCTTGGGCGCGCCGCGTCTGATCGCCGAGGCGATCGGGCTGGAGGAGGCGATCAAGGACATCGCCCATGAGGTCGCGAAAGCGCGGGACGTGCTCTACCTCGGTCGGGGACCGATGTCGGCGCTGGCGCTGGAGGGGGCGCTGAAGCTGAAGGAGATCAGCTATATCCATGCCGAGGGCTATGCCGCGGGAGAGCTGAAGCACGGGCCGATCGCCCTGGTGGACGAGCATACGCCGATCATCATCCTGGCCCCGTTCGACGCCTGGTTCGAGAAGTCGGCGTCCAACATGAGCGAGGTCATGGCGCGGGGCGGCAAGGTGGTGTTCATCACCGATCCGCAAGGGGCGAAGCACGCGCCGGAGGGGGCCGAGGTGGTGGTGACGGCGCCGGCGTCCGATCCGCTGATCTCGGCCCTGGTGATGAGCGCGCCGATCCAGCTGCTGGCCTATCATGTGGCGGTGGTGAAGGGGGCGGATGTCGACCAGCCGCGCAATCTGGCCAAGTCGGTGACGGTGGAGTGACCAAACGGGCGGTGATGCGTTAGGGTCCGCGCCCGCTGTTCAGGATTTCCGCATGACCGCTTCCCCCGCCCGGCTTCGCAAGGCCGTTCTTCCCGTCGCCGGACTGGGCACCCGCGTGCTGCCCGGCACCAAGACCACGCCCAAGGAACTGCTGAACGTCGTCGACCGGCCGATCCTCAGCTATATCGTGGAGGAGGCGCGCGAGGCCGGGATCGAACATATCGTCTTCGTCACCGGCCGGGCCAAACAGGCGATCGAGGACTATTTCGACCACCAGATCGAGCTGGAGGCCCAGCTGGAGGCCAAGGGCAAGACCGACATCCTGGAAACCATGACCGCCGAACTGGCCACCGCCGGGGAGATGAGCTTCACCCGCCAGATGCAGCCCAAGGGGCTGGGCCATGCCGTGTGGTGCGCGCGCGACATCATCGGCCACGAGCCGTTCGCGGTGCTGCTGCCCGACGTGATCGTGGACAGCCAGCCGGGGGCGCTGAAACAGCTGGCCGAGGTCTATGCGGAGGTGGGGGGGAACATCATCGGGGTGGAACAGGTGCCGGACGCCGACACCCACAAATACGGCATCGTCGATCCCGAGACACGCGACGGTCGCCGGATCGGGATGAAGGGAATGGTCGAGAAACCGGCCCAGGGGACGGCACCGTCCAACCTGTCGATCTCGGGGCGCTATATTCTCCAGCCGGAAATCTTCGACATCCTGGCCAATCAGGGCCGAGGAGCGGGCGGAGAAATCCAGCTGACCGACGGCATGGCGACCCTGATGGCCAGCCAGGCCTTCACGGCGGTCGAGTATGAAGGCGTGACCCACGACTGCGGCGACAAGATCGGCCTGCTCAGGGCCAATGTCGCCCTGGCGCTGAAACGGCCCGATCTGGGCGAGGCGGCGCGAGAGGCGATCAGCGCCCTGTTGTGATCAGCCGCAGACCGGGCAGGCCGGGTCGCGGCTGACGGTCACGGTGCGGGCCGTGGCGTTGAGGCCGTCGTAGAGCAGCAGCCGCCCGGTCAGAGGTTCGCCCGCGCCGGTGATGATCTTGACGGTTTCCAGGGCGGTCATGGCGCCGATGACCCCCGCCAGCGCCCCGACCACGCCGACGCGGGCGCAGGTGTCGGCGTCGGTCGGATGGTCCGGCACCAGGCAGCGATAGCAGGGGCGGCCGGCCAGGACCGCGACCTGACCGGTCCAGCGGCCCAAAGCCCCGGAGACCAGCGGCACTCCGGCCGCCACGCAGGAGGCGTTGACGGCATGGCGGACGGCGAAGTCGTCGGTCCCGTCGATGACTACGTCGTGACCGGCCACCATACCGGGCGCAAAGGGGGTCGGATGGGTCTGGATAGCGACGTGGGGGTTCAGCGCGGTCAGACGGCGGGCCGAAACCTCGACCTTGGACGCGTCGATGTCGGGGGTGGCAAACTGGATCTGGCGCTGCAGGTTGGACAGGGCGACGGTGTCGGGATCGACCAGGGTCAGATGACCCACGCCCGCCGCCGCCAGATACAGGGCGGCCGGGCCGCCGACGCCGCCCATCCCGACGATCAGGACACGGGCGGCCTTCAGCCTCTGCTGGCCCGGGCCGCCGATCTCGGACAGGACCAGATGGCGGGCGTAGCGGTCGATCTCGTCTTCGGAAAAGGTCACGGGCCCCGTCTAGCGCCGGACGGGACGGCGGTCACGCGGCCCGGCGATAGTCCAGCATGGCCTCGACATCGCCGACGGCCAGGCGTTCGATGCCCGGGAGGCCCACGCCGGCCAGGGTCTGGCCCGGCTCGCGGCAGATACTGACCGGCTGGGTCAGCCGGCGCTGGGCGATCGGCATGTCGCCGATGACCATCAGGCCCGACAGGCGCGGATCGTCGGACAGGCGGCGCAGCAGCCGGTCGACATCGGCCCGCGCGCCTTCGATCACCTGGACCATGCGCCGGTCGTGGAACAGCATGGTGCTGCAGATGCGGTCGCGGCGGTTGTTGGCGTCCGACACGCCCAGAATCTGGGCGATCGACAGGGTCGACTGGCCCGTGGCGCCGACGGTCTCGGCGGTGATGATGACCCGGAACAGCACGACAATCAGCCCCTGTATGCGCGGATATGTGGAATCAACGTGCCGTGTAATCGATTACAACGGCAAGATAATGGCGCTATACAGCCATTGATTTTGCTCAATTTGCCGCTTGCCGCGCCACAATTCAGTTGCCATCTGGGGCGGATGGACACGTTGAAAGACACCGCCGGCCCGGGCTGGCACGGCACCACCATCCTGGCGGTGCGCAAGGACGGCCGCACGGTGATCGCCGGCGACGGCCAGGTCTCGATGGGGCCGACCATCGTCAAGGGGGCGGCGCGCAAGGTGCGGGTTCTGGCGGGGGGAAAGGTGCTGGCCGGGTTCGCAGGCGCGACGGCGGATGCCTTCACCTTGATCGAGCGGCTGGAGGCCAAGCTGGAACAGTATCCGGACCAGCTGGCGCGGGCGTGCGTCGATCTGGCCAAGGACTGGCGGACGGATCGGTATCTGCGGCGGCTGGAGGCGATGCTCCTGGTGGCGGATTCGGCATCGATCTTCACCGTGACGGGGGTCGGCGACGTGCTGGAGCCCGAGCACGGGGTGGCGGCGGTCGGATCAGGCGGCAATTTCGCCCTGTCGGCGGCGCGGGCGCTGATCGACCATACCGAGATGGACGCCGAACGGATCGCGCGCGAGGCGATGAAGATCGCGGCGGAGATCTGCGTCTATACGAACGGGAACCTGACGGTGGAGACGCTGGGGTAGGGTCTGGCGGTTTGGTTCATCACAACGAACACAACGGAATGCACAACGAACACGACGGGATCGGGGGTGTGTCGGAGGGCGTGAACCGCATTGGACGGTTCGTGATGGATGCCGCGTTCGCGGCGCATCGGGCTTTGGGGCCGGGACTGCTCGAGGCGGTATATGAGGCGTGTCTGGCTGAGGAACTCAGGCAAATGAGGTTGCAGGTCGATCGCCAGGTCGGCGTTCCTGTCACCTACGGCGACGTGCGCATGGATGTCGGCTATCGGCTCGACCTGCTGGTCGAAGGGTGCGTGGTCGTGGAGGTGAAATCGATCGACGCCCTTGCGTCGATCCATACGGCTTAGGTTCTCACCTATCTGCGCTTCTCCGGGGTACGGCTCGGCTATCTGATCAATTTCAATACCGTCAGACTGAAAGACGGCTTTCGCCGTCTCATCCTCTGATCCCGTCGTGTTCGTTGTGCCTTCCGTTGTGTTCGTTGTGATGAACCGCCCCTCCCCAACCGGCCACCGCCGCCCCATTTCCAGCCCATGACCGACCTCTCCCCCCGCGAAATCGTCTCCGAACTCGACCGCTTCATCGTCGGCCAGCACGACGCCAAGCGCGCCGTGGCCGTGGCCCTGAGGAACCGCTGGCGGCGCAAGCGCGTGCCCGAGGACCTGCGCGACGAGGTCACGCCCAAGAATATCCTGATGATCGGGCCGACCGGCGTCGGCAAGACCGAGATCGCGCGGCGGCTGGCCAAGCTGGCGGGATCGCCGTTCCTGAAGGTCGAGGCGACCAAATTCACCGAGGTCGGCTATGTCGGCCGCGACGTGGACCAGATCCTGCGTGACCTGGTCGAGGCGGCCCTGATCATGGTGCGCGACCAGCGCCGGTCGGGCGTCCGCGCCAAGGCCGAGGGGGCGGCGGAGGAGCGGATTCTGGATGCCCTGGTCGGGCCTGGGTCGCAGCCGGCGACGCGCGACGCCTTCCGCAAGAAGCTGCGGTCCGGGGACCTGGACGACAAGGAGATCGAAATCGCGCTCGCCGACACATCGTCGCCGATCCAGGGGCTGGACATGCCGGGCGGGGGCAATGTCGGAATGATCAATCTCTCGGAGATGCTGGGCAAGCTGGGCGGCAACCGGACCAAGTCGGTGCGAACGACGGTCAGGGACGCGATGGCCCCGCTAATGACCGAGGAGAGCGACAAGCTGCTGGATCAGGACCGTCTGACCCGAGAGGCTGTGACCCTGGCCGAGCAGGAGGGGATCGTCTTCCTGGACGAGATCGACAAGGTCGCCGGGCGTCAGGACAGGGGCGGGGCGGATGTGTCGCGCGAGGGGGTGCAGCGCGACCTGCTGCCGCTGATCGAGGGGACGACGGTTTCCACCAAATACGGGCCGGTGAAGTCGGACCATGTGCTGTTCATCGCCTCGGGCGCCTTCCATGTCGCCAAGCCCAGCGACCTGTTGCCGGAACTGCAGGGCCGGCTGCCGATCCGGGTCGAGCTGAAGGCCCTGACGCGCGACGACTTCCGCCGCATCCTGACCGAGCCCGAAGCCAATCTGATCCGCCAGAACCAGGCGCTGCTGGCCACCGAGGACGTGACGCTGACCTTCACCGACGACGCGATCGAGGCCCTGGCCGATGCGGCGGTGGCGGCCAATTCCGCCGTCGAGAACATCGGCGCGCGGCGTCTGGTGACGGTGCTGGAACGGGTGCTGGAGGAGACCAGCTTCAAGGCCTCGGACCTGTCGGGCGAGACGGTCTATTTCGACGGCGAGGCGGTGCGGGAGAAGGTCGGCGACCTAGCCAAGAACGCCGACCTGAGCCGGTTCATCCTGTAGCCGGTTCACCGGCCGGGCCGGGGCGGCTATGAAGACCCCATGACCTCCGCCCCCCTTCCCGACGCCGGCCGGAACTGGGTCGACACCCATGCGCCCGAGGCGCTGAAGCCTTGGCTGAAGCTGGGGCGGTTCGACCGGCCGATCGGGATCTGGTTGCTGCTGCTGCCGGGGTGGCAGGGGATCACCCTGGCGCTGGCGCAGTATGGGACGCGGCCGGACCTTTTTGCGCTGTGGCTGTTCGTCGGCTTCGGCATCGGGGCGTGTCTGATGCGGGCGGCGGGGTGCGCCTTCAACGACATCGTCGATCGCGACATCGATGCAAAGGTCGCGCGGACGGCGCAGAGGCCGATCCCGTCGGGGCGGATCACGGTGAAAGAGGCGTGGCTGTTCCTGGTGACGAGCAGCCTGATCAGCCTGCTGATCCTGCTGACGCTGAACCTGACGGCCATCCTGCTGGGGTTCGCCTCACTGGCCCTCGTCGCGGCCTATCCGTTCATGAAGCGGATCACCTGGTGGCCCCAGGCCTGGCTGGGGCTCACCTTCAACTGGGGCGCGCTGATGGGGTTCGCGGCGGCGGTTTACATCGCTGCCTATCCCGCCGTTCAAGAAGCGGCGCGAGATGCTTTCCCTATCCTGGAAGACACCCTGGGAAGCAATCCATGGCTGGCACTCGACGCAGAGCGCCTGACGATTGCCGATGTCTATTTGGCCCCCAGAGCCTTTCTTCCGGCCATCCTGCTCTACCTGGGCGGCGTCTTCTGGACCCTCGGCTACGACACGATCTATGCGCTACAGGACATCGAGGACGACGCCATGACTGGGGTCAAGTCCTCGGCCCGGCGGCTGGGCTCGAACGCCACGGGCGGCGTGGCGGTGTTCTACGGGCTGAGCGCGCTGTTCGCCGCCGTGGCGGGGTGGAGCGCCGGTCTCGGCCCGCTGTTCTGGATCGGCCTGGTCGCCTATGCCGCCCATCTGGCGTGGCAGGTGCGGACGTTGCGCCTCGACAATGCCACCCTGGCCCTGCGACTGTTCAAGTCGAACCGCACGGCGGGGTTCATCCTTCTGGCCGCTCTCGCCCTGGGCGCCTTCCGTTTCTGACCTCGGAGCCCACATGACCGTTCTTCGCGCCCTGATCCTGACGACCGCCGCCGTGGCCGTGCTGAGCGGCTGCAACCGTGACCGCGACGAAGACCGCGCGCCCGTGCCGCCGGCCAAGGGCGACACCTCGGCCGCCGCCGTGCCGACGGGGGCCGCCACGCCGCTGACCTATGAGAGCGACACGGCCTATGCCGAGGTCGAGCTGAGCCTGCCGCAGGCGCTGACCAGCCAGCCGGACCTGCATGCCGTGCTGTACCAGACCGCGGTGCGCGATCTGCGCGAGTTCAACGAGGGGGCCCAGGCCGACCGGACCGAGGCGGGGGCCGAGGGCGGACCGTCGCCCTATTCCAAGTCGATCGGTGTGGAACCCGCCGCCGAGACCGAACGGCTGTTGAGCCTGAAGCGCGAGGATTACGAGTTCAGCGGCGGAGCGCACGGCAACACCACATCCAGCGGCATCCTGTGGGACAAGACGGCCAAGCGGCAGGTTCAGCCCGCCGCCCTGTTCCGGCCGGGCGCGGACCTGGCCCGGCTGAACGCGCCCCTGTGCGCCGCCGTCAATGCCGCCAAGCGCGAGCGCGACCCGGCGGCCGAGCCGGTCACGCCCGACGGCGAGATGTGGTCCTGCCCGGACGCGACCCAGACGCCGTTCGTCCTGGCCCCCGGCACGGGCGGCAAGGCGGGCGGGCTGATGTTCATGATTGGGCCGTATGTGGTGGGGCCCTATGCCGAGGGGCCGTATGAGGTGGTGCTGCCGACGGCGGTGGTCGCGCCGTTGCTGGCCCCGGAGTATGCGGCGGAGTTCGCGGGCGGGCTGGCGGGCTGAGGTCTCAGGCCCGCGCCAGGGCTGCGTCCACCGCCGCCTTCTGCATCGCGAACAGATCGCGACAGCCGCCGTCGGCCAGGGCGAACAGCCGGTCGAACTCGGTCCGGGTAAAGCCGCGCTTTTCGCCGGTGGCCTGGATCTCTACGATGGTGCCGGTGCCGGTCAGGACGAAATTGCTGTCGGCCTCGGCGTTGGAATCCTCTTCGTAATCGAGGTCCAGCACGGGCTCGTCCTCGAACACGCCGCACGACACCGCCGCCACTTGGTCCAGGATCGGGTCGGCTTTCAGCACACCCTCGGCGCGCAGGTAGCCCAGCGCCGAGGCCATGGCGACCCAGGCCCCGGTGATGGCGGCGGTGCGGGTGCCGCCGTCGGCCTGGATCACGTCGCAGTCCAGGACGACCTGGCGTTCGCCCAGCGCCTTGAGGTCGACGACGGCGCGGAGCGACCGGCCGATCAGGCGCTGGATTTCCTGGGTGCGGCCGGACTGTTTGCCGGCGGCGGCTTCGCGACGACCGCGCGTGTGGGTGGCGCGGGGCAGCATGCCGTATTCGGCTGTGACCCAACCCTGGCCCTTGCCACGCATCCAGCCGGGGATGGTCTCCTCGACCGAGGCGGTGACGAGGACTTTCGTGTGGCCGAAGGTGACGAGGCAGGAGCCCTCGGCATAGCGGTTGACGCCGGTTTCCAGGGTCACGGCGCGGAGCTGGTCGGGGCGGCGGTCGGAGGGGCGCATGGGAAGTCCTTGGAAGCGGGGGCCCGGCTGCTTATCCTGAAACCATGGCCCTGTCCCCCCTCGTCACCCTGCGCCCCGCCACCGTCGAGGACGTGCCGACGCTGGCCGCGTGGGATCGGGAGCCGCATGTCATCGCCTGTTCCAGCGATGACCCGGACGCCGAGGTCGCCTTCGGCAGCGACTGGGCCGAGGAGGTGACCAACTCCGCCTATGAGCTGACCTATCTGATGGCCGAGGTCGAGGGTCGGCCGGTCGGGGTCATGGCGGTGTGCGATCCCCACACCGAACCCAGCCATTATTGGGGCGAGATCGAGCCCGGCTTGCGGGCCATCGACATCTGGATCGGGCCTGCGGAATGGCTGGGCCGGGGCGTGGGGACGCAGATGATGACCCAGGTGATCGACCGCTGCTTCGCCGAGCCGGGGGTGACCGCCATCGTCATCGACCCGCTGAACAGCAATGTGGACGCGCATCGATTCTATCGGCGGCTGGGGTTCACGGTGGTGGGACGCCGGATGTTCGACGAGGACGACTGTTTGGTGATGCGGCTGGAGAAAACGGACTGGCGAAAGGCGTTCGCGGCCCTTGTCATCCCGGCCGGAGCGGAGCGGAGAGCCGGGACGGGCCCGGTCGATCGTGTGTCTGGCCCGGCCATCGCGCCGGGCCAAAGATCGAGCGCCAAAGATGCCTTCGACCTGTCTCCCGGTTCGACCCTGGCGGGCCGACCGGGAGCCTTGGGGGCGACCGACACCCGTCCCGGCTCTCCGCTTCGCTCCGGCCGGGATGACAAGGGCCCATTCCCCTCATGACCTTCATGGGTTCGCCCTCGGCGCCGCTGTCCAGCCTGGACAGCCGGGCCCGCGACATCTTCAGGCGCATCGTCGAGACCTATCTGGAGACCGGGGAGCCGGTCGGGTCGCGGACCATCTCGCGCGGCGGGGTGCAGCTGTCGCCCGCCTCGATCCGCAACACCATGCAGGACCTGACGATGGCCGGGCTGCTGGCCGCGCCGCATACGTCGGCGGGGCGGATTCCGACCCATGCGGGGCTGCGGCTGTTCGTCGACGGCTTCCTGGAGATCGGCGACATCGGCCAGGACGAACGGCGTGAGATCGACGCGCGGCTGGCCGGCAAGGGGCGCGGGTTCGACGAGGCCCTGAACGAGGCTTCGGCCCTGTTGTCGGGTCTGGCGGGCGGGGCGGGGATCGTGGCCTCGCCGGTGCGGGACGCGGGGGTCAAACATGTCGAGTTCGTCGCCCTGGGGCACGATCAGGCGCTGGCGGTGCTGGTCGGGGACGACGGCACGGTCGAGAACCGGCTGATGCCGCTGTCGGCGGGGGTGACGCCCTCGACGCTGCAGGAGGCGTCGAACTTTCTCAACGCGCGGCTGAGGGGGCGGCCCCTGGCCGAGGCGCGGACCGAGATGCGGGCCGAACTCGATGCCGCACGGCTGCAGCTGGACGTCGCCGCCGCGCGGCTGGTCGAGGACGGGCTGGCGGCCTGGTCCGGCGGGCCGGATCGGGAGCGGGCGCTGATCGTGCGGGGCCGGGCCAATCTGTTGCACAATCGCGAGACGGCCGAGGATCTGGAGCGGGTGCGGGTCCTGTTCGACGACTTGGAGCAGAAGGAACAGCTGATCGGCCTCTTGGACGGGGTCAATGCGGCTCAGGGGGTGCGTATCTTTATCGGGGCGGAGACGCGGCTGTTTTCACTTTCGGGTTCCGCCGTGATCGCGGCGCCCTATATGAACGGCCGGCAGCGGGTGCTGGGCGCCATCGGCGTGATCGGGCCCGCGCGGTTGAACTATGCCCGGATCATCCCGTTGGTGGACTATACCGCCCGGGTGCTGGGCCGAATGCTGGACGGACAAGAGACGTGACACGACCGATACACACCGACCCCGAGAGCGGCTGGGACGACGATCCCGAACTGAACGCCGAGGCCGGGCTGGACGCCCATCCGGCCGAGGACGACGACGGCCTGGGCCCCATCGACGCCGTGATCGCCGAGCGTGACGAATGGCGCGACCGGGCGATGCGCGCCGCCGCCGAGGCCGACAACGTCAAGCGCCGCACCGAAGGCCAGATGAACGACGCCCGCGCCTTCGCCATCCAGCGGTTCGCCAAGGACCTGCTGGGCGTGGCCGACAATCTGGAACGCGCGCTGCAGGCCGCGCCCAAGGACGCGGAGGGACCGGCGGCGGGCCTGGTCACCGGGCTGGAACTGACCCAGCAATCCTTGTTGCGAGCGTTCGAGACCAATGGGCTGAAACGGGTCGCGCCGGGGCCGGGCGACACCTTCGATCCGCATCTGCATCAGGCGATGATGGAACAGCCCTCGGCGGACGTGCCGGGCGGCAGCGTGCTGCAGACCATGCAGGCGGGATACGAACTGTTCGGTCGCACGGTGCGCCCAGCCATGGTCGTGGTGGCGGCCAAGGGGTCGGGCGCGGCGGCCGGGACGGCGGCCTATGCGGCCGCCGAGACGGCCAGCGGCGGTGCCTATGACGGCAAGGCTTAGAGAGGCCCGGCGGCAACCCGACGGCGGCGACGGCGTTACGGCCAAGGTCATTCGAGGGAGTCCCATCATGAACATCCGCCCGTCCCTGCCCGCCTTCGCCGCCGTCGCCGCCCTGTCGCTCGGCGTGGCGGCCTGTACCCCTGCGGAACAGCAGGAGGCCGAATCCAGCGCCGCCGTCGCCGCCGATGAGGCCGCAGACGCCGCCGCCGTCGCCGGCAATGCCCTAGAGCGCGGCGCCGCCGAGGCCGGCGAGGTCATCGAGGGCGGGGCCGCCAAGGCCGCCCGCGCCGTCGAGGACGCCTCGGCCGACGCGGCCCGGGAACTGGAAGAGAACCAAGCCGAGGCCGCCGCCCAGGGCCGCCCCGGCGCGACCGATCCGGCCACCGGCGAACGCTTCGAATAGGATTTCCGATCGTCCGGGAAAGGGCCCGTCGGTTTCGCGCCGGCGGGCCTTTTTTGTCGTCAGGCCTCGGCGCGCAGGGCGTCGACCAGGGTGATGGCTTCCCGGCTGTTCCAGTCGGCACCGCCGGTCAGGACGGCGCGGACCCGGCCCTGTCGGTCGATCAGGACGGTCTGGGGCATGCCGCCCCGGGCCCCGAAGGCGAAGGGCAGCTGGAACTGGGGCTCGGCATAGAAGGCCAGCGGCGGGTGATCCGCGAGAAACGCCTCGGCCTTGGCGCGGGCGTCCGGCACATCGACGCTGATTGCGACGACGCGGACGTCGGGGCTGTCGGCATAATGGTTAGCCAAGGCCGCCAGGGTGGGCATCTCGGTCAGGCACGGCGCGCACCACGTCGCCCACAGATTGACCACTAGCACCTGTCCGCGAAAGTCGGCTAGCCGGACGGTGGCCCCGCTCGCGTCCTGAAACGGCTGATCCGGGGCGGGGATCGGGGGCGACTGGACGGCCAGTTTCTCCATGGTTCCGGTCGCCAGCACAGCCAGACCGTCGCCGGACCCTTTGCTCGCGCCGTCCCGTTGTGCTTGGAAGATCAGGCCCGCGCCGATCGCGGCCAGGGCCAGCGCCGCCACGACCGCCCCCGCCGCCTTTTTCGAGACCGCCATGTCGTCCTCTTCCGATGCCGCGCCCGCCGGCCAGTCTGTATGGGGTGGGCGGTTCTCGGCCAAGCCCGCCGAGATCATGCAGGCGATCAATGTCTCGATCGGCGTGGACCGGCACCTGTGGCGTCAGGATCTGGCGGGGTCGCGGGCGCATTGCCGCATGCTGGTCGCCCAGGGGATCGTGACGGCCGAGGACGGCCAAGCGATTCTGTCGGGGCTGGACGCGATCGAAGCCGAGATCGTCGAGGGCAGCTTCCCGTTCCGCGACCAGTTCGAGGACATCCACATGAATGTGGAGGCGCGGCTGGCCGAGCTGATCGGCGAGCCGTCCGGGCGGCTGCATACGGCGCGCAGCCGCAACGACCAGGTGGCGACGGATTTTCGCCTGTGGACGCGGGACGCCTGCGACCGGACCGGTGAACAGCTGAAGGCGCTGCAACGGGCGTTGCTGGCCCGGGCCGAACAGCACGCGGGCGACCTGATGCCCGGCTTCACCCATCTGCAGACGGCCCAGCCGGTGACGCTAGGTCACCATCTGATGGCCTATGTCGAGATGTTCGGGCGCGACGCCGGGCGGTTCGCCGACGCGCGGGCGCGGATGAACGAAAATCCGCTGGGCGCTGCGGCCCTGGCCGGGTCGCCCTTCCCCATCGACCGCCATGCGACGGCGGCGGAGCTCGGCTTCGACCGGCCGATGGCCAACAGCCTGGACGCGGTGTCGGACCGGGATTTCGCCCTGGAGAGTCTGGCGGCGGCCGGCATCTGTGCCGGTCATCTGTCGCGGCTCGCCGAGGAGATCGTGGTGTGGATGACGCCGATGTTCGGCTTCGCGACCCTGCCGGACGACCTGACGACCGGATCGTCGATCATGCCGCAGAAGCGCAACCCCGATGCGGCCGAACTGGTGCGGGCCAAGACGGGGCGGGTGATGGGGGCGTTCGTCGCTCTGTCGACCGTTATGAAGGGCCTGCCGCTGGCCTATTCCAAGGACATGCAGGAGGACAAGCCGCCGGTGTTCGAGGCCTTCGACGCGCTGGACCTGGCCCTGACCGCCATGACGGCCATGATCGCAGCGTTGCGGCCCGATACGGCACGGATGGCGGCGGCGGCGGGCGCGGGGTATTCGACGGCGACCGATTTGGCCGACTGGCTGGTGCGCGAGCTGAACCTGCCGTTCCGCAAGGCCCATCACGTCACCGGGGCGGCGGTCAAGCGGGCCGAGGCCCTGGGTGTGGACCTGGCGCAACTGTCGCTGGAAGAGTTGCGGGCGCTGGAGCCCGGCGTGACCGAAGCGGTCTATACGGTGCTGAGCCCCGAGGCTTCCTGCGCCAGCCGCGTCAGTTTCGGGGGCACCGCGCCGGAACAGGTTCGCGCGCGGATCGCTGAGTGGAAGACGCGTCTGTCATGAAGGGTGTGCCGATGACCAAGCTGCTCCTGTCCGCATCGCTGGCGCTGATCGCGCTGTCGAGCGCCGCCTGTGGCCGGATGGCCGATCTGGAGGCGCCCCAGGCGCGCGAGAGCGAACGCGCTCCCCGCGACGCCTCGGCCCGCAGCCTGCCCGACCCGGCGACGATCAACCGCCCGTCGAACCAGGTGCCGATCGACGGCGGCCCGTCCAACCCGCTGGGCTCCCCGGCCGCCGCGCGCGAGCCTCAATAGTTGCACCATTTCGACCGGACCGACGGCGCGCTGAAAGCCGAGGGCGTCGCCCTGTCCGATATCGCCGAGGCCGTCGGCACGCCGGTCTATGTCTATTCGACCGCGACCCTGACGCGGCATGTCTCGGTTCTGAAACAGGCCATCGACGGCCATCGCGCGGCCTTGGGTGACGCCCTGATCGCCTTTGCCGTCAAGGCCAATTCCAACCTGTCGGTGCTGGCGACCCTGGCGCGGTTGGGCTGCGGCGCGGACACGGTGTCGGAGGGCGAAATCCGGCGGGCGGTGAAGGCCGGAGTGCCGCCCGAACGGATCATCTTTTCCGGTGTGGGCAAGGCCGATGCGGAACTGGCCTTCGCGGTTTCAACCGGCGTGCGCCAGATCAATGTCGAGAGCCCGGCGGAACTGGATCGGCTGATCGCCGTGGCCGAGGCGGCGGGGGCGGTGCCCGAGATCGCCATCCGGGTAAACCCCAAAGTCGGGGCGGGCGGCCATGCCAAGATCACCACCGGCGGCGAGGGCGACAAGTTCGGCGTGCCGGTCGAGGAGGCCTTACTCCTGTATGCGCGGGCCTCGGCCTCGGCCCATATCACGCCGGTCGGACTGGCCTGTCACATCGGCAGCCAGATCACCGACCTCGCCCCGCTGGAGGCCGCCTTCCGGCTGTTGCGCCAGATGACCGAGACACTGCGGGCCCAGGGCCACAGCGTGACGCGGCTGGACCTCGGCGGGGGCCTGGGTGTGCCCTATGCGGGCGGGGCCGAGACGGCTTCACCCGCCGACTATGTGGCCATGGCGGCGCGGGTGCTGGACGGGTTGGACATCGAGGCGGCGTTCGAGCCGGGGCGATTGCTGGCGGCCAATGCGGGGGTCCTGCTGTCGCGTGTGATCCAGGTGACCGAACGGCCCGATGGGCGGCGGTTCCTGGTGCTGGACGCGGCGATGAACGACCTGGTCCGACCGGCGATGTACGACGCTTTTCACGAGGTGTTGCCGGTCGTCGAGCGGGCGGGCGAGCCCGTCGCATACGACATCGTCGGTCCCGTCTGCGAAACGGGCGACACCTTCGCGCGGGGCCGTCCCATGCCGCCGGTCGAGGCGGGCGATCTGGTCGTCTTCACCGGGGCCGGAGCTTATGGGGCGGTGATGGCCAGCGAATACAACAGCCGCCCGCTGGTGCCCGAGGTGCTGGTCGATGGCGAGCGCTGGGCGGTGGTGCGGCCGCGCCCCGACTATGAGGCCATGCTGGCCCGGGAGCCGATGGCCGACTGGCTATAGGAACCCGCGCCCATCGGCTTGGCGAGGACACGGATCGCGCCTATCTGCGACGGGCCGCAAGACCTGCGGTCCTCATTCCTCCCGGAGCCTTGCATGTCCATCCAGATCGGCGACAGCCTGCCTGACCTGCCCCTGACCGTCGCCACGCCCGAAGGACCCAAGGCGACCACCGTGGACGCCGTGTTCGGCGGCAAGACCGTGGCCCTGTTCGCGGTGCCCGGTGCCTTCACCCCGACCTGTTCGGCGCGTCATCTGCCGGGGTTCGCGGACAATCTGTCGACCTTCGCCGACAAGGGGGTGGACACGGTGGCCTGTCTGTCGGTCAACGACGCCTTCGTGATGACGGCCTGGGCCGAGAGCCAGTCGATCGGGCCGGACGAGATCGTCATGCTGGCCGACGGCAACGGCGACCTGACCCGCGCCCTGGACCTGGAGATGGACACGACCGGCTATGGCATGGGCCGCCGGTCGCAGCGGTATTCGATGCTGGTCGTGGACCGGGTCGTGACCCAGCTGAATATCGAGGAGCCGGGCGAGTTCCGGGTCTCGACGGCCGAGCATCTGATCGCCCAGCTGTGATCCGACCGGGCAGGACGGGGTGACCCGCCCTGCCCGGCTCCGGATCAGGCGTTGGCGGCGGTCGGCATCTGTTCGGCGCGCTGGAAGGCCAGGGCGATCAGGCGGTCCCAGCCCAGCAGCGAGACCAGGTGGGCATAGATCTGGCCCAGGGCGCCGTTGTCGCGCAGTTCCACCAGCTTGTCGGCCGGCAGGGCCTTCAGCTTCTCTTCCGAGACGGCGAAATATTCGGCCAGCTTCTGCGGCGCGGCGGGGGTGCCGTCGGGGTTGCGGGGGTTGAAGTTGGCTTCGCGCACCTCGAACAGGTCCAGGTCGGTCAGCAGTTTGACGAAACCGTCGGTGCGGGCGCGTTCCTGTTCGAAATTGTTGCAGAACTCCATGGCCTGATTGACGTAGGCCGTCGGCTGGCCGTTCTCGAACAGGGGCTGCTGGCCGCCTTCGCTCAGGAAGGGCGCGGCGCGGTCGATGCACAGGATCATCCGGTTCTGGGTCTCGTCATTGGCGAAGACGAACGGATAGCGGCGCACATAGGCGGGGATATAGGCGTCGGTGCGGAAGTCGCCGGCTGCGCTGACATACAGGTTCTCGCCCTGGCGCAGGCCCATGATGGCGCAGGGCTGTTTGTTGTCGCCCAGGAAGGCCACCGGATAGGACAGGGCGGCGGGGGCGAACTCGGTGACCGTCAGGGGCACGACGTGGCTGGTGCCGACGAAGGCATAGGGTTTGTCGACCGGGGTGACGCCCAGGGCCCCGTGCAGGTCGCTGGAGAGCGGCTCGGGCTTGGAATAGAACAGGACGGTGCCGGCCAGCTGGCCATTGGCTTGGGTGGTGTCGGTCATGAACGCGGGGCTCTGGCAGATGCGGGAAAGGCGGGCCTTCTAGCCCACCGCCGCGCGCGCGGCAAACGGGGCCGTGGGGGGACGAGCGTCGAATTTGACTCCCGCCGTGGCGACGCGGAGATTCCGCTCATGAGCGTTCAGGAAACCGCCGCCGTCTGGACCGATCGCGAGCCGACGCTCGACGAGGAACTGGCCGCGCTGGGAGAGGAGGCGGTCGAAATGGCCAATCTGCCGCCGGACTGGACCGGGGTCCTGGCGACCATCTTCATCTCGACGGCGATGGGCCAGCACGGCCCGCGCGTGAAACTGTACCTGAAGCCCGGACGCGGCCAGCCCAGCGCCTCGATCTCGATCGGCCCTGATCCGCGCGTGCTGGCCTCCAGCCTGGATCCGCGCGACCTGAAGCGGATCACGCCCAAGGCGCTGGAATGGGTGGCGCTGAACCACCAGGCCCTGACCACCTTCTGGTTCGAGGGCGAGAGCTGGGTGATCGACGACGTGGCGGCGTTCGGGCGCGGGTTGAAGCGGGTTTGACGGCCAACGCAACGCGAGTCTGTCAGGGGCGAGGCTAAGGCTGCGGGCCAAAGGGCCATCCGGTGCCCGCGCGATGCATCGCAAGTCTGGATATCAGAATCGTCACGAATGACATGGGCAGGAAGACAAGGAAGCTGAGGCCCAGCCCAATGGGAAATAGCGGGCCAAACCCGCGGATAAGCATCTCATAGCCGATCGTGGCCGTAGCGGAGATCGCGGCGGACACGGTCGTCGCCGAGAGCAGCGACATTCTCCGTTTCCACACACCCACGATCACCGCGCACGCCAGCACGAACGCCGGGGTCAGCTCCGGATTGGGTGCTTCATTGAAAGGATACATGCTCGCGCCCCGCCCCACGCGACCTGCGTCCGACTGCTTTCCCTCCTAAAGGTTCAGCAGCGCCGGGTCTCCCCCCTGCGCCGAGATGTTGTTCGAGATGGCCTTTTCCGCCGCATAGCGGATCAGGCTGTTGGGGCCGCCGGCCTTGGGGCCGGTGCCGCTGAGGCCCTCGCCGCCGAAGGGCTGGACGCCGACGACGGCGCCGGTGACGCCGCGGTTGATGTAGACGTTTCCGGCCGGGACCAGGGCGATGACCTCCTCGGCGAAGGCCTCGATGCGGCTGTGGACGCCGAGCGTCAGGCCGTAGCCGCGCGCGGCCAGCTTGCCGGCGACGGTCTTAAGCTCGGCGGGGTCGTAGCGATAGACGTGCAGGATCGGGCCGAACACCTCGCGTTCCAGGAAGTCGGGGGTCGGGATTTCCGCGATCGTCGGGGCGAACAGGTCGCCCTTGTCGCCGCCCTCGGGGATGGTGGCGCGGGCGAGGATTTTCGCGTCCTTCGACAGGCGATCGACGTGGGTCTCCAGCGCCTGGCGGCTCTCGGCGTCGATGACGGGGCCGATGTCGGTCGCGGGGTCGGTGGGGTCGCCGAGGACCTGGGCGGCCAGGGCGCCCTTCAGGCCCTCGATCAGGGCGTCGGCGGAATCGCGGGGCGCATAGAGGATGCGCAGGGCCGAGCAGCGTTGGCCGGCGCTGCCGAAGGCCGATCCGATGACGTCGTCGATGACCTGTTCGCGCAGGGCCGTGGTGTCCACGAACATGCCGTTCAGCCCGCCGGTCTCGGCGATGAAGGGGATGATGGCACCGGGGCGGGCGGCGATGGATCGGTTGATGGCGGCGGCGGTGTCGGTGCCGCCGGTGAAGGCGACCCCATCGATCAGGGGGTGGCTGACCAGGGTGGCACCGACGGTCTCGCCCCGACCGGGCAGCAGGGCCAGCAGGTCGGGGTTCAGCCCGGCCTTGTGACACAGGCGCACGGCCTCGGCGGCGATCAGGGGGGTCTGTTCGGCGGGCTTAGCCAGGACGGCGTTGCCGGCGGCGAGCGCGGCCGCGATCTGGCCGGTGAAGATGGCCAGGGGGAAGTTCCAGGGGCTGATGGCGGCGAAGGTGCCCCGGCCGTGCAGGACCAACTGATTGATTTCGCCGACGGGGCCCTTGAGCTCCTGGCGGCCGCCGAAGTCGCGCTCGGCCAGAGTGGCGTAGTAGCGGCAGAAGTCGGCGGCCTCGCGCACCTCGGCGACGCCGTCGTTCAGGGTCTTGCCGGCCTCGCGCGACAGCAGGGCGACGAGGCGGTCCATGTCGACCTCCAGCGCGTCGGCCATGGCGCGCAGGACGGGCGCGCGGCCCGCGCCGCCGCTGCGGTCCCAGGCGACCTGGGCGTTGGCGGCGGCCTGGGCGGCGGCGTCGATGTCGGCGGTGGAGGCTTCGGAGACGTCGCCCAGGACCTGGGTGCGGTCGAAGGGGTTGGTCACGTCCTGCGGGTTCGTGCCGGCCAAGAGCTTGCCGCGCACGATGGGGCCGGAGGAGAAGCGTTCGCGATCGACCTTTTCCAGCGCCGCCGCATGGCGGTCGCGGTCGGCGGCCTGGCTGTAGTCGCGGCCCAGCGAGTTCTGGCGGTCCATGTACATGTCTTTCGGGGTCGGGATCTTGGCGTGGCGGTCGGGGTGGGCCTCGACGGCGGTGATGGGGTCGGCGGCGACGGCGGAGGCGGGCACCCGCTCATCCAGCAGGGCGTGGACGAAGCTGGAGTTGGCACCGTTCTCCAGCAGGCGGCGGACGAGGTAGGGCAGCAGGTCTTCGTGGCCGCCGACGGGGGCATAGGCGCGGACGGAGACCGGGCCGAAGGCGTCGTGCCCGGCGTCGTACAGGGCCTCGCCCATGCCGTGCAGGCGCTGGAACTCGATCTTGACCCCGGCCTCGCGGGCCATGCGGTGGACGGCGGCCAGGGAGTGGGCGTTGTGGGTGGCGAACTGGGAATACAGGTGCGGGGCGGCCGCGATCATGGCCTGGGCGCAGACCAGATAGTTCAGGTCGGTCGCGGCCTTGGTGGTGAAGACCGGATAGTCGGGGCGGCCGGCGACCTGGGCGCGCTTGACCTCGGTGTCCCAATAGGCGCCCTTGACCAGGCGGACCATCAGGCGGCGGTGGGCGGATCGGGCGATGTCGGCGACGCGGGCGATGACCTCGGGGGCGCGCTTCTGATAGGCCTGGACGGCCAGGCCCAGGCCGGTCCAGCTGCGCAGATCCGGGTCGTGGGCCAGGCGGTCGAGCAGTTTCAGCGACAGGGCCAGCCGGTCGGCCTCCTCGGCGTCCATGGTGAAGTTGATGTCATAGCGGCAGGCGATGACGGTGAGGCGTTTGACGCGGGGGTACAATTCGTCCCAGACGCGGGCCTCGTGCGCGGCCTCGTAGCGGGGCGATAGGGCCGACAGCTTGACCGAGACGCCGTGGCCGACCTCGGGCCCGTGGTCGCCGGCGGTCTTGCCGACGGCCTCGATGGCCTCGGCATAGATGCGTTCATAGCGTTCGGCGTCGGCGGCGGTGCGGGCCCCCTCGCCCAGCATGTCGAAGCTGCACAGCCAGCCTTCGCGTTTCGACCGTTTCAGGGCGGCGTCGATGGTGCGGCCGACGACGAACTGTTCGCCCATGATCTTGACGGCGGTGGCGACGGCCTGGCGGATGACGGGTTCGCCGAGACGGCCCGCGATGCGTTTCAGGAAGCCGGGCAGGTCGGTCTTGGCCTCGTCGTCGGCATCGACCAGCTTGCCGGTCAGCATCAGGCCCCAGGTCGAGGCGTTGACGAACAGGCTGTCGGACTGGCCCAGATGACTGGCCCAGTCGGCCGAGCCGATCTTCTCGGCGATCAGCCGGTCGCGGGTGTCCTCGTCGGGGGTGCGCAGCAGGGCCTCGGCCAGGCACATCAGGGCCAGGCCCTCGCGGGTGCCGAGGCTGAACTCCTGCAGGAAGCTTTCGACCACGCCTTGTTTCTTCTGGCTGGCGCGGGCGCGTTCGACCAGGTCGACGGCGTCGGTGACGACGGCCGTGCGCTCGGCGGCGTCCAGCGGAGAGCGGGCGAGAAGATCGCGCACCACGGTCGGCTCGTCGGCGAACTTGTGGTGGTCGAGAGTGTCCCAGTCTTGGCTGAGACCCATGGTCTGGGCGTTCATGCCAGCCCCATATCCCTTCCCCCCTTGCGGGGGAAGGTGGCACGCGGAGCGTGACGGATGGGGGTGAAATTCGGTCTCGTCAGGTGACCCGGAAAGAGTCGAACCGCGTCCGCCTACCCCCCACCCGAGCCGCTCCGCGGCCCACCTTCCCCCGCAAGGGGGGAAGGGTTATGCAGAGTTCGTCTGTCAACGGAGCCGTTCGGCCCATATGCGCATCGTTCTGGCCACCGACGCCTGGGAACCCCAGGTCAATGGCGTCGTCCGCACCCTTACCCGTACCGTGGCGGAATGCCGGGGCATGGGCCATGAGGTCGAGGTCATCGAACCCAGCCAGTTCAAGACCATCCCCTGCCCCACCTATCCGGAGATCCGGCTGGCGCTGGGGGCCGAGGAAGAGATCCGCGAACGGCTGCGCGCCTTCGAGCCGGAGGCCGTGCATATCGCGACGGAGGGGCCGATCGGAATCGCCACGCGGCGCATCTGCGTGGAGTGGAAGCTGCCGTTCACGACCAGCTATCACACGAAATTCCCAGAATACGTCTCGGCCCGGTTCCCGATCCCGGTGCAGGTCGGCTATGCCTATATGAAGTGGTTCCACAAGCCGTCCGGGCGGCTGATGGTGGCGACGCCGACGTTGCGCGACGAACTGGTCGAGCACGGGTTCCGCAATGTCTCGCCGTGGTCGCGAGGAGTGGATACGGAACAGTTCCACCCCGATCTGGAACGCATCTATGACAGTCTGGGCGGCAAGGACTGGCCGCGGCCGTTCTTCCTCAACGTCGGGCGGGTGGCGGTCGAGAAGAACATCGAGGCGTTTCTCGAGACCGACCTGCCGGGGACCAAGATCGTGGTCGGGGACGGGCCGGCGCGGGCCGAGCTGGAGGCCAAGTATCCGGAAGCGAAATTCCTCGGCGCGCGATTCGGCGAGGAACTGGCGCGGTGTTTCCGGGATGCGGACGTGTTCGTCTTCCCCAGCTGGACCGACACCTTCGGCTTGGTGATCCTGGAGGCCATGGCCGCGGGCACACCGGTCGCGGCCTATCCGGCGCACGGGCCGATCGACATCATTCCGGGATCGGACGCAGGCGCGATCGACGACGACCTGAGGACGGCGTGTCTGAAGGCGCTGGAGTGCGACCGGGCGACGACGCGGGCCTATGCGGAGAAGTTCAGCTGGCGCGCCTCGGCGGAGCAGTTCGTCAAAAACCTGGAACCCTATCCCGAGCCCCAGCGCGGCCGATTCTGGCGGCGGCTGCGCCGGATCGCGCGGGTGCGGAGGAAGGCGGCGGCTTGATTGTCCTCCCCATCGCGCAGCGAACGAGGAGGCGAAATCACTCCGCCGGGCGCGTCATCGCCGTCTGGCCCGTGACCTTGGCCCGTTCGGCGGTCAGGCGGTCGGCGGGCAACGGGATCAGGCCGCGGTCCTGGAGATAGCCGCCGCGGCCGGCCGAGGCCTCGGACAGGAATTCGGTGGCGAACTCCTGCAGGCCGGGAGTCACGCCGATGTGAGCCTTCTTGATGTAGACGTACAGGCTGCGGGCCAGGGGGTAGGAGCCGTCGCCGATGGTCTGGGCGTTGGGGGCCACGCCGTCGATGGTCTCGGCCTTCACGGTGTCCAGGTTCTGTTCCAGGAAGGAATAGCCGAACACGCCCAGCGAGCCGGGGGTGCGGGTCAGGGTTTGGACGATGGCGTTATCGTTCTCGCCGGAGTCGACCCAGACATTGTCCTCGCGCAGGGTCTGGGCGACGGTTTCGAACCGGGCCTCGTCGGAGGCTTCCAGGGCCGCGACGGACGGCACCAGTCGGGCGCCGGGCACCATCCCCAGCTCCAGGAAGGCGTCGCGCGTGCCCGAGGTCGGGGGCGGGCCATAGACCTGGATGCGCTGGTTGGGCAGCGAGGCGTTGACCTGGTTCCAGGTGGTGTGGGGGTTGGCGACCAGCTGGCCGTCGGGGCCCGGGACTTCCTTGGCCAGGCCCTCGTAGAGGTCGTTCAGTTCGAAATTGAAGCTGGCACCGGTGCGGGCCGTGGCGATGACGATACCGTCATAGCCGATCTGAAGCTCGATGATCTCGGTGACGCCGTTCTGCTGGCACAGGTCGAACTCCGACGCCGTCATCTGGCGCGAGGCGTTGGCCACATCCGGCGTGGACGGGCCGACGCCCTGGCAAAAGGCCTGGATGCCGCCGCCGGTGCCCAGGCTCTCGACGCGGGGGGCCGCGCCGCCCGGATTGTTGCGGCCGAAATTCTCGGCGACGCGAGTAGCGAACGGGAAGACCGTCGAGGAGCCGGCGGCCCAGATGCCCGAGCGCGCGGCCTGATTGCCACCCGCGCCGCCGTCTCCGCAAGCGGCGACGGTCAGAAGGGCCAGCGAGGACGCGGCGACGAGCAGGGGGCGGATCATGGACGGCCTCTTCGGAGTCTGTCGGATTGGGTATGCCGCCGCTTAGACCAGAGGTTTGTGACGGATCGGCGAAAACGGGGCCTAGAGCAGGCGCTTGCGCATGGCCTGGCTGAGCATGTCGATTAGGGTCACGGCGACCACCACGATGATGACGATGGCCGACACCGCATTGTAGTCGAACCCGTTCATTCGGTCGAACAGGACCTGACCGATACCGCCCGCGCCGATCAGGCCCAGGACCGTCGCTGAACGGCTGTTGGATTCGAAACGGTACAGGGCGAACGAGGTCCACAGCGGCGCGACCTGCGGGATCACGCCCCAGACGATCTCGTGCAGGCTGGAGGCGCCGGTGGCGCGCACGCCTTCGACGGGACCCTTGTCGATCGACTCGACGGCTTCGGAGAACAGCTTGGCCAGGACGCCGGCGGTGTTCAGGGTGATGGCGAGCACCCCCGCCAGCGGGCCCAGACCGACCGCGACGATGAACAACAGCGCCATGACCAGATCGGGGATCGAACGCAGCAGGTTCATGACCCAGCGCACCGGCGTCACGACCCAGGTCGGCGCGATGTTGCGAGCGGCCGCCAGGCCCAACGGCACGGCCAGGAACACGGCCAGGAAGGTGCCCCACAGGGCGATCTGGATCGTCAGCCACATCTGGCCGACGAACTGACGCCAGTCGGAGAAGTCCGGGCGCAGCAATTCAGCGGCGAAGTTGCGGACGTTCTCGGCGTTTCGACCGACGTTGGCGATGTTGGCCAGATCGACGTCGCCGATACTGTAGATGAGAAGGGCCGCGATACCGCCCCAGACCAGCACGTCCAGACCCCAGGACGCCGGGGATTTGGACGGCGCCGGCGGGATCGCGGCAGGCGTCGCCGCGCCCGAGGCCGTGGTGTCGCTCAAGGCTGGACCTCGCGCTTGGCGCGCAGGGCGGCCAGTTCGCGTTCGGCCTCGGCGACGCCTTCGGCATCGTTGTCGGCACGGGCCAGGGTCAGTTTCTGGTCGGCGACCATCTCGCGCACAGGGTCGAGGTAACTGTCGTCGGCGGCGCGGAACATGGAATAGTTCAGACCCGCAAGGATTTCGCGCTGACGGTCGGCCTCGGCGCCTTCGCCCTGTCCATAGGTCAGGAAGAAGGTGCGGATCTTCTCCTTCAGCGCCGGGTCGAGGTCCTCGCGCACCAGGATGCCGGCTTCGGGGATCGGCGGCGACTGCCAGATTTCTTCGATCTGAGCCAGGATCTGTGGGTTCTGACGCTGCAGGAACACCGAATTGACCGTGTTGGACGTGGCGATGTTGACCGTGCCCGAGGCCACGGCGAAGGCATTGGCCTGGTGGTTGGCGGCGCGGACCGTCTTGAAGCATTCGGCCGGCACGATGCCGCGCGGATTGAACAGGAAGGCCATGGGGGCCAGGGTGCCGGAGGTCGACTGGGCGTCGCCGATGCCGAAGTCGTAGCGTTTGCCGCAAGCCAGGACGTCGTTCAGCGTGATGCCCGAGCCGGCCTTGACGATCAGGGTCGACTGATAGCTGTCGCGGCCCTCGGGGTCGACGACCCGGGCGATCACCTCGGCGTCGGCGCGGTCGATGGCCTCGACGGCGGACTTGGCGGCGAACCAGGCGACCTGGGCCTGGTTGCCGCGCATGGCTTCGACCATGACGGTGTAGTTGGAGCTGAAATAGGGTTCGACCGGGATGCCGATCGCGGCCTCCATGTCCTCCAGCAGCGGCTCCCAAAGCGGGCCGGCCGACGCCTGGCCCTCGGCCGGAAGGATGGCGAAGGCGATCTCGCTGGGCGTGCCGGTCGCGGCCTCGTCGTCGCCGCCACCGCAGGCGGACAGGCCGAGGGCCAGCGCGGCCACGGCGGCCAGGGTGAAGCGGCGGGTCAGGAAGGTCATGCCTTGGTTTCCCAGAACGCGTCCTCGAACTCGGGACCGTAGATGTCGATCAGCTGTTTGGTGTCCAGGCCGGTGGACGGGCCGTCATACACCACCTTGCCGGCCTTGAGGGCGACGACGCGCTCGCAATAGCGGATGGCGTAGTCGACCTGGTGCAGGGTGACGATCACGCCGAGCCCGTCGCGCTGGTTCAGCTCGACCAGGATTTCCATCACCTTGCGGGCCGAGACCGGGTCCAGCGAGGCGACCGGCTCGTCGGCCAGGATGGCCTGGGCACCCTGGACCAGGGCGCGGGCGATGGCGCCGCGCTGCTGCTGGCCGCCGGACAGGGTGTTGGCGCGCTGGGCGGCGTAGTCGGAGACGCCGACGCGGTGCAGGGCCTGCATGGCGCGGTCCTTGTCGGCGCGGGGCCACATTCCGAACGTGCCCTGCCAGCCCGGCAGGCGGCCGAGCGCCCCCAGCATGACGTTGGAGAACAGGCTCAACCGGCCGACCAGATTGAACTGCTGGAAGATCATGCCCAGCTTCTGGCGCGCGACGCGGACGCCCGCGGTGACACGACCGTTCTTCTGCACGGTCTGGCCGAAGACGGTGATCGTGCCGGTCCCCGCGTCGATCGACTGCAGGCCGGTGATGGAGCGCAGCAGGGTCGACTTGCCCGAGCCCGACGGACCGATCAGGGCGACCATCTCTCCGGCGGCGACCTCGACGGACACGCCGTCCAGGGCCTTGCGGGTTCCGAACGTCTTGGACACGTCCCTCACGGACGCGACGGCGGCGGTGGATGTCATGGACACGCTGTAAGCGGTTGCAGGGGCGCGCCGCATGGCCCGATCGGGGCCGCGAGGCAAGTCTTAATGGCACGGCGGCGGCGTTTGCGTCCAGCGGCGGGCGGACCCGAAATGGGCATGGTGACCTTGGCGTTGATCGTCCGAATGGACACCCGCTGAATGGAGTCCTTCGTCACCAGAAAATAGAGTCGTCGCACGGCCCGCCCATATCGAGCCGCGACGACCCATCCGATCCCGGAGCAAATCGAGCGAACCCCGCGCCCCGCCGCGAAAAAACCGCTTTACATGACGGTCGTGTGACCCCATATGCGCGCTTCCGGCGGACCCCGTAGGTCTAACCGTTACGCGCTGCTAACGCCGGTCTGGGTTAACAATCAACAGGGGGTTACGTGAATTGCGCACGTACCAGCTTCCCCTGGACCTGGTCCGTGAGCGGCCTCCTGAACGTCCCGTCGCCCTGGTGCGACCGCGTTCGGTTTCCGTAGCGGCCCGCTGGTTCCAGGATAATCTCAAGGCCGACGTCTTCTATGCGGTGAAGGCCAATCCGTCGCGCTGGGTCGTTCAGACCCTGGTCGAGGCGGGCGTCACCGGTTTCGACGTCGCATCCCTGGCCGAGATCGAACTCGTCCGTTCGGTCAGCCCTGATGCGCGCCTGGCCTTCATGCATCCGGTCAAGAGCCGGACCGCGATCACCAAGGCGTACTTCGACCACGGAGTCCGGACCTTCTCGCTCGACTGCGAAGACGAGTTGCAGAAAATCCTCGACGCCACGGGCGGCGCGACCGATCTGAACCTGATCGTGCGCATGGCCGTCTCGGCCGACGGCGCGGCCTATACGCTGTCGGGCAAGTTCGGCGTGTCGGCGGACCAGGCCCCGGCGCTGCTGCTGTCGGTGCGCCGCGCGGTGATCGACGGCCTGATGGGCGTATCTTTCCACGTCGGATCGCAGTGCATGCGCCCGACCGCCTATCAGGCCGCCATGGCCCAGGTCGGTCGCGCCATCACCCGCGCCGGCGTGATCGTGGACATCGTCGATGTCGGCGGCGGCTTTCCGTCCGTATACCCGGGCATGGTCCCGCCGGACATGAGTGAATACGCCGACGCCATCCACCGCGGCTTCAACGACATGCCCGTGTCGGAAACGACCGAGCTGTGGTGCGAGCCCGGCCGGGCGCTGGTCGCCGAGTCGTCGTCGATCCTGTGCCAGGTCGAGCTGCGCAAAGGCGACGCCCTGTACCTGAACGACGGCAGCTATGGCTCTCTGTTCGACGCGACCCATTCGCGCTGGCCCTTCCCGACCAAGCTGGTCCGGGACGGCGAGGCGTCGTCGGAGCTGCGGCCGTTCCAGTTCTATGGCCCGACCTGCGATTCCATCGACCACATGCCGGGCCCGTTCTGGCTGCCGGCCGACATCCGTGAGGGCGACTTCATCGAGATCGGCATGCTGGGCGCCTATGGCGTGGCGATGTCCACCGGCTTCAACGGCTATGGCGAACACGACATCGCCGCGGTCGAGGACGCCCCGATGGCCTCGCTGTACGGCCTGGCCCCCCGCTCCATCCCGACCGTGCGCACCACGGCGGAAGAGCAGGCCAGGAAGGTCGTGCGGTTGTCACGTCCCAAGGGTAAGGCCGGTCAACGGAAACAACGTCGGCGTTGATCATCTAATCCGCTCATCCCGGCGAATGCCGGGACCCAGATCATGAACACCGGCGTTTGTATCTGGGCCCCGCCATTCGGCGGGGTGAGCGGACTCTTTTTTGCTGCTTCCGTCGCTCCGTCCGGTCGCAGTCTGATTCTGACGACGGGCGCTCAAACCAAAGGGAAACCCTTGCAATGAACGCTCCCGTTCAATCGAACCAGAAGGCCGAACTGCTCCAGAACGTCGTGGAGCATATCGACATCACGGCCTTCGACGCCCGCCCGATCATCGACAGCATGCGCAAGATGTCGTTCTCGAGCCGCGACACCGCCCGCGCCGCCGACATCTTCTCCATGGCCATCGAGGACAGCTCGTGCTCGCCGTGGCTGATCCTGGCAGGATCGACCTCGGCCGGCGGCTGCATGCATGTGTACCGCGACATGGTGAAATACGGCATGATCGACGCCGTGGTCGCCACCGGCGCGTCCATCGTCGACATGGATTTCTTCGAGGCCCTGGGCTTCAAACACTATCAGGCCGCCGGGCCGGTGGACGACAATGTCCTGCGCGACAACTACATCGACCGGATCTACGACACCTATATCGACGAGGAAGAGCTCCAGGCCTGCGACCACACCATCCTGGAAATCTGCAACCGGCTGGAGCCGCGCGGTTATTCCAGCCGCGAGTTCATATGGGAGATGGGCAAGTGGCTGAGCGAGGGCAATGCCAAGAAGCCCGGCAGCCTGATCCAGACCGCCTATGAAGAAGGTGTGCCGATCTTCTGTCCGGCGTTCGTGGATTCCTCGGCCGGCTTCGGCCTGGTCAAGCACCAGAAGGAGCGGATCGCCGAGGGCAAGCCTTACCTGATGATCGATGCGGTTGCGGATTTCCGCGAACTGACCGACATCAAGATCGCGGCGGGCACCACCGGCCTGTTCATGGTCGGCGGCGGCGTTCCCAAGAATTTCGCCCAGGACACGGTGGTCTGCGCCGAAATCCTCGGCGTCGAGGCCGACATGCACAAATACGCGGTCCAGATCACGGTCGCCGACGTGCGCGACGGGGCTTGTTCCTCGTCCACCCTCAAGGAGGCCGCGTCCTGGGGCAAGGTCTCGACCACCTATGAGCAGATGGTCTTCGCCGAGGCCACGACGGTGGTGCCGCTGATCGGTTCGGACGCCTATCACCGCGGGGCCTGGAAGAACCGGACCAAGCCGCGCTGGGCCAAGCTGTTCGGCAAATGAGGACGAAGAGGCCGGGTTCGTCCCGGCCTTTTCTTTGCGCGGGGACGATGGGAACCCCAGGGCGTCGGGGGGTTTGAATCGTCTCCCAGACGGAGCCCGCCATGACCGATCCCAAGCCCGACACCGACGAGGCCCGCGAGGCCCAGGCCCATGGCGAACGGCCCGACCTGGGCCATACGCCCGATGCGCTGAAGGACAGTCTGACCGGTAGCGACATGGGGTCCGATACCCGGGCCGGCAGCCTGCGCGGCGGCTCGGCGAGCGGTTCCGACGACGATCCCGACCAGGACCGGATCAACGAGGCCCTGGCCAGCGAGGGCATGGCGAACGCGGCCGGTGCCGAGGACGACCCCGAATCGCCGACCGAGGCCGGGCCGGACGCCGTCACCAACACCGGCCCGGCCGACCAGGATCCCGCCGAGGGCAAGCGCGGCGACGACGACGCGGACGCCGCCACAGGCTGATCCGCCTTGCTGGCGCCGCAACGATGCGCCAACGTGATCCGTAACAAGAACGGTCGTCAGGACGAACCCCGGGATGAAGCGTAGAGTGTTGGTCATGGTCGCCGTCGGCGCGATGAGCCTGTCGGCATGCGGCGCTTCCGACCCGATCGACGAGGCGGCATCGACGGTGCAGGCCGACGCGGCCACGCCTCCGCCGGCATCTAAGGCCAGCCGCGCCGAGGCCCCGACGGTCGTGCCGGGAGAGCCGATCGCAGCGGATGCGCCGGCCTTTGCCGTGCTGTATCCCGGCGCGACGCTGGATGCGCCTCCCACCCTGGCCTCGGATGCCCGGGGCGCGGGCGGCCTGGCCACCTTCGTCACCGAGGCGGACCCCGACGCGGTGATCGCCTTCTATCGCCAGCGGGCCGAGGCGACCGGCCTCGCCTCGGTCATGGCCATGAACCAGGGTCAGGCCCAGGCCTATGGGGCCGCCGGAGCCGCGGGCGAGACGCTGCAGGTGGTGGCCGCGCCGACCGAGGAGGCCACCACCTCCGTGCAATTGACCTGGAGCGGCGGCGGTTGATCCGCCTGACGCTTCCGGCCCTGGCCTGTATCGTCGGTCTGGCGGGATGCGCCGCGGCGGAGCGGGCGAACGCCCCTATTCCCATGGCGTCGGCAACCGTGGGACAGGGGCCGAGCTATCTGTCCGAGGCGGCGCACCGCGCGCTCGGCGAGGCCGTTCCGGCCGCGCCGGTCGTGGGCTCGGCGGAAGAGGCGGCCGATCGGGCCCGGTCGGACCGATATCGGGCGCTGGAGGGCGGCGACCGCTGGATGCTGGCGACGGCCCATGCCGAGCTCCGCGCCCCCTATGCCTTCGCCCATTTCGACTGTGCCCTGGGCACGCGGTTGAACGAACGCCCGCGCCCGGCCCTGCAGGCCCTGTTCGACAAGCTGCTGCACGACGCGGACGCGGCGGCCGAGATCGCCAAGGCCCGGCTGACGCGGCCCCGGCCGGTCGCGGACGATGCGGAACGCGCGGCCTGTCAGCGCCTGACCGACGCACAGAAACGCACGCCCTCGCATCCGTCCGGCAGCGCCACGGTCGGCGTCGCCTATGCCGAGGCACTGGCCGAACTGGTGCCGGACCGGGCGGCCGAGGTGCGGGCGTCGGGCGAACAGATCGCCTTGAGCCGGGCGATCTGTGGGATGCATTATCCGAGCAATGTCGAGGACGGCGCCGATCTGGGCCGCGCCGTGGCCGCCGCCGTCATCGCCACTCCGGCGTTCCAGGCCGATGCAGCCGCAGCGCGGGTCGAGCTGGCCCAGGCCCGCGCGGAGGGCCTGACACATCCCGGCTGCGCGGCCGAACGGGCGGCGCTGGCCCTGCCCCTGCCCTGACCGATGATTGCCGTCCTGGCCGCCGCGGCGATGCAGGGCTGGGCCCTTCCGGCCAGCCGTCCGTGCACGGATGACCAGCTGGCCGAGCTGTCGCGACCGTCGGAGCAACCCTATCGGCTGACCTGTCGGGCGGTCCTGTCCGCCAACCAGACCGTCACCCGTCGCATCCTGATCGAGGGCGCGGAGGCGTCCGGGGCGGGCATCGACTGCCGGGGCGGGTCGCTGGGCGTGGCGGGGGCGCGGACCACGACCCAGGCCCCGACCGTGGCCGTCTGGTCCCGCCGCATCGACGGGGCTAGGCCGCTGTGGAGCCGGCCGACCGACGTCACCCTCCGCGACTGTGTGATCCACGGGGCCGTCCGCATCTGGGGCATGGGGGCCGGTCAGGGGATGTCGGCCCTGCAGGCGTCGTCTCGGACACCGGGCCACACCGTTGCCGTCCAGGCGGTCGCGCCGTCCCATGTGCGGATCGAGGGCGTGACCTTCCGGGCGACCGGTTCGATACCGCTCTATGTCGGGCCGGGCGTGACCGACGTGACGGTGACGGCGCCGCGCTTCACGGGCGTGTCCGACTCGGCCGCGATCTATCTGGACGCCGAGAGCGCGCGGACGACGGTGGCGGGCGGCATGTTCGGCATCGCGACCGGGCGGGAACAGATCGCGGTCGATGGCTCCGCCGCCAATCGCATCGTCGGAAACCGGTTCGCCTTGCGGGGGCGGGGCGGGGTCTTCCTGTACCGGAACTGCGGAGAGGACGGCGTGATCCGGCATCAGACGCCGTCGGGAAACCTGATCGCCGACAATGTCTTCACCGGCGCGAGCCGCTTCCGGCCGCGTACCGTCGTGGTCGGATCGCGCGAGGGCGGGCGGCGCTACTGCGGCGACGACGCCGGCTATCCATTCGGCTCCAGCGCCGACGACGGCGACGGGGCGGAAGGCAATGTGGTCCGGGGCAACCGGACGGAACGCTAGAGTCCGGCCAGGCTGCCGCCGAACAACACGGCCACGGTGCCGGCCACGGCGCCGAGGGCCAGGATCACACCCGTGGCGAACGCCACCACCGTCCGGTTTCTGCCCCGCCGCTTGTTGGAGCGGACCGAGCGCACCGGCAGGATGGGGTGCTCGTCGAACGCTTCGGAGCCGCTGATATTGTGCCGGGGCATGAACGGGTCGCCTCCACCGCGCCGACAGGCCGGCGCCGGCCCCTAGAAGGCGATCGATGGGGCCGAATGAAGGCGATCGGCGGTCGGCGACCGTCCGTCTTCGGACCGATCACATGTCGACGGCGACGGTCCGGCCGCCGCGCACCTCGACCCGGCGCATCAGCACGATCCGTTCCTCGCCGTCGGCCGCCACCGGCGAGATCACGAACCAGCCCCCGTCGGGCAGGTTCTCGATGCGGAACCGGCCGTCGGCACAGGTGCCCGACCGCACGAAGCCGCGATAGTCGGCGTTCGGATCGGCCACGGTGCGCTGGCGCACGATCGGCTCGGGAATGGCGGCGCGGTTGTTGGAGCCGTACAGGGTGTAGAAGCGCGCGCGGGTGTAGGGGGTGTCGGGCGTGGCCGCGACCGGGCCGGTGCAGGTGTAGCGGGTGCCGCGCAGGTTGAAGTCCACGCGGCCGTCGATCGCGCCGGTCCCCGGCTGGGTCGCCCAGGCGAAGTCGCCGGGATTGTAGGCGGCGGACGGCGGAGGGCCCATCGGTCCGGGCGGCGGCAGGGGCGCGCAGGCGGCGGCAGTCAGGGCCAGGCCGGCGAGCAGAAGGGCGGGGCGGACGGTGTGGATCGACATGGGCGATCTCCGGTCAGGCGGTCGGGCGAACGGGGCGGACGACGCATCATCAACCCCTCCCCGCCTCCGGCGTCAAGTCGGATCGGGCCGTGGTTGCCACGGTTGTCACGACCGGCCACAAGGCGGCAACGATCGCCCCCGAACGGCGACGCCCGCATGTTCCAGGAAGCCGCATGACCGTCACCTATGCCGACATCCAGGCCGCCCGCGACCGCATCGCGGGCCAGGTCGACCGGACCCCCACCCGCCATTCCCGCCGCCTGTCGCAACTGACCGGGGCCGAGGTGTGGGTCAAGTTCGACAACCTGCATTTCACCGGCAGTTTCAAGGAACGCGGGGCCCTGAACCGGCTGGCGCAGATGAGCCCGGAGGAACGGGCGCGAGGCGTGGTGGCGGCCTCGGCGGGCAACCATGCCCAGGCCCTGGCCTATCACGGCGGGCGACTGGGCGTGCCGGTGACCATCGTCATGCCGCACGGGACGCCGTTCGTGAAGATCGACGGGACGCGCCAGCATGGGGCGACGGTGGTGATCGAGGGCGAGGATTTCTCCGGCTCGACCGCCCATGCGAAAATGCTGTCGGAGACCGAGGGCTATATCTTCGTCTCGGCCTTCGACGACGAGGGCATCGTGGCGGGCCAGGGCGTCTGTGCGATCGAGTTCCTGGAGGACGCGCCGGACCTGGACGCCCTGATCATCCCGATCGGCGGCGGCGGGCTGATCGCGGGTTGCGCCGTCGCGGCCAAGGCGATCAAGCCGGGCATCCGCATCTTCGGCGTGGAGGCGGCGATGTATCCGTCCTTCACCGCGCGCCGGGCCGGGCAGCCGCCCAAATGCAGCGGTCAGACCATCGCCGAAGGCATTGCCATCAAGGCGGTGGGCGAAATCCCCTTCGCCCTGGCCGATCCGCTGATCGAGGACGTGATCGTCTGTCAGGAAGCGGATTTCGAAAAAGGCGTCGCCTTCTTCGCGACTCTGGAGAAGACCGTGGCGGAAGGGGCCGGCGCGGGCGGGCTAGCGGCCCTGCTGGCCCAGCCGGAGCGGTTCAAGGGCATGAAGGTCGGTATCGTCCTGTGCGGGGGAAACATCGATGCGCGGATGCTGGCGGTGGTGCTGAACCGCGAACTCGTCCGTGAACGGAGGTTGACCGTCTATCGCATCCTGTCGGACGACCGGCCGGGCATATTGTCGGCCATGGCGGCGGTGATCGGCGACGTGGGCGGCAATATCATCGACGTGGTCCACAACCGCCTGGCGCTGGACGTGCCGGCCAAGGGGGCGGAGTTCGACATCATGGTCGAAACGCGCGATAGCGCCCACGCCGACGAGATCGGACAGGCTTTGAAGGACAAGGGTTATGCGCTTCGGATGGGCTAGTTTTGGGGTGGTCGCCGTCATGGCGGGAACGATGGCGGCCTGTGGCGGGGATCAGGCGAGCACGGCCTTCGATCCCGAGGCGAACCTGGCCGAGGCGACCGAATTCATGGCGACGAACGCCTCGGCCGAGGGGGTCCAGGCGCTGCCGTCCGGCGTGCAATACAAGGTCGTGACCTCGGGTCCGGCCGGCGGCGAGAGCCCCGACGCCAACGATCTGGTCAGCGTCCATTACGAAGGCTCGCTGACCGACGGCAGCGTGTTCGACAGCTCGTTCGACCGCGGCACGCCCTATGCGACGCATCTGGATCAGGTCGTGCCCGGCTGGACCGAGGCGGTGACCCAGATGAAGCCGGGCGACGAATGGATCGTCTATATCCCGCCGGCGCTGGGCTATGGCCGGGCCGGTGGCGGGTCCCGCATCCCGCCGAACTCGGTGCTGGTGTTCCGGATTCAGTTACTGGACGTGGCGGCGGTGCCGGGCGCGCCGAGGGCACAGCCGCAGGCGCAGGTTTGACGAACTCTCCATCCCCTTAAGGGGAGGGGGCTCGCGCAGCGAGCGGGTGGGGAGGGCCCTTGAAATCGGGGGAAGAAGAGGGGCCGCCCCCACCCGGCTGCCGCTTCGCGTCAGCCGCCCTCCCCTGAAGGGGAGGGAGAATGCGCGAGTCTTTTCACCGCCCAGGCCGCTGCGTCGGCGACGACCGGGTTGTCGTCGTCCAACAGGGCCAAGGCGCTGGTCTGGAGGCTGGCGTCGCGTGAATTGCCTATGGCGTAGAGGACGTTACGCACAAAGCGGTCGCGGCCGATACGCTTGACCGGGCTTTTCGAGAACAGGGCGCGGAATCCGGGGTCGTCAAGCGCCGCCAGGTCCGCGAGGCGGGGGCGGGCGAGCGCGGCCCGAGCCTGCACCCGCCCCTCACGCGCGGCGGAGGCGAACTTGTTCCACGGGCAGACCGCCAGGCAGTCGTCGCAGCCATAGATGCGGTTGCCGGTGGCGACGCGGAATTCCTCCGGCCACGGACCGGCGAACTCGATGGTGAGATAGGACAGGCAACGGCGAGCATCGAGCTGAAACGGGGCGGGGAAGGCGTTGGTGGGACAGACGTCCAGACAGGCGGTGCAGGAGCCGCAATGCTCGTCCTCCGGCGCGTCGGGTTCGATCTCGGCGGCGGTCAGGATGACGCCCAGGAACAGCCAGTTGCCGTGGTCTCGGCTGAGCAGATTGGTGTGTTTGCCCTGCCAGCCCAGGCCGGCGCGCTGGGCCAGCGGCTTTTCCATCAGGGGGGCGGTGTCGACGAAGACCTTGACGTCCTGGCCGGTCCTGGCCGCGACCTGGCCGGCCAGGGTCTTGAGCCGGCCCTTGATGACCTCGTGATAGTCGTCGCCGCGCGCATAGACCGAGATGTAGCCGGCGGAGGCATCGGCCATCTCGGGCAGGGGGTCGGTCTCGGGGCCGTAGTTCAGGCCCAGGACGATGGCCGTGCGCGCGGCGTCCCACATGGCGGTGGGGTGGCTGCGGCGCTCCTGCGTGGTCTCCATCCAGCCCATCTCGCCGTGCCGCCCGGCTTCGACGAAATGCGCCAGCCGCTCGCCGGCGGTCCAGGGCGCGGACGCCGAGGCGAACCGGCAGGCCTCGAAGCCAAGCGCCTGGGCGGCGTGGCGGATGGATTGTCGGAGGTCGGCGACCATGGCCCCCTGTCCCACACTGCCCTCCCCGGCGAAAGCCGGGCTTTTTGCTTTCTACGGCGGTGCTGTGCCGGGTTCATCACGAAGAGCACCAAGGATGCACGAAGGACACCAAGGTGCCGAACGCGCCCTGACGTCTTCGTGTCCTTGGTGACCCCTTCGTGTGCTTTGTGATGAAACGCCGCTTCGCGGCACCGCGAATGTCAACAATCGGACGACGCTAGAAATCCAGGTCCGCATAATGCGCCACCGGGGCCAGGCCGTGGAACTTGTCCGCCAGTAGAGGCCGGAAACACGGGCGGGATTTCAGCCGCATGTACCAGGTCTTCAGCGCCGGCCAGGTCTTCCACTGGATCTCGCCGAAATAGTCGAGCACCGAGACATGGGCCGCCGCGATCAGGTCGGCCTGGCTCATGCGTCGGCCGGCCAGCCAGTCGCGCTCGGCCAGCAGGGTCTCGAGCATGGCGAGTTGGCCCTTCAGCGCCTCGCGGCCCTCGCGCAGGGCGCGGGCCTCGGGCGGGCCGAGGCGCAGCAGGGGTTTTTCCAGCCGTTCGTGCAGCAAAACAGAATCGACCTCGTCGCTGAATCGGCGCTCGAACCAGGCGGACAGGCGGCGCGTCTCGGCGCGTTCGGCCGGGTCGGCGGGCAGCAGCAGGGGCGTGGTCTGCCGGTCCTCGATCCAGCCCAGGATGGCGGCCAGCTCGCACAGGGTCAGGGCCTCGCCGGCGCGCAGGACCGGCGGCATGCCCGACGGGTTCATCTCGCCCAGCGGACAGTCGGCCTCCCACGGCTTAACCGGGGTGTCGGTCCACTCCACCTTGGCCTCGCCCAGCGCCAGCCGGGCCGCGCGCGAGGCCGGGTGAAACGGGAAATGCAGGAGTTCGCAGGCCGACATGGTCGCTGCTTGCGCCATGGCTGATTAAGGTCGCGTTTACCGCGATGCGGTCTCGGGTGTCGGCGTCGGCCGGGCCAGGGTCAGGCCGCCCCAGAACAGCCAGACGGCGATGGCCAGACCCGCCGCCGCGTCCAGGCCCGGGGCGTTGAGCAGGGTTCCGCCCGCCACACCGATCAGGGCCACGACGCCGGTGGCCAGTTCGCCAAGGTACGGTGGGCGGCCCTCGCGGTTGCCATGCCGAGCGCGGACCAGCCAGGCCATGGCGATCAGGGACACGACGGCGACGGCCACCGGCCACAGTCCGCCGACGACCGGCCACGGCAGGAAGATCCGCACCACCGCGTCCCAGCCGACGAAGACCGCCGAGGCCAGGACCAGGCCGGCCTGGATCAGTCGCGCGGCGTCGCGGCGGCGTTCGGGCTCGCCGGACCGCGCCAGGACCACCGCCGAGCCGAGGGCGATCAGTTCGAGTACGGATTCGATTAGCGAGGCCCGCATCGCCGTGGAGCCCGTTGCGCCCAGGGCAAAGGCCTTCAGGGCGACGAGGGCGAGGAGGACGCCCAGCGACAGCATGGTGACGCGCCGGTCGCGGGCGTCGGCGTTCGGGGCGGCGGCGGAGGGGTCGGTCATTCGCCCGCTTGTCGCCAATAACGCGCGGCTTGCCAATGCCGCAGACGCCGCAGGCCCGTTGCACTTGCACCCGAAAAAACAGTGCAACAGTGCAAGAGTGCAACGGATGACGGGGCCTGAGGCGGCGCGTCGGGGGCAGAGATGTCAAAGACCGGAGAACATTCTAACGCCTTGGCGGTGGGTGTTGTGTCGAAGGGTGGCCGGACGCGGAAAACCCTTGCCGGGAAAGGAAGTGGGGGGCCGAGATGCGACGGATGAGCCGCGATTGCGACGGGGTTTCGATCTAGAGCGATCGGCGTCGAGGCTTATCCTCAGCTCACCTCTCCGCGCGCGAAGGCGCGTGGGGAGCAACCATGTCAGTTTGTTGCTTTCAGCCAAGGCTGATCGCGCTTGAGGACGAGGTTGGCGGCCTCGATCAGTTTTCGCATGACGGCGACGATGGC
>Ga0209909_100284_pt1 | contig 50207 bp, 47 predicted proteins | sample FECB22metaG_FD_188302 | JGI IMG/M metagenome (GOLD analysis project Ga0209909, IMG submission 188302) | Cyanobacterial communities from the Joint Genome Institute, California, USA - FECB-22 (SPAdes) (version 3) | ecosystem: Environmental > Aquatic > Thermal springs > Hot (42-90C) > Microbial mats... | reverse complement strand
ACCGTTCGGCGCAGCGCCTGCGCCGTGCCGGCGCGCACAATGTCGAGCGCCGCGCGCTCGGCGCCGACAATCGCAAGTGGCTGAAGCGCCAGGCCGGCGCCTTCGATCGCGTGCTGGTCGACGCGCCGTGCACGGGCACAGGCACTTGGCGCCGCAACCCCGACGGCCGCTGGACGCTGCGCCCCGAGGATCTCGCCGAGCTTGTGCCGAAGCAGGCCGCCATCCTCGACGCCGCGGCTCGCCTGGTGAAGCCGGGCGGTGGGCTGGTCTATGCCACCTGCTCGGTGCTGCCGGCCGAGAACGAGCGCCAGATCGAGGCCTTCCTCGAGCGCCACCCCGAGTTCGAGTCCGTCCCGGTCGCCGACGTCTGGCGCGATGCCATCTCACGCGACACGGGCGTCGAACCGCCGGCCGAGATCGCTTCGGGCCCGTACCTGCGGCTGTCGCCGCTGCGCCATGGCACCGACGGCTTCTTCGCTGCCACGTTGTTGAGGAAAGGTGAGGATGGCAGCGACCATGCCCGTCATCCCGACCGGAGCCGAGCGGAGCGAGGCGAAGCGGAGGGACCTGTTTTTGCGGACGCAGCCCCAGACGGGGTCCCTCGACTGCGCGATCCTGCGGATCGCTTCGCTCGGGATGACGACACATGATGCGCATCCGTCGCGCCCACAAGACCGACGCCGCCGCCATCGGTCGCGTCCATGTCGAGACTTGGCAGGCGACCTATGCCGGCCTGCTGCCCGACGCGATGCTGGCCGGCATGTCGGATGTCCGCCAGTCGGCCTACTGGTCGCGCCTGCTGGCCGATCCCGGCGAATCGCGCGGCGTGTTCGTGGCCGACGACGAGGACATGGGCGTGGTCGGGTTCGGCAGCTGCGGGCCGGTGCGCGATCCGCCGGAAGGTCTCGACGAGCGCGAGGCGCGAGTGGGCGAGGTCTACACGCTCTATGTCGAGCCCGACTTCCAGAATCGCGGCCTCGGCCGGCGCCTGCTCGATGCCCTGTTCCGCCAGCTGCGCGCCGACGGCTATGATACCGCCGTGCTGTGGATGCTGGCCGACAACCCGACACGTTTCTTCTACGAAGGGCTGGGCGGCCGGCGCGTCGGCGAGCGCGTCGACACCATGGCGGGCGTCGACGTCGAGGAGCTGGCCTTCGCCTGGCGCGATCTCGAGGCGCCGCTGGTGCGCCGCAAGCTGGCGACGGAGGAGTAGCCGCATGTCGAGTTTCTTCGGCCCCACGCAGCTCATGGACCTGGCGCGCGTGTTGGCCATCGTCGGGGTGGTCGGATGGGTATGCGTGTTCATCTGCCATCTCGATCGCCGATTCGGACAGCGCGCCCTTGCCGTGCTGTCCACGGTGCTGTTGGTCGGCGGGGCGGCGATGGCCTGGCAGGCCGACCGGTTGCACCGCGCCGATCGCGAGCTCAGTGCGGAACAACAGGCGGCACTCGGGCAGGTGATCGCCCGCTTCCCCGACCTCAAGTTCATCGTGATGACGCAGGGACAGGACAAGGAGGCCTCTGCTCTGGCCCGCAAGGTCGTCGAGGCCGTGAAGGCCGGCGGTGCGACGCCGGAATTTTACGAGCAGTTGGCTGCGCCGCCAAAGGGCGTGGTCCTCGGCATCCGCGACAAGGCGGCGCCCGCCGCCCGCGCCACCGACGCCATCGGCCGGGCGGTCATGGTCGATCGCATCGCCATCGCCAGCGACCTCGTACCCGAGCTCGACGGCAATACGATGCGCATTCTGGTGGGCCAGAAGCCCTGAGCTTATTGCCGGGAGCGCGCCACTCCAGTGGCGCTCATAGTCTTTTTATCTTCAAACTTATGAGCGCCACTGGAGTGGCGCGCTCCCGGCAAAGACTACGGTCGAAACTCATAAAGTCGTGCTGCCACGGCGTCCGGTCCCAGCTCAATTGCCGACATCCCTTCCCTCGACCAGTCCGTCGGATATGGGCCATAAGCGATCATCGATACGCGCTGCGATTGAGCCACGTCGCCTGTGTGATAGGCTTCCAAAATGAAACGGCGCCTTCTCCTTGCCTCGACAACTGCGGCGGCTCTTTCGCCAGCTACGTCGCGTGCACAGCAGAAGGCGGTGCCGGTGATCGGCTATCTCGGCGGTGAGGGCCTCGCCGTCACCGCGCCGATCCTGGCGGCGCTCAGCCAGGGACTGAGCGAAGCCGGCTATGTCGATGGACAGAACGTGACGATCGAACAGCGGTTGGCGGAGGATCATTATGATCGACTGCCGGCGTTGGCCGCCGACCTGATCAGCCGCAAGGTCGACGTCATCGTTGCGAGCGGCTATCCCGCCGTAGTCCGTGCGGCGAAGGAGGCGAGCCAGACGATCCCGATCATCTTCGTCGTCCGGGGCGACCCTGTCGGCGCAGGCCTTGTCGCTAGCTTGGCGCGACCTGGCGGGAACCTGACGGGGGTCAGCTTCATGGTTGTCGACGTGAACCCCAAGCGGCTCGAGCTCTTGCGCGAGTTGGTTCCTCAGGCCGGATTGCTGGGGGTGCTCATGACTCCTGACGGGGGTGCCGAATCCATAGAACGCAACCCACTAGAACGCAACCTAGGAGAGGCGGCACGGTCGATTGGCATTCAGCTCCTCGTCCTGAAGGCCCGCACCGAGGGCGAGATTGAGGCGTCTTTCGCCGAGTTCGTCCAGCGACAGACCCGCGGGGTTCTCGTCGTCCGGAATCCGCTCTTTTCTGGCCGGCGCGAGCAACTGGTATCGCTGGCGGCGCGCCATGCGCTTCCCGCCATCTACGGCAGTAGCGAATACGTCATGGACGGTGGCCTGATCAGCTTTGGTCCGAATGATTCGTCTGTCGTTCGCCAGGCCGGCATCTATATCGGCAGGATCCTAAAAGGGGCCAAACCGGCCGACCTTCCGGTCCAGCAGCCGACCAAGTTCGAACTGGCGGTCAATCTGAGGACCGCGAAGGCGCTTGGCCTCACCATCCCGCCGTCGATCCTTGCTCGTGCTGACGAGGTGATTGAGTGAGCCGTTCCGCTGGGTCTGTTGTGGGTTACTACCTGACGAACAGTTCGACCTTTTCGATCTCTCTTATCAAGCTGGAAGCAGGCGTGGAGGTCGACTTTATGGGTTTTGACCCTAGACTAGGAAAAGCGGCGATAGACGAACGCCGGCGGCGCCTGTTCCGCCTCCTGCAGGGCCGCCTCGACCACGCCGTGGTCGGGCGACAGGGCACAGATCGGGTCGGTGCGGCCGGCATCGCCCGCCAGCAGCAGCGCCTGACAGCGGCATCCGCCCCAGTCGATCTCGCGCCGCTCGCAGCTGCGGCAGGGCTCGGCCATCCAGTCGGTGCCGCGGAAGCGGTTGAAGGCATCGGACCGGTACCAGATGTTCGACAGGCTGCTGGTCCGCACCGAGGGGAAGGCGAGGCCGGGCAGGGTCTCGGCGGCGTGGCAGGGCACGGCCGTGCCCGCCGGCTTCACGTTGAGGAACTGCCGCCCCCAGCCGCTCATGCACGATTTCGGCCGCCGGCCGTGATAGTCGGGCACGCCGTAGTCGATGGTGAGCACGCCTTTCAGCCGCTGGCGCGCCGCCTCGACGGCGCGCGTCGCCTCGTCGAGCTGTCGGCGCGTCGGCAGCAGCGCGGCGCGGTTGGTGAACGCCCAGGCATAGTACTGCACATGCGCGATCTCGACCCGTCGCGCTCCCAGGGTGCACGCCATCTCGATCATGTCGGGCACGCGCTCGAGGTTCTGGCGATGCACCACCATGTTCAGCGTGAGCGGCAGGCCCGTTGCGCGCACGGCGGCGGCAAAGCGCGTCTTGCGCTCATAGGCGCCGGCAAGCCCGGCAATGCGATCAGCGTTGTCCGGCACGACGTCCTGGAAGCTGAGCTGCACGTGCTTCAATCCGGCTGCGGCCAGCGCCGCCGATCGAGGCCGCGACCACGCCGACAAGGCAGACTTTCGTCCAGGCCATTTCCTGTCGCTTCATGGGTGTCTCCTCTGGGGTCGTACAGGAGACGCACGCGGGCTGAGACTCTTCGAACGAGCGTCACCTGCCGCCGGCGAGGCTAGGCCCCGGTCCTGGGCCCGACAAGTGAGCGCACGCGCATAGGTGATCCGCCGATTGGGACCTCTCTGTGGCCTTGCTCGCTGTCAGGACGCGGCGCTCATCAATCATGTTCCTCTGCCCCGCGAGGGGGAGAGGCAAGGAGAGGGGGTTACACCCGTCGTTTCCCCCCTCTCCCATCCTCTCCCCCCTAGCGGGGGAGAGGAGCCGGCAGGTCGCTGATCGACGGCCCGCCCGACCAGTGTCCACGCTCCGCCAGCGGGCTGAGCGCGGCCTCGGCGCCGTCCACGACGAACGTGAACAGCAACGGCACCGACAGGGCGCGCACCACGGCCAGCCGCAGCTCGGTCTTGCCGTAGAGCTCGGTCACGAACCGGATGGCGCGATCGCCAGCGAGCTCGATTCCGTCCTGGTCGGCGTTGGCCGGCCAGGAGGAGGCGACGAACCGGCCACCGTCCAGGCTGTGCCGCACCGCCACGGCGAACGGCCCCAGTCGCAGCCCGTCCGCGTCGATGCGGACGGTCGTGGTGCCGTCCAGGCTGTCGATGCGCAGGCTGGCCGGCCGGCTGCGCCCGCGTTCGTGCACGATGCCGAACGCGACCGCGACCGGCCCGCGCGCGCCGGTCAGATGATTGCGGGCATCGACCACCGCCCACGCCGGGGCGGGGCCGGCCGCGGCAGGCGCCTCGGCCAGCAGCTCGTCGCGCTCCGGCGGCGGCGCTGCGTATGCCGCGCCGGCCCAAAGGACCAGCGTCGCGGCGAAGGAGAAGATCTGTTGACGACGTTGCATGACAGCACCTGATCTCGGCGAAACAAAAAAGGCGGCCCACCGGCCGCCCGCGCACGAAATCAGCGGCGGCTAGCAGGGGCTAACGATGACGAAGCCCGCGGCAACGGCGGACATGCCGAGGCAAGTGCCCCAGGCTGCCGACACGCGCCGCTCTCCAATCGAGGTAAGAGTTGCATTCATGGGCGGCCTCTTACGCTCATGGCGCCGCGGATGCCAGAGCCGCCGTCATGCTCCGCTGACATTGCTCGAAGTAGTTGCCGATTCGGCACAGCACCCCCGTCATCCCGACCGGAGCCGAGCGTAGCGAGGCGTAGTGGAGGGACCCCTTTTGTGGATGCATCAACAAGAGAGGTCCCTCGACTACACCGCCCCCTCCACTCCGTTATGGGGGCGGCTCCGCTCGGGATGACGGATGGGCTAGATTCCCACGTTGAACCTCGCCCCACCGCTCTTTATATCCCCCCATGGCCGACCGTTTGCTGATCGTCGATTTTGGTTCCCAGGTCACCCAGCTGATCGCCCGCCGCCTGCGCGAAGCCGGCGTCTACTGCGAAATCCACCCCTTCCAGCAGGTTGACCAGGCCCGCCTGAAGCAGTTCGACCCCAAGGCCATCGTGCTCTCGGGCGGCCCCGCCTCGGTGATCGAAGGCGAGGCCCCATCGGCCGATCCCGCCATCTTCGCCGCCAAGGTGCCGGTGCTGGGCATCTGCTACGGCGAGCAGACCATGGCCCAGCAGCTCGGCGGCACCGTCGAGGCCGGCCACCACCGCGAATTCGGCCGCGCCGAGCTGGAGGTGAAGAAGACCTCTGCCCTGTTCGACGGCGTCTGGCATCCGGGCGACAGGAAGCAGGTCTGGATGAGCCACGGCGATCGCGTCACCAGGCTGCCGCCGGGCTTCCAGATCATCGCCACCTCGGAGAACGCGCCCTTCGCCGCCATCGCCGACGAGGCCCGCAAGTTCTACGGCGTGCAGTTCCATCCCGAGGTGATGCACACGCCCGACGGCGCCAAGCTCCTGCGCAACTTCGCCCTCAACATCGCGGGCTTCAAGGGCGACTGGACGATGCACGCCTTCAAGGAGCGCGCCATCGCCGACATCCGGAAACAGGTCGGCAAGGGCAAGGTGATCTGCGGCCTGTCGGGCGGCGTCGACTCCTCGGTCGTGGCCGTGCTGCTGCACGAGGCGATCGGCGACCAGCTGCAATGCGTGTTCGTCGACCACGGCCTCTTGCGCCAGAACGAGGGCGAGGAGGTCGTGCGCCTGTTCCGCGACCACTACAACATCCCGCTGATCCACAGCGATGCCTCGGACCTGTTCCTGAAGGCGCTGGCCGGCGTCACCGACCCCGAGCAGAAGCGCAAGACGATCGGTGCGCTGTTCATCGACGTCTTCGAGAAGGAAGCCAAGACGATCGGCGGCGCGGCATTCCTGGCCCAGGGCACGCTCTATCCCGACGTCATCGAATCGGTCTCCTTCACCGGTGGTCCGAGCGTCACCATCAAGAGTCATCACAACGTCGGCGGTCTCCCCGCGCGCATGAACATGAAGCTGGTCGAGCCCCTGCGCGAGCTCTTCAAGGACGAGGTGCGCGAGCTCGGTCGCGAGCTCGGCCTGCCCGACAGCCTGGTGAACCGCCATCCGTTCCCCGGCCCCGGCCTCGCCATCCGCATCCCCGGCGACATCACCCGCGACAAGCTCGACCTGCTGCGCAAGGTCGACGCCGTCTATCTCGACGAGATCCGCAAGGCCGGCCTCTACGACGAGATCTGGCAGGCCTTCGCCGTGCTGCTGCCGGTGCGCACGGTGGGCGTGATGGGCGATGGGCGGACGTACGACCAGGCCTGCGCGCTACGGGCCGTCACCTCGACCGACGGCATGACGGCCGACTACTACCCGTTCGACCACGCGTTCCTCGGCCGCGTCGCCAACCGCATCATCAACGAGGTGCGGGGGATCAATCGGGTGACGTACGACATCACCTCCAAGCCGCCCGGCACGATCGAGTGGGAGTAGGCGCCCGTTGACGATCGTGCGCCGAATTCAGGAGACATTGTCGTCACTACCATTTCGAGGCGTGGCCTTCTCGCCATCAGCTCCGGCACACCGGCCGAGGTGATGGTACGCTTCCTCGACGAGGAAGTCCGGCAGTGGAAGGCCGTGGCGTTTCAGACGGGCATCTCGCTGGATTGAGCTCGGCTTATCAGGAGCCTTCACAACGCTACGCGAATTCTTCAAGGGCTAGTGAGAGGCCTCCGCCGCGAGCTAGGGACTGCCGGACGACTTGGAACGCCGATCCCCGGTCCGGGCCCCGCCATGCGCATCCCCGGCCCATGGCTAGGGAAAAGCTCGACCTCCCACGCTTGGTCTAGGTTGCGCCGTCTATCTCGACGATATCCACACGGCCGGCGTCTACGACGAGATCTGGCAGGACTTCGTGGTGGTGCTGCAAGTGCCACCGCCGACGTGATGGGCGACGGCCGCACCTACGACCAGGCCTGTGCGCTAAGAGTGGTCACGTCGACCGACGGCATGACCGCCGACTACTACCTGTTCGACCGCGTTCCTGGGTCAGGTTGTCAACCGCGTCATCAACGAGGTGCGGGGATAAACATCACATCGAAACCGCCGGGGACGATTGAGGGCGGTGAGAGTGTCCCGACCACCGACAAGCCGAATTTCGCGCAACTATTGAGCGATCGCAGTTAGGCGGGCATCTGCGGGGTGCTTTGACGGTATTGGGCTCCTGGCTGATCAAGACCTGGAACTTAGCGCTCCGGCGCGGAAAGGCCGTCTTGCCAAGGTTTTGGCCCTCACCGTCCCCACAGAAACCGGCGGCTGCGAGTTGACTGCTCACGCGCTCGTGCGCGCTGGGCGGGCCTTGGCAGGGGCTGGTCCAGTCGCGGCAGTCCTTCGGCGCCGAGTCTATCAGCATAACATCTCACTAACATTGATGCTTGTGATCCATAAAAGCCCTTATTATCAACTACTTATTAAGTATAGTCATTTTATGCGGTCTTGATTATGTCTATCTGTCAGGCGAACCCTTAGCTGAGGCGGTGTAGGAGCGCAGCGGGGTACGGGCACCTACGGGGCTGCTTCGAGGGTATTGGGCTCTTGGCCGATCAAGACCTGGAACTTAGCGCTCCGACGCGGAAAAGACCGAGTTTCCGAGTTTCTTGGCCCTTAACGTCCCCACAGAAACCGGCGGCTGCGAGTTGACTGCTCACGCGCTCGTGCGCGCTGAGCGGGCCTTGGCAGGGGCTGGCCCAGTCGCGGCAGTCCTTCGGCGGAGTATCTTCCCACCTAACATCTCTGGGAAAGAGATCACTGATATTGAGAGCTATAAGAGGTTGATCTAAAGTCCGTAGTACGCATTTTTGTCGATGTGTAGATAACTTTGATATTGACTATCAACGGAGAAAGACTAGAGTGTAGGTGAGCGCATTGCTGCCGCGCGTGGGATGCCGTGGAGGCGTTGGGAGGCCATGTGGCTGAAGAAATGGTGAGGGTCCGAGCAATTCGCAGCACAGGCGAGTTGGAGGTCGAAGGATCACCTGCGTTGGTGAAGGAATGGTGGGAGAAGCTTTGGCCGCAGATGGGCGTGGGAATGGTGGCTCCGTCTGAACAGCCGAGAGGCGAGGCGCAACCAAGTCAGCCTGCAGGGTCGTCATCGCCGCCGGCTGTTTTTGGTGAATTTTACAATGAGTTTCGAGCGGACATCACAGATGTCGATCGCGTGCTCATCAGTGCAGCTTTCTTCCAACTCCAAGATGCAGAGCGGACATTCACGACCAAAGGCGCCAATCAACTACTTCTCGATCAGAACACGAAAGTCGGAAACGCCTCAGAATGCGTTCGCCGCCTCATTGCCGCGAAGCGGGCGTTTGTCGTGACCGATGGGAGGTTCAGGGTCTCGCAAACTGGGTTTGAACACTTGAAGACCCTAAAGGCGAGCACTTAGGGAGCTCGGTATGGCGGTCGCCAAGATTGGGGCCGAACGCGAGGAAGTATTTGTCACGGAGATCTACACCTAATGAGTGGACCCAAAGCGAGATTACGGCCCGACGCCATCAAGGGGTCTGACGGCAATTTCTATATGTTCGCTGATTTGCTGCGCATTTTCGAAAATGACACAGCCTTTACTATGAGCAGAAACGGGGGCAAGGGTTTAAGAGATTTTAAGAAGCTCGGAGACCTCTCAGCACATAATCGTCGGTTCAATGCTGGCAAAGATGATATTGACAGGGTAAGAGACGGATTGAGGGTAGCTGCTGAGGAATTGCTTCACTTGGCGAAGCTGGCGTAAGTGCTCGGCCGCACGCGCAATGCTTCTATCGGCCAGTCAAGTGGGAAACTGGTTCGCCGTAGCCCATCGATGAGTACCGGGTGCTGATGACCAACGATCTTGCCGCGGTCGTCGCCCCTGCAGGTTCCAGTGACGTCGCTTATGTCGACCCGCATTTCCCCGATCGGCCGCTCATCCTGCGCATCGCGCGACCCAGGAACTGCGACCCGAATACCCCCGTGCTGTTCGTGCATCACGGCGTGCGCCGCAACGGCTACGACTATCGCGACTTCTGGCTGCCGCTCGTCGATGCCGCCAGCGTGCTGGTGATCGCGCCGGAGTTCTCCGAGGCGCATTTCCCGACCCCGCGCTGGTACAATTTCGGCAACTTGCGCGATGAGGAGGACAGGATCAGGCCGCGCGCGCAATGGACCTATGCCATTGGCGGCCGCTTGTTTGAGGCCTTGCGTCGCGAAGGCATCACGCGCCGCTCGGGCTATGGCCTGTTCGGCCATTCTGCGGGCGGGCAGTTCGTGCATCGCGCCATGTCCCTGGGCTTTCGCGACAGGGTCGTGACGGCCGTTACCGCCAATGCCGGCACCTACGCCATGCCCGATCTCGGCGTGCCATTTCCCTACGGCCTCAGCGGTGTCGGTCTGGACCAGGCTGCGCTGAAGGCGCTGCTGGCGTTTCCGCTTATCGTCATGGCCGGCACGGCCGATATCGACGCCACCAGCGAACATTTTCCCAAGGAAGAGCCCGCCATGCGCCAGGGTGGCACGCGCTATGAGCGGGCGCACACCTATGTGGCCCGTGCGCGTGAAGCCGCTTCACGCCTTGGCGTCTCCTGCGCCTGGAAGATCGTCGACGTGCCCGATGTCGGCCATGACGGTGAGCGCATGTCCGCCGCCGCCGCGCCGGTGCTCGGGCTGCTGCTGCACTAGGAGCGAGTGCTGCGCAGACGACATTGTCGCGAGGACGCGCTTGACTCCTAAGCGCAATTTTGTGGCCTATGCGGATCACCTTCAGCCAGCGAGGTGATCAATGTCTTCATCCCTTCACACATTATCGTCTGCAAGCGTGGCCGGCGCCAGGAGCGCATCACGGCAACGCGATCGTCTTGACTCCTTCACCGGAAATCGTGGCTTCTGTCCGCCGACGCTCTTTCGGAGGATCGGCATCACTCGTCAAACGACAGCGACCCCATCGCGTCCGGACCGGGCCACACCCCCGGCAACCGGATACGGATGGACCACCGCGAAGTCGCTTCGCGCAAGGATGCTCCCTGCCAGGACGACACCGGCTCGCATCGTTTCCGGACCTGCCACCGCCCCCCAGCGGGCGCGGCTCGACAACCGGAAACGGATGAAGGCCGCCAAGCCGTCCAGCAGGCCGATCGATCGGGCGTCCGCGCCGGCTTCCAAGGGAAGGCAGCGTCGCTCGCATCGTCAGTCACAAAGGGAGCCTGGAAGGGAGCCCATGTCCGCCCGCGCCGGTCCGGCTATTCGGTCGACTCATTGCCGGGAGCGCGCCACTCCGTGGCGCTCATGCGATGTTGAACCGCCAAGGAAGAGCGCCACGGAGTGGCGCGCTCCCGGCAATGAATGGAGATCAAGTCCAACGCTCTAACGTTTCCGAGGCGTCCGAATTATTGGACGCTCCGGCGTCCAATAATTCGCCAATCGCGGTCGGGACCGTCCCGGGAAAAACTTTGTACCAGCCCGGCCGGCATCCAGAGTTTTGGTCTCTAATGTTTTGTTTCGTGTTGCGTAAGCGTTGAAGTATCGGTGCCTTCGCGGGCGCCGCTCGCTCTATTCATCGTTGGATTTGCGATCACGACGGTCCGCCTGGCTGACCGGCGCCCAGTGTTGCCACGTACAGCGCGGCGCGTGGCTTCACTGGGCTCCGGGCGGTTCGCGACGGAGGCGCGGACGGATATCGCTGTCGTTGAAAGCACTGCTGGCACTTCGACTGAGTGACACGAGGAATGGTGTGATCGTCGGCTCGACCCGCCATCCCTGGCACTCTATGGAGCGCAAAAACTCGCGAAAACAAAAGTGACCGGAGTGCTTGACAATAACGCACTTGAGTTATATAAGGGGGCGTTGCGCGGCTCAGTCGCGTTCCCGCTCTATGCATCGTTGATCCGAGACCCCAGGCACGCGGCGCAGGCACTGCGCTCGTCCCGTTCGGCCGCCTGCCCTCCGGACGGGATGGGCTCCGGTGCCTCCAAGTAGCGATTCCAACATCTAAACTATCTTAACTATCGAAAGTCGGAAGACTGCCCAACCAATAGGCTGCGATCGCGAGGAGGCGTTTGGCTGGCGGCTGCGGGAAACCCTGGAAACCCTGGAAACCTCTTGCACCTTGACGGCATCGCCGGCGCGCCGCGCTGTCGACGTTAGAAAATATTCTCCGGCGCCACCCCGAGCATGACCTGCCCGACCGTCTCGTAGTGCAGGATGCGCCCCTGGCCCTGTTGCGCAACGGTGTCGATGTCGCGCAGGCGGCGTTCGAAGGGATTTTCCTCGAACACCGCCATCGCGCCGCAATCGTGGAACAGCGTGTTGACGATCTCGCGTGACGACTGGATGGCCCAGGTCGAGGCCAGCCGCAGGCGGGTGCGTTGATCCATATCCATCGCGCCGCGCTCCTCGATCGTCTCCAGCGCCTCGTCCGCCGCAGCGTGAAGGAAGTAGCGCGCCGACCGCCATTTCGCCTCGGCCTGCGCCACGTGGCTCTGGATGACGTTGTTCTCCACCATCGGCTTGCCCGCGCCCAGGCGAGTCTTTTCCCGCGGCAGGCTCAGGAACTCGTCCATCGTGGCGCGGGCAATACCAAGGGCGACGCCACCGAACCCGATCGAATAGAGCTGGGTGCTGGTGAAGCGATAGAGCGGGCTGTCGCTGCGGCGGTCGCGCGCACCGTCGCGATAGATGGCGCGCTCGTTGGGAATGAACAGGTTGTCGACCGAGTACTCGTTGCTGGCCGTGCCGCGCAGTCCCAGCGTGTGCCAGATATCGTGGAACGTGGCGCTCGACTTGGGATAGAGGAAGGTCTTCAGCTCCTTGGTGCCCGCCACCCGCAGATGCGCGCCGAGCCACGTCGCGTTCTGGCTGCCGCTCATGAAGCGCCATTTCCCCGTGATGCGGTAGCCGCCATCGACCGGCGTGGCCTCGTAGGGTGAACCGGGAGGTCCCCAGGCGAGGATCCCGTCCGGCTTGCCAAAAAGCTCCTGGGCAAGGTGCGGCGGAAGATAGGCGCTCGTGGTCGAGCAGCCGTTGCTTTGGCACACCACCCACCCGGTGGATCCATCGGCATAGGCGAGCGCCTCGGTCACCTGGGCGAAGATCGAGGGTTTCAGCTCCATGCCGCCGACGGCTTTCGTCTTCAGCATGGTGAAGAACCCACCATCGATCAGGGCCTTGACGACGGGCTTGGTGAGTTCGCGGATCCTGTCGTGCTCGTCCGCGGCCGCGGCGATCAGGGGCGCAAGATCGCGCGCTTTCTGTACCTGCGGATGGACGGTCGGCATGGTCTGTAACTCCTGCGCCGCGACGGCGCGGCCCCGATTGATTACCGATGATTACCGACCGGTGGGACGCCGCGGTCAAGCGATGGCCGCCAGCCCTCTCGACCTGCGGCAGTCAATTTCTTGACGAGGGGAGCGATCGTGGCGCAAAGGATTGCCCCCCGGAAAAGACCCCATGATTCGCCTCGACAACATCAGCAAGCAGCACGGCCATCAGATCCTGTTCATCGACGCGTCGATGGGCCTCCAGAAGGGAGAGAAGGTGGGGCTCGTCGGGCCCAACGGCGCCGGCAAGACGACGGTATTCCGCATGATCGCCGGGCAGGAGCAGCCCGACGACGGCCAGGTGACGGTCGATCCCGGCATGACCATCGGCTATTTCAGCCAGGATGTCGGCGAGATGTCGGGCCAGAGCGCCGTCGCGGCGGTGATGGACGGCGTCGGCCCGGTAAGCGCGCTGGCCACGGAGATGGCCAGGCTCGAGGCGGCGATGGTCGACCCGGAGCAGGCGGGCGACATGGACTCCCTGGTCGAGCGCTATGGCGAGGTGCAGGCGCGCTTCGAGGAACTCGACGGCTATGCGCTGGAGGCCCGGGCGCGCGAGGTGCTGGCGGGTTTGAGCTTCAGCCAGGAACGGATGGACGGCGACGTCGGCCTGCTGTCCGGCGGCTGGAAGATGCGCGTGGCGCTCGCCCGCATCCTGCTGATGCGGCCCGACGCCATGCTGCTCGACGAGCCCAGCAACCATCTCGATCTCGAAAGCCTGATCTGGCTGGAGGATTTCCTCAAGAAATACGACGGCGCCCTGCTGATGACCTCGCACGACCGCGAGTTCATGAACCGCATCGTCGGCAAGGTCGTCGAGATCGACGGCGGCTCGCTCACCACCTATTCGGGCAACTTCGACTTCTACGAGCAGCAGCGGGCGCTGTTCGAGAAGCAGCGCCAGGCGCAGTTCGAGCGCCAGCAGGCGATGCTTGCCAAGGAGATGAAGTTCATCGAGCGCTTCAAGGCGCGGGCCTCGCACGCCGCCCAGGTCCAGAGCCGCGTGAAGAAGCTCGACAAGATCGAAAAGGTGGAACCGCCGCGGCGGCGCCAGTCGGTGCAGTTCGAGTTCCGCAGCCCGCCGCGCTCGGGCGAAGACGTGGCGAGCTTCCGCAACGTCCACAAGGGCTACGGCGATCAGCCGATCTATGCCGGGCTCGATCTCCGCGTGCGTCGCAAGGAACGCTGGTGCGTGCTGGGCGCCAACGGCGCGGGCAAATCCACCCTGCTGAAGCTGGTGGCGGGCGCCACCGAGCCTGACGAGGGCAGCGTGACCCTGGGCAGCAGCGTCAGGATGGGCTATTTCGCCCAGCACTCCATGGACCTGCTGGACGGCGACGATACGGTCTTCGAATCGCTGGACGAGTCGTTTCCGCAGGCAGGGCAGGGGGCGCTGCGCTCGCTGGCCGGGTGCTTCGGCTTCTCCGGCGACGATGTCGAGAAGCCCTGCCGGGTGCTGTCCGGCGGTGAGAAGGCGCGTCTGGTCATGGCCAAGATGCTGTTCGACCCGCCGAACTTCCTGGTCCTCGACGAGCCGACGAACCATCTCGACATGGCCACCAAGGAGATGCTGGTCGCGGCCCTGGCTGACTTCGAGGGCACCATGCTGTTCGTCAGCCACGATCGCCACTTCCTGGCCTCGCTCTCGAACCGGGTGCTGGAACTGACGCCCGACGGCGTTCACCAGTATGGCGGCGGCTATACGGAATATGTGGCGCGGACAGGCCAGGAAGCGCCGGGTCTGCATCCGGGCGGGTAGAAGCAGGACGAGTTCGCCAAGATGCCGATTGCCAGCCTCGGCCGAATGGGCCAGAGGCAGAGCGTTCGGCCAATGGCAGCGTCCGCAGCAGCGAGGACTCCCTGATGACCCGTATCCGTTTCGGCTCATTCCTGGCACCGCATCACCCGGTCGGCGAACAGCCGGCCCTGCAGTTCCAGCGTGACCTGGGACTGGTCGAGCATCTCGACAGGCTGGGCTTCGACGAGTTCTGGTGCGGCGAGCATCATTCCTCCGGATGGGAGATGATCGCCTCACCGGAGCTGTTCCTCGCCATGGCGGCCGAGCGCACCAAGCGCATCAGGCTCGGCACGGGTGTCGTTTCTCTGCCCTACCATCATCCCTTCAACGTCGCGCAGCGCCTGGTGCAGCTCGACCACATGACCTTCGGGCGCGTGATCTTCGGCACCGGCCCCGGCGCCCTGCCGTCCGATGCGCGGACCTTCGGCATCGACTACATGCTGCTGCGCGATCGCCAGGACGAAGCCATCGGCATCCTGAAGCGGCTGTTCGCCGGCGAGCGCATCACCCACAAGTCCGAGTGGTTCCAGCTCAACGAGGCCCAGCTCCAGCTCCTGCCCTACCAGGACGATCTGCCGATGGCGGCGGCATCTTCGCTCAGCCCGTCGGGCATGCAGCTGGCTGGCAAATACGGCATGGGCGTCCTGTCGATCGCCTCGACCTCAGAGGAAGGCCTGCAGGCTTTGCCGACCCAGTGGTCGTTCGCCGAGGAGTCGGCCCGCAAGCACAATCAGACGGTCGACCGCAGGAACTGGCGCGTGGTGATGGCCTGGCACCTCGCCGAGTCCAAGAAGCAGGCCGAGCAGGAGGCGGTGGACGGCCTCCACCATTGGCACAACGAGTACAATGTCCGCGTGCTCGGCCGGCCCGGCTCGGTCCATGTGGCCGACAAGTGGGATCTGCTGGCGCGGGTGACCGGCATCGGCAACGCCGTCGGCACGTCCGTCATCGGCACGCCCGACGAGATGGTGAAGACGATCCGCGCCCTGCAGGAGGTCACCGGCGGCTTCGGTGTCGTGCTGGGCTTCGCGCACGACTGGGCCAACCGCGAGGCGACCCTGCGCTCGTGGGAGCTGTTTGCCCGCTACGTCGTTCCCGAGATCAACGGACACACCCGCAACCTGAAAGCGTCCGCGGAGTATCTGGCGGCCAACAAGGTCGAGCTGATGGCGGGACTGAACGCCGCGGTCATGGCGAAGGTCCAGGGTAACAAGGTAGCTGAGGCCGCCATGGCGGTGACCCGTCAGCGCATGGCAGCCCAGGCCACCCAGCGATCGGAACCAGGCCTGCCGCCGACCGCACCCGACAAGGCCGCGAAGTGACTGAGTGCCGGCAGTCCGGCGCTCACTCGTCGCGCTTGGTCGTGTTGTCGGACTGAACCTCAGGGGGTTCGTCGAAACCGCTGCGACTGCTGAAAAAGATCAGGGCCATCAACCCCACGCCAAGGATCAGAGTGAGCGTCACGCCAATGATCATGGCCGCGGCCCCCGACTCCGTCAGGGGAAGATCGGCGTTGATCGTCGTTGCGTAATAGATGCCGGCGATCCCCAACCCAACGCAGGCAACGAGCGTGACTTTCGCCTTGGTCGATAGTGCAGCCAGCATCGCGAGGGCGCTCCGTGCCCTGTCCAGGACCATCTTCTGCGTCAGACGCACCGAGGGCCTGCTCAGGTCGACTTCTTGGGCAGACCCTCGATCTCTTGCTCGATCCTCCCCCGCGTGTCGGCATCGCCGTGGAGCCATTGACCGGCAATGAAGTCGTCGGGCAGGCGCCTGCCGGCCGCGTGCCGATCCACCGTCGCCAGCCGGTCCAGCAGCTCGAACAGCTTGCGCCTTTCTTCCAGGGCGCCCGGTGGGGTTGGTTTGGACATTGCTCTCTCCGCGTTGTTCGGCGGCAACAGTCTCGGCTTGAGGCTATCCGCGCTGCGCCCGCCTGGCCAGCGCATAGAGCGCCACGCCGGCGGCGGCAAAGCCCGACGCCGCACCCACGCCGAGCGCCCAGCGCGGCCCGAGATTGTTGGCCACCCAGCCGACGATGGGCGCACCGATCGGCGTGCCTCCCAGCGCAATGCCGATCCTGAGCGCCATCACCCGTCCTCGCATCGCCCGCTCGGTCGAAAGCTGCATCAGGCTGTTCGAGGTGTTGGTGAGGGTGAGCGCGGCCATGCCGATGACCACCAGCGTGGCGGCGAAGAACCAGTAGCCCGGCGCCAGCGCGGCCGCGGTGCAGCCCAGCCCGAAGACCAGCGCGCCGCCCAGCAGCAAGCCGAAGCGCGGCTGGTCGCGGCCGGCGGCCCACAGCGCGCCGGCGACGGTGCCGATCGCCATGCACGACGACAGGAGGCCGAACCCCTGCGCATCGGCGTGGAAGACGGCGATCGCCATGGTCGAGATGAAGATCGGGAAATTGAGGCCGAACGTGCCGACCAGGAACAGCATGACCAGGATGGCCATCAGGTCGGGCCGCCGCCAGACATAGCGGAACCCTTCGGTGAAGCCGCCCCTGGTGCGCTGGGCCCGCGCGATCGGACGCAGCGTGGCGAGGCGCAGGCAGGCGAGGGACACCAGCACCGCGACGAAGGAGGCGCCGTTCAGCAGGAAGGCCCAGCCCGTGCCGACGGCGGCGATGGTGAGGCCGGCGATGGCCGGGCCGATCATGCGGGCGGCGTTGAACGAGGTCGAGTTGAGCGCCACCGCGTTGTGCAGGTCGGCCTCGCCGACCAACTCGGCGACGAAGGTCTGGCGCACCGGCGCATCGAAGGCGGCGGCGCTGCCGAACAGGAAGGCGAAGATGTAGACGTGCCAGAGCTGGACGACGCCGGTGACGGTGAGGATTCCCAGGATCAGGGCGAGACTGCCCATCGTCGTCTGGGTGGCGATGAGGAGCTTGCGCTGGTTGAAATGGTCGGCGGCGAAGCCGGTCAGCGGCAGCAGCAGGAGCTGCGGCCCGAACTGCAGCGCCATGACCAGGCTGACGGCAAAGGCGTCGTGCGGCGTGAGCTGGGTGAAGACCAGCCAGTCCTGGGCCGTCCGCTGCACCCAGGTGCCGATGTTGGAGACGAAGGCGCCGGCCGCCCAGACCCGATAGTTGAACCCTCTCAGGGACCGGAAAGTGCCGGCAAAAGGCGGCCTCATGCAGCGTCTTATAGCGTAAAGTGTGCGGACGTCGCGTCTCTCGCGTTGCTGTCTTCCAAGGGAAGAGGGGACGACATGGGACTTCCTCGCCGAGGCCTGCTGCACCTCGCGGCCAGCGTCACAAGTGCCGCCACGCTGCCGCTGCTGCCGAGGCGCGCGACGGCGCAGGCTTGGCCGAGTCGGCCGGTGCGCTGGGTGGTCGGCTTCGCGCCTGCCGGCGGCAACGACATCGTCGCCCGCCTGATGGGCCAGTGGCTGTCGGAGCGGACAGGCCAGCCGTTCATCGTCGACAACAAGCCGGGCGCCGCCACCAACATCGCGACCGAGATCGTCGTCAACGCCAACCCCGATGGCTACACGATCCTCCTGGTCGGCGTTGCAGCCGCCATCAACGCGACCTTCTACGACAATCTCTCCTTCAGCTTCCTGCGCGACATCGCGCCGGCGGCGGGGATCATGGCCATCCCGCTGTTCGTGGCGACCAGTCCGTCGCTGCCGGCGCGCACGCTGCCCGAGTTCATCGCTTACGCCAAAGCCAGGCCCGGCAAGATCAACATGGGTTCGGCCGGGATCGGCAGCTCGGGCCACCTCGCCGGCGAGCTGTTCAACATGATGGCCGGCGTCAACCTGGTCCACGTGCCCTATCGCGGCAACGGACCGGCGCTGGCCAGCCTGCTGAGCGGCGAGGTCCAGGTCGTGTTCCCGACGCCGCCGTCTTCGATCGAATTCATCCGGACCGGCAAGCTGCGTGGCCTGGCGACGACCGGTGCGGCGCGCTCGCCGGCGCTGCCCGACATGCCGGCGGTGGGCGAGTTCGTTCCCGGCTATGAGACCACCGCGTGGTACGGCGTGGGCGTCCCCAAGGCCACGCCACCCGATATCGTCGACAGGATCTACCGGGAAGTCGCGGCGGGCCTGGCCGATGCCAACCTCAAGGCGCGCTTCGCCGATCTCGGCGGCGCGCCGCTGCCGCTGTCGTCGGCCGACTTCACCAAGCTCATCGCCGAGGAAACCGACAAGTGGGCCAAGGTGATCCGGCGGGGCAACCTCAAGCCGGTGTGACGCGTCGCGCCGGGAGGACGCCGCCGCTTGCGATGTAGACGCCGACCGAGATCAGGAGCATGGCGATCCAGTCGCTCCCGGCCGGCCATTCGCCGAGAAGGGGAATGGCCAGCAGGGCGGTGATCGCCGGGGCGAGCGCTGCAAAGGCCGAGCCGCTCGAGGCGCCAAGCAGGCTGATGGCGCGTCCATAGAGCACCAGCGAGATTACCGCCACCAGGACTCCATGGACGGCGGCCTGCAAAACGAGATCGCGCCACGGCGCGTCGAACAGGCCGGTGCCGAAAACGATGAAGTACAGAGGCACGTAGGTAACCAGCGATGCCACCGCCGCGAGCGCCGCCGCATGCAATCCGTCCAGCCGCGCCTTGCGCAAAGCCACGGTGTAGCCGGCCCACAACAGGCCGGCGCAGATGAACAGGACATGGCCGATGTTCTGCCGGGTTCCGATCGTGCCGCCGGCGCCCCACACGATGCCGAGCGCACCGGCCGCGATCAGCACCAGTCCGATCCGCTTGGCCACCGTAAAGGGCTCGCCCAGCACGACCGCCGCCAGGATCGCGACGTAGAGCGGGATGAGGGCGGTATAGAGCGAGGCGGCGTGCGCGGCCGGGGCGAAGGCCAGGCCGCCGTAGGCCAGCAGCACCATCGGTGCACCGCCGCCCACGACGATCGCGGCCAATCCGCTCCAGCCCAGGCGGTCGACGGCGAGGCCCTTCTTCAGAAGATAGGGCAGCAGGATCACGCCAGCGACGGCAAAACGAATTGCCGTGATGTCCCATGGCTTCAAGCTTGTCCTGAGCCCGAGCCGCACGGCCACGACCCATCCGGCCCACATGCTCACGGCGGCAAGGCCATAGAGCGAGCCGCGGATGTAGTCGGAGGTTGTTGGTTTCGACAAGCGATGCTGCCGCGCCGGTTTGCCTCTGCATCCGGACTGCGACGCGAGACCACTCGATGGATAGCGTTATATCCTAATAGACATAGCGAGTGCCCGTCAATACGCGGCGCCTAATGGGTCAGGGATGCTGTCCCATGACTCCGTCGCTGTCCCGGCCGGGGAGTGATAGCGTCGCGTCGTTCCGAACATCCATCTGCGTGAGGAGAGGCTATGGCGTAACCGACGACAGGGAGCGAAACATGAGAACCAACAGGCGTAAATTCCTGGCCGGCGTATCGGCCGCTACGGCGCTTTCGGCAAGTCGCGTGGCGTTTGGTCAGAAGAAGTACGACACGGGCGCGACCGACAGCGAGATCAAGATCGGTCACACCAACCCCTATAGCGGGCCGGCTTCTTCCTACAGCTCGATCGGCAAGCTGCATCAGGCGTACTTCAGGATGGTCAACGAGACCGGCGGCATCAACGGCCGCAAGGTCAACTTCATCAGCTACGACGACGGCTATCAGCCGCCGAAGACCGTGGAGATGATCCGCAAGCTCGTCGAAGAAGACCAGGTGCTCGCCTGCTTCAACATGACGGGCACGCCGTGCAACTCCGCCATCCACAAATACCTGAACACCAAGAAGGTGCCGCAGCTCTACGTCGCCACCGGTGCCTCGAAGTGGGGCAACCCCAAGGACTTCCCGTGGACCATGGGCTACCAGCCCGACTACCACACCGAAGGCATCATCTACGCCAAGCACATCCTCAGCAACGTCAAGGACGCAAGGATCGGCGTGCTCTACCAGAACGACGACTACGGCAAGGATTACTTCAACGGCATCAAGGACGGTCTGGCGAAGGAGGCCGGCCGCCTGGTCAAGGTCGTCACCTACGAGTCGACCGATCCGACGGTCGACAGCCAGATCATCGAGCTGAAGAACTCGGGCGCCAACGTCTTCTACAACGTGTCGATCTCGAAGTTCGCCGCCCAGGCGATGCGCAAGGCGGCCGACCTGGGCTGGAAGCCGGTGCAGTACATGAACAACGTGGCGGCGAGCGTCGGCACGACCATGAAGCCCGCCGGCTTCGACAACGTGCAGGGCGTGCTGACCGCGGCCTGGCTGAAGGACCCCACCGACCATCAATGGGACAACGCGCCGGACATGAAGGAATGGCGCGCCTTCATGGCGAAGTACATCCCCGACGGAAACCTGGCCGACGGCAGCTACATCTACGCCTACGGCGTGGCGGCGCTGCTGCGCAAGACGCTCGAGAAGTGCGGCGACGTGCTGACGCGCGAGAACCTGATGAAGCAGGCGGCAAGCTGGCACCAGCTGCACCTGCCGGGCCTGCTGCCGGGCATCACCGTCTCGACCAGCGCGACCGACTTCTATCCGGTCCAGGCCGTGCAGATGTCGCGCTTCAAAGGTGAGACCTGGGAGCTGTTCGGCGATGTGATGCACAACGAGAGTTCGTGATCCTCAGGATCAGTACTCCGTCACCTTCTTAGCGTGCTCAAGTGCGACCTAAGAATCAATAGGTTTGTGTTTGCCCGCCGCCAGGTGTCTGCTCCGCGCCCAACGGAGGGCGGCCGATGCGGGGATCACTTGGCGGCAAGATCGGGGAGAAGATCGGCGAGGGCGCCGCGGCGGACATCCACGCCTGGGCGCCCGGCGAGGTCGTGAAGCTGTTCAAGGCCCACGTTCCGCGGCGGCTCAGCTGGCACGAGGCGCGCATGACCGACGCCGTCTTCCGTGCCGGCGGCCCGGCGCCGGAAGTGCTGGGCACGGTGACCGTGGAGGGGCGCTTCGGTATCGTCTTGCCGCGCCTCGACGGGCCGACCCTGCTGCACCTCTCGCGGACCGGCGCAATGACGCCTCGGGAAACGGGTGCGATCGTGGCGTCGCTTTGCCTCGCCGTTCACCAGACACCACCGCCGCCGGACGTCGTCTCCCTGCACGAGCTGATGGACTCCCTGTTGCGGTCCTCGAGCGGCACGCTCGCGGCGCCGATCGATGCAGGCGTTCGCGCCCTGATCGAGCGCCTGCAGCCGGGCGACGGGCTCTGTCATGTCGATCCCCATCCCGGCAATGTGATCATGACGGCGGCGGGTCCGCGCTTGGTCGACTGGACCTGGGCGGTCCGCGCGCCCGCCGCCCTCGACCTCGGCTGCTGCCACGTCATGCTGTCCGAGTTCGCGCCCGGCCAGGTCGCCGATCCGGAGCGGCCACGTGCCGTCAATGCGGCCGTGCAGTCCGAGTACGCCCGGCTCTCCGGCAGGTCGCCCGAGGCGCTGAAGGCGGCGCGGGAGGCCTGGCTGCCGATCGCCTGCGCCTTCTACCTCCTGTTGAGGGTGTTCCCGGCGCGGGACCGCTGGCTGATCGAGCGCGTCGAAGAAGCGGTGCGCGATCTCGCCTTCACGTGATCGATGAAGGCGCGCAGCTTCGCCATCATCTGGTGGCGGCTGGGATAGTAGAGAAAGACGCCCGGCGTCATTGGCGCGAACGGCTTCAGCATGGGCACCAGCTTGCCCGCTCTCACAAGGTTGGCGGCGATCGGCGCGGGCACCTGGGCAAGCCCCATGCCTTCCGCGGCCGCGCCCAGCAGGGTCGTGAAGTCGTGCGCGATCAGGGGTCCCGAGACGATCGCCTCGATCGGCTTGTTGCCGTCGACGAACGACCAGGGCGCGATCGATCCGTTCGTACGGCGCATGCGCAGGCAGGCATGGTGGCGGAGGTCGTCGATGCGCTCGGGCCGTTTTCGCCGGCGTAGATAGTCGGGACTGCCGACAACGACGAACGGGAAGGGTGGCGCCAGCCGCACCGCCACCATGTCGGCGGCAATGACCTGGCCCATGCGGACGCCGGCATCGAAGCCTGCGGCCGCGAGGTCGACGAGCTCGCCGCTGGCGTCGATCTCGACCTCGATCTCGGGATAGGCCTGGGAAAAGGAGGCGATCAGCGGCTCCAGCAGGATCGGCACCACCGCCCGCGGCACCGTGAGGCGCAACAACCCTGCCGGGCGCTGCCCGAGGTCGCGCGCCGCTTCGCTGGCGGCGACCAGCTCCTCGAAGGCGGGCTTGGCGCGCGACAGGAAACGCTCGCCGGCTTCGGTCAGGCCGACGCTGCGCGTCGTGCGGATGAAGAGCGCCGCGCCGACACGCGCCTCGAGCGCTCGGATCGCCTGGCTCGTCGCCGACGGCGTCACCCCGAGCTCCGCCGACGCTTTGCGGAAGCTGCGATGCCGGGCAACGGCCAGGAACGCCTCCACGCCGTCGAACGCGCCCTGCCGGATTGTGAAGTTCTGCTTCATGGCCCGTAAAGATTATCGACAATGGTCGCACTCTGAAAGCAGCCCTACATCCGGCCTGCACATGGCATCAGCGGACCGACGGCGATGCCGCTCCGCCTGCTGCTGGCCACTCCCTGAGGAGGACTCCGATCATGCCATTCAATCTCCCCTTCGTGCTGAGCATCGTCGGCGCGTTCCTGACCAGCTCGGTGGTGGCCTACACCTATGTCTGGCCCGCGCTTCGCGCCATGCCGCGCTACGAGGCCCTGAGACTTCTCGCGGCTTTCAATGCCTTCAGGTTCCTGGGCATGAACTTCATGGTGGCGGGCTTCGTGTCCCCGGAGCTGAATTCAAGCTTCGCCCAGCAGATCGCATGGGGCGACCTCATCGCCGCCAGCCTCGCGCTTGTTTCGATGGCGGCGCTGTCCTGGCGTTGGTCGCTCGCCCTGCCGATTGTCTGGGTCTTCAACATCTGGGGCGCGCTCGATCTCCTGAATGCCTACTACACGGGCCTCACGAAGTTCGGGAATCCCGGCCTCCTCGGCGCGGGCATCTACATACCGACACTTTACGTGCCCCTTCTGCTCATCAGCCACGCCCTTGCCTTCGCGCTCCTGTCGCGGGCCACGTCAGCGGAAAAGGTAGGCCAATCCTGAGCGTCCGCAGGGGCCGCGCTTCGCTTGGACCGGATGGCAACCCGAGTCACACTCCCGGCAAGGCCTCATGAGGGGAGCTCGCCGATGAAAGACAACAGCATCTGGCGCGCGGTGCGCGAGGGCCGGGCGGCGCTGGGAACCGGGCTGAAGGAGTTCGCCTCGCGCGGCGTGCCGTGGATCATCGAGGCGTCGGGGTTCGACTACTGCATGATCGACCACGAGCACGGCGCCTTCGACCTCGAGACCATCGCCGATCTCGCCGGCTGGTTCCAGGCGACCGACGTCTCGGCGATCGTGCGCATCCACAAGTCCTTCGCCCATCTGATCCCGGCGATCCTCGACCAGGGGATCATGGGCATCCAGGTCTCCGACGTCGACAGCGTCGAGGAGGCGCGCGCGCTTGTCGCCCTGGCGAAATATCCGCCGATCGGCCAGCGCGGCATCTCGGGGCAGGGGATGCACACCGGCTACAGGAGCTACGGCGCCCGCCACGCGACCGAGTATGCGCCGTGGGCCAACGCCAACATCATCGTCTGCGTGTCGATCGAATCGCTGGAAGGCCTGGAGAATGTCGAGGCGATCGCGGCGGTGGATGGCATCGACATGATCGCCTACGGCCACTCCGACTTGAGCGCGCGGCTCGGCGTTCATCTCCAGCTCGAGCATCCGACCTTCAAGGCCGCCGTGCGCCGCATCGCCGAGGCCTGCACCGCGCACGGCAAGCTCGCCCGCGGCTCGGCGGAGACCGAGGCGCAGATCGAGGAATACTGGCGGCTCGGCTGCAAGGTCCTGAACCTGCCCGGCACCGACGTCAGCACCTATCTCGACGGCCTGAAGGCGCGCTCTGCCCGCGCCAACGCGCGCCTCAAATCGATCGGTGTGCCCGTAGCCCTTAGAGCATGATGGATCCAGCTGGCATCAGCTGGACCCATCGTGCCTCCTGGACCGGTCTCCCGATCTGATCTTCATTCCGGCATTGATCGGGGCGCGAAGATCACGGAGCGACGGCACTCCAGCGGCAACCCAGCCGGGGCTCGGTCACGGCAAGCGTCTTCGGCGAGCTGGAGCTGTCGGCAACGACACGAAGCGTTGTCCCGCCGAGGCTGAAGTCCGTCGTGTAGATCCCCGGCGCCGTACGGGTCATGGTGCTGGTGATACCGCCGGCTGACGTCACGGAAGCCGTATCGCCCGTCGCCGTGAACGTGTGGACACGCGACAGCGCAGCGTCGAAGCGGGTGCATCCGGCTGGGTTTCTCTCGGCGACCACCCGGAACTGGATGGGAGCGCTCGCGGTCGGCGCAGCCGCTGCGGGCGCCGGCGGCGTCGATGCCTGTTGCGTCGAACATCCGGCGGTGATTGCGACGATCATGACCAGAACGCAGCTCGAGTTTCGCATGGGCTTCCTTCCGTTTCTTCGGACGTCGTCTGCTTACTACGACGCGATGCCATCGACGCGCACGCCAAGTCCCAACAATGTGCGCGCCGTCCCAATGTCGAAGGGCAGGCAGCCTTGACTGCAAATTGTCGCCCGCCGCTTTTGGTACGCCCGGCACACCTTTGGGACCGGCGGTCGCTTCTGGCGACTGAAGGAGGGTCTACCATGGCGCGGCAGCGGCAGCGCCCCCTGATGTTGAAGGGAATTGCGAGGTTATCGGATATGATCACGAGACGCAGGTTCACCGGCAGCCTTCCGGTTGCCGCCGGCGCTTTTGCCGCCGCCGGCAAGCCGCTGCTCGACGGCACCGCCGCCTGGGCGCAGCCGGCTGCTGCCGCCGGACATTTCGATCCCAAGGGGAAGAGGCCGTCGGCGTTCACCATCGAAGCCCTGAAGAAGGCCCACGAGACACTGCCCTTCGCCGACCAGCGCGACTTCGAGGAGCAACGCAGGGGCCTCATCGCGCCGATGCCGGACCGCAAGATCATGGCCGATGGCGGCCATGTGGCCTGGGACATGGAGCGCTTCCAGTTCCTGCTCGAGCAGCCGGAGTTCGAGTCCGTGCATCCTTCACTGCACCGCATCTCCGTGCTGAACATGAACTACGGGCTCTACGAGGTGGTCCCGGGGATCTATCAGGTTCGTGGCTTCGACCTCGCCGACATCTCGTTCATCCGCGGCAAGACCGGCTGGATCGTGATCGATCCCCTGACGGCGGCGGAGACCGCGCGCGCCGCGCTGAAGCTCTTCCAGCAGCATGTTGGTCAGGGCCTGAAGGTGACGGCCGTCATCTATTCCCATTCGCACGGCGACCACTGGGGTGGCGTGCGCGGCGTCATCGACGAGGCCGACGTCCGCGCCGGCAAGGTGGAGGTGATCGCGCCGCGCGATTTCATGCAGCACACGATCTCCGAGAACGTGTACGCGGGCAATGCCATGAACCGCCGGCTGTTCTATCAGTACGGGCTGCTGCTACCGGCCAGCCCCTACGGCTACGTTGGCCAGGGCTTGGGGCAGGGCGTCCCCGCCGGCACCAGCGGCCTGATCCCGCCGACGCGTGTCATCTCGCAGGACATCGAGGAGCTGACGGTCGACGGCGTCAGGCTGGTGTTCCAGAACACGCCCGACACCGAGGCGCCCTCGGAGATGAACACGTACATCCCCGACCTGAAGGCGCTGTGGATGGCGGAGAACGTCACGGCGACGCTTCACAACATCTACACCCTGCGCGGCGCGCCGGTGCGCGATCCGCTGAACTGGTCGAAGTTCATCGGTCAGGCGCTCTATCGCTTCGGCCGCGAGGCCGAGGTCATGTTCGCCTCGCATCACTGGCCGCGATGGGGCAACGGGCGCATCCAGGAAGTGCTGCGCGGCCAGCGCGACCTCTATGCGAACATGAACAACCAGGTCCTGCACCTCGCCAATCAGGGCGTGACCATCAACGAGATCCACAACGTCTACCAAGTGCCGCCTAGCCTGCAGAAGATGTGGTTCAACCGCGGCTATCATGGGTCGCCGCAACACAACAGCCGCGGCGTCATCCAGCGCTATCTCGGGTTCTGGGACTGCAACCCGGCGACCCTCATTCCGCTGTCGCCCTCCGATTCGGCGCCGCTCTACGTCGAGATGATGGGCGGCGCGGAGCGCATCATGACGCGGGCGAAGCAGCTGCACGACGAAGGCCGCTACCTGCTGGCCCAGGAGATCCTGAACAAGCTCGTGCAGGCGCAACCCGCCAACCAGGCGGCCAAGGACCTGCTCGCCGACGTCTTCGAGCAGATCGGCTACCAGCAGGAGAATCCGGGCCTGCGCAACAGCTTCCTCGCCGCCGCCTACGAGCTGCGCCAGGGCATTCCCGCCGGCGCGGTCGCGAGCTCGAGCAGCGCCGACGTCGTCCGGGCAATGTCGACCGAGCTGTTCCTGAACTTCCTCGGCATCCGCATGGACAGCCGCAAGGCCGAGGGCATGCGCTTCACCATCAACCTGATCACGCCCGACAATGGCGAGAAGTTCGTGATCGAGATGGAGAACGCGACGCTCACCAACACCGCGGGCTTCCTCGCCGACAAGCCGGACCTGACGGTGACGATCGATCGCGCCGACCTCGAGCCGGTCATGGCCGGCGCGCGCACGCTCGAGCAGCAGATGGCCGGCGGCCTGATGAAGGTGGACGGCGACGTCGGCGTCCTGGCCAGGCTGGCATCGACCATCGTCGACTTCGATCCGCGCTTCCAAATCATGCCGGGCACGAAAGTCCGCGATACGCCCATCCCCAAGGCCGGCGCCTACGAGGTCGTGCCGCGCAACACCATCTCGGAATAGCGGCCGGAGGGGGAGCACCGTGAACGCACGCGTCGATCGAGAGCCTGAAAACCGCCAGCTCGCGCAGACGTTCCGCTCATACTGGATGCTGCTCTTCCTCGTCGGCGTCCTGCTGATCCTTGCCGGGGCGATCGCGATCGCCCTGCCGGCGATCTCGTCCCTGCCGCCGAACGAGGTCCTAAGTCTGGTCCTGATCGTCGCGGGAATCGTGCAGATCGTGCAGGCCGGCAAGATGGCCGGCGATTTGCTGTTCACCTGGCACCTCACGCTCGGCCTGGTGGCCGCGATCGGTGGCGTCCTGGTCTATATCGAGCCGTTTCCGGGAATCGTCACCAAGACGCTGATCATGGCCGCCGTGTTCGCCGTGCACGGCCTGACCCAGATCGTCTTTGCCGCGCGTGTGAGACGGCTCGCAGGCTGGCACTGGTTCCTGCTCTCGGGAGTGAGCGCTTTCGCCGCTGCCGCGCTGATGGTGATGAAGCTGCCGTACAATCATTCGTTCACGCCGGCCACGCTCGGCGGCATCTCGCTGGTGTTTGTCGGTTGGGCCTACGTCGCGACGTCGCGCCTCGCGCGCCGGGCCTGATCGGCCAGCTCTTCTAGGCGTGCAGTGCGGCGTTTGCCGGCTGAAACGTGCCACGCAGGCAGGCGGTGAAGCCGGGCGTCGCCGCCTCGTTCGCATCGGCGAGGTGCGGAACGGGCGGGAGGCCGGCGCGGGCCGCGTCGCGCACGTCGCTCGGGCTGATTCCGAACTCGCGGCGGAAAGCGCGGGCGAAGCTCGACGTGTCCGCGAAGCAGAGCGTCTCGGAGATGCGTCCGATCGAGATGTGGTGCGACGTGTCGCAGAGCATCACGAAGGCCTCGGACAGCCGCACCTTCTGGACGTAGCGGCGGACGCCGCCTTCGCCTTCGAGCAGGCGATAGAGCTGCGAGCGGGACGTCGCGGCCTCGCGGCAGATCAGGTCGGCCGAGAGCGCGGGTGAATGCAGTCGGCGGCGGACCACGTCCCGGACCCTCTGCATCAGGGTCACGTTGATGACGGGCTGGGCGTCGGCCACGCGGCGAGCCGAGGGCGCCAGGCAGGCTGCAATCATGGTGCGGGTCGGATCGAACAGACGCGAGGCCTCCTCGTCACCCAGGCTCGGCAGGTTGCGCAGCAGCAGACGCATGTAGTCGGCCAGCAGCCTCGCTCCGGACGGCTCCAGCGGAGCCACGCAGCAGGCGTCGAGCAAGTCGGCGATGCCGTGGAAGGAATCACGCGACAGATAGAGCTGGATGCGGTCGTCGGCCTCGCGGCGGTTTTCCATCGTCTGGCCCAGCGACACCACGAAGGGCAGTTCCGGAGGCGCCGCCAGGGAGGTCGTGCCGGAGTCGATCAGGGTCACGCTGCGCTTGCTGAGGGTGATCGCCCAGTGGTCGACGGGTTCGCGGCGGATCAGTGACTTCGTGCGCACCACGGAGAGGCCCGGCGCCGTCACCTGGTTCAGGGTGAATCCGGGCAGGGTCCAGGCACGCGCGCGGGCGGAGAAACCGTCCTCGCCGGGATGAAGCGGCGCGGTGTCGAACACACGGCCGTACCACGCCTGCCAGGCCTCGAGCTGGCCGCGCGTCGGCATGTCGCTTGTGCGGAATTCACTGAACTGCATGGCCCCTCAACTCGACAGGGTCATCATCCGGAGTGCTTTGATCTTGGTCAATGGAGCGGCGGTCTCTGGGGAGTGTAAAACGCTGCTGCAAATAAACCATTAGGAGCCTCGCGGCCCGAAACGCGCCCAGATATGGGCCCTGGCGCGCTCGGCGCGCAGCGTCACCGCCGAGATCGGCGGATGGCGCCCGGGCGGCTCTTCACGTGGTCGATGAAGGCGCAGGGCCTGAAATCGATCGGGGGGCCGGTACTTAAAGCGTGAGCTAGCGACAAGGATAGGCCTTCTTCAGAAGAAGCAGCAGCGGGACGACGATGATCATGTCGTCCTGGATCTTCGTCTGCTTCTCCGCCCAGTCCGAGATCAAGCGAGCCGCCTCCTCATGGCTGACGACGTCGCCCTCCTTGCAGAACAGTTTGACGGGGGCCGCCATGTTGTAGGCCGTGAGCGCATCCATCGCGCCCGCCAGATAGACGTCGTTGAGGACGCGGATCCGCTCGTTCTCCGGATGGAGAAAATTCTTCAGTCTCAGGCTCTGGGCATTGGCCACAAACGGCAGAAGCACCCCCAGCACGATCGCCGCCATGCGGATCATTGGCCCGCCTCCAGATTAGTACGCCGAGAAGCCGCCTTCGGCCGGGATCGCGGCGCCATTCACCATGCGCGATTCGTCCGACGCCAGGAACAGCGCGACATTGGCGATGTCCTCCGGTTGGCCGACCGCGAACGGATACTGTGCGGCGATATTGTCGATGCCGCCGAAGCGGATCTGGTTGCCGCCGGTGAAGCGGCTCCTGACGCGTTCGGTCAGCACGACGCCGGGGCAGATCGCGTTGACGCGGATGCCCTTGGGCGAATAGGCGCCGGCCAGCGCCTTGGTGAAGGAGATCAGGCCGCCCTTGGCCATGACATAGACGTGGGCGATGTGGTTGCCGCGCAGCGCCACCACCGAGGAGAAGTTGACCACGCTGCCCTTGCCGCGCTCGACCATGCCGGGAATGACGTGCCGGCAGCAAAGGAACGGCCCCTTCATGTCGAGGTTGATGGTGTGGTCCCATACCGACGCATCGACTTCGGTGACCGGCCGGTCCTCGCGCAGCGAGCCGCCGGCGCAATTCAGCAGCACGTCGACATGGCCGAAGGCGTCCTTCGCCTGTTGCACCATCCGCTTGACGCTCTCCTCGTCGGTCACATCCGTCTTCACGAAGCGCGCGTCGGCACCGGCTTCTCGCGCCGAGGCCTCGCCCAGCGAGGCGTCGATCTCCGCCACGATCACCTTGGCTCCCTCGGCGACGAACAGCTTGGCCGATGCCCGGCCGATGCCGGAGCCGCCGCCGGTGATCACCGCAACCTTGCCCGCGAGACGATTCATTTGTTCCTCACCACTTGTAGACCTCCTGCAACGTTCCCCCCATGAGCGCCGCCTTGTCGCTCTCGGACAGCCGCTTGGTGTCGCGGAACGGCGCAACGCCCTGCTCGTAGGTCAGCATGCCGATGGTGCGCGTCCAGTCGGTGCCCCACATGCAGCGCTCCAGCCCGAAGGCATCGATGATGCGCAGCACCGGCGCCCAGATGTCGTCGTAAGGGAAGGGCTGGTGCGACATGGTGCAGGCGCCGCTCACCTTCACCCGCACGTTGGGATAGCGGGCGAGATCGAGCAGCTTCGGCAGGTCGGCCCAGACGTCGGCCGGCACCGGCGGATGGAACGGCTGCAGCAGGCCGAGATGGTCGATCACGATCACGGTATCCGGGTGCTGCCGGATGTGCGGCAGGCCTTTGTCGAGAATGCCCCAGCACAGCAGGTTGACCGGCAGGCCGTGCCGCGCGGCCGCGGCAAAGGCGCGCCGGAGGCCGGGATGGTCGGGATCCATCGGCAGGTCCTTGCCCATGCGGATGCGGATGCCGCGCGCGCCCGGCGTCTTCGCCCACGTCGCCACGATATCGTCGATCGCGGGATCGGTCGCATCGACCGGCGTCACCACCCGGAACTTGTCGGGATACTTGTCGTAGACCTCGAGCGCGTAGCTCGGATCGTATTTGTAGGCGCTGAACGACGACACCATGATCGCGCCGTCGACGCCGACACTGGTCATCGCCGCGACCATTTCCTCGCCCGTCGCGGAGAGCAGCCCGTGCGAGGGACCGGCCCACGGCCGGCCGGGATGATCGCGATCGAAGGGATGAACCTGGACGTCGATGACGGGCATGTCCTACTCCGCGGCGCGGCGCTGTTGCTGGTAGCGGCTCGTCACCGGGCGCAGGCCGAGATTCTCGCGCAAGGTCCGGCCTTCGTACTCGGTGCGGAACAGACCGCGGCGCTGCAGCTCGGGCACCACCATGTCGACGAAGTCCTCGCCGCCGCCGGGCAGGGCGGCCGGCGTGATGTTGAAGCCATCGCAGGCCGCGCCCTCGAACCACTCCTGCATGGTGTCGGCGATGTCGGCTGGCGTGCCGATGCGCGCCGAGCCGGTGAGGCCGGACTTGAGGTACAGCTCGCGGATCGTGGGCTTCTCCCGCTTCATTCGCTCGAGTAGCAGGGCGCTCACGCTGCGCATTTCCTGGCTGCCCAGCGCGCCCTCGGGCACCGGCTCGTCGAGCGGATATCCCGACAGGTCGCCGAACGTGCCGTAAAGCGCGCCCAGGCCCGCCAGCGGATCCCACAGCGCCTGCAGCTCGTCGTACTTCGCCTGTGCCTCGGCGCGGGTGCGGCCGACCACTGGGCAAAGCGCCGGCATGATCTTGAGATCGTCCGGCTCGCGCCCGTACTTCGCCATCCGGCCCTTGACGTCGGCATAGTAGGCGCGCGCGCCCTCCAGCGAGCCGCTGATGGCGTAGATGACTTCCGCCGTCGCCGCGCCCAGCTCGCGTCCTTGTTCCGACGCGCCGGCCTGCACGATCACCGGATGACGCTGCGGCATGCCGGCGACGTTCAATGGGCCGCGCACCTTGAAGAACCGTCCGCGGTGATCGAGCACATGCATCTTGGCTTCGTCGAAGTAGCGGCCGCCTGCCTTGTCGAAGACCAGCGCGCCGTCGTCCCAGCTGTCCCACAGGCCCTTCACCACCTCGACGAACTCGGCGGAGCGGGCATAGCGCGTGTCGTAGTCGAGCGTCGTCGGGAGCCCGAAATTCTGCGCCTCGAGCTCCGACCAGGAGGCGACCACATTCCAGCCGGCGCGGCCCTTGCTGATCAGGTCGAGCGTCGCGAACTTGCGCGCGAGGTTGTAGGGCTCGTTGTAGGTGGTGGAGGCCGTCGTCACCAGTCCGACGCGGGTCGTCACCATGGCGAGCGCCGGCAGCAAGGTCATCGGCTCCAGCTCGACCATGTCGCGGCCGGTGCGCGCCAGCGAGCCCGGCGGCGTGTCGCCCTGGCGGATGCCGGCGCCGTCGGCGAAGAAGATCATGTCGAGCTTGCCGCGCTCGGCGGTCTGGGCGCTCCTTACATAGTGCTCGACATGGAGAGTGCCATCGGCCGGCACGTCGGGATGGCGCCAGGCGGCCGGGTGATAACCATGGCCGCGTATCGAAAGACCGAGCCGCATCTTGCGCGCCGTCATGCCGCTACCTCCTCGGAGGAGGGAGCTTCCCCGCTTTTCAGCCGGGCGACAATGCCGCAAAGCCTTGCCGCGAAATGAGCCTCACCGCGGCCGGAGGATCGCGCCCATCGCCGCGCCGCGCCGTGAAGCCGATATGGACCTTGCCGCTGGCGTCCATGCCGGTCGCGTTCCAGCACTGCTGCAGCGCCATGCCCGGCGGGGCGAGGTCGTCGAAGGTGATGGTCCGCTGCAGGCCGGCCTCCTGCGCCGTCGCTGTCGATGCAAGTGCCGCGGCGGCGATTGCAGTAGCGATGATCCGTGCGCCCATCGCAGGAGACTATCGGTGTCTCGGCGTCAGCTTCTGTGGCATCAGGATGTCATGACGCTGACGCCAGTCGCGGGCAGGCCCGCATTACTACTGGGCGCCTACGACCTGGCGCCGCTCGGCTACCAGGCCGAGGAGTTCTTCCTCGAAGGCTCGGTGAGCCGCTACGCACCGGCTGGCAGTGCCGCTTACAAGACGCGCATCGTGGTGATCCGTCCGACCGATCCTGCGACCTTCAACGGCACGCTGGTGGTCGAGTGGCTGAACGTCACCTCCGGCCAGGACATGCCGTCCGACTGGTTCATCGCGCATCGCGAGATCGTGCGGCGCCGCTATGCCTATGCCGCGGTATCGGCGCAGGCGGTCGGCATCGAGGGCGGCGGGTCGGTCATGGGCATTGGTGCACCTTTGAAGACGCTCGACGCGCCGCGTTACGGCAGCCTCAGCCATCCCGGCGACGCCTTCGCCTATGACATCTTCGCCCAGGCCGGCGCGGCGCTGCGCGCGCTGCTGAAGCCGCAGCGCCTCGTCGCCATGGGCCAATCTCAGTCGGCGATGTTCCTCACGACCTACGTCAACGCCGTCGACGCGCTGACGCCGGTCTATGACGGCTTCTTCGTGCACTCGCGCTTCGGCCCGGCGGGGCGCCTCGACGGCTTACCAGTGGACAGCCCGGACACGCCGACCGAAGTCCGCTTCCGCACCGATCTGCGCGTACCGGTGCTGGCCCTCATCACCGAAACCGACCTTTTGGGCGCCCGGCTGCCCGGCTACCAGGCCGCGCGCCGGCCCGACGATGCGCATCTACGGGTCTGGGAGTTGGCGGGCTCCTCCCACGCCGACAGCTATCTGTTCGCCGGCGCCTTCGCCGACAACGGCACACTCCCGCCCGAGCGCCTCGCCGATTTGTTCTGGCCACGCGACAGCGTGGCCGGCGCCAAGCTCGCCAAGCCATATAATCCCGGCCTGCCTCACCATTACGTCGCCCAGGCCGCGATCGCGGCACTCGATCGGTGGCTGCGCACGGGAGAGCCGCCGGCCAGCACAGCGCTCCTCGAAGCACGGACCGACGCGCACGGCATCTCCGTCGGCGGCATCCGCACGCCGTGGACCGACGTGTCCACCATGCGCCTCGCCGGCGCCGGCAATTCGGGCGGCTTCCTCGGCCTGCTCGCCGGCATCGGCGAGCCCTTCGACAAGGCAACGCTCGACGCGCTCTATCCCGGCGGCAAGGACGATTACCTGCAGCGCTTCACCGCCGCGCTCGACCGGACGATCGCCGCCGGCCATCTCCTGTTGGAAGATCGTGCCGAGATCCTGGCGATCGCCGCCATCCACTACGACAAGGCGCAGTGAGATAGCGCATCCATCGATACATCCCACACGGCGCTGCGGTTGCGGCCGGCGGCCTTGGCGGCGTACAGCGCCTTGTCGGCGCGGTCCACCGTCTCCTGCACAGGCAGCTCGCAGTCGAGCGCCGTGAGCCCGATCGAGATCGTGACCTCGAAGGCCCCGTTGTCCTTGTCGTGGCCCTCGTCGTGGCCCTTGTCGTGGCCGGTGCAAGCATGGCGCAGGGCGCCCACGCCCTCGCGCAGCCGCTCGACGATCGCCCGGGCCTCCGCGACGTCGGTCTCCGGCAGGACGATCAGGAATTCCTCGCCGCCATAGCGGAAGACCTTGTCGTAGGGGCGCAGCTCGCCCATGACGTGCCGGGCGACGGCGACCAGCACCCTGTCGCCCTCGAGATGGCCGTAGCGGTCGTTGACCTCCTTGAAGTGGTCGAGATCGATCATCGCCACCGCGCAGCTCTGCAACTGGCGCTTCACCAGGTCCTGCTGCTCGCGCAGCTTGGTCAGCATGCCGATGCGGCTCGGCGTGCCGGTCAGCGGGTCGAGATTGTAGAGCGCATCGCCGAGCTCGCGCCGCAGGGTCGCGAGCTCAAGCCGCATGCGCTTCAGCGCCGCGACGAAGCGCTCGTAGTCGCGGATCGAGATCGGCGCGCCCTCGGCCGTCGCCCGCAGCAGGGCGGTCGCGCTTTGATGCATGCGCTCGTGCTCCAGCCCCATCGCGGCGAAGCCCGGGTGATGCTCGAACGCCGCGGTTTCCGCGCGGTAGTACCACTGGCCGAACCGGCACAGCCGATGGGCGTCGCCGCCGGTATCGCGCTGGTCCGCCGGCAGCCGGCAGATCAGCGTCCCGTACAGCGCTTCCGCCCATTGCTCATGATGGTAGGAGGCCTGGTCGAGCTCTTGGAGCGCCGCGCGGATCTGCTCGTGGGAGATGTTGGGGATCGCCATCGTCGTGCCCTCGCTGCCCGACGATATCATGTCGGGCATCTTCCTTGCATGGCGCCGGGGTACAGTCGGGCCTAGGATGAAGGCCATCGAAAAGGGGGCAGGTCGATGATGAACTGGATCGTGCGCATCGCCGCGGCCATCGCCGCTCTCACAGTGTCCGTTGCCAGCCACGCCCAGGAGCCCAAGACGCTGCGCGTGGTCATGCATTCCGACGTCAAGGTGCTCGATCCGGTGTGGAGCGGCGCCTACATCGTGCGCAACCACGGTTACCTGGTCTACGACACGCTGTTCGCCCTCGACGAGAAGTTCCAGCCCAAGCCGCAGATGGTCGAGAGCTGGTCCGCCAGCGATGACCGCAAGACCTGGACCTTCACCCTGCGCGAGGGGCTGGAATGGCACGATCGGACCCCCGTCACCGCCGACGACTGCATCGCCTCGATCAAGCGCTGGGGCGCCCGTGATCCGATGGGCCAGAAGATGATGCCCTTCGTCGAGGACATGAAGGCCGCCGACGCACGCACCTTCGTCCTCACCATGAAGCAGCCCTATGGCCTGGTGATCGAATCGCTCAGCAAGCCCAGCGTCGTCACGCCCTTCATGATGCCGCGCCGCGTCGCCGAGACCGATCCCTTCAAGCAGATCTCCGAGTATGTCGGCTCCGGCCCGTTCATCCTGAAGCAGGACGAATGGAAGCCCGGCGAGAAGATCGTCTACGTCAAGAATCCCAAGTACAAGCCGCGGCCCGAGCCCGCCTCCGGCCTGGCCGGCGGCAAGGTCGCCAAGGTCGACCGCGTCGAATGGGTGTGGATCCCCGATTCGCAGACCGCGGTCAACGCGCTGCAGAAGGGCGAGATCGACATCATGGAGCAGGTGCCCTACGACCTGCTGCCGCTGGTCGAGAAGGACCGCAACATCACGCTGGTGAAGGCGAGCACCGGCAACCAGTACGTCTTCCGTCCCAACTGGCTGCAGCCGCCTTTCAACAACGAGAAGGCGCGCCAGGCGGTGATGGTGGGATTGAACCAGCCCGACTTCCTCTCCGCCATCGTCGGCGATCCGCGCTACTACCGCGTCTGCAAGTCGATGTTCCCGTGCGGCTCGCCGTTGGAATCGACGGTGGGCTTCGAGGGGCTGATCGAGGGCAACATCGAGAAGGCGCGCGCGCTCCTGAAGGAATCGGGCTACGCCGGCGAGCCCGTCGTGGTCCTGCAGGCGAGCGACACCGCCGCGCTCTCCAACCTCGCCCCCGTGGCGAAGTCGCTGCTCGAGCGCATCGGCTTCAAGGTCGACCTGCAGCCGATGGACTGGCAGTCGCTGGTCAACCGCCTGCTCACCAAGAAGGGCCCGCCCTCGGAGGGCGGCTGGAACGTCTTCCTGACCTACTGGTCGATGGCCGACCTGTTCGATCCCCTGATGACGCCCTTCCTCCAGGCCAACTGCGAGAAGAGCCGCGCCGGTTGGCCGTGCGACGCCGCCATGGAGACCCTGCGCGAGCGCTTTGCGCTGGCGACCGACGCCGCCGAGCGCAAGGCGATCGCGCTGGAAGTCCAGAAGCTGCAGGCCAAGATCGTGACCCACGTCCATCTCGGCGAAGGCTTCAGCGTCGCCGGCATGCGCAAGAATGTCACCGGCTGGATCGATTCGCCGGTCGTGGTGTTCTGGGGCATCGACAAGTGAAACCCTCCGAAGCTCCGCAGGAGCGAAGGAGGGTTTGATTCACATCAAGGCGCGCCGGCGCCCGTTCTTGTTGGGTGCCCCGCGTTTGAGGAGAGTTCGGGCATGCAATGGCGTAATTCGGTCAAGGGCTACGGCGCGATTCCGCAGTTGATGCACTGGCTCACCGTCGCCCTGGTGATCCTTGCCTGGTTCCTCGGCCAGTTCGACGACATCTTCCCCAAGGGCGCGGCGCGCGCGGCGGCCCTGGTCGTGCACATTTCGGCCGGCCTTTCCGTGGCCGGCCTTCTCGTGCTGCGCCTCTGCTGGCGGCTGGCCGATGCGCCGCCGCCGCTCGAGCGCACGGCGCTCGGCGTGTGGCTCGACTACGCCGCACGGTTTGGCCACTTCGCCTTGTACGCATTGCTGATCGCCGTGCCGCTTTCCGGGATCGCGCTGCAGTTCGTGCGCGGCGATGCCCTGCCGCTGTTCGGCCTGGCGGAGATCGCCTCGCCGCTGGCCGGCGGCGATCGGGCGCTACGGCGCAGCGTGAAGGAGGTTCATGAAGTGGCGGCCAATGCTCTCATCTTCCTCGCCCTGCTCCATGCCGCGGCGGCGCTGATGCATCATTGGCTGCTGCGCGACCGTACGCTGGTGCGCATGCTGCCCGGCGGTTGGCGGTAGGCAGGCTTCGCAGGATCATGTCGCGCGTGACGGTGAGCACCGTTCGCTACCGATAAGGAGGGCGGCTGACAGCCGAAAGAAGCCGTCCCCCTCCCCAAGCTTCGCTTGGGGAGGGAGTCTAGCTCTGCCGGAAGTCCTGCAGCTTCAGCCCGAGCTTCGCCATCTGCTCCTCGATGTCGGACTTGAGGCTGCGGGCGGCGGCGATGTCGCGGTCGGCGCCGGCTTTGTCGCCCTTGAGGTAGCGGGCGAGGCCGCGGCCGAACAGGGCATAGGGATCCTCGGGCCGCCTGCCGAGATGGGCGTTGTAGTCGGCGATAGCGGCATCGATGCGCCTGGCCTTCAGGTGGACGAAGGCGCGCGAGGCCAGCGCGGCATTGCCGGGCTTGAGGCGCAGCGCCTCGTTGCAGTCGGCCAGCGCGGCCTCAAGCTGGCCGAGCAGCGCCTTGGCGAAGCAGCGGTTGCCCAGCGCCTGCGGGCTCGCCGGATTGAGCCGCACGGCCTGGTCGAAGTCGGCGACGGCGCGGTCGTACTGGCCGAGCGCGGTGAACGTCGCACCGCGGCTGTTGAAGGCTTCGCTGTCCTGGGGATTGGTCGCCAGCGCCTGCCCGTAGTCCTCGATGGCGTGCGCATAGTCGCCCTGGTCGTCGTAGGCGTTGCCACGGTTCTTGAACGCCGTGGCGAGGTCCTCGCCTTCGGCGAGGCGCTGGCCGATGACGACGGAGCAGCTCGCGATCACCTGGTCCGGCATGCCGCTGGAGAAGCAGGCCTTGTACAACGCCTCGTAGGTCTCCGCCGTGGCAGCGGCAGGCAGGCCTGCCAGGCCCGCCGCGACGACGGCGGCGCAGCTTGTCACGAGAATCCGGTTCACGCGCATCGACATAATATAGCTTACCCTGCCAAGGCTCGCTCTCCATGATCTGGATCAAGCTTGATGGGCAACAAGAGGTTCCTTTGCAGCGAGATCGTCGCCCGCTACCTGAAGGCCGTCGGCGATCCGCGCCAGGTCGTGCGCGACCCCGACGCCCGCTACTTCGGCGGCCATGTCGGCGAGCAGTCGCTGGTGCCATAGGGCGGGGCGCGGCGCGGCCACATCGTGGTCTGTGCCAGCCCCGTGCGCACAAGGCCAACCGAGAGCATTGCGGCTAGCAGGCCGCACGCGGCGACGGAACGGGCTCCAGGACTCATCGCGAAGGCTCCGTTGTGAGGGAACGAGTGTAGCGCCCGGACGGCGCGCTGACGCATGAGTTCGTCATCAACAACCCCAATGCCCTGGACGGCGACCGGGATCGGTTCGTCAACGAGGTTACGCGCCTGGTCGCGGGCTATCTGACGCCCGGGCGCGCCTGATCCTTTCCGTCTAAGCGTGGGGAGATATGCCTCCGTTGCACTGGACGGGCAGGGCCCCCGGTCCCAGACTCGCCGGCGTGTAACCGGGGTAACGGCATGACCAGTTTTCCGGAAGACACCCAGGAGGAAACCGGGCTCGATCGCGACGGCGGCATCCCAGGATGCGCGCTGTCGCAAGGCATGCCCTAAAGACCTGCAATCGTCCTCGTCGAGCCTACGAAGAATTTCCTCGGACTGATCTCCAGCACAAACGGAGGAAACCGATGGGTAATTGGCTCAGTGAACGCGAACAGCGCCTCGTCGCGGGCGCCGAAGCGGCCTCGGCGGCGACGCCGATCCCGACCCAGATCGTCGCCAACGGCGAGTACCTGCCGCCGCCGCAGTCGGCGACCCAGAAGCGGGTCGAGGCGCGGCTGAACGAGCTGGCCGACGCCAACGCCGCGCGGCTCGGCCTCAACCGTCGCCAGTTCTTCCGCACCTCGTGCGGCATGGCGGCGGCGTTCGTCGCCATGAACGAGGTCTATGGCGGCAACGTTTTCCAGGTGACGCCGGCCGAGGCGCGCGAGCCCGAGCTGGCGCAGGCCCGCGCCGATGGCCTCAGCGGCCAGTTCATCTTCGACGTCCAGACGCATTTCGTGCGCGACGACTTCGAGCACAAGGAGCTTCTCGACCTCGCCAAGTTCGCCAGCGTGAACTGGAACAAGAAGCTCGCCGAGGAAGGCGTCGCCTCGCTCGGCCGCTACAAGTTCCAGAACTACGTGAAGGAGATCTTCTATGACAGCGACACCAGCCTGGCGTTGCTGAGCGGCGCGCCGTTCGACGATCCCACCTGGTGGTTCCTGTCGAACGAGCAGATGGCCCAGGCGCGCGCCCTGATCAACGGCTTCGCGGGCTCGCGGCGGCTCCTGGCGCACAGCCTGATCATCCCCGGCCAGCCCGGCTGGATGGACGAGGTCGACAAGGCGATCGCCGTGCACAAGCCCGAATCGTGGAAGGGCTACACCATCGGCGATCCGCTCAACCCGTCGAAGTTCCCGTGGCGGCTCGACGACGAGAAGCTGGTCTATCCGTTCTACGAGAAGGCGGTGAAGGCCGGCATCACCACCATCTGCATCCACAAGGGGCTGCTGCCGCCCGACTACGAGAAGTCCTATGCCGGCGTGTGGCAGTACGCGACCGCCCAGGACATCGGCAAGGCGGCCAAGGACTGGCCGCAGATGAAGTTCGTGATGTACCACGCCTGCCTGCGCCCGGCCTTCGAGCTGCCCGAGCAGGCGTGGGGCGAGTTCGAGCAAACCGGCCGCATGCGCTGGGTCTCCGATCTCGCCGACATCCCGCAGAAGTACGGCGTCAGCAACGTCTACGCCGAGCTCGGCACCGCGTTTGCCAACTCGGCCGTGTCGCATCCGAAGTTCTGCGCCGCCCTGGTCGGCACGCTGATCAAGGGCATGGGCGCCGACCATGTGCTGTGGGGCACCGATTCGGTGTGGTACGGCTCGCCGCAATGGCAGATCGAGGCCATGCGGCGGCTCGAGATCCCCGAGGACATGCGCCAGAAGTACGGCTTCGCCGCCCTCGGCGACGCCAACAGCATGACCAAGCAGATGATCTTCGCTAACAATGCGCTGGCGATGTACGGCATCCGCTTGAAGGCTGCGTCCAACACGAAGATGCCGGCGTACTCCGAGGACAAGTTCGCGGCGCTCAAGAGGGACTACGCCCTGGCCGCGGCCGGTCCGTCGAACCTCCGCTACGGCTACGTGCGCGCGGATTGAGCAAAGCCTTCCTCCCCTTCGCGGATGCCGCGAAGGGGAGGTGGCCCGAAGGGCCGGAGGGGTCATGAGCACCAGTACTGAAGCCCATGACCCCTCCGTCGCCATTCCTTTCTCTCGCCGTGTGCCCTCACGTGAACACAATTACTATCTAAAGTAGCAATGGGTGGGTCGTATCTCGCATTCCGAGTGGAAAGGCGGGTTCGATCATGCCGCTGTTCATCCTACTGGGTTGGCTTGTCGGACTGGTTCTCGGCGCGCTCGCCACGGTGACCGCACTCCTCAGTCTTGGATTTGCCTTGCAGGGCGTGCTGGGCGCGCTCGGCGGCGTGCTGGCGCCCATCGTTGCCGCGTTGGGCTCGCTGGCCCTCGCCGTGGCCATCCTGTTCCTCGTCATGGGCTTCCTGGTCGCCTATTTGATCGCGACGAGGAGCATCGCGCCGTTGCTGCCGGCCGGGGCCACCTTTCCGCTGGCGGCGCCCTTCCCGACGCCGGTGCCGGTCACCCTGGCGGCTACGCCAGGCGAGTTCTTCGGGCGCGGCTTGCTGATCGGCATGAACGTGTCCGTCGATGTCATCCTGCTGTCCCTGGTACCAATCGTCGGCCCGGTGCTGGCAACCTGGGCGTTCACGGTCATATCCCTGGCCGCCGTCATCTTCGTCGCGCGCAACCGGGTCTATCAGGGCTTCCTCGGCTGGTCCGCCTGGCTGTTCCCGCTGTCCTGGCTGGCGACTGTCTTCGGCCTGCTGCTGTTCATCATCAACATCCCGTTCGCCTTCACCGCCTTCGGCATCGGCGCCTTCGCGTTCGACTGGACCACCGGGGTCATCGAGACGCGCGGCGGCCTGAGCGGTGTCACGGGCTTCAACAGCGGCTTCTCGCTCGGCAACTTCACCTTCCTGGCGGGCACCACGGCGGCAGGCGCCGCGGCCGGCCGCTTCACGACGCCGTCGACCAGCTCGCACGAAACCGGACATTCGCTCAACACGGCGGCTATGGGCGGCGTCGTGCTGTGGATCAACGCAATCGACGAGAACATCTTCCCGTCGAGCGAGAACCTCGCCTATGGCGAGCTGACGGCCGAGGGCCATTCGCGCAACATGCCCGGCACGGCGGTCGCCGACTTCTCCTTGCGGCTGTGGTTCTGACGCCATGCCGACCAGGAACCAACCCCTCACGGAGCGGGCCTCCAAGGTCCAGGCGCGTAGCGCCGGCGTCCTGGAAGTGACGTCTCCGGACCAGCTGGCGGCGCTCGCGGCCCCGCTGTCGCAGTGGTCGCCCCTTGCGACGCTCTCGCTCAATCTGCCGTTCGTCGAGGCGGAGCTTCAGCGCAAGTCCGAGCGGCGACTGAACTTCCTGCGGGGCGTTTGCGGCTGCCAGGCCGGAGCCCTGTTCGCGCTTGCTGCGCTCGCCTGGTCGATCGCGGGCCCACCGTCGATCCTGGTGCCGGAGTCCGGCTCGACGCCCGTCATGGTGTTGCACGCGGCCGCCTTCGTCGTCGGCATGGGTATCCTGGGCAAGGCCCTGGCGATCGTGGCGGCACGCGCAGTCTTCGCCTCGCTGGCAGCCTTGCTCGTGAGGCGCGCACGATCAGCAGAGCGGGGGTTGCCATGAACTGTCGCGACATCGGCCAGTGGTTCACCGACAACGTCGAGCAGTGGGTCAATCAGTGGCGCGCCTCGGCCGACCAGCAATGCACCCAGGCGCAGCACTGGCTCGAACAGGTCGAGCAGGACCTCCAGAGCTGGCTGCATACCCAGCAGCAGCGCTGCTCGGAGCAGGAGTGCAACTGGGGGTGCCTGTGCTGCAACAAGTGGTTCTGCTGGCTGATCGACGTGCTGGTCCAGGTCATCACGGTCGTCATCACGACCATCGATCATGTGATTGCAGCGATCTGCCACCTGATCGTCACCCTGATCTGGGTGCTGGCGTCGATCATCGTCCAGGTGGTCAAGTGGGCGGTGCTCGCCATCGTCTGCGGGCTGGAAGCGCTGTGCGGGCTCCTGATCCTTGTGGGTGCGCTGGCGTTGCTGGTGGTCCTGCTGGCCATCGTGGCGCAGGGCGTGCCGGCCTGGGCCGCGATTGCCGCACCCTGGATCCCGATCGCGCTCCCCGTCGCGGTTGCGGCGCTGGTGCTGGCGCGCTCCCTGTGCGACGCGAGCCGCTGCCGCGCCTTCGGCGCCATCGGCTGGGCGCTCAAGTGGGCCATCGTGGCGGGCGCCGTCATCGCCGTGGTCATGCTGAGCCCGCTCTCGGCCCTGATCGTCGTCATCTTCGGCGGGCTGATCGCGGCGTTGATCGTCGCCATCGAGCGGATCCCCTGCACGCTGCCGCGCATGCTGGGGCTGCCCTAGGGCTCGCTTCAGGCTGTAGCGCCGCAATGAGTCAGTACGATTTCGGACTCGACCGCAGGCGCCCGCCGACGCGTGGCAGCGGGAGCAGGGTGCTCTCCGGCTGTTGCCCCGCCGCCGGAGCGATGGGGAAGACGAAGACCTCCGGATCGCCGTTGCCGTCGACCACCTCCAGGCCGATCTCGCGGTCAAGGAAGGCGATGCGCTGCAGGCGATGGGCCGGGATGGCGTGCTCGAGGCAGGTCTGGCCGAGCTGCCCCAGGACGGCGAGCAGGTCGGGATAGTCGGGCCGAAGCGTCGGCCGGGTCAGCAGCTCGATGGCGCCGGGTGTGGATTGCAGGTCGACGGCTACCAGTTCGTGTGCCGTCAGTCCGCGGTCGCTCAATATCTCGTAGATCGCTGCCATCAGGTTCAGGGCGTCGCGTCCGCGCTCGCCTCGCTCCGGTGCTTCGAAGCCGATTGCAATTCCCACACACCACCTCCAGGCAATAAATGGTGCGGGACAGGGCAGGGTTGTGGGAGCGTCACAAAAGATTCTGGGGATAGTTTTGACCATGCGTCATCCCGAGCGAAGCCGCCCCAAGGGCGGCGCAGTCGAGGGACCTTTTTTGCCGGAATATCGAAAAAAAAGGTCCCTCGACTACGCGCTTCGCGCTCCGCTCGGGATGACGACGTATGAAATCACAGCGGCGCCAGATCCCCCAGCATGGTCGGGATGAACTCCGCAATCGTCGGATGAATATGCATGGCCCGCTGCAGCACCGTGTAGGGCGCCTTGGCGTACATGGTGTCGAGCACGCAATGGATCGCCTCGTCGCCGCTTGCACCGAGGAAGCTCGCCCCCAGGATCTGCTTGGACTCGGCGTCGACCAGCACCTTCATGAAGCCCTCGGTCTCGCCTTTCTCGTAGGCGCGGCTGACGTCCTCCATCGCGATCTTGGCCATCAGCGCGCGCTTGCCGCTTTTGCGCACCTCCGCCTCGGTCATGCCGGCGCGTCCCAATGGCGGATCGGTATAGAGCGCATAGGCGGTGATGCGATCGCTGACGCGGCGCGTGTCGCCGTCCAGCAGGTTGGCCGCCACGATCTCGTAGTCGTTCCACGCCGTGTGGGTGAAGGCGCCGCGCCCGTTGCAGTCGCCCAGCGCCCAGATGCCGGGCACGTTGGTGCGAAGCTCGTCGTCGACCTCGATATAGCCGCGCTTGTCGGTCTTCACGCCGGCGCGCTCCAGCCCGAGATCGTCGGTGTTGGGCCGCCGCCCCGTCGCCAGCAGGAGATGCGAGCCCGGCACCTCCATCGGCCCGCCCTCGCATGAGACCTGCAGGGCGATGCCGCCGTCCTTCTTCGCGACGCGCAGGCACTTCGCATTGGTGCGTACGTCGATGCCCTCGCGGCCGAGGAACGCCGCGATCTCCTGCGACACATCCTCGTCCTCGCGCGCGACCAGCCGCGGCCCGAGCTCGACCACCGTCACCCGGCTGCCGAAGCGGCGATACATCTGGCCGAACTCCAGCCCGATGTAGCTGCCGCCCAGCACCACCAGATGCTCGGGCAGGAAATCGACCTCCATCATCGAGCTGTTGGTGAGGTACTCGACCTCGGCCAGGCCCGGGATGTCGGGCACGGCGGCGCGGCCGCCGACATTGAGGAAGATCTTCTCGGCCTGCAGGACGTCGTTGCCGACCTCGACCTCGTTGCGTGCGCGCAGCCGCGCATGGCCCTCGTAGACCGTGCAGTTCTCGAGCGTCTTCAGTGAGCGCTCGACGCCGCGGGTCGAGGCGCCTGCGACCTCGTCCTTGCGCGCCTTGACGCGCTTCATATCGACCTTGATCTTGCCGGCGCTGAAGCCGTAATCGGCGCCGCGGCGCGCGACGTGAGCGGCGTAGGCGCTGGCGACCAGGGTCTTGGTCGGCGTGCAGCCGGTGTTGACGCAGGTCCCGCCGAAGCGCTTGCGCTCGACGATCGCCACCTTCATGCCGGCGCCCGCCAGCCGTCGCGCCAGCGCTGGCCCCGCCTGCCCGGTACCGATGATGATCGCGTCATACGTCGTCATGGCGGTCTCCTTTGTGCTCCGTCCCGTCATCCCGACCGGAGCCGAGCGTAGCGAGGCGGAGCGGAGGGACCTAGTTTTGTTGATGCGTCGACAAGAATAGGTCCCTCGACTGCGCCTCGCTACGCTCGGCTCCGCTCGGGATGACGGTAAAATTCGCTCAGGCCGCGCGCACCTCCGCAAGCCGCTTGCGTGCGTGTTCATCGTCCCAGCAGACGGCGGCTTCCCAGGCGGCCGACGCTTGGGCGGCGATGTCATAGGCGCCGTCGTCCAGGCGGGCGGCATTGTGGGGCAGCACCAGGTCGAGGTCGGGGACGTCGACATGCGCCTCGTCCCAGTCGATCAGCGCGACCCGCTCCGCCGTCAGGCGGACGTTGCCGGGGTTGTGGTCGCCGTGGACGACGCATGTCTCCCGGCCGACCAGCCGTACCCACGCCGCCCGGCATCGGGCAACGCCTTCGGCTGGCATCGCACCGAGATCGATCCTTGTCCCGGTCTCGGCTTGCAGCAGATCAGTCGACGATCGCCAACCGGGGCGTTGCGGCCAGCCTCGCGTCAGACGATGCAGCCGGCGCAACGTATCAGCGACGCGACGCCAGTCGGCCTCGGTCTCGGGTGGCCCGCCCTCGACATAGGTCATCACCACCAGTCCGGCCGCGAACAGCCGGCCGTCCATCGTCGGGATCGGCAGCGGCACGGCGAGGCCTTCACGGTCGAGGTATTTCAGGAGCTCTGTTTCCCAAGCGAGATCGGCGTCGCTCCTGGCCCCGAGGCGGCCGACCACGACGCGTCCGTTGACGCGCACGCGCCACACGTCATTGGCCACGCCGCCGGCCAGCCGATCGACGCGGGCTGCGTCTTCGCCCCACTGCCTGAGTGCATCCCATCCCACTGGCGGCAGCTCCTTTCAGTTGGCGTAAGAGTTACTCTGCTCATGGTCTTCCGGACCGCCGGCCTCTGGCCGGCATCATGATCACGAGCCGGCCGGAGGCCGGCGGTCCAAAAGAGCATGAGAAGAGCGCCGCGGTGACCCTGCATCCGTGTTCATCTGTGGCTATTTCTTCAGTCTTGCTCACTCTCGAGCTTTTGCCGCAGCGCCGTGACGACGCGGCTGACGGCCTCGATATCCTTCACCGCCAGCCCGTCCGACAGGCCGTTGACCCACGGCACCTGCAGGCGCATGGCGGCCTCGAAGGCCCGCCGTCCCTTGTCGGACAGAACCACCAGCTGCGCCCGCCGGTGGTGCGGGTTGGCCTCGAAGGCGAGCAGCCCGTCGCTCGCCAGGTCGTTGACGATGCGCTGCACGTTCTGGCGGTTGGCGCCGAGATTGCGCGCCAGCCAGGCGACCGGCTGCGGCCGCTCGGCGGCGACGATGGCCCCCAGCACCTGCCAGCGCGCGCTGGTCAGGCCGAGCGGGGCCACCAGGCGGTCGCCGGCGGTCAGGATCAGGCTGTTCAGGCGGAAGAAATCGAGCATCAGGTTGCTCAATGCCGCGCCGGCCCCCGTCCACTTGGCAGGCGTCCACTTTGCCGGCGTCGATCTGGGTTCACGCATTCGTCACCATAGGCCCATATTGACATGATAATGTCAATCTATTATGTCACCATCATACCAAGTGGACATCATCATTACATCGGAGAACCGTCATGAGCCTGTTGCGCCCCCTGGATCCCGCCTTTCCCATCGACCGCCAGCTCGCGATCGAGGCCGGCCCCGTGGTGCTGGTCAACGTCTTCACCCTCGACAAGGCCGACGAGCAGGCCTTCCTCGCCGCCTGGGAGGGCGATGCCCATATCATGAAGCGCCAGCCCGGCTTCATCTCGACCCAGCTGCACCGCGCCATCGGCGAGAGCCCGACCTATCTGAACTACGCCGTCTGGGAATCGACCGCCGCGTTTCGCGCCGCCTTCGCCAATCCCGAGTTCCGCGCCAAGCTCACGGCCTATCCGTCGTCGGCCGTCGCCTCGCCGCACCTGTTCCAGAAGGTCGCGGTGCCGGACATTTGCGTGGCGTAGGCTGCTCATGGTCTTCCGGACCGCCGGCCTCCGGCCGGCATCATGATCATGAGCCGGCCGGAGGCCGGCGGTCCAAAAGAGCATGAGAAGCGCCGCGGTGACTCTGCATCCGTGTTTATCTGTGTTCATCTGTGGCTAGTTCATGGTCCACCGCGGAGACACTCGATGCGTCCGACCTTTCTCGTGCTGGCAGCGGCATCACTATCGGCAACCATCGTTGCCTCCAGCAGGGCCGAGGAAGACGCCGCACCCATCTTCGGTATCACGATCCCGCCCGGCTATCGCGAGTGGAAGGTGATCTCGGTGGCCCACGAGGCGGGCAAGCTCAACGACCTGCGCGCCATCCTGGGCAACGACATCGCCTACAAGGCGGCGCGCGAGGGCCAGTTGCCGTATCCTGACGGCAGCATCGTCGCCCGCGTCGCCTGGGGCTACGAGCCGCTGCCGGAGAGCGCCGAGGCCTTCGGCCAGGCGCAATCCTTCGTCGCCGGCAAGCCCACCAACGTGCAGTTCATGGTCAAGGACTCCGCCAAGTACGCCAGCACCGGCGGCTGGGGCTTCGCCCAGTTCGACAACGGCAAGCCCGCCAGCGAGGCCGTGCACAATGCCTGCTTTGCCTGCCATGCCATCGCCAAGGGCCGCGACCTGGTCTTCAACAGGTATGCGCCTTGACGCTCATCGCCGGGAGCGCGCCACTCCAGTGGCGCTCATGGGCTGTGTGATCAACAAAAAGAGCGCCACTGGAGTGGCGCGCTCCCGGCAAAGATGAACAATGACAAAAGTATTGACAAAATAACAACAGTGTTTATATATCTGGTCTCTGCTCCCGGAGAGACCCATGATGCATACCCGCTTCGTCTCCACCTCGTCGCACGACGACTGGAAGGACCCCGACCTCAGCGTCCTCGATGACCAGCGCGTGCCCGTGCCGGCCATTCCGCTCGAGCGCATCCCCGAACCCTGGCGCGACTGGATCGCCGCCACCCATCGCTCGACCGGCGCGCCGGCCGACTACGTGTTGCAGTCAGTGCTGGCAGGCGTCGCCGCGCTCTGCGGCGCGGCCGTGTCGGTGCGCGTCACGCCGGCCTGGAGCGAGCCGCTGGTGCTGTGGCAGGCGGCCGTGGGCGAGGCCTCGACCGGCAAGTCGGCGGCGCTGGCGGCCATGCGCCGCCTGCTCGACAGCATCGAGCAGGAGCGGCGCGCCGACGACGTGCCCGACGCCGTGCCCTCGCAGGTCGTGGCGAGCGACGCCGATCCGTTGGCGCTGGCCGACATCGTCGCCGGCAACCCGCGCGGCGTGCTGCTGTGGCGCGACGGCGTCGACGGCTGGATCGGCGCCGCGGAGGAGGGTGACCATCGCGCCGCCTGGCTGGCGGCGTGGGAAGCCGGCGCCGTCGCTCTCCGGACGCCGCGCCAGCCGCCGCGGGCGCTCGCGCGCTTTCCCGTCAGCATCCTGGAGACCGTGCGGCCCGACCGGCTGAAGGAGCAATTGCAGGCGGACGATGGCGGCCTGGCCGCGCGCTTCCTGTTCGCCTGGCCGGGGCCGCAGCCTTATCGCGCGCTCACCGTCGTCGAGCCGGTGCGCGACCAGGCGATCCTGCAGCGGCTGCGCGGCGTGTCGCGGCTCGCCCGCAGCGCCAACGATCCCTGCGTGCTCACCGTCGATGCCCGCGGCATCGCCGCGCTCGACGGCGTGCTGGCCGGCCTGCATGCCGAGCGCGCGAAGGCCGAGGGGCTGGAGGCCGCATGGCTGGGCAAGAGCCGCTCGCAGATCGTGCGCCTCGCCGGCCTGCTGGAGCTGCTGGCCTCGATCGACGGCAAGGTCCTGCGGCCGGGGGCCATCGGCCGTGAGCAGATCGAGGCCGCCGCCGCCCTGTGGCGCGACTACTTCTGGCCGCATGCCAAGGCGGTGTTCGACAGCGCCGAGCCGTCCGACCACACCAAGCGCGTGCGCCGCGTGGCGCGCTGGCTGGTCGACAAGCGGCCGGAGTCGCTGTCGCGGGAGGAGGTGAGGCGCGGCGCCCTTCGCCAAGCGGCGACGGCTGACGAGACCGAGTCGGTGCTGCAACGACTGCACTATCTGGGCTACGTGAAGCCCGACCCCGCCTATCGTGACGGGCCGGGTCGGCCCGCCAACCGCTGGCTGATCAATCCGGCGCTCGCCGATGTCGAAAACGGCCAGCGCAAATAGCGGGAATAGCGGAAATTCATTGCTGGGGCGTTCAAGGGAGCGCGGCGCGCGCCCGGCAAAGACTAGCCGCTTTTCAGCGAGCCGATGCCAAGCGACCCGTCGCCCGCAGGAGATTCCGCTTCGGCGCCGGCCTCAGTCACCGCTTCGACTACCAGGTCCACCACGACGTCGTCCAGGAACGTCGCCGAGGGCACGAAGAACAGCGTTCCCGTCACCGGCTTGCTGAAATCGAGCAGCCGGTCGTAGTTGCCGGGCGGATTGCCGACGAACATGTTCTGCAACATGCGCTCGACGCGGGTGGGCGAGCGGCCGTAGCCGCAGAAGTAAGTGCCGTACTCGCCCTTGCCGACCTCGCCGAACGGCATGTTGGCGCGCACGATCTTGATCTCCTGGCCGTTCTCCTCGATCACGGTCAGCGCGTTGTGGGCGAAGGAGGGCTTGGTCGCATCGTCGAGCTCGATGTCGCTGAGCTTGGTGCGGCCGACGAAGCCTTCCTGCTGCTCGACCGGCACGGCGTTCCAGGCCTTCAGGTCATGCAGGTACTTCTGCACGATCACGTAGCTGCCGCCCGCGAACGCGGCATCCTCGTCGCCGATGACGGTGGCGTCGACGGCAGCCTGGTCGACGGGGTTCTCGGTGCCGTCGACGAAGCCCAGCAGGTCGCGATCGTCGAAATACTTGAAGCCGTGCACCTCGTCGGCCACGGCAACGGCGCCGTCGAGCCGCGTCATGATCTGGGCGGCGAGCTCGAAGCACATGTCCATGCGCATGGACCGGATGTGGAAGATGACGTCGCCCGGCGTGGCCACGGCGTGATGCTGGCCCTGGATCTCGATGAACGGATGCAGCTCCTTGGGCCGCGGCGCACCGAACAGCCGGTCCCAGGCGTCGGAGCCGAAGCCCATGACGCAGGACAGCCGGGCGTCGGTGTCGCGGAAGCCGATGGAGCGCAGAAGCCCCGACAGGTCGGCGGCCAGGCCCTTCACGGCGGCTTCGGATGGGGCGCCGTCATTCATGGTGACGACAAGGAAGATCGCCGCCCGCGTCAGCGGCGCG
>Ga0209909_100283_pt1 | contig 50261 bp, 44 predicted proteins | sample FECB22metaG_FD_188302 | JGI IMG/M metagenome (GOLD analysis project Ga0209909, IMG submission 188302) | Cyanobacterial communities from the Joint Genome Institute, California, USA - FECB-22 (SPAdes) (version 3) | ecosystem: Environmental > Aquatic > Thermal springs > Hot (42-90C) > Microbial mats... | reverse complement strand
CCTTCACCAACCTGGAGGGCCTCGCCAACGACTATCGCGGCGACCCCGCGCTGGAGAGCGGCGGTTCGCACTTCGGCGCGCCGGCCTGGGTGCTCGACGAGCTGACGGCGGCAGGCTTCGATCTCTTCGCCACCGCCACCAATCATGCGCTCGACTATTCGATCTCGGGCCTGTTGCACACGATCGAGGCGATGGAGGCGCGTGGACTTTCCTTCGCCGGCGTCGGCCGCACCCTCGAGGACGCGCGCCGGCCCTGCTATCACACCTCGCCCGCCGGCACGGTGGCGATGATCTCCTGCTGCTCGACCTTCGCCAAAGGCAACGAGGCGGGCGCGCAGCGGCCCGACGTGCAGGGGCGACCTGGGCTCAACCCGCTGCATGCCGAGACGCTGCACGAGGTCACCGAGCAGCAGCTCACGGTGCTGCGCGAGGTCGCCGACCAGCTCGGCCTCGAGGCGGATCGCCAGCAGAAGATCAAGTCGGGCTTCGCCTTCCCGCTCGCCGATCCGGCAGTGTTCCCGTTGGGCGACCTCAAGTTCAAGTCGGCAAACCGGGCGCAGGTGCGCACGACACCCAATGCAAAGGATGTCGCCGCCATGGTGCGCTGGATCGAGGAGGCACGCGGCCTCGCCGACCTCGTGATGGTGAGCCTGCACGCCCACGAGCAGCTCGGCAGCAAGGAAGTGCCCGCCGAGTTCATGGGAACGTTCGCGCGCGCGATGATCGATGCCGGCGCCGATCTCGTGGTCGGCCACGGCCCGCATCTCTTGCGCGGGCTGGAGCTCTACAAGGGCAAGCCGATCTTCTACAGCCTGGGCAACTTCATCGGCCAGAACGAGCTGGTGCAGAAGATCCCGGCCGACGGCTACGAGCGCTTCCGCGCCGAGCCCAGCCTGACGCCGGGTCAGGTCTATCAGAAGCGCACGCAGGGCGATCAGGCGGGCTTCCCGGCCGACCGCCGCTATTGGGAATCGATCGTGCCGACGCTCGCCTACGAGAGCGGCTCGGATGGACGCCTCACCTTGCGCTCGATCGAGCTGACGCCGATCTCGCTCGGCTGGAAAGACGCCCGCCATCGTCGCGGCCGGCCGCGGCTCGCCGGACGGCAGGAAGGCAATGCCATCCTCGAGCGCTTCGCCGAGCTGTCACGGCCATTCGGCACCGTGCTTTGCGACGAGGGACGGTCGGTCCGGTTGACTTGAGCATCAGCAGATACATCGTTGCCCAGACCTTTGGTCGCGGCCTGGCGGCCTGGGTTGCACGTCTTCGCAGACAAAGGCGGATCAGGGTCGTAGGCCGCAAGCGCTTCATGGAAGCGGCGTCCACCGGCCGAACGCTGATCCTGACCAACCACCCGTCGCTGCTCGCGGAGATCTTCCTGCTCGGGGCGCTCGCTGCACCACTCTATCTTGAGGATTCCCGGCGAGCGCTGTGGACGATGCCCGATGTGCGCCTGCTCGATTCCTGGGGCATGCCGGACTGGCTGCGCGATGATCTGCACTGCATCGTCGCCGATCGCCGCAGTCCGGTGAAAAGCGGCCGCGCGTCACACAAAGCGATGGCGGTGCTGGAAGCTGGCGGCACCATCGTGGCCCACCCCGAGGAGGGACGGACGTTCGGCGCCGCCAACAAGCATCGCACGGCGCTGAAGCGCGGCAGGCGGGAGATGCAGAAGATCGAGCGCTCGCAGCTCGTCACCATCGCCGCGCGCACCGGTGCGGCGATCCTCCCGGGCTGGGTCGACGTGCCCTACGCTCGCGACGCGCTCTCGCTCGGCGCCTGCATCAGGCGGCTGATGACGACTGATGACGTGATCACCTTCTCGTTTCGGCAGCCGCCGTATCGGGTGACCGCGGATTTCGATCTCGCGACCGAGAATGCCATCCTGCAGGAAAAGATCTTCGAAGCGTGAGGGCATTCACCGGTTCCGTCCACGACGAGAACGCAACAAGCGCCGCCGGTTGGACGGCTTCGAGCTCGCCGTCCTCGAGGTCGCGGGCGATGACGACAAGGAAGGGCGGCAGATCGGCGTCGGGCGCACCGAAGGGACGCGGCGCCGAGAACGAGGTGCCGACGCTTTGCACCAGGACCGGACGCATGCTCTCCGCTACGCGCAAAATCCCCTTCAGCCGCAGCAGTCGCTCGCCCAACGCGCCGGCGAGATTGTCGAGCCAGGCCGCAAGATCGTCGTAGGCCAGCTCCCCTGCCGGGCGCGCCAGACGCACGGCGATGCGCGGGTGGGGAGCCGACGCGGCAACGCGCTGCAGCGCCGGTATCACGGCCCGGTCCGCCAGAGGCGCGAAGGCCGTTGCCACCACCTCGTCGCGCGCTCCGGCCGCCACGATCTCGGCCAGCGGATTGATCGCCGCCACCTCGCTTCTTGCCCGTGCGACCGCCCCTTCCGGAAGGACATCGGTCTTGGTGACGACGATGCGATGGGCCGCCGCCCATTGTGCCGCCGCCTCCTCGAATGCCGCCGGCTGCATGCCGCGCGCGGCGTCGAAGGTGGCGACCACGCTCACCCGCAGGCGATGCGCCGCGAGGCCCGCCAGCTGGCGCAGGACCGGTCCCGGCTTCGAAAGACCGCTGGTCTCCAGGATGATGCGGCGCAGCGGTCCGTCGGCATCCGGCCGTTCGACGGCGAGCAGCGCCTCGACCGTGTGCGAGAGGTCGGTGCCGGCCTGACAACAGATGCAGCCGTTCGACAGCATGGCAATGGGCGTGCCCGCCGGAGTCGCGCCGCTTTCGCGCAGGATCGCCCCGTCGAGGCCGATCTCGCCCACCTCGTTCACGATCACGGCGGTGTCGGCGCCCCCGGGATGCGCGAGGAAGTCGCGCAGCAGGGTGGTCTTGCCCGAGCCGAGGAACCCGGTCAGGACGACGAAGTGCGGGCCCGGCCCTCCCGTCACTGAGCGGCATCCTGCGCTTGCTGGCGGAATCGCGCGGGCACGTCTTCCGCCCAGGTCTCCTTCACGAGCTCGCGTACGTCGGCCAGCAGCTCGGCAGTGTCGTAGATCACGCCATCCTTGATCGTATACCTCAGCCCGCGATGCCACTCGACACGGTTTGCCGTCTCGTTCAATCGCATCGCACCGGTGCCGTAGAGCAGCTTGAAGTCGGTCAGCGGATTGTGGTCGTGCACCAGCAGGTCAGCGAGCTTGCCTGCCTCGACGGTGCCCACCTCGTCCTGCAGGCCGCACAAGGCGGCGCCCTGCGACGTCGCTGCCCGGACGACTTCGAGCGGATGGAAGCCCGCCTCCTGCAACAGCTCCAGCTCACGCACATAGCCGAAGCCGAAGATCTGGTAGATGAAGCCCGAATCGCTGCCGGTGCAGACGCGGCCGCCCCGATTCTTGTACTCGTTGATGAACGCCATCCAGAGGCGATAGTTCTCCTTCCACTCGATCTCGTTCTGGATCGACCAGCGATACCAGTAGGAGCCGTGGCCGCCGCGCTGCGGGGTGAAGTAGTCCCACATCGACTTCCAGGTGTACTCCTTGTGCCAGTCGGCCTGGCGCGCGCGCATCAGGTCGCGATTGGCGTCGTAGATCGTGAAGGTCGGCACAAACGTGAAGCCGAGCTCGAGGAAGCGCTCCAGCGTCTCGTTCCATTTGGCCGAACCGGGCTCCGCCCCCTGCCTGAACATCTGCCCGGATACGGAGAAGCGGAAGTATTCGTCGTTGTAGTCGTAGTCGAGCGGGAAGTTCTGGACCACGCGGTCCTCGAACAAGGACTCGGGCAGGCCGTAGTAATGCTCGGCGCTGGTCAGCCCCCAGCGCGCCGTGGTGAGGGCGTTCATGCGGGTGACCGCCATCTGGGCATGATGGCAACCCGAGCACAGGCCGAGCTTGGCGCATTCGTCGAGGGCCGCTTCCATGATCGCCGGCGGCGCCCCGAAGAACTTGACGCCGTCGGCGCCGCGTTCCTTCAGCCTTCGCAGCCACGCCCGCCCTTCGTCCGGCGTATGCAGCACCTTCAGCATGTCGTTGACCGCCGGGAAGTAGGCATAGGCCAGCAAGCGCGGCGCCGCGATGCTGTTCTCCGCCGAGCGCCTCTTCTGGTCGAGCATCCAGCCCAGCCCGTTCATCGAGCCCATCTCGCGCACGGTGGTGACGCCGTGCGCCAGCCAGAGCTTGTAGACATAGTCGACCGGCGGGACCCAGCCGTTGGCCGCATGATAGGCGACTCCGGCATGGGCATGGCAGTCGATGAAGCCGGGCGTCACCCACTTGCCGCGGCAGTCGATCTCATGATCGCCCGGCGCCGGCCGGTTCGCTGCGGTGGCGAGATTGCCCGTGACCTTCTTCAGAAGGGTGATGCGGTTGTTCTCGACCACGATGTCGGTCGGGCCGATCGGTGGCGCACCGGTGCCGTCGATCACCGTCGCATTGCGCAACACGAGGCGCTTGAACGGGCCGATGCCGCGGTCGCGCTGGCGCGCCGGCACGACCGGCGGCTGGCCAACCTTCGCGCGGTACACCGCCAGTTCGTCGCCGGGCGGGGTGTCGCTGGGGATCGGGCGGTCGGTCATGGGAGATTCCTCGAGGACTATGCGGGGACGCGGGATGGATCAGCGAGCGTACCGGCAAAAGCTGCCGGCGGCATCATCCTCGCTTGTCGGAAACGACCACGCCTTCCTTCAGCACGAGCTTGAGCTTTCGCACATTCTGGATGTCTTCCAGCGGGTTGCCGTCGACCACGATGAGGTCGGCGAGCTTGCCGACTTCGATCGTGCCGAGCTCGTGGCCCACGCCACAGATCGCGGCACCGTTTCGGGTCGCAGCGACGAGCGCCTGCCACGGCGTGGCGCCATCGCGGACCCACAGTCCCAGTTCGAGCAGTGCGGCATCCTTGAGCGGCCGGATGTCCGAACCCAACGCCATCTTGACGCCGGCCTTGAGCGCCTTGGTGAACCCGTCGCGATGGACGTCGGACGCCGCGTCGGCGCGGCAGCACAGGGCGTGCGCCATGTTGCGCTGCCTGACCCAGCGTTGCTCGAAATCGTTATCTGCCTGCTCGGGCGTCAGATGGCTGATGGCGAGGGTGGGGACGTACCAGGTGTCGTGCTTCAGGAAGAGCTCGATGCATTCGTCATCGAGGATGTAGCCGTGCTCGACGCTGTGCGCCCCCAGCCGAATGGCATTCTTGACCGCTTCGGGGTTGGTGGCATGCGCCATCACCTTGAACTCGCGCAGATGGCAGATCTCGAAGGCCGCCCGGAGCTCGTCCTGCAGCAGGAACGAGTGGCGGTGGAGGTCCCAGGCAGGCCCCAGGATGCCGCCTGACAGGTTGAGCTTGATGTGGTCGACGCCGTTCTTGATCTGCTCGCGGATCGCCTTGACGAAGCCGTAGGGTCCGTCGACCTCGAGCGCATGGCCGGAGGTCAGGAAGTGGCCGGCGGTCGTGGTCAGGAAGTGGCCGGAGGCGAAGAGCCGCGGCCCGACATACTGACCAGAGTCGAAGGCGCGCTTCCAGGCGACATCCATGTAGTGATGCGCACCGGCGCAACGCAGCCCGGTGATGCCGGACTCGCTGAGCGCCGCCATCAGCCGATGGCCGAACAGCGTGACCTGATCGGCGAGCGGCATTTCGTGAGGCAGAAAGTAGTCGGGGTGGATATGGACGTCCCACAGCCCGGGCATCAGGTACGCGCCCTCGAGGTCGATCAGCCGGGCATCGCCGGCCTCGGGTGAGCTGCCGTCGATGCGGATCTCGCGGATCCGTCCATCTTCGATCAATACCGCAGTGCGCGGGATCGCTGTGGGGTGTACGCAGTTGATGAGCGTGGCGTTCGTGAGGAGAGTGCGCATGAGGTCAGGACCAAACGTCAGACGCCGCGGAACGCCCAGACATCTATCGTCGCGCCACCCTCCCGCAGCTTCTTGATCGGCGGAACGACTGCCTCACGGTATTTCTGATACCGGGGCTCATCCGTAATTGTGGCTTGAACAACGAGATACGCGGCCATCATCGCCCCTTTCCTCCGAGGCGACCAGTCTAACAGCAAGCGACCGCTAGACGTGCATCACATCGCTGGTGCCCAGCTGGATGGCTTCGGCCATCGAGCGGTTGTCGCGGTTGGAGGCAACATTTCGATGCCGGCACTTGTGCTACAGTCGAAGGCGCATCTCCCAACCGGCACGGACATCACGCGCGCCCATGATTCCCACGAAGCGACGAACGGCAATCACCGGCGCCCCCGCCCTGCTCCTCTTCGGCGTCGTTCCGGCCAGGGCACAGTCGGTCGGCCGAAAGAAGCACATTGCCTTCCTTTCCGCCTACACCCGCGAAGCCGGTCAGGATCTGGTCGGTTGCTTTCGCAAGGGTCTGGCCGATCTGGGATGGACCGAGGGCAAGGACCTCGAGATCGAATACAGATGGGCCGACGGCCGGCCAGACCGCCTGCTGCCGCTCGCCCAGGAGCTGAACGGTCTCGGCCTCGACTTGATCGCGTCCAACTCGACTCCGGCGGCCCAGACGCTCAAGCGGGTGGTGGACAAGATACCGGTCGTCTTCATGTCGGTCAGCGACCCGGTGGCGAGCGGAATTGTCGCCAGCCTTGCCCGGCCGGCGGGCAACTTCACGGGCTTGTCCAACTTCTTCCCGGAAGTCGGCGGCAAGCTGGTCGATGTCGCCAAGACTCTGTTGCCGGACGTGAGGCGACTAGGCGTGATGACGACGCCCGATAACCAGGGGAAGGAACTCGACCGCCGCGAGGTAGTGGCGCGGGCCGCCGAAAGCGGTATCTCGGTGAGCACATTTCATGTTCGCAGCGCCGCAGACATCGATGCCGCCTTTGAACAGGCCGGCCGCGACGGGTTGCAGGCGCTGCTGGTCTTCGTCGATCCAGTCACGACGGCACACCGCCAGCAGATCGTCGAGGCCGCGCGGCGGAGAGCTTTGCCCGCCATCTACCAGGTTCGCGACTTCGTCGATGCCGGTGGCCTGTTGTCGTACGGCCTGAACTTCTGCAAACACTTCGAACGGGCTGCTTTCTATGCCGACCGGATTCTCAAGGGGACGAAGCCCGCGGACCTGCCGGTCGAGCTGCCATCGGAGTTCGAGATGGTGGTCAACATGAAGGCAGCCCACGACCTTCATCTCACCCTGCCGCAGCTGATCTTGGCCCGCGCCGAGATCGTGAACGAATAGAAGCCGCGCAGGTCACAGCGGCCGGTCAGCACCTGCAGCTATCCTGACTTGCGTGATGCGAGCACGCTCAGGACCGCCCGGACGATGCCGCGATAGCCGGTGCAGCGGCAGAGGTTGCCCGCCAGCTCCTCGCGCACGCGGGCCTCGTCGGCATCGGGGAGGCGCAGCACCACGTCGCGCGCGGCGACCAGCATGCCCGGCGTGCAGTAGCCGCACTGGAGAGCGTGCTCGCGCGTGAAGGCCTCGCGCAGTTCCGCCATCACGGCATCGTCGCCGAAGCCCTCGACCGTGCGGATCGAGGCGCCGTCGCAGCTGCCGGCGTGGGCGATGCAGGAACGCGCCGGCGCCCCGTCGATCTCGACCGTGCAGGCGCCGCACACGCCGTGCTCGCAGCCGACATGGGTGCCGGTCAGCATCAGGTCGCGGCGCAACAGATCGGCCAGCTGCTCGCGCGGCTCGGCCAGCAGCTGGTATGGCTCGCCGTTGACGGTGAGCGAGATCGCGATCTTGCTCATTGCGCGGCCATCCTCTCGACCGCGCGGCGAAGCGCGGTCTCGGCAATCGCACGGCGCCACGGCGCGAGACCGGCGATGCAACCGGCGACGCGGGCCGCTTCGAGCGCAGGATCCCTCACCAAGGCCGACGCATCCTCGATCACCACCGGTCGTCCATCGAGCGCGGCGAGGACCGCGCGCGGCGCCTGGTCCGGGAGGGCGAGCACGCAGGCCGTGGCCTTGGAGAACTCGCCGACCTTGCGGCAGAATTTCCAATGGCCCCAGCGCGCTTCGGCCGGCAATACCGGCACCTCGACGAAGCGCAGCAGCTCACCGGCATCGAGCGCGGTTTCGAAGATGCCGGTGACGAAGCCTGCCGCCGCGATGCGCCGCTCGCCGCGCGGGCCAAGCGCGACGACGGTGGCGCCCAGCGCGGGCGCCACCGCGACCCAATCGGCAGCGGGATCGGCATGCGCCAGGCTGCCGCCGATCGTGCCACGGTTGCGCACCGGCCGGTAAGCGATGCCGCGGGCGACGCCCGCCATGATCGCGCCAAGCCGCCCCGGCACGGCACCATCCTCGATCGCGGCGTGGGTGGTGCCGGCGCCGATGCGAACCACGCCATCCGCCACCGTGACGCCGGCATAGTCCGGCAGGTGGCGCAGGTCGGCGATCGCGCCAGGCTGCGCCAGGCGCAGGTTGAGCAGCGGTCCCAGCGATTGCGTGCCGGCGCCCGGCCGGGCACCGGCGGCGACGAGTTTGACAGCGTCCGACCAGTCCGTCGGCCGCGCATAGGTGAAGGGCGCGGGCTTCATCGCCGCGTCGCCCGCGCGGCCTCGATCGCGGCCAGCACGCGCGGCGGACTGGCCGGCAGGTCGGTCACTTCGACGCCGAGTGGCGCGAGCGCATCGTTGATCGCATTGACTATAGCGGCCGGCGGGCCGATCGCGCCGCTCTCGCCGATTCCCTTCTGCCCGAACGTCGTCCACGGGCTCGGCGTCTCCATGTGATCGAGACGGACGTCCGGCACGTCGGTGGTCCCGGGCAGGAGATAGTCGGCAAGAGTCGCGGCCAAGGGCTGGCCCGCCGGGTCGTAAGGCATCTCCTCGTAGAGCGCGGTCCCGATGCCCTGCGCCAGGCCGCCCAGCACCTGTCCGTCGACGATCATCGGGTTCACCAGCTTGCCGCCATCCTCGACCACCAGATAGTCCTCGATGACGACGCCGCCGGTCTCGGTGTCGACGCGAACGACGCAGGCGTGGCAGGCGTAGGAGTGGGTGCCGGTATCGGGGTCGGGCCGGTAGCCCGCCGTCACCTCGAGGCCGCCCTTGTTCACGTCGCGCGGCAGGTTCTGCGGCGCGCGGTACCAGGTACGGGCAACGTCGGCGATCGCGACCGAGCCGCCATTGTCGCGTCGCCGGACCTCGCCGCCGTCGACGACCACCTCGCCGATCGACACCTGCAGCAGCGCCGCCCCGATCGCGGCCACGCGTTCAGCAAGCTGGCGGCAGGCTTCGGCAACGGCGCCGCCCGCCATCACCATCGCGCGGCTGCCCCAGGTGCCCGTCGAATAAGGTGTCAGCGCCGTGTCGCCATGGACCACGCGAACCTTGTCGGGATGCACGCCCAGGATCTCGTTCGCGACCTGGGCCAGCGTCGTCTCCATGCCCTGGCCATGGCTGTGGACGCCGACCCGGACCTCGAGCACGCCGTCGGGACTGAGGCGCACATGCGCCTGCTCGAATCCCGGGACGAACGGGATACCCCAGGCGTGATAGACCGACGTGCCGTGCGCGCCCTGTTCGCAAAAGACCGAGAGGCCGAGGCCCACCGTCTCGCCCCTGGCCTGGCGCGCGCGAATGGCGGCGAGGTCGAACGCGGCCACCGCGCGGCGCAGCGATTCGGGATAGTCGCCGCTGTCGAACACCTTGCCCACCAGGTTGCGGTAGGGCATCGCCTCGGGCGGCACCAGATTGGCGAGCCGGATGGCTTCCGCCGAGATGCCGAGCTGCCGCGCCAGGCTGTCGAGCGTGGTCTCCATGGCGTAGCACACGCCGGTCCGCGCCACGCCGCGATAGGGCAGGATCGGCGGCTTGTTGGTGCAGGCCGAGATGGTGTGGCAGCGCAGCCGCGGCAGGACATAGGGCCCGGGCAGGATCGATCCGACCTGCGCCGCTTCGAGGCAGGCCCCGAACGGATAGGACGAGTAGGCGCCGGCATCGACCGTCGCCTCGCATTCCATGCCGAGCAGCCTGCCGTCGCGGTCGGCCCAGGCGGTGATGACGTAATGATGCTCGCGGCAATTGGCGCCGGCGGTGAGCTGCTCGAAGCGATCCTCGAGCCAGCGCACCGGGCGGCCGAGCTGCATGGCGATGCTGGCGCACACGATCTCTTCCGGCAGCAGGATGCCCTTGTAGCCGAAGCCGCCGCCGACGTCGGGCGACACGATGCGCACCTGTCCCTCATCGAGGCCGAGGCAGTCGGCCAGGCCAGTCTTGGTGACGTGCGGCATCTGCGTCGAGCTGGTGACGATCAACTGCTCCAACCTGGGGTCCCATTCGGCAAGCACGCCGCGGCCCTCGATCGGCGCCATGCACTGGCGCGAGGTGCGCAAGGTGCGCGTCACCTTTGCCGCCGCGATGGCGTCGAGATCCGACACGTCGTCGTCGCGCCGCGTTTCCAGGAAGGCGTTCATCGACCAGCTGTCGTGGATCAGGGGCGACGAAGGCAGCGGCGCCGCGAGCATGTCGTGCACCGCAGGCAGCGGCTCGTAGTGGAGCACGCAGGCTTCGGCCAAATCCTCCGCCGCGGCGCGCGTCTCGGCGACGCAGGCAGCGATCGCCTCGCCGACATGCCGCAGCTTGTCTTTCGCGAGTGCCGGCTGCTCGGACACGCGAAAGCCCGGCAGCGCCGAGTTGGCCCGGATCGTCCGCACGCCCGGCAGGTCGTCGAGCGTGAACACGCGCTTCTCTGCCCCGGCCGGTTTCGTCACCGTCCGCAACCGGGCATGCGCGACGGGGCTGCGCAGAAAGGCGACCTCGAGCATGCCCGGCCGCGTGATATCACCGACGAAGCGGCCGCGGCCGTGCAGGAAGCGCGCGTCTTCCTTGCGGCGAAGCGACGCCCCGACGCCAAGACCGGTCATGCGGCGTCGGCGAGCAGCGGCTTGGGCAGGATCACAGCATCGGCATCGAAGCGCCGGCCGGCGCGCAGGCAGAAGACCGGCCGGATGAAATGCTCGGCAACGACCTGGGTGTCCTCGTTGTCCTGCAGCAGGAAGCGGCCGACCTCATCCGCCAGCACCGAGACATCGGCGTCGACGCCGGGCTTCAGGGTGCCGATTTCGCCTTGCATGCCGAGCATGGCGGCGCAGTTGCTGGTCACCATCGGCACGACCTGCTCCAGCGTGAGGCCGAGCGCCAGCATGCTGGTCATCGCCGAGGTCAGCGAGAAGTTCTGCGCCCCGGCGAAGAGATGCATCTCCTCCTTGTCGGGATGGCTCTCAGGCGTGCCGCGCGGCTTGGGGATGGTGGTGTTGTAGCCGTGCATGTCGGCGCCCAGCGTATCGGGCACGATGCCGGCCTCGAGCACCAGTCGCGCCATCTTGAACGAGAAGTGCGAGCCGTGGCCCACGTCGGTCTTGAGGCCGCGCGCCAGCGCCTCGCGCACCATCGCATGGACCTTGCCGTGCTGGTCGACGAAGCCGCCGGGATGGCGCGTGAAGGGATGGGCGAGGATGTCGCCCGGCCGCAGGATCTTGAGCATGTCCGGCAGCACGGCATCGGGATCGTACGGGTGCTTGTCCTCGGGCAGCGGCCACAGCTGACCGAAATGAATGTAGAGCGGCAGATCGAGGGCCTGGCCGATCTTGGCGGCGCGGCGCATCGCCTCGTCGCCCCAGCGCGTGAAGCCGCCGATCTCGGCGTGGCCCTTGATGCCGCGCACCAGGTCGGCGTTCTCGCGGGCGGCGCGCACGGTGTCGTCCACCGCGATGCAGTCGGGACGGTAGAGCTCCGGATAGTAATGACCCTCAAGCCCGCCCACCATGTAGGCCGAGATGAAGGCGAGCACGCGAGTCGCCGCGGGCTTGACGACGTACTCGCGAAAGCCGGGGAAGGTCAGCACCGAAGGGCCGCCCTGGTCGACCACCGTGGTGACGCCGGAATGAACGCCCACCGTGTCGGCGTCGAGGCCGAAGCGGCCGCTGACGTAGCGATAGACATGGGCGTGGGTGTCGATCAGACCGGGCAGCACCAGCTTGCCACGCACGTCGATCGTCTCCTTCGCCTCCGCCGCAAGGCCCTTGCCGACCGCGGCGATTCGACCATCGCGCACCGCCACATCGAAGAGGCCATCGAGGCCCTGTGCCGGATCGATGACACGGCCGCCGCGCAGCAACACGTCGTAGGGCGCGGTTTGCACGATATCCATGTCGTTTCCTCCGTTGGACGCATCGCATTCTGTTGGCCGGCAGCCGGCGCGACAAGGCTCTATCGGCGCCATGCGAATTACATGCCGCTTGGGCACTCCGTGGCGAGAGATGGTAGGCTGACACAGCGGCTCGACGGTCTCGGGACCGCCAGCGCGCCCGGAGAACGTTGCCCATGGCTGAGATCCTGAACGTGATCGTGCGCGATTCCTCGGCCTGGTACGGCCCTGACCTCGCCAACGACACCTCGTGGATCGTGCATCTCCAGCCGAGCCATCTTGCCGAGATCGGTGCGGCCATGGAGCAGGTTTCGCGCCGCGGCCTCGCCTTCGCCGCCCTGACCCGGGACGACTTCCCGCTGCCCACGCTGGGGCCCAGCCTGCGCGCCTGGCAGGAAGAGGTCGTCAACGGCCGCGGCTTCTACGTGCTGCGCGGCCTCAACACGCACGACTACAGCGACGAAGAGGTCGGCACGATCTTCTGGGCGATGGGTCTCCATCTCGGGCAGGCCGTCACCCAGAACCCACGCGGCGACCTGCTCGGCCACGTCTACGACCACGGGCGCAAGTACGGGCAGATCGACGTGCGCGGCTACGAGACCAACGCGCACCTGCCCTTCCACACCGACTCGGGTGATGTCGTGGGCCTGCTGTGCCTGCGCTCGTCCCGGAGCGGCGGCCTGTCTAGCGTGGTGAGCGCCGTCACCATCCATAACGAGATCCTGAAGCGCCATCCGGAATACCTGGCGCCGCTCTACCGCGGCTTCCACTACATCCGTCGCGAGGCGGCCCTGACCGAGAGCCCGGTGACGCCGCATCGCCTGCCGGTGTTCGGCGTCCGCGACGGCAAGCTGAGCGTCCGCCTGATCCGCAACCAGATCAACGCCGCTGCTGCCAAGAGCGGCGTGCCGCTCGAGCCGATCGAGAAGGCCGCGCTCGACCTGGTCGACGCGCTGGCCTACGACCCCGCCGTGCATCTCGACATGGACCTGCAGCAGGGCGACATCCAGTTCTGCAACAACTACACGATCCTGCACTCGCGCACGGCCTTCGAGGATCATCCCGAGCCCGAACGGCGGCGTCACATGATCCGGCTGTGGCTGACCATGGACCAGCGCCGGCCGCTGGCCGACGGCTTCCCGCCGCAGAACGGCTACGGCGACCGCCAGCTGATCGCGTCGGCCCTTCAGGCGGCGAGCCGGCCGGCGGACGCCGCCGGAATCGGCAATCCGAGATGATCGCGTAGCATCGCGCCCTCATACTCGCGCCGGAACAGCCCGCGGCGCTGCAGGATGGGCACGACCTGATCGACGAACAGGTCCATCTCGTCGTGGAACCAGGCCGGCATGATGTTGAAGCCGTCACAGGCGCCCTCGTCGACCCACAGCTTCATGTGATCCACCAGCGCCTCCGGCGTGCCGACGAACGAGCCGTGCGAGCGGCTGGCGGCGACCAGCACGCCGCAGTCGCGGATCGAGAGCTTCTCGCGATCGGCGCGTTCCATCAGATGCTCGACGCGCGGCGTGAAGGCGCCGCCGCTGGCCCGGATGTCGGCCGTCGGCAGCGGCCCTTCCTGCGGGTAGTCGTAGAGGCGGAAGCCCATCTGCTCGCTCAGCATCCAGATCCCGACCGCCGGATGCAGCAGCTCGTTCAGCATCTTCTCCTTCTCGAGCGCCTCCTTCTCGGTCGAACCGAGGATCGGCAGCAGGCCGGGCAGCACCTTGAGGAGCGCCGGATCGCGGCCATGACCCAGCATGCGCTGCTTGACGGCGGCGCGGAACTTGATCGCCTGCTGGCGGTCGCTCTGGGCGGCGAAGATCACCTCGGCCACCATCGCCGCGAACTCCAGACCGGCCGGCGAGCCGCCGGCCTGCACCATGACCGGCCAGCCCTGCGGCGGACGCGGCAACTCGAGCGCGCCCTTGACCGAGAAGAACTGGCCGCGGTGATCGATGCCGTGCACGCGCCCGGGATCGATGAAGGTGCCGGCCGCACGATCGGCGACGATGGCGTCGTCCTGCCAGCCGTCCCACAGGCTCTTGCAGATGTCGACGAACTCCCGCGCCCGCTGGTAGCGCATGGTCTTTTCCATGTGCGACTTGCGGCTGAAGTTCAGCGCCGCGTCGTCGTTGGCCGTGGTGATGATGTTCCAGCCGGCACGACCACCGCTCAGATGGTCGAGCGTGGCGAAGCGCTCGGCGATGGCGAACGGCTCGTTGTAGGTGGTGGAGAGCGTCGCTACCAGGCCGACGCGCTCGGTCGCCCCGGCGACCGCCGACAGGATCGAGATCGAATCGATGTTGTTCAGCGCGCCCTGGGCGATGACGCGGCCGTCCTTCTCGCGCGCCGCCAGCATGTCGCCCACGAACACCAGGTCGAACTTGCCGCGCTCGGCCGCCTGCGCCGTGCGCCGGTAGTAGTCGTAGCCCAGGATCTCGCGCGGCATGACCGAGCCGTGCCGCCAGCCGGCGATGTGATGGCCGCCGGGATAGGTGAAGACTCCGAGATGCATCATGGTCATGCGGCAAACCGACTGATGGGACGCGCAAGCTGCAGATGCTCGCGCAAGGTCCGGCCGGCATATCCCGCCGGACGCAGGCCGCGCCGGCGCAGCAGCGGCACGACCGCTTCCACGAGGAGAGCGAGGTCGACTTGCATCACGGCCGGCAGGATGTCGAAGCCATCGCAGGCGCCCGCCGCCTGCCAGGTGGCGAGATGCACGGCGAGCTGATCGGGCGTGCCGACGAAGCGCGGCCGGCGGTCGCCCGCCAGCGCATCGAGCTCGGCGGCGCGCTTTGCCGCAACTGCTTCGGTTTCGCCCAGGACGATGACGAGGCTCACGACATAGCGAATGTCGGGCGCCAACGCCTGCCACGCGCTGCGCATCGCCTTCGCCTCGGCGATCGTGATTGGTGCGGCGAGCACGATTTCCGTGCTGGCCGCGAGGGCCGGCCGCGCTAGCGCCGGCGCGTCGCGGTGCAGGATCACCGGCTGGCCTTGCACGGGACGCGGCACGTTCAGCGGGCCGCGCACGGTGAAGAACCGGCCGGCATGGTCGATCGGATGCACATACTCGGGGTCGGCGAAGGTGCCGGTCGCCTGGTCGACCACGAAGCCGCAGTCTTCCCAGCTGTCCCAGAGCTGGCGGGCGACGTCGATCAGCTCGACCTCTCGCGCCAGGGCGTCGGGCCCGTCATAGGGCAGGTCAGCGCGTTGGAAACGGCCCTCGGTCTCGGCGCGGCCCGCCAGTCCTGCGATCCAGCCCGTGCGCCCACCCGAGAGATGATCCAGGGTCGCGAAGACGCGCGCCACGTGGAACGGCTCGGCCACATCGACTGGCCAGTAGCCGCACAGGCCGATCCGCTCGGTGGCGCCGATCAGCAATCCGAGCAGCGGCAGCGGATCGAGCCTGAGACCGTCGATCCGGCCGGCCTCCCGCACCGCGCGCGCCGCGACCGGCAGGCCGAGCAGGAGCGCGTCGAGGCCGCCGCGCTCGGCCATCGCGGCAGCCTGCAGGTACGGGCTGGCCGGCTCAAAGCCTGGACGCTCGACGACATGCCAGGCCGCGGGATGCCAGCCGTGCGCCGCCAGGGAAACGAAGAGATGCACGGCTCAGCCTATCAGGCCGCCGGCCTGTCCCAAACGAGGACTCGCACAGGCGTCGGATTGAAGCCGTTGCACGGATTGTTCACCTGCGGACAGTTGGAGATCACGAAGATCACGTCCATCTCGACCACGATGTCGACGTGGTTGCCGGCCGCCGAGATGCCATCGACCACCGTGAAGTTGCCCGAGGGATCGATCGGCACGTTCATGAAGAAGTTGAGGTTGGCGACGATGTCGCGCTTGCCGAGGCCATGACGGGACAGCTCCAGGATGAAGTTCTCCCGGCAGGCGTGCTGATAGCGGGCCTGCTCGCCGAAGCGCACGGCGTTGCTCTCGCACGAGCAGCAGCCGGCGGAAGTATCGTGTTGGCCGCAGGTGTCGGCGGCGATGTGAGCCATGGTGCGGCCCTTGTTGGAGATCAGCCGCGTTCCCAGCCCGACATAGGCCGAGCCCTGCACCCGCACCGTGTCCTGCGCGCTGTAGCGCTCTTCGGGGTTCTCGGCGCAGTAGAGCAGCGCGTCGACCGCCTGCTGGCCTTCGAGGTCGACGATGCGCAGCGTCTGCCCGGCCTTCAGCAGGCGCGACCACGGTCGCTCGGCCGCCACGTCGTGGCTGTAGACCGCATCGTCGGGATCGGGCAGCGGATGATTGGACGTCGCGGTCTCCGTCATGCGTGCAGCCGGTCGGTGAAGGCGAAGGCACGCGCGATTTCGGGCGAGAGCGTGCGGCAAGGATCGTCGGCGGCAGCCGGCGGCGCACGATGGCGCACCAGCTCGACCGGTCCGCCCCCAGCCGGCCGTGTCGGATCGAGCGGATGCGGGCAGTTGGAGGCGACCACCATGAGGTCGCTCTCGGCCCGCAGGTCGACGAAGTCACCGGCTCGCTTGCGCCCGCCGTCCCACAGGAAGCGACCGTCACCGTCGAGCGACACCGGCGCAAAGAAGGTGATGCAGGGCGGGATGTCGCGCAGCCCCAGACCCATCTTGGCCGCAGCGGCGAGGAAGTTGTCGTACGTGTTCCGCGTGGTCTCGCCGTACGCCGACAGAGTGGATGCCGGCGTCGAACCGCCGACCAGCAGATCGTGCGCACCGCTCGTATCCTCGATCAGCGACAGGAACACCCGGCCCATGTCGGTCAGGATCACCCGCCCCTTGGCGAGCGCGGCGCTCCATTGCACCTTGGCCGTGTCGGCACAGTTGAGGCGCTCGGTGGTGTCGTGCAGGCACCAGCCGATCAGCGACACGCTCGCCCGACCGGAGACGTCAACGATGCGCAGCGCCTCGCCGCGCCGCAGCCGCACGGCCTCGTACCAGCCGGTTGGCACTGTCTCGCTGCGGATGATGGCACCAGGCACGATCGGCGCGCCGCCGAGCGCGGTCGGCGGCGGCAGCGCCTTCGTCATCTCGCCCTGACCGGCCGCACGCAGCTCCTCGTAGCGCCGGCGGTTGGCCTCGGCGAATTCCGTCCGGGCGAGTGATGCGTCAACTGGCATGAGGGTATCTTCCCCGCGAGCAACCAGCATGCCAAGTACGCGAAGAACGATGCCTCGACCCCACGGCTCGGTCCATGCCAACATGCTTCGATAGGAGTTGAGAGCGCGTGCACGGCGAGATGAAACTTTCCCTCGGCCTCCTGATCGGCCAGGCGGCCGGCGGCCATCCTGCAGCTTGGCTGCACCCCAAGGCGAATGCCGCCGGCTCGACCGACATCGCCTATTTTCGCACCCTGGCGCAGCTCGCCGAGAAGGGCTGCTTCGACCTCTTCTTCATCGCCGACACACCGGCCGCGCGCACCGACAACCTGCATGCGTGGAGCCGCTTCCCGATGTTCATGAACGTGCTGGAGCCAGTGACCCTGCTCACTGGCCTCGCCGGGGCGACGACGCATATCGGGCTGGGCGGCACCGTCTCGACCAGCTTCTCTGAGCCCTACAACGTTGCCCGCCAGTTCGCCTCGCTCGATCATATCTCGGGCGGACGTGCGGCGTGGAACGTCGTCACCTCGGCCAACGACTACGCCGCCCGCAACTTCGGCCACGCAACGTTGCCGCCGCACGCCCTGCGCTACGAGCGGGCGAGCGAGTTCGTCGACGTCGTGAACGCGTTGTGGGATTCGTGGGACGACGACGCCTTCATCCACGATCGCAAGAGCGGGCTGTTCTTCGATCCGCACAAGCAGCATGCCGTCCATCACAAGGGCAAGTTCTTCGAGGTCGACGGCGCGCTCAACATCGCTCGCTCGCCGCAGGGCCATCCGGTCATCATCCAGGCCGGCGCGTCCGACACCGGGCTGGAGCTGGCGGCGCGCACGGCCGAGGTGGTATTCGCCAGCGCCTCCAACCCGCAGGATGCCAAGCGCGGCTACGACGACCTCAAAGGCCGCATGGCGAAGTACGGACGTGATCCCGACACGCTCAAGATCCTGGCCGGCCTGCCGGTCGTGATCGGCGGCAGCCAGCAGGAGGCCGAGGACAAGGCGCAGGCCCTGCAGGAGATGATCCATCCCGACGTCGGCCGCTTCCGGCTGGGCACCGACCTCGAGACCGACCTCTCCGATCTACCGCTCGACGAGCCGATCCCGCCCGAGCGCCTGCCCAAGAGCGCCAACCAGCACAAGGCGTTCTTCGACGGCATCATGAAGATCATCCGCGAGGAGAACCCGACCTTGCGGCAGCTCTATCTGCGCTATGAGCGCGGCCGCAAGACGATCAAGGGCACGCCCCAGCGTATCGCCGACGTGATGGAAGAATGGTTCACCATGGGCGCGGCCGACGGCTTCATGATGCAGTTCGCCACCCTGCCCGACGGGCTCGAGGATTTCGTGCGGCTGGTGGTGCCGGAACTGCAGCGCCGCGGCCTGTTCCGCGCCGGCTACACCGGCACGACGTTGCGCGAGCATCTCGGCCTGACGCGGCCGGCCAACCGGAACGCGGCGTAGAGGCCGGCTGGTATCCTTCTTGCTAGCGTCTTGTCATGGCGCTGTTCGATCCTCACCAGTGGTCGCTCACCGTTCTGGCTACGGCGTTACTTGCGGTCAGCCTGTGGCTGCAGACCGTGCCGGTCGAGCGCACTACATCCGTGGATACGGCCGTTTGCGAGAAGCCCGGCCTTGCGGCGATGGCCCTCGCACTCTCGCTTCACTGAGTCCGCTCACCGGCCGCCGGCGACGAACAGCGCATCGACGACGCGGACGTCGCCGGATCCCTTGCGGATCAGGACAGGGTTGAGGTCGCACTCCGGCACCAGGTCGCAGAAGTCGGCGGCAAGCGCGGACAGGCTGGCGATCAGGCCGGCAAGCGGCGCCGTATTGGTGACCGGGATGAGATTGCGATAGCCGCCCAGCGTCTTGCCAAGCCGAGTCGACGCCAGCATCGCGCCCGCCTCCGCCGTCGTCACCGGGCTGAGGCTCAGCGCCTTGTCGGCCTCGAGCTCGACCAGGACGCCGCCCGAGCCCACGATCGTGAGCGCGCCGTACGGCGGCGCCGCCTGGTAGCCGACCATCGCCTGCAGGCAATCGACCAGCTCCTCCTGCAGCTCGTAGCCGTCGATCACGGCGCCGGGAACCTTCTCGCGGACGTTGCGCTCGATCAGCGCCACGGCGGCGCGCAGCCCGGCGTCGTTCTCGATGCCGAGCTGGACCGCGCCGACGTCCGAGCGATGCGGCACATCGGCCGATATCACCTTGACCACCATCGGGTAGCCGATCTTGCTTGCCGCCATCACCGCCTCATCGGCCGAGCGGGCCACCGCAGATTTCACGATCGGGATGCCGTAGCTGTCGAGCAGGCGGCCGACCAGCGGCCGCGGCAGCGAGCCTTGAAGCGCAGCGATCTCGCGTTGCAGGCTCGCGCGCTCGGGCGTGATACGGCGATCGACCAGCCGACGCGCGTCCGGCCGCCGCGTCGACCAGTCGACCATGCACTTCACGGCGGCGAGGCCCGGCCGCAAGCCGCGCAAGGCCGGCACGCCGGTACCCTCCAGGCAGGCGAGCAGCCGCTCGCTCATGATCTCCGCCGTCGGCGAGACGACGACGATCGGCTTGTCGGTGGCGCGGCTCAGCTCGGCAATCGTCGTCAGATGTCCGGTGTAGTTGCGATGGCTGGTGGCCGGCAGCGATGCCTGCATGTCCTGCAGGACGACACCGACGCCCACTTCCTCGGCCGTCATCACGGCGGTCATGCCGGCCAGCGCCGCGCCCTGCTGGCGGCCGACGCTCTGACCGATGTCGACGGGATTCTGGCCCGGCAGCCCAGGCAGCGCCGCGCGCACGCCGGCTGCCGTCGCCTCGGAGAATACAGCCAGCGGCAGGTCGACCTGATCGCAGATATCGCAGGCGAGCGCGGTCTCGCCACCGGAGATGCCCATCAACGCCAGGGCCCCGCGCCGCGGCCGCTTGGTGCAGACGGCCAAGGCCTCGAGAGTCGCGATCAACTCCTCGTAGTCGCCGACCACGGGAATGCCGTAGCGGGCGACGAAGCCCGCAAACGCATCGTCGTTGCGGATCAGGGCGCCGGTGTGGGCCAGCGTCGCCCGCGCGCCGGTGGCCGAGCGGCCGACCTTGAGCATGACCAGCGACTTGCCCGCGGCGTGCACCCGATCGACGGCATCGGCGAAGCGATCGGCGTCCTGGATCGATTCCAGGATCAGCCCGATCGCCGACGTGTCGGGATCGCCGGCCAGCCATTGCAGATAGTCCGCGCCGGTGACGCGGAATTCGCTGCCGATGGTGACGACCTTGGAGAAGCCGGCGGTGCTGGAATTGATCACCGAAATCGCCGCCGAGCCCGACTGCGCGATCAGAGCGACCGGTCCTTTGCGGACCCGCGAGGTGATGCCGCCGGTGTAGATCGGCGTTGCGTCGGAGAGATTGATCAGGCCCATGCAATTGGGGCCATGCATCAAAATGCGGCTGCCGCTCACCAACTGCCGCAGCTCGGCCTCCTGCTCCGGCGAGAAACCGGCGGTGTTGACGATGGCGGTCCGCACGCCGCGGCGGTCGAGCCGGCGCACCGCGTCGGCGACACCGGCTGCCGGCACCGAGGCCAGCGCTACGTCGACGCCGTCCGGCAGGGCCTCGATCGAGGGCACTGCCGGGCGTCCGGCGATCTTGGCGGCCTCGCCATGCACCGGGATGACCGTGCCGGCAAAGCCGTAGTTGGCGAGGTTGTCGAGCGCCACGTTGCCCAGGGTCTGGCGCCTGGGCGACGCGCCGATCACCGCGATGGTCCGCGGCCGGATCAACGCGTCCATGAGCGTATCCATGATGCCGGTGCCGTCCGCTATTTCACCCAGACGTTCGACATGCTGGGGTTGCCGTTGAAGGCGAGGTCCAGCTCCTCGTCGATGCCGCCGAAGCGGCTCGAGATCGCGAAGAACTTCCTGGCGTTGGTCAAGGTCAGGTGCGGCATGTCGCGGGCGACGATCTCTTCATACTGCTTGTACCATTGGCGGCGCTCCGGCGTCGGCACTGCCGCCGCCTTGGCGGCGATGGCGTCGAGCTCGGGGTTGCAGTAGCCGGTTGGATTGACATAGGGCACGTTGCTGGTGTTGCACAGGAAGGAGCGGTCGACGCCGAACAGCGGATCGGTGCGCGCCGTCAGCGACACCATCGAGACGTCGAAGTTGCGCTCCTTGAACACCTTGTTGGTCCACAGCTGGCCCTCGAGCAGGCTGAGCTTGACCTCGATGCCGATCGCCCGCCAGTTGGCCGCGATCAGCTGCGCCGCCGGCTCGGCGTAGAAGGCGTCGGCGTTGACGGCGGCGGTGAGATCCAGCGAGAAGCGCTTGCCGTCCTTGAGGGGAAAGCCTGCCTCGTCGAGCATCTTGCCGGCCCTCACGGGGTCGAAGGCGAACTGCTTGTTGTAGTCGACCGACGGGTCGGTGAGCATGGTGAACTGCTCGGGGATCGCGTTCATCGCCGGGAACGCCAGCCCCTGGTAGACATCCTTCGAGATCCGCTCGCGATCGATCGCCACCAGGAGGGCCTGGCGGACCAGCGGCTTGGCAAGCATGTCGCGGGTGATGTTGATGTCGAGCGACAGCCGTTCCGCCGCGTTGACCTTGATCTCGCGCACATCGAAGGCGTGCTTGGCCTTGGCCTGCTCGATGGCGCGGCCGACCTGGGGCAGCGCCGGCCGTAGCACGTCGATCTCGCCGCGATAGAGGGCGTTCTGCTGCTGCTGCACGTTGGGGATGAACACCGCGACCACCGAGTCGAGATAGGGCCGCGGCTGGTCCCAGTAATGCTCATTGCGGGTGAAGGTGATGCCGCGCCCCTCCTCCCACTTCACGAACTTGTACGGCCCCATGCCGACCGGCGCGCGGTTGGCGGGATTGGTCGGGATGTCGGTGCCGTCATAGACGTGCTTGGGCATCAACGGGAAGACTTCCTTGTCGAACCCTTCCAGCGCCGCCGACTGCGGTTCCTTCAAGCGGACGACGAAGGTGTTGGCGTCCGGCGTCTCGACCCGATCGATGTTCGGCAGCACCTTGACCAGGTACGTGTTGTACTGGCCGAACGACTTCAGCGTGAAGGCGACATCTTCGGAGGAGAAGGGATGGCCGTCCGACCATTTGAGGTTGGGCCTGAGGTGGAAGGTATAGACCTTGCCGTCCTCGGAGATGTCCCACGAGCTGGCGATCTGCGGCTTCTTGGCCCCCGTCTTGTCGTACTTGTAGAGACCGCCCGCCCACAGGTCGGCGATGATCAGCGGCGTCACCGCCGAGGTGAGCTGCGTGTTGAGGGTGGCGCCCGCCACGCTCACGCCGACGATCGCCGTGCCGCCGCGCTTGGGCGCCGCCTGCGCCGCGGCCGGTCCCGCATCGACGCCGAACAGCGCCAGGATCGAGGCCGCTGCCACACACCACTTCACAATCCCGCTCATTGCGGCGCTCCTTGCAGATTTGACGGCGATATTGGCCCACTGGCGCGCGCGTCGTCCACGGCACGCCGCCGCGCGCGGGCGATATGCGGATCGGCGACCAGCTTGGCCGCCAGCAGGGAACGCGTGTAGTCGTTCGACGGGTTGCCCAGCACCTGCCGCGTCGGCCCGGCCTCGACGATCCTGCCGAGATACATGACGATCACCCGGTCGGAGATCGCATCGACTACATTGAGATCGTGGCTGATCAGCACCAGCCCGAGATTGCGGGTGGCCTTGAGGCTGACCAGAAGATCCAGGATCTGCGCCTGGACCGACATGTCGAGACTCGAGAGCGGCTCGTCGGCGATGATCAGCCGGGGCCGCACCGCCATCGCGCGGGCGATCGCGATGCGCTGCTGCTGACCGCCCGAGAGCTGGTGGGGATAGCGATCGCGGAACTGTGCCGCGTCCAGGCCGACCGAGGCCAGCAGCGAGGCGATCTCGGCATCGAGCGTGTCGCGCGTCGCGAGCCTGTGGCGGCGCAAGACGTGCGACAGCGTGGTCTCGACGCGCATGCGCGGATTGAGCGACGAGGCGGGATCCTGGAAGACCGGCTGGACCGCCTTGCGGAAGGTCGCCCAATCGGCCGAGGTGAAGGACTCGACCCGCTGCCCCTGGTACTCGACCGTGCCCGCCGTCGGCCGGGCGAGCCCCAGCAGGATGCGCGCCAGCGTGCTCTTGCCAGAGCCGGATTCGCCCACGATCGCCAGGGTCTCGCCCTCATGGACATCGAGATCGACCGCATCGACCGCGCGTTTGGGCGCCGCGCCGCTGAACCAGCGGCGGCCGCCGAAGCTCTTGACGATGTCGCGCGCGGAAAGGATGGGCACGCTCATCGGGAGAGCGTCTCCCCGAGCGCCTTGGTCTGATGCAGCCGGCGAGCCGCGGCGAGCAGGCTCGCCGTGTAGGCATTCTGCGGCGAGTCGAACAGGGCAAACACGTCGGCCGCCTCGACGATCTTGCCGCCATGCATGACATAGACCCGGTCGCACAGCTCCGCGACCATGCCGAGGTCGTGGGTGATGATCAGCATCGCGAGGTTGCGCTCCTGGTTCAGCCGGCGCAGCGTCTGGATCACCTGGTACTGCACCGTGGCGTCGAGCGCGGTCGTCGGCTCGTCGGCGATCAGGATCTGCGGATCGGGCGCGAGCGCCATGGCAATCAGGACGCGCTGGCGCATGCCGCCCGAGAGCTCGTGCGGGTAGAGCCGCAGGATGCGCGCCGGGTCATCGAGGCCGACCTGTCGCAGCAGCTCCGCCGAGCGCTCGCGCACCGCCTGCGCGCTCGGCAGATGGCGCAGGGCCTCGGCGATCTGGCGGTCGATGCGCAGCGTCGGGTTGAGATAGGACAGCGGATCCTGGAACACCATCGACAGGCCGCGATGGCGGCGCAGCGCACGAATCCTGTCGGCCGTCATCGCCAGGACATCCTCGCCGCAGAAGCGGACCTCGCCAGACAGCTCTGCGATCGCCACGTTGGGCAGCAGCCGCGCCATCGCCCGCCCCAGCGTGCTCTTGCCCGAGCCCGATTCGCCCACCAGGCCGACGCACTGCCCGGCCTGGACGTCGAGGTCGACGCCGTCGACCGCCTTCACGACACGGCCGTGCACGCGCAGGTGCACCTTGACGTCGCGGGCGCTCAGCAATGGCGTGTCCACGGCGCCGCTCCTCAGCCGTCGAGCTTCGGCGGCACGGCCGAAGCCCGGGGATTTAACATCTCGGTGACGCCGTCGGCGAACAGGTTGAAGCCCAGCACGGCAATGCAGATCGCCATGCCGGGAAACACGCTCATCCACCACGCCAGCTCGAGGAATTCCTGGCCGCGGTTCAGCATCTCGCCCCAGCTCGGCACGGCGGGATCGGACAGGCCGAGGAAGCCGAGGCCCGCCTCGATCAGGATCGCCGTGCTGGCGTCGAGAGCGACCTGGACGATCACGGTCGGCAACGCGTTGGGCAGGATCTCGCGGAAGATCACGTGGCCGGTCGACAGGCCGGCCGCCCGCGCCGCCAGCACGAACTCGCGCTCCGACAAGGTGATGAACTGGCCGTAGACCAGCCGCGCCTCGATCGGCCAGATCGCCAACGCGACGGCGGCGACCTGCAGCCAGAAGCTCGCGCCCAGGAGCGACACGCTGAACAGCACGATGATGATGGCGGGCAGGGTATGGAAGAGATCGGTGACGCGCAGCAGCACGGCGGCGAGCGGTCCGCGGAAGTAGCCGGCCAGCGCACCGATCGTGCCGCCGATCAGGAACGCCATGGCCGCCGCGCAAAAGCCGATGGTGAGGGACGAATGGCCGGCAAAAAGCAGGACCGAGCGAACGTCGCGGCCGAGGCTGTCGGTGCCGAACGGATGCTGCCACGATGGCGGCTGCAGCGACGGCGCGCCGATATCCGTCGGTCCGCTCGAGGCGAACCACGGCGCGAAGATCGACAGCACCGAGATCGCGAGGAGGATGATCACGCCCACGCCGCCGAAGCGCGTGGCGAACAGGCGCCGCACCAGGTCGAGCGGCACCGACATCCGCGACCGGCTTGCCGACGGAGCAACCGGCATCAGCACGCTGTGCTCTGCAGGCATCCTGATCCCTCCCGCCACCCGGTCAGCGCGGCACCGCGGCGACACGGATCCGCGGATCGAGCCAGGCGTAGAGGAGGTCGACCACGATGTTCATCACCACCACCGAACAGGCGATCAGGATGACCACGCCCACGATCACCTGCGTGTCGCGGGCGCGCACCGCCTCGACCATCAGCGAGCCGACGCCGGGATAGGAGAAGACCGTCTCGAGCAGGACCGCGCCGCCCATCGCGGTGCCGAACGAGTAGCCCATCACGGTGATCACCGGCAGGATGGAATTGCGCACCACGTGCCCCCTGATGATCTCGTGCCGCGACAGGCCTTTCTGTCGCGCCGTCACGATGTAGCCTTGCTCGAGCGTCTCGGCGACGCTGGCGCGCATGAAGCGGGCCACGCGCGTTGTTTCCAGGATGGTGTAGGTCGCAACCGGCAGCACCAGATAGGTCGCCCGTTCCAGCATCCAGCCGACGCCCTCGGCGCGCGAGATCATGGGACCCATGCCCTGTGTCGGCAGCCAGCCGAGCTGGATCGAGAACACGATCACGAGCAGCTGGCCGACCCAGAAGGTCGGCATGGCGTAGCCGATCAGCACCAGGCCCGACCACGCCCGGTCGACGCTGCGATGCGGCGTGACGGCGGAGTGGATGCCGATGGCAATGCCGATCAGGATGCCGAAGCCATAGCCGGCGCCGGCCAGCAGCAGGGTGCGCGGAAACCGTTCGGCCAGGATGTCGATGACCGGCCGGCGGTAGTTCATCGAATAGCCGAGGTCGCCGTGGACGACGTTGGACAGATAGCCAAACAGGCGGTCGAGGAACGGCTCGTTGAGGTGGAAGCGTTGCTCCAGCGCCGCGCGCAATGCCGGCGGCACCGGCATGTCGCCGACCATCGCCTGGACCGGATCGCCCGGAATGAGCTGAAGCAGGCAGAAGATGGCGATGACGACGCCGACCAGGAGCAGCAACGCCTGCGCCACGTGTCCCGCGATATGCCGCACCATCAGCTCACACCCCTCAAATCGCCCGCCCTTTTTCGCAACGCGACGACAGCTGCTTCCCACGAAGCATCATAAGGACATGCAATCGGCAAACCAAACGCCGGACGAATAGACGCCCACATAGACGCCCATGGGGCCGATATGCTGAGTTGCCGTGCAGCTCAATCGCCGAAGGGATAACACGACGTGGTGCGGAAGGTTATCGATCTGGAATGCCTGTTGCCTCCCGATGAGCAGGGCAAGCCCCGGCAGTATCACGAGCAGGCCTCGCACCGGATCGGCTACGGCGATCCCGAGTTGCTGCCGGCGCGTCCCGGCTACGGGTTCGACAATTACCGCAACATCTTCCGCAAGCGGGTCGACCCTTCCAAGGCGGCGGGCGAGAGCAAGAAGCCCGAGGGACACAAGGAGGGACACAAGGGCGGCCAGTCGATCAAGGAGTTCGTGGCCGAGCTCGATCGCGAGGGTGCCGAGGTGTCGGTGGTGGGTCGCGTCGACAACTATGTCCTGGCCGATGTCGTGGCGGAATTCCCCAACCGCTTCTTCGCCCTGGCCTCGATCAGCCCGTTCGACGGCATGCGCGGTGTGCGCGAGTTCGAGCACCTGATCAAGGAGCGCAAGCTGAACGGGCTGCGCGTCGCGGCGCTCTACAACAATCTCGCCGCCAGCGACCGGCGCTACTATCCGCTCTATGCCAAGTGCGCCGAGCTCGACGTGCCGGTCCGCATCTATTCGACGATGAACTACGCCAACGACCGGCCGTACGATCTCGGACATCCCCGCCACCTCGACCAGATCGCCATGGACTTTCCCGAGTTGCGCATCGACGCGGCGCTGAGCGGCTGGCCCTGGGTCAACGACCTGGTCGGCCTGATGCGGCGCCATCCCAACCTCTATTGCGACACCTCGGCCCATCATCCGCAGTATTTCGGCGTGCCCGGCTCGGGTTGGGAGATGTTCATCCAGTTCGGCAACACGCTGTTGCAGGACAAGATCATGGTCGGCTTCTCGAAGGATTCCTTCGGCCTCACCATTCCGCAGAGCGTCGCCCTCTACGAGAAGCTGCCGCTCAAGGACAAGGTCATCGAGAAGTGGCTGTACGGCAACGCCAAGGAATTCCTGCGCTGCTGATCGCCGCCTTGTTGTCAATGTCCGGCAAACACCGGAAGATATCCGCCTGCTCAACTTCAGTTGGAGAAGCGTCCGCGTAAATCAAAAAACATCTCAGGAGGACTCGCCAATGTCCGTATCGAGTACGCCTGCGTCCGCGTTGCCGTGGTGGAAAGAACCCACCAAAGATCAGTGGTACGCTTATTGTGCAGCATGGCTGGGTTGGACGCTGGACGCGTTCGACTTCACGGTCTTCCTCCTGATCATGGCGCCGATCGCCAAGGAGTTCGGGGTCCCGCTGATCGAGGTGACCGCCGTCTTCTCGGTCACGCTGATCATGCGCCTGGGCGGCGCAACCGCATCGGGCTGGCTGGCCGATCGATTGGGACGGCGGGCACCGCTCATGATCTCCATCTTGTGGTATTCCGTCTGCAATCTCGCCGCGGGACTCTCCCCCACCTTCACGTTCCTGTTCGTTGCCAGGGCCTTGCTCGGCATTGGGATGGGCGCGGAATGGCCAGCCGGCGCGGCGCTGGCGATGGAATCGTGGCCCGTTCGCTCGCGCGGCTTCATGTCCGGCGTGTTGCAGGGCTCGTGGGGACTGGGGTTCGCGCTGTCGGCGCTCGCCTACGGCTTCCTTTATGAGCCATTTGAAAGGATCGCGCCCGGCTACGGCTGGCGCGGCATGCTCATCCTGGGTGTGCTGCCGGCCCTGGTGTGCGTCTGGATCCGCATCTACGTGAAGGAGCCGGAAGTCTGGACGGAGAACAAGAGGATCCAGAACACGACCAAGAAGCAGGTGACGCTTCCGCTATTCGCGATCTTCAAGCGCAAGTATCTGTGGAACACCTTCACCGGTTGCCTGTGGATGGCGGCGAACTTCTGCGTCTACTACGCGATCTGGGCCATGCTGGGCACCTACCTGCAGAAGGAGCTGGGCTGGACGCCGGCCCAGGTCGCCGTCCCGGTATTCTGGGGCAACATCCTGACATTCCTCGCCTGCAGCTTCTGGGGCGGGATGTCGGAACGGATCGGCCGGCGCTGGGCGCTCATGCTGCCTTGCGCCATCTCGATCTTCCTGGTGCCGATCTACCTCAGCACGACCAATCCCATCTGGTTCCTCACGACCTTCCTGGTGTTCATCTGCTTCGTCGGCGGCAAGGATGCGCTGAACCCGGGCTGGCTGTCGGAACGCTTTCCGACCGAGGTTCGGGCAACCGCGGCGGGCTTCGTCTACCACCAGGGAGCGGTCTGGGGTGCGGCTGTCGCGCCGCTGCTGACCTATTTCGCGGTCAACCAGGGCATGGGCTTCGCCAAGCCGATGATGTACGGCACGATCGGTTCGCTGGTCGTATATGTGGTCGCGGTCTTCCTAGGCCCGGAAACCAAGGGCAAGGTGATGACCGCCGACCTCGAGGTGATCGAGGCCGAGATTCCGGCCTGACATCCGGATCGAAGTCGAAGCACAGGACGATCGGGACACCGTCCCGATCGTTTGGCCCACACAGAGGCGAGATATGCCCAAGCACCATGACAGGATCGTCGAGGCCCAGTTCGGCCCGCGCGCCAAGGCCTATGTGGAAAGCGCGGTTCACGCACAGGGCGCTGACCTCGAGGCGTTGAGCGCAATGGCCGCCGGCCACAGACCTCAGCACGCGCTCGATCTGGGCACCGGAGGCGGCCATGTCTCCTACGCCCTTGCGCCCCACGCCAAGCGGGTCACGGCCGCGGACCTGTCGACCGACATGCTGGCGGCCGTCGCTGCAACGGCCCGTGAGAAAGGCTTCAACAATGTCACCACGGTCGAAGCCGCGGCCGAGCATCTGCCCTTCCCGGACGGCGATTTCGACTTTCTTGCCTGTCGCTACTCCGCCCATCACTGGCAGGATTTCGATGGCGGGCTCCGGCAGGCGCGGCGCGTCCTGAAGGCAGGTGCTCCGGCGATTTTCATCGACGTGTATTCGCCGAGCGCCGCGTTCCTCGACACCCATCTGCAGGCGGTCGAATTGCTTCGCGACACCTCACATGTGCGCGACTACCACATCAGCGAATGGGTGGCCGCCCTCGGCCGTGCCGGCTTTGGCATCGCATCCTGCCGCACCTGGCGGCTGCGCATGGACTTCTCGGTCTGGACCGCACGCATGCGCACGCCGCCCGATAACATCAAAGCCATTCGCGCGCTTCAGAATGCAGCTTCGGCTGAAACGAAAGCGCACTTCGGCATCGAAGACGACGGCTCGTTTCATCTCGACATGGCCATGATCGAAACCACGGCGACGGGCTGACTCAGAACTCCTTCAGATTGTCGGCGAGGTGCTTGTGTGCGTAGGCCTCGCGGGCGAGGCCGCGGCGCTGCAGCTCGGGCACCAGTCCGTCGCAGATCTCCATGATGGAGCGGCGCTCGATCGGCGTATCGGAAAACAGGAAGCCGTCGCCGCCCACTTCCTGCATGACCTCGGTCATCACCCCCGCCACGTGATCGGGCGTTCCGGTGTAGTCAAGGCTGCCCTTGCTGGCGTAGCCGCGCACGACCTCGCGCAGAGGCTTGCCGAGCCACCGCGCCAGCGAGGACTGGTGGCCGTTGGTCGTGAGCGTGGTCGGCAGCGGCTCGTCGAGATCGAACTTGGAGAAGTCGATGCCGGTCAACCGCGACATGCCGGAGAGCTGCATCTCGACATGCTTCAGCGAGTCTTCCTGCTGCAGCCGACGCCGTTCGCGCGCGGCCTCCATCGTCGTGTCGACGATCGGAGAGCAAAGGAACAGGAGCTTGATGTCGTCGGGATTGCGTCCCATCGCGGCCGCATTGCTGCGGACCTCCTCGCGATAGGCCTTCATCTTCTCGATGTTGCTGCCTTCGGTGATGATGGTGTCGGCCCACTTCGACGCGAACTTCTTGCCCGCCGCCGAGCCACCGGCCTGGCAGATCGGCACGCGTCCCTGCGGTGAGCGCGGCGCATTGATCGGTCCGCGCACCTTGAAGTACTTGCCCACGTGGTTGATCGGGCGGACCTTCTTGCCGTCGGCGAACATCGGGATGTCGCGATCGAGCACCACCGCGTCCGCGTCCCAGGCCTCCCAGAGCTTGGTGACGACGTCGGCGAATTCATCGGCCACCTCGTAGCGCTCGTCGTGCGGCCGGTGCTTGTCGTGGCCGTAGTTCTGTGCGGTGCCGTCGTTGCTGCCGGTGACGCAGTTCCAGCCAATCCGGCCCTCGGTGACATGGTCCAGCGAGTTGATGAGACGCGCCGCCAGGTATGGAGGGTATTCCGACACGGAGAGCGTGGGCACGAGGCCGAGGTGCTGCGTGGCCTGCGCCAGCCAAGGCACGAGCACCGCAGGGTCGAGCTTGGGAGAGCCCTGCGCGTACTGCAGATAGGTGTCGTGATTGCCCTTGTAGGTGTAGGGCACGTTCGAGGAGTCCTCGATGATCATGTAGTCCATGCACGCGCGCTCCATCCCCTTGGCAAGGTCGATGAAGAGGTCGGGCATCATCCAGCGCTTGACGTCGCTGGCACTGCCGGCCCACGTCGAACGCCAGTTCTTGGAAGCGAAACTCTGGCCGAGAAACCAGGCGAGATGAAACGGTTTGGTCATGCTCGGTCCGGGAAGCAAAACTCTGGCCAAGAACCAAGCGAGCGATGGTGCCCCCGGTCGGACTCGAACCAACACTTCCGTGAGGAAACCTGATTTTGAGCACCCCCGGACGGCTTATCCTTCCTCTAGCCGGCAGTACGCCACAACACGATAAATGCCCGATCCGTCTGGCATTTCCGCCTCGTATCGTGATCCAGTCTTAGCCGGCCGTACGCCACGGTTGGACATCCGCCTGCACCTATTCTGCACTCGGGTTCCAGCCTCGTCGGAGGATAGGAATGGCAATACTCAAGCTCACGAAGACGGTTGTAGATGCCGCTCAGCCGAAGAACCATGACTACGAACTTCGCGACACTGCGATTCCCGGATTCTTGCTCAAGGTGACGCCGACTGGCCGCAAGGTATTTATGGTGGCCTATGTCGCCAACAACGGCCTGCGGCGCAAGCCAGCGATCGGCCGCTTTGGCGAGCTTACGGTCGAGCAAGCACGGACCATCGCCCAGCTTTGGCTGGCCGACGTCCGCAAGGGCTCGGATCCAAGCGCCGAGAAAAGTGCTGCGCGGCGGGCGCCGAGCGTAGAGGAACTCTTCGAGCGGTTCATCTCAGACTACTCTGAACCCCGGAACAAGCCATCGACGGTTAGGGCGAACCGCAGCAACGGAAGACTCTACATTCTTCCCAACCTCGGAAACATGAAAGCTTCTGACGTCACACGCGCAGACATCGCCAACCTTCTGCAGAAGATTTCGAGGGCGCCAACGAGCGCCAATCGGGTGCTTTCGACAGTCCGCAAGATGTTCAACATGGCGGAGGTCTGGGGTATGCGTCCTGACGGATCGAACCCCTGCCGCCACGTTCCAAAATATCCTGAGCGAGGGAGAGGGAAGACCCGTCTGATCACCGATGTCGAGCTGAAGCGTGTGTATGCGTATTTGAGCAAGGCGGAGACAGAGGGCCTAGAACATCCGTTCATCCTCCTCGCTGTCCGACTACAATTCGAGTTTGCTGCCCGGATGTCGGAAATACGCGAGCTCGAATGGGCCTGGGTTGATCTGGACAATCGCCGGGTCGCATGGCCCGACAGCAAGACCGGCGGCATGTCGAAGCCGATGAGCGCCGAGGCACTCCGCCTGTTCCAAACTGCGCCGCGTCTGGAAAACTCGCCCTATGTCTGTCCATCCATTTGCGATGCCAATCGGCCGATGCCAAAGCACACCTACTACAAGGGCTGGCAGCGCATCCTCGAGCGCGCGGGGGTGCCCCCCATTGGCACACATGGCATCCGGCATCGCTCTGCAACTGATATCGCCAACTCCGGAATCCCCGTGAAGGTCGGCATGGCGCTCACGGCACATAAGACGGTCACCATGTTCATGCGTTACGTCCACATCGAGGACGCCCCAGTGAGGGCAGCTGCGGAGACAGTGGCATTACGGCGGCAGAGCCTGATTAGCAGTGCAATGGCAACCACTGCCTCGGAGACAGCTCCCGCATCGGTCCTCGCGCCCGAGACGGCGGTGAAAGCGAGAGCGGAAGGAGACAAGCCGCTCGGCTTTGACGACGGCAACTACTCATCTCTGACCAAGCTCGGAAACTATCGTCCGTTTCGTCACCGTCGCGGGCCAAACCGCGCCGTTCCCCCTGGTACGAGGCGAGCCGCGGATGGTCGCGAGGAGATTGTCGATCCCTGATAGTTTTGATTTAGGTGTAAGATTCAGTAGACAACGTACATTGCTGTCTGCAGTCCTATGAGTTGATAGATGCTCTTAAGATCGAATAGAACTAGCGACGAGCTGGGCTCTTCTCTGCTTAGGAAGCCGAGTCCTCCCCATCCAGCAGAGCGTTTATTGCAACTGCCGTGTTGCTGATCGCTACCTTGAGGGATTCCAAGTGCTCTCTGCCAAGCTTGGGTCGACGTCCGGTGACCGCCAATACGCGCTCCAATACGGCATCTGAGTTCTGAATTAGCACGAGGAGGTTCTCCCCACTGGGACCACTCGTGCCAGCGAGCCAGCACTTCGCTGTTCTCTCGCTCGCGTGGGTCCAGCGCATGAGCGTTTTGATAGCTCTGTTTGAGCCTCCTAGCTCAATGCGTAGCGCTTTCGCGATCTCCGAAGCATAAGCAGAGGACTTTCGTCGGCGAGAGATGGGCAATTCTTTGCCCATCTTAGGCAAAGAATTGCCCTTGGGCAGAACAGACATAGCGCCCCTCCACGGCTACCGTTCGCGGGTTCAAGGGACGTCAATAATGACCATTGGATCTCGCCTAGATGCAGGCGAGAGCCCTGAACACGTGGTTCCACCGCCAATCTTTCTGGGCGGAGTCGCGTCATACAGGGCCCGTCGCCAGCCCAATCCTGTCACAGTTTCCTCGAGCGGGAGAGCCGCCGAGTACGTTCGGATGTCGACAGAACATCAGCGATATTCGACTGAGAACCAAGCCGACGCGATCAGACAGTATGCGGAGCGCCGCGGTCTAGAGGTCGTCCGAACCTATGCCGATGAGGGTAAGAGCGGCTTACGCATCGACGGCCGTGATGCCCTCAAGCAATTGATAGATGACGTTCAGGAAGGCAAGGCCGACTTTTCTACAATCCTCGTCTACGACGTAAGTCGCTGGGGGCGCTTTCAAGACGCCGATGAAAGCGCCTACTACGAGTACATCTGCCGCCGAGCAGGCATCTCGGTTCAATACTGCGCCGAGCAGTTCGAGAACGATGGGAGTCCCGTCTCAACCATCGTCAAGGGCGTCAAGCGTGCGATGGCCGGCGAGTACAGCCGTGAACTCTCTGCAAAAGTCTTCGCAGGACAGTGCCGCCTGATCGAAATCGGATATCGCCAAGGTGGGCCAGCCGGCTACGGCCTTCGCCGGATGCTGGTGGATCAAACTGGCGCTCACAAAGGCCTGCTTGCCCGTGGTGAACACAAAAGCATTCAGACCGATCGGGTAATTTTGGTTCCAGGCGAGCCAGTCGAGATCGACACGGTGAGGTGGATGTACCGCACGTTCGTCGAAGACGGAAAGCCGGAACAAGAAGTCGCCGACCTGCTCAATAGCCGAGGTGCCAGGGCCGATGATGGTTCAAAATGGACACGCGGGAGAGTCCATCAGGTCCTGACGAATCCCAAGTACGTAGGTGACAACGTCTGGAACCGTATTTCGTACAAATTGAAGAAGCTGCGGGTTCGCAATAGCCCTGACATGTGGATCAGAGCGAATGGGGCTTTCGAACCAATTGTCGAACGCCACCTCTACGACGCGGCGCAGGCAATCATTCAGAACCGCTTTCGCCGTATGTCGGATGACGAGATGATCCAGCGCCTTCAGGCGCTGTATAAGGCCCGGGGACATCTGTCCGGTCTGATCATCGACGAAGCATCCGATCTGCCCTCCAGCACAACTTATAGCGCTCGCTTTGGAAGCCTTGGACGAGCCTACCAACTTGTTGGGTTCACTCCTGACCGCGATCTCCGCTACATCGAGGTCAACCGAGCACTGCGCGAATTACATCCTCAAATCGTCGCCTCTGCCGTTGGAGCTATCGCCAACCTCGGCGGGTCTGTCGCTCAAGATCACGCGACTCATCTGCTGACGGTGAATAACGAGTTCACGGTGTCTGTGTGCGTTGCACGCTGCCTCGCGACGGCTGCGGGAAGTCTGCGCTGGCAGATTCGTTTCGACACGAGCCTGCAACCCGACGTTATCGTCGCACTTCGCATGGACCGCGATAACGAAACCATTCAGGACTACTACATTCTGCCGCGCATTGATCTCCCTACCCCCAACGTTCGGCTTGGAGAACACAATGGCCTGGCGCTAGATGCGTTTCGCTTTGACTCTCTTGACCAACTCTATGGCATGGCCGCCCGCGTTCACGTGGAGTCATTGCAATGAAAGTGAAGCGCAACCCGGCTCGCATCGTTCATGTGCCCATGGAAAAGATAACGGTAATCAATCCGCGGGCGCGGAATCGCAAGACGTTCGACGGAATAGTAAGGAACATCGGTAAGCTCGGCCTGAAACGTCCGATAACCGTGATTCGGAAGCAAAACGGCGCGGGGGACCTTTTCGACCTCGTTTGCGGCCAAGGACGACTCGAAGCCTACAAGCAGCTCGGCCAAGCTGAAATACCAGCGATTGTTGTCGACGCGACCGAAGAAGAAGGTCTCGTCATGAGCCTGGTTGAGAACATCGCTCGCCGGCAGCACCGCGCGATCGACCTCCTCCACGACATCGAAGGCATGAAGCGTCGGGGGCACTCAGAAGACGAGATTGCCCAAATGACGGACCTAACCGTGGAATATGTTCGCGGCGTGATTCATCTCCTAGAGAATGGTGAGCACCGACTCCTCACCGCAGTCGAATCAGGGGCAATACCTGTCTCAGTCGCCATTCAGATCGCAACATCCGACGACGGTGACATTCAAGAGGCGCTCCGCCAGGCCTACGAAAGCGGGGAGCTCAAGGGCAAAAAACTGGCACTTGCTCAGCATCTGGTCGAACAACGTCGGCGTCGCGGCAAGAGCTTTGGACCAGGCGGGCGAAAAGCATCGGGTAAGATTTCACCGAGCACGCTCATCAGGATCTACAAACAAGATGTCGACCGCAAGCGGCTGCTCGTTCGAAAGGCAGAATCTGCGAAAGATCGGCTGATGTTCGTTGTCCAGGCGTTGAAGACGCTGTTCAGCGATGAGGAATTGATGGCGCTACTCCGCGCAGAGAGTCTGCACACGTTGCCTCGCAATGTCGCTATTCGGCTCCAGGGAGTCTGACGTGCCCGAAATGTTGGTCCATGAAGTAGTTCCGACGGCATTTGCCGATAGCACGCGATCCATCGCACTCAGCGACCTCTCGCCGTTGAAGCCGGTCACCGAAGCCGTACGACGCACCCGCAAGTACTCACAAATCAAAGCGTCAGTGCGTGAGATCGGAATGGTCGAGCCGCTGGTTGTCGCCCCGAACAGGGCGGACAAGGGCAAGTTTATCGTGCTCGACGGGCATCTGCGGCTCGAGGTTTTGAAGGAGCTTGGAGAGAGTGAGGCCCTTTGCCTTTTCGCCATGGAGGATGAAGGCTACACCTACAATAACCGTATCAATCGGCTGTCGATCATCCAGGAGCACAAGATGCTCCTCAAAGCGATCGGGCGGGGAGTGTCAGAAGCGCGACTGGCCGCTGTCCTCAATGTCAATCCGGATCACATTCGGCGCAAGCGTCGGCTTCTCGACGGTATTTGCCCTGAGGCAGCCGCGCTGCTCGAAGATAAGCAAATCTCAATTAACAGCTTCGACGCGCTCAGGAAAATGCAGCCCGACCGGCAGGTAGAAGCGGCCGAGCTGATGGTTGCGATGAACAAGTTCACTATCGGGTACGCGCGGACACTACTTGCTGCAACGCCTGACGGGCAGTTGGCTCCCGGCAAGCGCCATCAAAAGCCGAAAGGCGTAACCGACGAGCAGCTCGCCCTCATGCAGCGAGAGTCAGCGAGCCTCGATCGCGACTTTCGCCTGATCGAAGAAAGCTACGCTGCCGACCATCTGGATCTCGTTCTGGTGCGCGGCTACCTCGCTCGCATGCTGAGCAACCCTAAAATCTCCGAGTATCTCCAACGGCATCACCCGGAGATTGCGGCCGAGTTCATCCAGATTGTGGAACGACAGGCCACGGCCGCCTGAGTTCGGGCGGCAGGGCCGTCCGCTGGGGACCCGGACCCATTAAGCGCGGGGACCGCAGGAGACGCCGCACGGTGGGGCGGATCAAGTGCGGTGGCGGGAAAGACGGCGAACCCGATCTGCGCCCGCCAGGCTGGCAATCATACGCTAGCCGGGTGCCCTGAAAGCTCTCAGGGCATGATGTCGGGATATGTCGGTGGCGCCGGGCCGTCTTGCGCGCCGCAGGCATATCCCCGGGCCAGCGACTCAGTAGACAACACGCATTTTTGTACGGAGTTTAAGTGGCTGGAGCGTCTAGGGTGAAACGCTGGCCTCCGAAGGCAGTGGTCGTGAGGGGACTTACGCGGTTCCTCGCAGAGCTTCGGGCAAGCGTGGGGGAAGCAACGGCAGGGAAATGTTCATCGTGCAGCCCTGCGCCTTCTCTGTTCTGTGGCGGGTGTTTGGGTGAGCGTGGCAATAGACGAAGCTGAAGACTGCGTCTCCCGGAACGTGGTTAATCTTTATCGCTTTTTTGCAGAGTTTCAATTATCGGTAGAGCGGTTTGAGTTGTTGGAGCGTGGCAGGGACCATCGAGCGTCGGTCGGTGGACAATTCATAAAGTATCGGATCATTGCAGCTCGCGCTGGTGCCCTAAACCTGTATCACTTCGGGTGCTCGCTGGAGGCCATGGAGGAACAGATACCATTGTCGCGCACCCTACAAGGCAGGGTCACCGCGCAGCGCATCAAGCAACAATGTCGACGGCAAAAGGCCTTGAGGCCGCTAAGCATCCAGGACGATCCACGGCACGGTAGCCGGGGTGCACGGGCATGCCGCGTAGACGAAACAGAGGAATCCTAAAGATGCAACGCCCCACGCACATGGAGCCGCTTCGCGCCGTCGTTGAGCGTCTAAAGATGTCTGTTGAAGGGGTTACGCAGGGCGATAGAGGCTATCGGGCTACGTGCACTGTGCATACTCGCGATCTAATGATTTTGATCGGTGCGGCAATCAAAGCTGGCCCGCAATTTCTGTCCCAAATGTACGGAGTCACAGGGATCCGAGACGGTAAGATGGAGGATGTCCCATGATAGCAGATGGCCGTCACCTCTGGCACTTGAACGGCTCCTATGATGGCCGCCATGGGCCGCTGACTTGAAACACGGCCATTCGTTCCTCGTAGCCTGGAGGCGGTAGCGGGGGAGAGAGCGGTTATGCGGGCATTTTTGAACGGTGTTACGCTGCCGGAGTTAACCCAGTACAAAAGCGTATTTTGTGCAGAGTCAGCACGGGGCGCCTGGCGGACGACGTCCGTCGCGAAAGGGAGCTGGGCCATGCCACACGTCACGCTTGTCGCCAGCAGCCTCAATAATGGCCGTCACCGGGCGAAGTAAGTGTCCTCGACGGCCTGCCAGTCCGGGCTCGCCGTCACGATGGCAAGGGCCCGATCGAGCGGCCGCCGCAGCGGAGAATTCAGCGGCAGCGCGAAGGCCATGTAGGCCGGCGCCAGGACGCCGTTCGGCAGCTCGATCTTGTCGGTGAAGCGCTTGTTCACCAGGTAGCGCAAGGCACCGACACTGTTGACGATGGCATCCAGCTTGCCGGTCGCCGCCGCCGCACCACAGGGCGAGGAAAGAGTTTCTGGTTCATGCTCGAGCCGTTGTTGATCTCCAAGGCCGTATTTGACGCCCTGACGCCCTGACGCCCACCCAACAGGGGGCAATGGTCGAAGTCGGAGAATCGCTTGTTCCGTTCGGTCTGGCCTCGGCTAAGGCAGATGATCAGGCAATTGCCGACATCTTTCTCAAGAAGGGCGCGAAGATCCACGACATGACGTCGGAAACGTTGGAGCATTGGCGGGGCATCGCCACCGATTCGGCGTGGCGCGAGTATGCCTCACGTACGCAGGATTCCGCGCGACTCTTGAAGCTTGCCCAGGAGGTCAAGGCGTAGCCAGAGCTGCTCGAAGCGGGACAAAAGGTCCTTGGTTGCGATCAAACTTTCCTGCCAGCCACGGACTGTTCGTCTTCGGGGGACGCGTCCCGAATGGCGGGCTTTTGCTACGTGCGGTCGAAAGGGATGCTGCGGGCTTTGTCGTCACCGACGCGGCGATGCGGGGCAAGTTCGCCGGCGCGGCCAACGGTCCTGCCAGCCGACACGAAGTCTCAGAACTGATCCCAGAACGGGTCCCCCGCATCGCGCCTCTGCTTCGCGCTGGTGAGGATGTCCCAGCCGTCGGCCCACTGCGGCACCTTCTTGGACAGGGTGTTCATGATGTCCGTCCGATTGGCGTCGTTGGGGAGCGTGGCGCACTCGACCACTGCGGAGCCGAGGCCCAGCGTCGCGTGCAGGGTCTTGTTGTCCTTACCGGTCTTGGCATGAAGGATCTCGTGGACTACAAGCGAGCCCAGAACGCAGCCGTCGGCGCTCTTGCAGACCACCTCGCTCTTGGAACCTGCCGATCCGGTGGTCGTGAAGCCCCAATGGTCCGCCAGCAAGTTCTGCTTCTTGGTCCCGGTCTCGGCGAAAGTGATGATCGACCAGAAGGTGGCGGGCAGGAAGTAGACGACAAGGTCGGTGTCGGCGGGCGATGGCTTGGTGGTCGCGAACTTGACAGTGAAGCTGTGAGGTGTCGCTGGCGGCTTGATCCTGGCGTTCGCGAATTTCATGAAGTCCTGGTACGACTCAGTGACCTTCTTGATGATGTCGGCGCGGCAGGTGCCGAAGTTGGTGGCATCGAGAACGTCGACGAGGATGATGTTGACCTGCATCGGTTGACCTCCCTTCCCGACCTTGTCAGGTTGACGCCGACTTGTTAACAGCCACTGCCGGGGAGGGCCGCTGTGCACTGGCTTGGATTGGCCACCTTCCAGTCGATCAGCCCGGCGAACTTCGAGCCGGATTTCGTGATATCGGGTTTCCCCGAGTACAAGACGACCATCGAGAGCCTCGATGCGGCGCAGCGCCTCGAGCTAAAGCGTGCCGCGCTCGCAATCGTGAACAACATGTCGTCCGCTGCGCCGGTCCGCGGGATCATGGTCATCGGCAATGCCGACGTGGCGCTGCGCAAGGCTGAGGCCGAGCGAGCCGGCTTCGAACGCGAGGTGAGCCAGTCGCGCGCCGACCATGCGCTTGCCGTCCTGCTCGACGAGGTTGCCCGGGTCTCGGGCAATGCTGCGGCACGCTACATGTTCAAGACCCGCGCGGTCGGCATCGGTTCGGCGAACCGTAAGATCGTCAATGCCGCGACCGAAGCCGAGATGCGACAGAACCGCCGCGTCGAATTCGTGCTGTTCCACGAGCGGGTGGGCCGGGCGACCTGCGGCGCCCGCTGAATTTTGCGCCCTCCGCCCAAATGAGTTGTCATCAGCATCGGACGCGCCGCCCCCCCAAAGGGGGAAGCGCAATTGACTGGCGTGCTGGCTCATCCCTTCTGGTAGAGGGTGCCCTCGATCCGTCCGTCAGCGCCATCTGCCGGATGCTCTTCACCACGGAACCGCGCGGCGCGAAGTGGGACATCCAGCTACATTACGACCAGGGCAACAGGCCGACAATCTAACGTCGGTGAGGAGCAATCTCACGCCTTGTGCGGGGGTGCTGGGAATGACACTCAAAAAACCTGCGATGCGAAGGACCGATCAACCAACAATGGCGAGTTGCGCCATGCATAGCACCAGAAGCCCATCATGTTAGGAGGCAAGTCGGCGATCGGAGTAATCTTGAACCGACCTTGTCCAGGATGGCCTCCTCCAGGATCGGCGCACAGTCGCGAACGTCGTTGACTCGCGTTTTCGTTTCGAGAACGACCGCGGATATCGATATCTAAAGTTCCGTGGCGCAGGCTCGAAGGCTTTGCACATTACTTTGGGATTTCGAGCATCAGCTCAGGCTATGACGGCGAAAAATCGAGATTGTCCATCTTGACCCAGATCACGCTGGGGTTCTGGGCCATGGCGAAATAGTAGATCCTGATGGTGAGGTCGGCGCCGGTGATCCACAAGGTCGGATAGGTCTCGCCACGTCCGCCGCTGTAGGATTCGTCGAAAGGGCATGGCTACCGTGTGGATGACCTGGAACATGAACGCGGGTAGCCCCGAGATAGAGCAGATGTACGGTGAGCCCCTGCTCGTTCATGCCGTCAACCGCAGCGCCGTCATAGTTGGCGCCAAGCACTACGACGCTGCCGAATCGTGACATCCAGGTGGCCGCGTTGTCGACGCCGCCCTGCACTGCAAGGCCACGCGGATAAACGACGAGGCGAGGATCGATGATCTGATCGCAGTCCATCGACCGGCCGGCAAAGGCACCTTGTAGATCCCTCTTCCACATGACCCTCAAGCAAGCCTGTGCGGCCTCCTGCAGCTGGGCGAGCGGCATAAGCGCCGCAAGCACCAGCACAACGAACCTGAGAAGGCGCATGGTCGTGGCTTCTTTCGCTCGAGTCCGCGCAACCGCGATCTCGCACGGGCACCTTACCTCTGGCCGACGATATCGCCTCTTTGGGGCTCGACGTGCGGGCGGGCGAGGAGGGCTGCACCCGCGTCGCCAACCCGTTCGTGTTCGGCGTCATGTCCGGGACTGACGGAAACAATTGATACCAACGTCCGCGCCGCAGGAAACGCACGATACGCGCGAGATCGCTATAACAGCGTCGTGACGCGCGGGAGGGGTCCCGGGCGTCCTGGGAAGGGGGCTGGCCAACAGAGGCGAAGAGGTTCGCCCGGCCGCTTCCATCGTTGGGAAGAACTTGGGGAATCGACATGCAGACCATCATTTCGCAGCTCGTTGCGCTGTGGGGCGACAAGGCCGGTTCGGCCACCACGCGGACCGCCCTCATGATCGGGCTTTCATCCTCGGCGATGCTGGTTGTGGTGCGCATCGGCGTTGCCGTCGCCAGCCAATAGGGCCGATCTTGGCCTTGCCGGGCGCTGGGGCCCGGCTCGGCGCCCAGCAGCCGGTGGGCGGCGTCGCCTATTCGCTTTTTTCGGACGATGGCGACGGAGCAAGAAGGTAACCCTCCGCCGACGCTTGAGGCGCGAGGCGTCGTCGACTGGGCCCGGGCGAAATTCGGCAAGGCGTTCCACATCGAGCTCGCCTTTCCAGTCGAGCTGACCCGCACCGCAGCCGGCAAGTTCGAGGACTTCGTCTGCTTGCTGTGAATTCCACTAGCCGGCTTCGCCGCGCTCGCGACGGATCGATTTTATGGAAAGACCTTAACGACCGGGTGCAAGAAGCTTTCCCAGCTTTGCACAGCCTTGCCTAAGGGCAAAGAAGGCTCCGGCAGTTGCGAGATTTCTCGGCATGCAAGGATATCCTTTCTGATCAGCTGCGGCCTTTCCTTGACGCCGATCAGTTCTACTGGCCGAGCGCATTGCAACCACGCAACACGAACGTCCATCGTACGCGTGGCGTGATGGCAGACAAACAGGCAAACGAGATCAAGGCCCTTCCGGAGATGGCGGCCAACCCTCGGCGGGAAGCGGCGATGATTTCAATCGATCGGGACCGCCAGATCCTGCTCTGGCACGCCGATAATCTTGACTGTGAAGCCGACGCGATCGAGCGGAGCGAAGAGTAGTCGGACCGCTGCTTCCGCGCATTCACGCGCCATACGCGCCGTAACGGCCGCAAAGCCGCCGCGTTGTGCACATGCCATCGATACCTGGAGCGATCAACCCGCGCAATATCGCGCAGGGGCCGCCGAAGCCCGGGACGGGCGAGCGCAGCGTTTGACAAGGCGATGCGCAAGAAGCTCCTGGTCGATGCCGAATTGGGGGAGCGCATGGCGAGATACGAGCAGCCGCTCGGTTTTGATGACGCGCCCGGGAATTCGGATGACCAGGCCGGCATTGACCAGCCACAGTGCGGGTTACGCCTTGATCACTGGGTTTTACACCGTTGGAAATGGCCGCCGGCCGGCCGCTGGTTTACGAGGTCCATGCCGTCGCGCATGATCACCACGCCCCCGACCTTCATGTCCGTCCAGAGAAGGCCCTGTGGCTCAATCTGCCACAAGAATTCCAAAGGTGTACCGCCCAAAGGTGTACCGCCCATCGTGCCGACAAGCTTAACGACGTTGGGCTTAACCTCTTCGGCCTTATCGACGAACATGGTTGCCGCTTGCGTTCTTGAATCGTTCATCGCGTCGATCTGGGCGGAGTTGGCGTCGATCAGGCGAACCACTTGGTAGGTGTTGCTGGGACCGGGCGGCTTGTTGCAGTCGCCGGCGAAGACGCCCAGAAGATTGAGTTTCTCGAATACCTGCTTGACCGAGTCTGCCGCGGCAGGCGACGCAATCGGCAGCGCGGCGACGAGGACCACTATGATCAGCGGCAGAGTGGCGACACCGGTGAACCTCACCGCATTCCTCCCACATGGAACTCTCTCACCGTGTCGTGCAAGGCAGGACCTCGAACTGGCCGTCGGCGGCACCTCTTGCGCCGTCGTTTAGACGTGCACTCGTCACGGCCGCGTAAGCACGAGCTGAAATGTGACGCCTGGTGTTGGCGACTGGGTGACGATGGCCCCTTCGAGCCGCCTGCCGTCAGTGCTCAAAGTGAGGTTTATCGTTCCGGACGAGTCCTTGTTGACGTATGTGCCAACGAGCGTGCGGCCTTCGAATGTACCGGTGACTGTGTCATTCACATTCTCGGAACCCGGCGTACCCTCGGTAGAAATGGTCACATGGTTGCCGGTCTGCGCTATCCGAACCGAGATCATGGTTGTGCCCGGAACGCCGGCGATCGCCACAGCCAACGCCCACCTTCCGGCAAGGTTGACGGCTGCGCCCGGATGGGCGTCGGCAGCAGGCGGCGCTGCGCGCTGTGGCGAGCCGCCTCCCGGCGCCTGCTGCGGTGCCGCCTGTTGTTGAGGTGGCGCGGACCCTGAGGGTTGCTGCGGATGTGTCATCGCTTGCGGAGGCGCAAGCGGCGCCACGGGCAGCGGCTGCCGCTGCGCCGCGGGCGTTGGCACCGAGGGTGTATGTGGTGCGGCCGTGGATTGACCCGTCGCCGCGGCCTGCGGCCCGACAGACACCGGCGGCAGCGCCTGATGTTGCGGCTGACCCGATGGCGGCGGGTTCGGTGGCGACGTGTGCTGTGGCGCCGTGGGCTGTGCCGGCGTGGAGGCGTGCGGCCCGACAGACACTGGCGGCAGCGCTTGATGTTGCGGCTGACTCGATGGCGGCGCGTTCGGTGGGGCGATGTGCTGCGGCGCCGTGGGCTGTGCCGAGGCCGACGCCTGCGGCCCGACAGTCACTGGTGGCAGCGCCTGGTGTTGCGGCTGACTCGACGGCGGCACGTTCGGTGGGGCGGTGTGCTGCGGCGCCGTGGGCTGTGCCGAGGCCGACGCCTGCGGCCCGACAGTCACTGGTGGCAGCGCCTGGTGTTGTGGCTGACTCGATGGCGGCGCGTTCGGTGGGGCGGTGTGCTGCGGCGCCGTGGGCTGTGCCGAGGCCGACGCCTGCGGTCCGACAGTCACTGGCGGCAACGGCTGGTGTTGCGGAGGCTGATGCTGCGGCCCGCTCGCCTGTTGCGGCGCCGAGGGTTGCGGCGGCGCCGGCGATTGTGGTCCGGCCGCCACGGGAGGCAACGGCTGGCGCGGCGTAGCGGGCGGCGGTTGCTGTGGGCCGGCCTGTTGCGGCGTTGTTGGCGGAACGGATTGCTGCTGTGGCGGCTGCTGTGCGGCCGGCGGTTGAGCAGGTCCCGTCGCGTGCGGCCCGGCCGTTTGCGGTGGTAGAGGCTGCCGCGGAGGAGGTGTCGCGTTGTTGGCCTGCTGCGGGGGCTGATTTGGCTGCTGGTTCTTGCCGGAATTTGGCGTCACCTGAATCGGTCCGGAACGCCCCGCCTGTGGCGGGGGATCGGGAATCTGCATGGGCGGTCCGATGCCCGGGCCCGGAGCGTTGCCCCGTGGCTCGTGCACCATGCCCGTGGTCGGCCCCGACGGCGCGTTAGGCTGCGGTGGCTTCTGAGTGGCACCGGCATGCGGGGGCTGCGGCGTCGCGGGGGGTGCTGGCTTCGACGGATTTGAAGGCTGGGCCGGCATCGCGGGCGCAGGCGGCGGCGATGTCTGCGACGCGGTCTTCGGCTCGGCAGGCGCGGCGGGGGTCGCGGGCGGCGCCGGCTTTGCTCCCTCGGCCGGATGCTTGCTCTCGGGGCAGGCCGGCGCGGCCTGCAGGGTGACCCATTCACCGTAGACGTTGTAGCGCGTCGACCAGTAGCCACTTCTGACCGGGCTGCCGGCGAAAGCCTGGCACCAGGCCGTCGTGGCCTCGCTGCAGGTCCGGTGGCTCGACACCTTCTTCATAACCTTCAACGGCTTGGTGCAGTCGTCTCCGCCCAGCGGGAAGTCGCAGCTCTTGCCACGCACGACTGCCGACTCCGCGCCGATCCAGACCGAGGCGCCGCTGAGATTCAGCACGTAGACGTTGCAGGGCTCATTCAGGCCCGGCGCTCCGGACGTCGGAGGTGGCGCCTGCAGCGCCGCGCTGTCGAGGCCCGGACACTTCAAAACTTCGTTCTGGATCCTCAGCGCCCGCTCCTGGCCCGCGCGGATCCGGTCCATCATGGTGCGGATCTCGCTTGCCGGGCAGGTCGCGATCATCATCCGGTTGTCGAAGCGCCTGAGCATGTCCGCCAGGGCTGGCGTGCTGTTGTAGGACTGCCGATAGCCCTCGACGGCGCGCGTCATGAAGGCGCGGTCCGCCATCAGTGCATCCTCGAGATCGCTCTGTCGCGCGGCCTGCGCCTGAACCAGGTTCGCCGCCTCGTATGTCGCGTTGAGGTTGGCCGAGGCAAGCTGGCGCGCATTGGGACCACAGGCCGGCGCCTCGCGAGTCGCCGCCGTCCGTACGAACTGGTCCACCGCCAGGCGCAGGTTAAGACATCCCTCCAGCGTCTGCCCGGACTTCCTCTCGAAGGCGCTCACTTGCGAATTCAGGTCGCCCAGCTGGCGAATTTTGCGGCTGGGATCGTCCTCGTTCTTGTCGATCGCCGCCTTGCGCTTGCGATCGGCGTCGTCGGCCTCCCATTCGGCGGCCAGGGCCTGCCAGCCGGCCGGCGCCACCACTCCGCAGGCCGCGCCCAGCACGCCGTTGAACGCACCGACGACCATGCAAAAGGTCGAGATCGCCATGCCGGGTGCCGCCTCCTGTGCACATTCCGACAACGGCTTGCCCGCCATCACACAAGCCCGTGCCATATCGGCGAGCGAGCACGCCAGGCCGAGCGACGCGTGCACGCCGCCTGCCGCGCCGCAGATCACCGCCTGCGGCAGGTGTCCCGCGGCGCGCTCGACGCAGTCCTTCACTGGCTGGCCGTCGGCGATGCAGGTCGAGAGTTCCGTCGCCGTGCCGATCGCGGCACCGTCGCGCGCCCCTTCCTTGGCGCGGTCGCCCGTGGTCGGCTCGGGTGGCTCGTCCGGGCCGCGCCAGCGCGATTGCGGTTCGCGCGCCCAGACACGCTCGCCCGGCTGCGGCTGCGGCTCCGACGTTGGCGATGGCGGGCGGGCATTGGGCTCCTCGACCGTCCGCGAGCCCGGCCCCGTCGCTTCCTCGGTGGGCGGGCGCGTGCCGTTTTCTTCGGTCGTCGAAGAGTTTGACCCCTTGTTCTCCTCGCCCGGAGGCGACGCCCGATTGTTGGCCTCCTCAGTCGTCGAGCCCTGGCCACCTCGATTGCCTTCCTCAGTCGTCGAGCCCCGGCCACCTCGATTGCCTTCCTCGGTCGTCGAGCCCCGGCTGCCCTTGGCCTCCTCGGTCGAGGAGCCTGGACCCTTGTTCTCCTCGGTGCCTGGGCCCTTGCTCCCTTTTGTCGAAGAGCCCGGCCCACTAGCCTCTTCGGGCGTATTCGAGGGCTGCCCCTTGTTGTCTTCGGGTCCCGACGACGGTAGCCCCTTGTTCCCTTCCTTCGCATCGGTTGGGGGAACGAGGTCGCCAATTCCCATCGAGCCTCTCAGAGCGTCTCTGACCACTCTGATATTTTCGTCTCTTATGATCTCCGCTGTACCTTTGCTCGGCGTGGGCCCAACGCTGGGCCGTCCGGGCACGTCTGGGACTACTGCATGCCCCGTGAAGTAGTGATCGAACAAAGCGGCAGATACCTTGGCATAGGGATGAGTTGCTGCCCCGGGATCTCGAAGGTAAATCCAGCGCCCACCGGGTGCGCTCGGGTCGATCTCCACCAAATCAACTACGACACCGTGTTCGAATGGCCTCGTCTGGCCCGGTTTGCCCGGAACTGGAAATTGCTGCGTGTTATCGACGATACGGACAGTAACCGCAGCCCCAGTGTCGGTTAGCTTCTTGAGAAGATCGATTCTCGACGTATCGGTACGGCCGACCGCCTGTGCTTCGCGATTGTATGGGCCGAGATCCGCAACCGTCGCACCAATCCCTCTTGTTTGATACTCAGAGGCGACGTGGAACAGGTCTCTGCCGCCTTCGTATAACTTCGGATTCGTGACATTCTTGTTGACTGAGTCGACATGCATCTGCTGACCGACGTTCGGCTTGACTGTCTCGACCCCCATCGCCGCACAGCCGACCCCGCAAGTCGGCGTTGAACCCGCTACGAAGTTGTCTCGGCCCATTGGGTATTGGGCGGGCGGCACGTCATGAGAATAGTTCGGGTTCGATGGATTGCGTGGAAAGAAGGGGTTCGTTTGGGCACTACTTGGCGTGTATCCCATCAGAAGCAGTGCGAACGTCAGAAGCGCCGTGGGTAAGGCCGTCCCCAGTCGACACGCGCTACCGCCCGCCTTGATCGTCCAGAGCATCGGGTAGCTCCCCACTTCCGACCGCCCTCGGGCGGCTTGTCCTACGAGCCGAACACCAACGCTCCCGAATGAGAGCCTACCATGCACTGCCTCTTGCCACCCGCCGCTAGGCTACCGGCTTCCACTCACCATCGGGACCTCGGCACGCCTTGGCGTTGGCTCGATCGATGACGGCCTGGAGGGTACTGACATTGTCCCTGCCGCCAGTCTCCGCTGGCCAGCCCTGGTCCTTCGTCTGCCCGATCGACGCCGCGCGCCATCGGACGGCCATCCCGGAACTGCTCTCCATACGGTGGTAATTCTCTTCCCTTCCCCAAAGATTAGTTTAGCACAGGCGACATGATCGGCAAGGCCGCTCGCTCCGATCGTGCCCCGAGGCGTGGTGTAGCTGACGGGAGCAAGGCCGCTCCCAGGCTACAGCGCTGATGGAATGCGCGGTCGCTCGCGGCCTTGCTCCCGTCAGCTACACCACCACGGCGGACGCGACCCGCTCAGCGCCACGCTGCTCCTCGGCATCTCGTCCAACCCGCGAAGTACAAACGCATGCCCAGGTGCATTTCAGCCATGGTGCCCCCGGTCCGCCGCTTTCAAAGGCCTTCGCCGCTTGATCCTGAAGCTGCTTCTTCCAGCTGCAGATCTGGTTGGGGTGAACCCGATAGCGTTGGCCAGCTTCGGCCCAGTCGCCTGTCCGGGCAACGCCTGCAGGGCGATCTTCGCCTTCAGCGCTTCGATCTGCGGTGTCGTCTTCTGTCTCATCGTCCGCTCTGTCTAATACCGGAACGACGCCTTCTCCAACTACGACCCTGGTGCGAGTTTCAGGGTCCACTTCACTGCACTTGCCAAGCGTCTGGTAAGAACGCGCAATATGGGCCGCATGAAAACCGGCATCGGCGCCTCCCTTACGCGCCTCGAAGACCGGCGGCTGCTGACCGGCCGCGGTTGCTACAGCGACGATTTCAATCTCGCCGGCCAGGCCCACGCCGTTGTCGTGCGCTCGCCGCATGCGCATGCGCGCATCCTGTCGATCGAGGCGGCCGCGGCGATGGTGATGCCTGGCGTGCTGGCGGTGCTGACCGGCGCCGACGTGCAGACCGACGGCCTCAAGCCCATCCCGCTTGTCCCGGCGGGCTCGAGCCCGCCCGACATCCGCCTGCCCAGCGTCGACGGCTCGCCGCACAAGGTCGTGCAGCCGATGATCCTCGCCGTGGGTGAGGCGCGCTATGTCGGCGAGGCGGTGGCCTTTATCGTCGCCGAGACTCTGGCCGCTGCAAAGGACGCCGCAGAGGCGCTCGCGATCGAATACGAGCCTTTGCCGGCCGTCACCGATGCGCGCCAATCGCGCGATGTCGCGGTCGATTCCGTAGTCGGCGCAACCGCGGCAACCGACGAAGCCTTCGCCAAGGCCGCACACGTCGTCCGGCTCACCACCGAGATCCCGCGCGTCACTGGCGTGCCCATGGAGCCGCGCGCCGCGCTCGGCCACTACGATGCGCCAAGCGGCCGTTATACGCTTCGTGCTGGCGGCGGCGCGATCGTGCGACCCAAGAAGGAGGTCGCGATCATCCTCGGCCTCGATCCGGAGAAAGTGCGAGTCATCGCCCGCGAGGTCGGCGGCAACTTCGGCACCCGCAACTCCTTCTATCCCGAGTTCGCCCTAGTGTGCTGGGCCGCGCGCAGGGTCGGCCGACCGGTGAAATGGACCGGCGAGCGGCACGAGGCCTTCCTGAGCGACTACGCCGGCCGCGACTTCCACGTCGCAGCGGAGCTGGCGCTCGATGCCGACGGCAATTTCCTCGGCCTGCGCACGACGCGGCTCAGCAATCTCGGCGCCTACACCGCTTCCTTCGTGCCGCTGACCAAGGGCACGCAGCTCGCGAGCAGCATCTACCGCCTGCCAGCGTCGGCGCACGCCCGCGCCGTGCTCACCAACACGCCCTGCACCGCGCCCTATCGCAGCGCCGGCCGGCCTGAGGCGATGTTCGTGATCGAGCGGCTGATCGACATCGCCGCCCGGCGGCATGGCTTCGATCCCATCGCCTTGCGCCGGCGCAGTCTCATCAAGGCGACGCCGCACACGAATTCCTTCGGCTCGAGACGATCCTGAAACTCGCCGACTGGTCCGGCTACGAAGCGCGTCGCGAGCAGTCGAGGCAGCGCGGCGTGCGCCGTGGCCTCGGCATCGGCGGATACGTCGAATCCCAGAGCGGCGCGCCGCAGGAGCGGGCCGAGGTCAGTGTCGGCGCCGACGGCACGGTCGAAATCGTGATCGGCACGCTGTCGGCGGGGCAGGGCCACGCCACGAGCTTCGCCCAGCTCGCCGCGGAATGGCTGGGCGTGCCCGCCGACGCCGTGCGCCTCGTCACCGACGACAGCGATCGCGTGAGCGTCGGCGCCGGCTCGCACTCGGGCCGCTCGATCCGGCTCGCCTCGACGACCATCCATCAGGCCGCGCAAGGCATCATCGCCAAGGCCGCGACGCTCGCTGCGGACGCGCTCGAGGCCGACGCCGCCGACATCGCATTTGCAGGCGGCCGCTTCACGGTCACAGGCACCGACCGCAGCGTCGGCCTGTTCGAGCTCGCGGCGCGGCATGGCCCGATCGCCGACGCCGCCGACGTCAATAGCCGCGTCGGCTCCTATCCCTACGGCTGGCATGTCTGCGAGGTCGAGGTCGACATCGAGACGGGCGCCGTGAAAATCGACCGCTACACCGCGATCGATGACGTCGGCCGCGCCGTCAACCCGCTCATCCTGCACGGTCAGACCCACGGCGGCATCGCCCAGGGCGCGGGCCAGGCGCTGATGGAGCGCTACGTGTATGACGCACAAAGCGGCCAGCTCTTGAGCGGCTCGTTGATGGACTACGCCCTGCCGCGCGCCGACGATTTTCCCTTCTTCGCCACCGTCTTGAGCGAGGTGCCCGCGGCCAACCATCCGCTGGGCTTCCGCGGCGGCGGC
>Ga0209909_100279_pt1 | contig 52442 bp, 50 predicted proteins | sample FECB22metaG_FD_188302 | JGI IMG/M metagenome (GOLD analysis project Ga0209909, IMG submission 188302) | Cyanobacterial communities from the Joint Genome Institute, California, USA - FECB-22 (SPAdes) (version 3) | ecosystem: Environmental > Aquatic > Thermal springs > Hot (42-90C) > Microbial mats... | reverse complement strand
GACGTGGCCCTGATCGAAACCGATGGCGAGCAGGTGACGTCCTTCGGATCGTTCCTCACGGCTCCCTATTCGGACGGGGCCCGCCGGCATATCCGGGCGGCGTTCGGTGCCGCTGGTCCGAATGACCAGACAGAAGCCGCCGACCGGGCGGTGACCGAGGCCCATATCGAAGCAGTAAGGCGGTGGTCGCAAGAGAGTGGCGTCTCGCTGTCGACCGTCGATGTCGTGGGCTTCCACGGTCAAACCATCACGCATCGTCCCGAGCGGCGCTTCACCTGGCAGATCGGCGACGGCGCGGCGCTGGCGCGTGCGATCGGCGTCAAGGTGGTAAGCGACCTGCGCATCGCCGACGTGAAGGCGGGCGGCCAGGGCGCGCCACTGGTGCCGGTCTATCACGCAGCGTTGGCACACGACCTGCCAAAGCCGCTCGTGGTGGTGAATATCGGCGGCGTCGCCAACGTCACGTGGATTAGCGGTGACGGGATCGGCGCCGACGACTCGTTGCTGGCGTTCGACACCGGACCGGGCAACGGGCCGATCGACGACTGGTGCATGCGCCGCGCCGGCCAGCGCTTCGACCGCGACGGCGCGCTCGCCGCCGCCGGCAAGGTCGATCGCGCGCGCGTCGAGCGCTTCAGCGAGCATCGCTACTTTGCGCTGAAGCCGCCCAAGTCGCTCGACCGCGGCGATTTCGGCGATGCCTGGGCGGACGGCCTCAGCGTCGTCGATGGCGCGGCGACGCTAACACGCGGCACGGCGCGCGCCATCGCCTTGGCGGCACGCCACTTCCCGGCGCCGGTCGCGCAATGGGTCATCTCGGGCGGCGGCGCGCGCAACCCGACGCTGCTCAAGGCGATCGGCGAGGAGACGGGCGGCAAGGTCGTCACGGCCGACAGCCTCGGCTGGAACGGCGATGCGCTGGAAGCGCAGGCCTTCGCTTTTCTCGCCGTGCGTTCATTGCGCGGCCTGCCCATCACCTTTCCCGGAACGACCGGCGCGCCGCGTCCGATGACGGGCGGCCGGCTGGATGAGCCCTAAGGCTCCTTGTTGGAGGTCGCGCGGCCCGGGGGATTGACCAGGCACTTGGCGACGTACTTGTCGACGTCGACCGCAAGCTTGTCGAGCGAGTCGTGATAGAAGTGGTTGGCGCCCTTGATGGTGCGCGATTCCACCGTGATGCCCTTCTGCAGCGACAGCCGCGCCACCAGCTTCTGGATGTCGGCGATCGGCACGACTTCGTCCTTCTCCGCGCCGACGATCAGGCCCGACGACGGGCAGGGCGCGAGGAAGGCGAAGTCGTAGGAGTTTGCCGGCGGCGAGACGGAGACGAAGCAATCGATCTCGGGCCGTCGCATCAGGAGCTGCATGCCGATCCAGGCGCCGAACGAGTAGCCCGCGATCCAGCACGATTTCGCGTCGGCGTTCATGGCCTGCAACCAGTCGAGCGCCGCCGCCGCGTCGCTGAGCTCACCCATGCCGTTGTCGAAGCGGCCCTGGCTGCGGCCCACCCCGCGGGTGTTGAAGCGCAACACCGAGAAGCCGCGATTCACGAAGACGTGGAACAGCGAGAAGACGACCTTGTGGTTCATCGTCCCGCCATATTGCGGATGGGGATGGAGGATCAGCGCAATCGGCGCGTGTTCTTCCTTGCTCTGGTGATAGCGACCTTCGAGGCGACCCTCCGGGCCGGTGAACATCACATCAGGCATCTAGACTCCGGTCTTTCCTCATTATTGGCCGCCGGACGCGGGCCGGAGCAGCGAAATTTGGGGGATTCTTGATACTTGACCGACTTACTCAGGTTTATTAAACCCGAGCCATTCAGTCGGTTTTTCCCCAGATCCCTGTGTGGAGGACCGCAATATCGTAGTAACGCCTTGGTTTTCAAGACCTTTAGGCGTTCGGACAGACGGCCGGTCGCGCCGGCACGAGGAGGATGCTGTGAAGCTCAGCACCAAAGGGCGTTACGCCGTGATGGCAATGGTCGATCTGGCGCGTCATGCGCAGGCCAAGCCGGTGTCTTTGTCTGACATTGCAACCCGCCAGGAAATCTCCCTGTCATATCTCGAGCAGCTTTTCGCGCGGCTGCGTCGGGCGGGCCTGGTGAAGAGCGTGCGCGGCCCCGGGGGCGGCTATCGCCTGGCGCGTGGCTCGGCCGAGACCAGGGTTTCGGAAATCATCCTGGCGGTCGACGAGCCGATAAAGGCGACGCGTTGCACCGAGATGGGCGCCACCGGTTGCCGCGCCGACCGCAGCAAGTGCCTGACGCACGACCTGTGGGAGGAGCTGGGCAACCAGATCCACACGTTCCTGAGCTCGGTGACCCTGCTCGACGTGCTCGAGCGGCGTTTGGCGCCACGCATCGCCGAGGCGCCGGCTGCGGCCAACAACGATTCGTCGATGGCCGCCGCCAGCTAGGTCGGTTCGATGTCCGCGTACCTGGATCACAACGCCACCAGCCCGCTTCGCCCCGTGGCGTTCGAGGCCATGGTCGAGGCGTTGCGTATCGGTGGCAATCCCTCCGCCGTGCACGCCGTCGGCCGCAGGGCACGGGCGATGGTCGACAGGGCGCGGCGCCAGGTGGGCACGTTGGTAGGCGCCTTGCCGGCTGAAGTCATCTTCACCTCAGGCGGGACCGAAGCCAATAACATGGCGCTTGCCGGCACGGGCCGGCGCCGTGTCCTGATCTCGGCCATCGAGCACGAAAGCGTGGCGCGGGCGGTTCCCGATGCCGAGATCGTGCCGGTGGACGGCGAGGGCGTGATCGACCTTGCTGCCCTGGAGCGCAAGCTCGCCGACTCGGACGAGCCCGCTTTGGTGTCGGTGATGTTCGCCAACAACGAGACGGGCGTGCTGCAGCCGTTTGCCGATGTCGTTCGCGTGGCCCGCCAGGCCGGCGCTCTGGTTCATTGTGACGCCGTTCAGGGCGCCGGCAAGATTCCGGTCGATCTACACGGGCTCGGCATCGACTATCTCAGCCTCGCCGCCCACAAGTTCGGCGGCCCGACTGGCGTCGGCGCGCTGGTCGTGCGGGGTGGCGCGCCGTTCACGACCGACCGTCTTGGCGGTGGGCAAGAGACCAACCGGCGGGCTGGCACGGAGAACCTGTCCGGCATCGTGGGCTTCGGCGCTGCGGCTGAGGCGGCAGGCAAGGGCCTCGACCCGACGCTGCGCGATCACGCCGAAGCGGCGTTGCTCGAGATTGCCCCGGGTGCGCGCGTGTTCAGCGCCGGCGCAAGACGGTTGCCCAATACGACCTACGTCTCGATGCCCGGCGTTGCCGCCGAAACCCAGGTCATGGCTCTCGATCTTGCGGGCGTCTGTGTCAGCGCAGGTTCCGCCTGCTCCTCGGGCAAGGTGCATCGCTCGGCGGTGCTGGCGGCCATGGGAGTAGAAGATGTCGAGGCGGGCACTGCGATCAGAATCAGCTTCGGTTGGAACTCTGTCCCACAGGATATCGATCGCTTGATCGCAGCCTGGCGGGACCTATATATCCGAGTGGGAAAGTCGGATATAGCCAAGGCCAAGGCAGCGTAGGAATTTCAAGGGGTTAGCATGAACGTTCATACCCAGATTCGGCGCAACGACCAGCCGATCTATCTCGACTACCAGGCCACCACGCCGCTCGATCCGCGGGTCCTGGAAGCGATGATGCCGTACTTCACCCACCAGTTCGGCAATCCGCATTCGCGCAGCCACTCCTATGGCTGGGAAGCCGAGGAAGGCGTCGAGAAGGCGCGCGCGCAGGTCGCCAAGCTGATCGGCGCCGACGAGAAGGAAGTGATCTTCACCTCGGGCGCCACCGAATCGAACAACCTCGCCATCCGCGGCGTCGCCGAGTTCTACAAGGACCGCAAGAATCACATTGTCACCACCGTGACCGAGCACAAGTGCGTGCTCGATACCTGCCGCCATCTCGAGCAGCAGGGTTTCGAGGTGACCTATCTGCCGGTCCAAAAGAACGGCCTGATCGATCTCGACGCCTTGCGAGCGGCCATCACCGACAAGACGGTGGTGGTGTCGATCATGGCGGTGAACAACGAGATCGGCGTCATCCAGCCGCTGGCCGAGATCGGCAAGATCTGCCGTGAGAAGAAGGTCTTCTTCCACACCGATGCCGCGCAGGCCGCCGGCAAGATCCCGCTCGACGTCGAGGCGATGAACATCGACCTCATGAGCATCTCGGGTCACAAGATCTACGGTCCCAAGGGCATCGGCGCCCTCTACGTGCGCCGCAAGCCGCGCGTGCGGCTGGTGCCGCTGATCGTCGGCGGCGGCCAGGAGCGCGGTTTCCGCTCGGGCACGCTGCCAACGCCGCTCTGCGTCGGGCTGGGCGAGGCGGCCGAGATCGCCATGAAGGAGATGGACGAGGAGGCCAAGCGCCTCACCAAGCTGCAGCAGCGCATGCTGAAGGGCCTGCAGGATCGCCTGCCCGAGATCTTCGTCAACGGCGACCTCGAGCATCGCATCCCCGGCAACCTCAACATCAGCTTCGCCTATGTCGAGGGCGAATCGCTGATGATGGGCATCAAGAACCTGGCGGTGTCGTCGGGGTCGGCCTGCACCTCGGCCTCACTTGAGCCGAGCTACGTGCTGCGGGCGCTCGGCGTCGACGAGGAACTGGCACACACGTCGCTGCGCATCGGCCTTGGCCGCTTCACGACCGAGCATGAGGTCGACACGGCGGTCGACGAGCTGGTGCGTCATGTCAAGAAGCTTCGCGAGATGAGCCCGCTCTGGGAGATGGCTCAGGAAGGCATCGATATCAAGTCCATCGAATGGGCTGCCCACTGATTTGCACTGATCTGATTTGAGGAGAGGGTTATGGCTTACAGCGACAAGCTGATCGATCACTACGAGAACCCGCGCAACATCGGGTCGCTCGACAAGAACTCCGAGGATGTCGGCACGGGCCTGGTCGGTGCGCCGGCCTGCGGCGACGTCATGAAGCTGCAGATCAAGGTCGGACCGGACGGCTTGATCGAGGACGCCAAGTTCAAGACCTTCGGCTGCGGCTCCGCGATCGCCTCGAGCTCGCTCGTCACCGAGTGGGTCAAGGGCAAGACGATCGACGAGGCCGAGACCATCAAGAACACCGACATCGCCAAGCACCTGGCGCTGCCGCCGGTGAAGATCCACTGCTCGGTCCTGGCCGAGGATGCGATCAAGGCGGCGATCGCCGACTACCGTTCAAAGGTCGGCAAGAAGTAACCGCGAGTAGCTAGAGAGAGTTCGATGAGCACGCCCACGACGACCGGCACTCCGGTGACCGAAGGCCCAAAGCCGGCCGCGCCCGCTGCTCCCAGGCCCCGCCGGCCGCGCCCTCAGGTCATGACGGTGACGCCGGCCGCCGCCGAGCGCGTCAGGGCGCTGATCGACAAGCGCGGCAAGGAAACGGCCGGCATCCGCATCGGCGTCCGCAGCAAGGGCTGCTCGGGCATGTCCTACACGCTCGAATATGCCGACAAGCAGGAGCCGATGGACGAGGTGGTCGAGACCGAGGGCGTGAAGCTGCTGATCGATCCCAAGGCGTCCCTGTTCCTGATCGGCACGGTGATGGATTACGAAGAAGACAAGCTGAAGCAGGGCTTCGTATTCAAGAACCCCAACGAGAAGGGCCGCTGCGGCTGCGGCGAATCCTTCCACGTCTGAAGTCGGGTCATGGATCACTTTGCGCGGCTGGGACTGCCGGCGGCGCTCGACCTGGAGCCCGCGTCGCTCGACCGGGCCTACTTCGCGCTCCAGCGCCAGTGGCATCCCGACCGCTTCGTCGCCAAGCCGGCTGAGGAGCGCGCGCGGGCCTCGGTCGAGGCGGCGGCGCTGAATGACGCCTACCGGACCCTGAAGGATCCGCTGAGCCGCGCCGTCTATCTCGCCGAGCTGAAGGGCGTGGAGCTGCCGGGCGACGGCAAGACGATCGACGATCCGGAGCTGTTGATGGAAGCCTTGGAAGCGCGCGAGGAGCTGCACGAGGCCGGCTCGACCGAGGCGGTCGATGCGCTTGCGGCCAAGGCGCGCGAGGACATGAACGCATCCTTGGGGCGCCTCGGCGGTTTGTTCTTGGCAGGCGACAAGCCAGCCATCAGAAAGGCGCTCCTTCGCCTGCGCTACCTCGACAAGTTCGCCGAGGAAGCGCGTGCGCGGCGCATGAATATTGAACGGTCGAGCGCATGACCTTGATGGAGATCCACGAGCCTGGCGAAACGCCTTTGCCGCATGCCGGCGAGGGTTCGCTGGCGGTCGGCATCGACCTCGGCACGACCAACTCGGTGGTGGCGATCGCGCGCGAAGGCAAACCCGCCGCCCTGCACGACGAGACCGGCAAGGCGATGGTGCCCTCGGTGGTGGCTTATCCCTCGAGCGGCGGCGTGCTGGTGGGCGACGAGGCGCGCCTGTTGCTGGCGCAGGAGCCGAAGAACGTCGTTGCCTCGGTGAAGCGCCTGATGGGGCGCGGCGCCGCCGACCTGCATGCGGTGGCGGGCGTGCTGCCCTACGAGATCGAGCCGGGCAGCGGTCAGACCGACATGGTGAAGCTCAGGATCGGCGGCAAAGCCCGCTCGCCGGTCGAGATTTCGGCCGAGATCCTGAAGACGCTGCGCAAGCGCGCCGAGGAGGCGTTGGAGAAGCCGGTCGAGCGCGCGGTCATCACCGTGCCTGCCTATTTCGACGACGCCGCGCGCACCGCGACCCGGGATGCCGCGCGCGTCGCCGGCCTCGAAGTCCTGCGCCTGGTGAACGAACCGACCGCGGCGGCGTTGGCCTACGGCTTGGACAAGGGCGCCGAAGGCCTCTACGCCGTCTACGATCTGGGTGGCGGTACCTTCGACTTCTCGCTGCTGCGGCTGGAGAAGGGCGTGTTCCAGGTGCTGGCGACCGGCGGCGACACGGCGCTGGGTGGCGACGACTTCGATCGGGCCATTGCCGAGCGCATGCTGGCGGAGCGCGACCAGGACGGTTTGGGCGACAAGGTCGACGAGGCCGCGGTGAAGTCCGCGCTGGCGCTTGCCCGGCACATGAAGGAGCAGCTGTCCGATCGCGACCAGACGTCGGGCCGCCTGGAGCTTTCAGGCATGCCCTCGTTTCATGCTCTGACCCGCGCTGAGTTCGAGGCGATGATTGAAGGCTATGTGAAGCGCACGCTCGAGATCGCGCGCCACGTGCTGGCCGACGCCGACATGAAACCCGCCGACGTGCAGGGCGTTGTGCTGGTCGGCGGCTCGACCCGTGTGCCGCTGGTCCGCGCCGAAGTGGCGAAGATGATCGGCAAGCCGCCGCTCACCGACATCGATCCCGACGAGGTCGTTGCCTTGGGCGCGGCGCTGCAGGCCGAGGCGCTGACCGGCGGCGGCGACACGCTGCTGCTCGACGTCACGCCGCTGTCGCTCGGGCTCGAGACCATGGGCGGCATCGTCGAGAAGGTCGTGCCGCGCAACACGCCGATCCCGGTGCAACTCGCGCAGGATTTCACCACCTACCAGGACGGCCAGACCGCGATGGCGATCCATGTCGTGCAGGGCGAGCGCGAGATGGTGGCCGACTGCCGCAGCCTGGCGCGGTTCGAGCTTTTGGGCATCCCACCGATGACCGCGGGCGCCGCGCGCATTCGCGTCGCCTTCGCCGTCGATGCCGACGGGCTGCTCACTGTCTCTGCCGAGGAGCGTACGACCGGCGTGCAGCAACGCATCGAGGTGAAGCCGTCCTATGGGCTGAGCCACGAGGACATGGCCGACATGCTCTACGACAGCCTCGAGAATGCCGAGGCCGACATGACGGCCCGCCTTCTCACCGAGGCCAGGGTCGAGGCGCGTCGCAACATCCTCGCACTGGAGGCCGCACTCGCCAAGGACGGCGAACTGCTCGACGCCGCCGAGCGCGCCGCGCTCGACGATGGACGTGCCCGGCTCGGGGCCGCGATGACGGGCGACGATCGCGATGCGATCAATGCAGCGGCCGAGGCGCTGGAGACGCTCGCCAAGCCGTTCGCCGAGCGGCGCATGGATCGCGGCATCCGCGAGGCGCTGTCCGGTAAGTCTGTGATCGAGCTGGAAAGCCGTGTGGGTGACTGACGCAATGCCGAAGATGACGTTCATATTGAAGGATGGCTCGCGCAAGGAAGTGGACGCGCCGCTCGGCCTCAGTGTGCTGGAGATCGCCCATCGCCATCACATCGACATCGAGGGCGCGTGCGAAGGCTCGCTCGCCTGCTCGACCTGCCACGTCGTGGTCGACAAGGACTGGTTCGACAAGCTCGCCCCCGCGAGCGAGGACGAGGAGGACATGCTCGACCTGGCCTTCGGGCTCACCCATACCTCGCGCCTGGGCTGCCAGATCCGCATGTCGGAGGCGCTGGACGGCCTGGTCGTCAAGCTGCCGGCGGCGACGCGCAACATGATGGTCGACAAGTAGCCGGGGAGGGGGAGATGGCGAAGAAGCTGCGTTGGACCGATGTGCAGGACATCGCGATCGAGCTCGAGGAACGCCATCCCGACGTCGACAACGTCAACCTGCGGTTCACTGACCTTCACCGCTGGGTGATGGAACTGCCCGATTTCGAGGACGATCCCAACCGGTCCAACGAGAAGATTTTGGAAGCCATCCAGGCTGCCTGGATCGACGAGCGCGACTGACTTCGTGATTAGACGGACGCCGTAATTTGGCCGAATATTGATACGTATACAGTATCCGGCCGGGAGGGTGTCATGAGGGGCAGCTTTATCCGCGTACTGGTTCCGCTACTGTTGGTGGCGGGCCTTGCCGCTTGCGCGTCGAACGGTGTGCAGCCGGGTATCGTCTATAGCTCCAGCGCGCCTTCGGGCAGCTATGGCGGTGGCAGTTACGGTGGGCCACCGCAGGGTGCTTATGGCAGCGGGCCCTACGGCCCGGGTCCCTACAATAGCGGCGGACCCGTCGGCGCCCAGCGGGTCAGCTCCACTTACCCGAACCAGGGCGGCTATCCGCAAGGGGCCTATCCGAACCAGGGGGCCTATCCCAACCAGGGCCAATATCCCAACCAGGGTCAGTACCCGGCGCCGGCGCAGGGCAGCTACGGCGGCTATGGCGATGCCGGCCGCGTCGTCTCCATCCGCGAAGTCGCACTGGCGGGCTCGGGCAACTATGGCGGCGGCAACGGCGCCGTGTGGGGCGGCGTGCTGGGCGCGGGTGCGGGTGCCACCATCGGCGCCATCACCAGCCAGAGCCTGGGCGGCGGCATCGTCGGCGCCCTGATCGGCGCCGTCGGCGGCGCCATTGCCGGCTCCATTGCCGATGGCCAGCGCGGTGCGGGTCGCGGCATCGAGGTCACGGTCCAGAAGGACGATGGCCAGCAGGTCACCGTGGCCCAGCGGGACGACGGAGATATCCAGCTGGGCGATCGTGTGCAGATCGTGCAGAACGGGCAGGGCGTGGCGCAGGTCGTGCGCTCCAATGCGCGGGCCCCTGATCAATCGGGTGGCTACCAGCAGACCGGCGGCGGGTTCCAACAGACGCAGTGAGAGTGAGAGAAGGACTTTCTATGTTCGGCAGGTGGTTGGTCAGTCTGCTGGTGCCACTGGCGCTGGCCGGTGGTTTGACGGCTTGTGAGCAGGGTGGCGTGCAGCAGGGCGTGGTCAACACGTCGGCGGCCGGCGGCTATCGCGGCGAGACCGGTCGGGTGATCGCTATCCGCGAGGTGCCTATCAAGAGCGGCAATACGGGCGTCAGCGACGGCACGCTGATCGGCGGCGGTCTCGGCGCCGTTGGTGGCGCCGCGATCGGCGGAGCCACCACCAATTCGGTGGGCGGCGCGGTGGTCGGCGGTCTGCTGGGCGCAGTGGCGGGCGGCATCGCCGGCACGGCGATCGACCAGAACGCGACCCGGCGCGGCATCGAGGTCACGGTCCAGAAGGACAACGGCCAGCGCGTCACCATCGCCCAGCGCGACGACGGCGACGTCCAGATGGGCGACCGGGTGGCGATCATCTACGACCGCAACGGCGTGGCCAAGGCTGTCCGCGACACGGGCTACAGGCAGGATTAACTCTTCCGGGACCGCGGGCCTCCAGGCCCGCTCATGACTCTGAGGAGGGCCTGGAGGCCCGCGGTCCGGCGAGAGCATGAGTGGCGAGGGTTGGTTCGGGGGCCTATATAGGCCCCGCCATGGCCCCCAATTCCCTCGGTATCGACAAGGCGCCGGGCGACACCCGCGTGGTGGTCGCGATGTCCGGCGGCGTCGATTCGTCGGTCACGGCGGCGCTCCTAAGGGAGCAGGGCTATGACGTCGTCGGCATCACCTTGCAGCTCTACGACCATGGCGTTGCCGTCGGCCGGACTGGCGCCTGCTGCGCTGGCCAGGACATCCAGGACGCCCGCCAGGTCGCCGAGCGGATTTCCATCCCGCACTACGTGCTCGACTACGAGAGCCGCTTCCGCGCCGAGGTAATGGACGCATTCGCCGATGCTTACGCGCGCGGCGAGACGCCGGTCCCCTGCATCGCCTGCAACCGCACGGTGAAGTTCCGCGACCTGCTCAGGACTGCGCGTGAGCTCGGCGCCGAGGCCTTGGCGACCGGCCACTACGTCCAGCGCGTGATGGGCGAGGCGGGGCCCGAGCTGCACCGCGCCGCCGACCCAGCGCGCGACCAGAGCTATTTCCTGTTCGGGACGACGGCCGAGCAGCTCGACTTCCTGCGCTTTCCCTTGGGCCACATGCCCAAGAGCGAGACCCGGGCCCTGGCCGAGCGCTTCGAGCTCGCTGTCGCCGACAAGCCCGACAGCCAGGATATCTGCTTCGTGCCGAACGGCGACTACGCCCAGGTGGTGCAGAAGCTGCGGCCCGAAGCGGCGGAACCGGGCGACATCGTCGACCTCGAGGGGCGCGTCGTCGGCCGCCATGACGGCATCGTGCGCTTCACCGTGGGCCAGCGCCGCGGTCTCGCATTGGGCAGCCGCGAGGGCACCGACAACGATCCGCTCTATGTCGTGCGGCTCGAGCCTGAGACGCGCCGCGTCGTTGTCGGCCCGCGCACCGCGCTAGGCCGTAGCGAGATCGCCCTCTACGACGTGAACTGGCTCGGTCCGAAGGTGGACGGCGCGCTGCCGGTCAAGGTGCGCGTGCGCTCCTCGCAGGCGCTGCGACCCGCAGAGGTCACGATCACGGGCGAGGGGGCGATCGTGCGCTTCGCCGAGCCCGAGAGCGGCGTCTCGCCGGGCCAGGCCTGCGTGATCTACGACGCGGGCACCGGCAGCCGCGTGCTGGGCGGCGGCTTCATCCGGCGCTTCGTGTCATGATGAAGTTCGACCATCTCAACCTGCCGGTCAGCGACCTCGACCGCTCGCGCGCCTGGTGGACTGCTACGCTCGGCCTCAAGGTCGAGTTCGAGGTGCCCGCGACCCGCACGGTGTCGCTTCAGGATGGCGAAGGCTTCGCGATCTTCCTGCAGGAGAAGCCGGGTGCGGTCTCGAACGGTGCAGCCCTGTGGTTCCAGGTCGACGACGTCGACAAGACCTTCGCCGACTGGACCGGGCGCGGGGTGGCCTTCGCGCACGGCCCGCAGAAGACCTTCTGGGGCTACGGTCCCGAGCTCAAGGACCCCGACGGCTACATCGTGCGGCTGTGGGACGAGCGCACAATGCGGGAGAAATGAGCCTGAGACTGTAACAGCTGCGTCATTCGCGGTGCGCATAAAGCGGGCATGCGTAACGGTACTTTTCGTAACCTGTCGCGACGCCAGTCGCTTCGCCTCACAGCGTTCTCCTTGATCGCAGCGACCGCGTCGGCTCGGGTGTCGGCCGAACAGAGCACGTATCCGTCCAAGCCGGTCAAGCTGGTCATTCCCTATCCGCCCGGCGGTGGGACCGACATCACCGGACGCGCGATGGCGCAGAAGCTGTCGGACATCCTGGGGCAATCCGTCGTGATCGAGAACAAGCCGGGCGCCACGGGCATGATCGGCGCGGCAAGCGTCGCCAAGAGCCCACCCGACGGTTACACGGTCCTGTTCGGCGCGGCGAGCGAGATGGCGATCAACGCCAGCCTGTTCAAGAACATGACCTACGATCCGCGCACCGATTTCGAGCCGGTGACCCTGGTGGCGACGTTCCCCCTGGTGTTCGTCGCACCGGCCACGACCGACAGGTCGCTTCAGCAACTGATCGAGGCGGCGCGTGCCAAGCCCGATACGGTGAGCTACGGCTCGATCGGCAGCGGCAGCCCGCAACATCTTGCGGCCGAGCTGCTGTCGAGCATGGCGAAGGTCAAGCTCCTGCACATTCCCTACAAAGGCTCGGGCCCGCTGGTGCAGGATGCCGTGGGCGGGCACGTCGACATGGCGGTGAGCAGCGTGCCGCCGGCGGTGCCGCTGGTCCGGTCGGGCAAGCTGCGCGCACTTGCGGTGACGTCGTCGGCGCGATCGGAGGCGCTGCCCGACGTGCCGACCATGGCGGAGTTGGGTTTCGCGGGATACGAGTTCAACACCTGGGTCGGAGTCGCCGTACCGAAGGGCACGCCGAAGGAGATCGTCGATCGCCTGCGCGAAGGGATGGTGGCCGCCCTCGGCGCCAGCGAGGTGCAGGCGACCTTGCGTGACCAGGGGGCTGTTCCCGTCGGCACGACGTCCGACCAATTCCGCCAGTTCGTGCACGACGAGGTCGCGAAAAGCGACCGGATCGTGTCGCTGGCGGGTATCCAGCCGGAGTGATCGGGGCGTTTCTTGACACCCCGCCGTCGGTCCGCATAAAAGCCCCCACCCATGGCTGGGTAGCTCAGCTGGTTAGAGCACGGCACTCATAATGCCGGGGTCGGCGGTTCAAGTCCGCCCCCAGCTACCAATTCGCCCCCGGTTCTTGCGACCGGGGGCCTTTATTTTGTGGTCTCTCTTCGCCACTTTGCACTCATGTCCACCGGACATTCGCACCAGACCGACGTCGTGATCGTGGGCGCGGGCCCCGTCGGCCTGTTCGCCGTGTTCGAATGTGGCATGGTTCGGCTGCGCTGCCATGTCGTCGATGTGCTGGACGACGCCGGCGGGCAATGCACCGCGCTCTATCCCGAGAAGCCGATCTATGACGTGCCGGGCTTTCCCCGCATCGAGGCGGCCGAACTGGTAGTGCGCCTGAAGGCGCAGGCGGCACCTTTTCGTCCGGTCTATCACCTGGGCGAGCAGGTGCAGGCGCTGCAGCCTCTAAGCGGCGGCTTCTGGCAGGTGACGACGTCCAAGGGCACCGTCCTGCAGGCCAGGGCCGTGATCATCGCCGCCGGCGTCGGCGCCTTCGGGCCCAACCGGCCACCGCTGCCGGGCATCGAGGCCTACGAAGGCAAGAGCGTCTTCTACTACGTGACGCAGCGCGAGAGTTTCCGCGGCAAGCGGCTGGTGATCGCGGGCGGCGGCGACACGGCAGTCGACTGGGCGCTATCCCTGGCCGAGGTCGCGGGCCGCGTCTCGGTGATCCATCGCCGCGACAAGTTCCGCGCCGCGCCCGAGAGCGAGGCCCAACTCAAGGCCTTGGCCAAGACGGGCAAGCTCGACCTGGTCGTGCCCTACCAGCTGCAGGCATTGGAAGGCGCGGGCGGCCAGCTCACCGCGGTGACGGCGGCCACGCTCGACGGCGCGACGAAGCGCATCGAGGCCGACGTGCTGTTGCCGTTCTTCGGGCTGTCTATGTCGCTGGGCCCGATCGCGGAATGGGAGCTGGCGTTGCAGCACAACCAGATCGCCGTGGATGCGTCGACCGCCGCGACGAATAAGCCCGGCATCTTCGCCATCGGTGACGTCGTCACCTATCCCGGCAAGCTGAAGCTGATCCTGACCGGCTTTGCCGAAGCCGCCATCGCCGCGCGCTCCGCCTATGCCCTGATTCATCCCGAGACGCCGCTGCACTTCGAGTACTCGACGACGTCGGGAATCCCCTCGGCCTAGCGGAGCGTCCGAAAGAACTTCCGCACGTCGTCGATGAACAACGCCGGCTGCTCGAACGCGGCGAAGTGGCCGCCCTTGGGCATCTCGCTCCAGTGCTGGATGTTGGTGAAGTTCCCTTCCATCCAGCGCCGCACCGGCGTCACGATCTCTTTGGGGAACACCGCCACGCCGGTCGGCACGCCGACCTTGTGGACGGTGCGCTTGTCGGGCCCGAAGCTCTCCCAGTAGAGCCGCGCCGACGAAGCCGCGGTGGCCGTCACCCAATAGAGCATGACATTGTCCAGAAGCTCGTCGCGGCCGAGGATGTTCTCGGGATGGCCGTCACAGTCGGTCCAGGCCCAGAACTTCTCCAGGATCCAGGCCGCCTGGCCGGCCGGCGAATCGGTGAGGCCGTAGCCCACGGTCTGCGGCCGGGTTGCCTGCTGCTTGGAATAACCGGAATCCCAGTCGGCATAGTGCTTGATGCCCCTGAGCGCGCGCGCCTCCTCGGGCGTCGGCTCGCCGACCACGTTGGGACGCGTCGACATGGCAAGCGTGATGTGGATGCCGGCGCAATGCGCCGCGTCGAGCCCGCCGATGGCCGTGGTCACGGCCGAGCCCCAATCGCCGCCCTGGGCGCCGTAGCGCGCGTAGCCCAGGCGCGCCATCAGCACGGCCCAGGCCCTGGCGATGCGATCGACGCCCCAGCCGGTGGTCGTGGGCTTGCTTGAAAAGCCGAAGCCCGGGAGGGACGGACAAATGACATGGAAGGCGTCGGCGGCATTGCCGCCGTGCTTCACCGGATCGACCAGCGGCTCGATCACCTTGTGGAACTCGACGATCGAGCCGGGCCAGCCATGGGTGATGAGCAGCGGCATCGCACCAACGTGCGGCGATCGCGCATGCACGAAGTGAATGTCGAGCCCGTCGATATTGGTGGTGAACTGGGGGAAGCGATTCAGCAAGGCCTCGCGCTTGCGCCAGTCATATGCCTCCGCCCAGTAGCGGCAGACCTCCTGGACCCATTGGAGCGGGATACCCTGGCTCCAGTCGGAGACCAGCTCGGCCTCGGGCCAGCGCGTACGACGCAGGCGCGTCCGGAGGTCTTCCAGCACATCATCGCCGACGGCGATGCGAAAGTGATTGATGGCGCTCATGGGCTGGCCTTTCTTGAACGATATCGCGTGCCGGGCGCCGGTGGAGTCTCCGGCTGGCCGGCAAAGCACTGGACGATGCTCATCCAGTGCCTGGCCGCCTCGCCGCGGACCGACAGCGACGTGTCGGCGACGTTGCGGGTTTGCGTGACGACCTGGCAGAAGGCCACGGCATCGCCCTCGACGGCGTGGCTTTCGGAGGCCTTCCACTCCCAGGTCTCACCGAACGGTGTGTCGAGGCGAACCGATGGCATGACAGCCGGCACGGGCAGCCCACGATTGCGGTAGGCCCAGCCGAAGGTACGCACGCCGATCTCCGCGATATTGCGCAGACGCGGCGACGGCGCGGGGCGCTCAAGTCCCAAGACGTCGTAGATGGCCTGGGCGTGCGACCACGTCTCCATCTGGCGCGCCGTGGTGAACATGCGCACACCCATGTCCGGCCCGGCCCATTTCAGGCGCGCGTCGGCAGGCTTCGCCGCCAGCGCGTCGCACAACCGCTCGGCCGTTTCGTGCCAGCGCCGAAGGAGGGCTGGTCCACCCAGTCCGTTCAGCCGTTGCCGCGTCTCCTCGATGCGACTGAGACCTTTGTCGCGTTCGGCCTGGATGTCGGCCCTCAGCGCCGCGAACTGAGCGGGGTCGGACGCCGAGGCGAGCGCCATCGTGTCGCCCATGTGCAGGTGGCGAACGATGTCGTCGATCGTCCACGCCTTGAATTGCGTGCCCAGCGACCACTCGTCGTCACGCAGCCTGCCCAGCAGCTGATGAAGCTCCGCGGCCTCGGCGCGGAAGTCGTCGACCTGCTGGATCATTCAGCGGCTTGTTTGACCGCCGATTGCTGCAGACGCAGAACTTCTTCCCAGCCGCGATAGCCGGTGAAGCCGTCCTTGTCGAAGAACAGGACGGACCCATCGCAGAAGAACAGATACTCGGTATCTTCGAGAGCTGTCGTGGCGCCGTGCACCATGCCGTTGACCTCGTGCAGGAAGTCGCCGGCATTGTAGATGTTGTCGCGGACCTGCAGCTTGCCGGAAAGCACGAACGCGAAGGCAGCCGACAGGTGCTTGTGCGGCGGTGCGACATAGCCCTTCTTCCACTTCAGCAGCACAGCCCAGCGGCCCGATTCGGGACCGACCCAGAGAACCTTGGTCCACGCCTGGCCCAGCTTGGTCTCGATCCAGGGAATCTCCGAGGAGCGCGTGATCGAATCGGCGAGTTCACTGTTCACCGGCCGGATGTCCTGAGGCAGCGCCATCCATCCCTCCTTCGAGCCTTGATTGGCTCGACTCTGAGGGGCGGTTGCCGGCAAGTCCAGCCGTGGAGCCGAAGCGCGAAATCGGCATAGAGTGCAGCATGATCCTCGTTGGACAGTACGACTCGCCGTATACCCGCCGCGTCGCCGTCAGTTTGCGGCTGCTGGGTTTCACCTTCGACCACGACACGCGCTCGGTCTTTGCCGACTTCGATTCCATGCGCACGACCAATCCGTTGGGCCGCATCCCCTCGCTGGTGCTCGACGACGGGACGACGCTGATCGACTCGGGTGCGATCCTGGATTGGCTCGACCAGCAGGTCGGCCCGCAACGTGCCCTGGTGCCGTCGGGCGGACTGGAGCGACGCGAAACCTTGCAGCGTATCGCGCTCGCGAGCGGCACGATCGACAAGGTGATGGGTATTGGTTACGAGCGCCTGGTCCGTCCCGAGCACTATCGCTGGCCGGACTGGATTGCACGCTGCCGCACCCAGGCGGAGGGTGGCCTGGCGGCGTTGGCGAGCCTGCCGTGGGACGTCGACCAACGCCTCGATCAAGCGTGGATCACCACCGCCTGCATGATGCGCTACGTGCGGCTCGCCGTCCCCGATCTGCTGCCGCGCGACCGCTATGCGGCGCTCGACATGGTCGCCGATCGGTGCGAGGCGCTGCCCGCGTTCCGGGAGACCTGGCCGGCCGACTACGTCGTTCCGTCGAAGGGCTAGCGGGTAAGCGAGCTTGCGCAGCGCTGCCAACCCCGCGTTCATCCGCCTTTACTTGAGCCAGCCGGCCTGCCAGCTCTGAGTTTCGTTGGTGACGATCTCTTCTGTTGCCTTTGCCAACTCGGCTACAGTTGTGCCGGGCAAAATCGTTGCTTTCAGATCAGAAAGGCGATCGGCGGCAGCTCGGTAACTGGCTATTTGGTCGTCATAGCGAGTTGCCGCGAGGTGCGCCAGCACGGTGCCGGCTAGCGTCGTGATCACCGCCGTCAGCGGCGCGATATCGAATTTGCCTTTGCCCATATGCGCTGCGATAGCCGTAATCACCGCAGCCACGCCGGCCAGCGTGAACTCCGACACGTGCAGCGCGCGCGACGGCGTTGTCAGCTTATTGGCGGTGTTGGTGTAGTAGTTGATCTGGCCATCCAATCTTTTCGTCGTGTATTCACCGAGAGTGAGCGGCCCACGAGGGCAACTGCCTGGCTTGATTGTTTTCGGTTTATGTTGGGCGAGGTCTTGGGTGTTCTTGGTAACCTCATTCAGAGCCGCCGTAAGTTGGGCATCGTTTTTGGCGGGATCGGGATCATTGTAGGGAACGGCAGAAGTCGCATACAGATAGGTCTCCCGCTTGAGAGCTTCTGCCGCCATCCGAGCCTTGACCTGGAGTTTCACTGCGTCCTTGGTGAGGAGCCTCCCGGTGACAAAAGCGCTGATGGCCAGCGCCGCAGCTGCAGGCCAGGCAAGATAGTTCCTGTATTCGTCGGTCGGCAAACCTCCCGCGATCGCCGCAAGCGTCGCACCGGCTATTGAAAGACCAAAGCAGATCCAGCGAACGACGGTCAGGCGCGTTTTGAGGGCGTTCGCCGTCTGCGAAAATTCGGCCTGCCGGTTACCGACGTGCTCCAAGGTCGCCATGCGTTCTCCGCGTTAGCCGACTTGGCGGACATACTACTTAAAGTAGCATCGCAAGGCAATGATACTCTCGGTCCAACCGGCCCACTGCGGCGACCGCGTTTCGGCTAGCTGACAGCCAACTGGCGCAGCGCCGCCAGCCGTCGCGCATAGGGAGGCTCGGCTTCTGGCACGATCTCGGGTGCCGTGATGCTTTCAGCGAAGTGGCAGGCGACCACCTGGCCTTGCGGGCCGATCGGCCGCAGCAGCGGCTCCTCCTTGCTGCACCTATCCTGCGCGTGGGCGCAGCGGGTGTGGAAGCGGCAGCCGGCCGGCGGATTGAGCGGGCTCGGCACATCGCCCATCAGCCGGATACGGGCGCGCTGCGCCGTCGGATCGGGCACCGGCACCGCCGACAGCAGCGCCTGGGTGTAGGGATGGCGCGGCATCGCGAACAGGCTCTTCTTCGGCGCGAGCTCGACGATCTTGCCGAGATACATCACTGCGACGCGATCGCTGATGTGGCGCACCACGGCGAGGTCGTGGGCGATGAAGATGTAGGAGAGGCCCAGTCGGCGCTTCAGATCCTGCAACAGGTTGATGACCTGGGCCTGGATCGAGACGTCGAGGGCCGACACGGGCTCGTCGCACACGATCAGCTTGGGCTGCGAGGCGAGCGCGCGGGCGATGCCAATGCGCTGCCGCTGGCCGCCGGAGAATTCGTGCGGGTAGCGCAGGGCGTGCCAGGCCGATAGGCCGACCTCACTGAGAAGTTGGTCGATGCGCTGGCGCAGCGCGGCGCCCGACGCCAGGCCGTGCAGGCGCAACGGCTCGGCCATGGTGTCGCCGACAGTGAGGCGCGGGTTCAGCGACGCGTAGGGATCCTGGAAGATGATCTGCATGTCGCGGCGCAGGTCGCGCAGCGCTCGGCGGTCGAGCGCGCGCACGTCGCGGCCGGCGAAGCGGATCGAACCGCCGGTCGCCTCGATCAGGCGCAGCACCATGCGGCCGGTCGTCGACTTGCCGCAGCCCGATTCGCCGACCAGCGCCAGGGTCTCGCCGGGCGCGACGTCGAAGGTGAGCCCGTCGACGGCGCGCACCGAGCCGACCATGCTCTCGAAGACGAGGCCGCGCTTTACCGGGAAGTGCTTGGTGAGGCCCGAGACCGAGAGCAGCGGCTCGCTCATGACGCTGCCGCAGCGGCGAGCGACAGATCGAGCGGCGCCTTCCAGCAGGCGGCGCGATGGCCGGGCGCGATCTCCCGCAGCGCGGGCTGGTCGGCCTTGCAGCGGGCATCGGCCAGCGGGCAGCGCGGGCTGAAGCGGCATCCCGAGGGCAGGGCGAAGGGATTGGGCACCACGCCTTCGATGGCCTGCAGCGGCTCGTCGCCATCGCTGCCCAGTCGCGGGATCGAGCCAAGGAGGCCAAGCGTGTAGGGATGCTGCGGATCGGCGAACAGAGCCCCAACCGGCGCCTCTTCGACGATGCGGCCGGCGTACATCACGATGACGCGGTGGGCGAGCTCGGCCACAACGCCGAGATCATGGGTGATCAACATGATCGCCGTGCCGGTGCGCTCGCGCAGGTCGCGCAGCAGATCGAGGATCTGCGCCTGAATGGTGACGTCGAGCGCAGTCGTCGGCTCGTCGGCGATCAGGATCTTGGGATCGCAGGCGAGCGCCATGGCGATCATGACACGCTGGCGCATGCCGCCGGAGAGCTGATGCGGGTATTCGTCGAGCCGCGTCTCGGGCGAGGGGATCTTCACCAGCTGCAGCATTTCCAGCGCCCGATTGCGCGCCTCGCCGGAGGAGACCGGGCGATGAAGCACGATCGCCTCGACGATCTGCTCGCTCACGGTCTGGACCGGGTTGAGGCTGGTCATCGGCTCCTGGAAGATCATCGACACGGCGTCGCCGCGCAGCGAGCGCATCTCGCTCTCCGGCAGGTCGAGGAGATTGCGGCCTTCCAGCCTGATCTCACCCGCGGCGATGCGGCCGGGCGGATTGGGCACCAGGCGCATGATCGAGAGCGACGTCACCGACTTGCCGCAGCCCGATTCGCCCACGATGCCCAGCGTCTCACCGGGTGCCAGGGAGAAGGAGATACCGTCGACCGCCGCGAACACGCTGCCGCCCGAGCGGAACTCGGTGCGGAGGTCTTTGACTTCGAGGAGAGGAGTCGTCATTTCATTGCTGGGAGCGCGCCACTCTGTGGCGCTCTTTGCTGCTCCAACAAAGGATGAATGCGCCACGGAGTGGCGCGCTCCCAGCCATGAGTGATCACGTCACCGGCCTCGACTGCGGCAGGCGTTCCTTGGTGCCATACACCGGCGGCGCCAATTGATCGGCGATACGGCCGGCCCAGTCTCGCTGGGGCACGGTCTTGAGCCGCTTGCGCTGGCCCTCGATCAGGCCCTGGGTCGCTGCCTCGACGTCGACCGTCATGACCTTGCCGTCCTTCACGACCTGGGCGCCATCGACATAGACGTGGCGGATGGCGCGTTCACTCGCTGAATAGATCAGGCTGCGCACCGGCTCGTGCGCCGGCTGCATGTAGGGATGGCTCATGTCGACCAGCGAGAAGTCGGCCTTGCAGCCCGGCGCCAGGCGCCCGAGATCGGGCCGGCGCAGGATCTTGGCGCCGCCCACGGTCGCCGCCTCGAAGGCGTGCCGCGTCGTGCCCATCTTGTAGTTGCTGGTGAACACGCGGGCGACGTAGCAGGCGAGCCGAACCTCATCCAGCATGTTGTGCGGGAAAGTGTCGGTGCCGATGCCGACGGTGATGCCGGCGTTCATGTAGCGGCCAAGCGAGTTCATCACCATGCCGCGGCGCGCGAACACGGTAGGACAATGCGCAACCGCGGCGCCCGAATCGCGCAGCCTCTCGAAATCGTTGCCGTGCGGGTAGTGGATCTGCGGATGATCGTTGAGGAAGATGCCGTGCCCGATCACCAGGTCGGGGCCCAGCACGCCGATCGAATCGAGCCATTCGATCGGCGTCTTGCCATGGCGATGCACCATCTCGTAGAACTCGACGACCGCCTGGCAGGCGTGGGTCTGCATCGGAATGTTGCGGCGCTTGGCCTCCTGCAGTGCTTCCTTGAAGTAGCCTTCCTTGCAGGTGTCGATCTGCGACGGACCGACCATGCCGGAGATGCGGCCGCTGGGATGCTTCGCCGCCTCGTCAAGCGTCTTCATCGCGGCGGCAAAGGCCTTCTCGCCCGCCTTTTCGTCCCAGGCGTACTCAACCGTGTGGCCGTTCTTGGTGTACCAGTAGCCCTGCCGCATCATCGGGCAGACCACGGCGCGGATGCCGGTCGCCGCGAGATCGTCGACCCATCCTTCGCGGCTCATCGACAAGTCGGAGATGGTTGTGACACCGCTCTTCAGCAGCTCGGACATCGCCACCATCGTCGATGGCCCGGCGTCCTCGGCGTCGAGCCCGAACACCGGCAGGTATTCGTAGAGCGAGCTCTGCCCCAGCTTGTCGCTGCCGTACTCCTCGGTCAGGCCCTTGTTGGCCGGCTCCGAGAAGGGATGGCTGTGCACGTTGACGAAGCCCGGGATCGCCATGAATCCCTTGCCGTCGATCGTGGTGTCGGCCGAGCCGGCAAAGCCCGGCCCGACATGGATCACCTCATTGCCCTTGAACACGAGGTCGCCGCCGTCGAGGTAGACGTGGCGTCGCTCGGATTCGTCCCAGGCCACGACATGGTCGAGGCCTGCGATCCTGGTCGTCTTGGTCATGGACGTTCTCTCCCGATTACTTGAACGCGATGCCCAGGCCCTTGTTGAGGCCGCAACCGTAATTGCCGTGGGCTCGGATGGGCTTCAGCTTGGCGCCGGCGACGACGAACAGCGGCTCGTGGAACAGCGGGATCCAGACCGCGGCGTCATGCACCTTCTTCTGGACCGCGCCGTAGGCCTCGGCGCGCACCTTGTCGTCGGTCGCGGTCGAGCCCTTGTCCAAAAGCTCGTCGGTCTCCTTGTCCTTCCAGTTCATGCGATTGGGGGTGGGCGTATTGGCCGAGCGGAAGTAGAGGTTCAGTGCATCGCCGGCGCTGACATAGGGGAAGCTCATGCCGAAGGCGTCGAACTCCTGGGTGGCGAGCTTGCCCCACGCCACCGTCGAATCGAAGAGCTGGATCTGCAGGTCGATGCCGACCTTGCGCAGGTCGCCCTGGACGGCCTCGGCGATCTCCTTGAAGGCGCCCGAGATGCCGTAGACGACCGGGGCCAGCTTCTTGCCGTCCTTGTAGCGGAAGCCGTCCGAGCCTTTCTTCCAGCCGGCCTCGTCGAGAAGCTTCTCGGCCTCCTTGATGTTCTCGCCATAGATCTCGCGGTCGACCTTGTCGTTGAAGTCGAGCACGCCCGGCATCAACAGCGTCGAGGCGGGCTCGGCGAGGCCGAAAGTGACGGCTTCGGTGATCGCCTTCTGGTCGACGGCGAGATTCATCGCCTTGCGCACGCGCACGTCGTTCATCAGCTCCTTGTCGACCTTGAAGCCGATGAAGTAGGTCCAGAAGAAGTTCTCGGCCTTGGTGACCGACAGCGACTTGTTGGCCTGCAGCTCCTTGATCGACCAGTAGGGCACGTACTGGCTGGCATCGGCCTGGCCGGCCTGCAGGGCGGTCACACGCGTGTTCTCCTCGGGCACCACCTTCCAGATCACCTTGTCGACCTGGGCCTCGGTGACATCATAGTAGGAGGGTCCCCACTTGTAGCCCTTGTGCTTGGTGAGCACCGTCGAATCTCGCGGCGTCCAGCTCTCGAAGCAGAACGGTCCGGTGCCGTCGATACCTTTGACCCCGAAGTCGGCGCCGAGCTGCTTGGCCTGCTCGACGTTGAGGACGGTGTGGAAGTACTGCGTCATCTGATACAGGAGCTCGGAGAACGGCTTCTTGAGCTTGTACTCGACGGTGTAGTCGTCGGGCGCCGTGATCCTGTCGACCTCGCCCATGCGCCACTTCACAAGGCCCTTGGTCTCGGGATCGAGCCAGCGCTCGTAGGTCGCGACCACGTCCTTGGCCGTCATCTTCTTGCCGCTGCAGAAGGTGACGTCATCGCGCAGCTTGAAGGTGTAGGTGAGGCCATCGGGCGACATCGTCCAGCTGGTGGCGAGCCCCGGCCGCAGCGTCTTCATGTCGTAGTCGAGGTTCACCAGCGTGTCGCCGATCATGTACATGACCTCGGCGCCGGAACGAGCGGTCGATTTCTGTGGGTCATAGCGGTCGGTGTCGATCTCGCGCACGATGGTCACGGTCTTCTGCGCCATCGCCGGCGCCGCCGCGCCGAAGACGGTCGCAGCCAGTGCCGCGAGGAACAAACGGTTACTCATCCTGAAGCCTCCTACTGCCTGAGCTTGGGGTCGAGGGCGTCGCGCAGGGCGTCACCCAGGACGTTGAATGCGAGAACGACGAGGAAGATCGCCGCACACGGGAAGGTCGAGACGCTGGGAGCGATCTGCAGGAACTTGCGGCCGTCGGCGGCCATGCTGCCCAGCTCCGCCGTCGGTGGCTGCGCGCCAAGGCCAAGGAAGGAGAGGGCGGCGCCCAGCAGGATCGCCTGGCCGAGCTGCAGGGTCATGTAGATCAGGATGGTAGGCCAGCAGTTGCGCGCGAGGTAGCGCCAGATCAGCGCCGCGTCGCCGAGGCCAACGGCGCGGCCGGCCTCCATGTATTCCTGTTGCATGATCGATTGCGCGGCGCCGCGGGCGATGCGGGCGATCGACGGCACGGCGGCGACCGAAAGGGCGATCACCAGCGAGAACAGGCCGGTGCCCAGCACGGCGGCGATGGCGAGCCCGAACAGGATCGAGGGGAAGGAGAGCAACACGTCGACCAGGCGCATCAGCGGCGTGTCGAGCCGCTTGAAGTAGGCGGCACTCAAGCCGATCAGGGCGCCGAGCCCGCCGCCGACGGCGACGGCGATCACACCCATGCCCAGCGTCGCGCGCAGGCCGAACAGGATGCGGCTCAGCATGTCGCGACCCTGGTTGTCTGCCCCCAGCAGGAAACTTGGGCAGCGATCACCCATGGGTGGGCAGAAGCGCAGGCGCATGTTGCTGGCGTAGGGATCATGCGGCGCGATCAGGGGTGCCAGGATCGCGGCACCTACGATGACGAACAGAAAGAAGGCGGCTGCGGCCGCCGCCGGATCACGCAGGATGCGCCGCCATACCGCGTTCTTGCGGCGAATCGCGGCGATGGCGCGCTGGTCGGCCTCGCTTTGCAAGGAGAGCGCGGCGTCGGTCACGCCAATCTCCTCATGATCGCGCGATCCGGGGATCGAGGTACGCGTACAGCACATCGACCGCCAGATTGACCATCATGAAGCCGACGGCGAGGATGAGGATCGCTCCCTGGGCCAGGGGGAAGTCGCTCGAGGTGATGGCGCCGACCGCCATGCGGCCCACACCCGGCCAGGCGAACATGGTCTCGGTGACGATCGAGCCGCCCAGCAGGAAGCCGATCTGCAAGCCGACGAGGGTCACGACCGGGATCATGGCGTTCCGCAATGCGTGACGGATGGTGACGCGCCAATCGGACGCGCCCTTGGCACGGGCCGTCCTCACATAGTCGGCACTGAGCGTTTCCAGCAGCGAGGTGCGCGTCATGCGTGCGACCGGGCCGACGAAGACCGCGCCCAAGGTCACGGCAGGGAGCACGATGCTGAGGAAGCCCGCGACGGTCCAGATCGGGCCGTTGCGTCCCTGGAAGGGCAGGATACCGGCGCCGCCGACATATTGGATCAGGAGCAGGCCGACCCAGAACACCGGGACCGACACCCCCATCACCGACAGCGCCATGATGGCGCGATCGATCAGCGTGCCGCGGCGACGTGCCGCCAGCGTTCCCAGCGCGATGCCGAGCGGCACCGCCCAGACCAGGCAGGCCAGCATCAACTCGACGGTCGGCCAGAAGGTCAGCGCAATCTCGTCGACCACCGGACGGTTGGAGATCATCGACCGGCCGAGATCGAACTGCAGCACGCGCCCGAGATAGAGGCCGAACTGCATCCACAGCGGCTCGTCGAGCCCGAGCTGCTGGCGGATGGCCGCCACTTCGGCCTTGGTGGCCGTCGGACCGGCAACGACCGTCGCCGGATCCGTCGGCACGACCTGCAGCAACAAGAAGCCGATCAGCAGCACACCCAGCAGGACCGGCAGTGAAATCATCAATCGATGGGCGATATGCCTCGCCATGACTTTGAGAGAGCCCCTTCGCGCGATAGAACACTGGTCCCAATTACTGGCCGACGCTGCAGCGCTCGACAAGCGCCGCGCCGATGGCATGATCGCAGCAAGAAACGCGCCGAGGAGCGGAATCGACAATGTCTGCAGGCAAGCTCACCGAACAGGCCAAAGGCGTCTTTATCATTGCGGCGACGCCGTTCACCGACGAGGGTGCGCTCGATCTCAACAGCGTCGATTCGCTGACCGACTTTTATTTGGGCTGCGGCGTAAATGGATTCACGCTTTTGGGTATCATGGGCGAGGCGCCCAAGCTCACCAGCGAGGAGTCGCTGTCGGTCGTCGAGCGCGTCGTGCGCCGTGCGCAGGGCCGGCAGATCATCGTCGGCGTCAGCCATGCCGGGCTGGAGAATGTGCGCCGCCTCAGCCACGAGGTCATGATCGCGGGCGCCTCCGGAGTCATGGTGGCGCCGCCGGCCGGCCTGAAGGGCGACGAGGGCGTCTACAATTACTTCGCCCAGGTCTTCAAGGAGCTGGGGCCGGACATCCCGGTCGTCTACCAGGACTATCCGCAGAGCACGGGAGTCTATCTCGCGCCGTCGGTGTTCGAGCGCCTGGTCGACGACTTCAAGCAGCTGGTGATGCTGAAGCACGAGGATTGGCCGGGGCTTGCCAAGCTCACTCGGGTGCGCGAGGGCGAGAAGAAGCCGGGGCGGCGTCGCGTCTCGATACTGGTCGGTAACGGCGGGCTCTACCTGCCGCAGGAACTGCGCCGCGGCGCCGATGGCGCCATGACCGGCTTCGCCTGGCCGGAGATGCTGGTGGAGGTCTGCGATCTCGCCGCCAAGGGCAAGATGGAGGAGGCGGAGGACCTGTTCGACATCTACCTGCCGCTGGTGCGCCACGAGCAGCAGCTCGGCATCGGGCTCGCGCTGCGCAAGGAGGTGCTGTTCCGCCGCGGCGCCATCAAGAGCCCGAGGCAGCGGGCGCCCGGCTCGTCGTTGACCGCGACCGACCGCGCCGAGCTCGACAACCTGATCGCTCGTCTCGAACGCCGCCTCGTGGCGGCCGGTCGCGGCACCAAAGTCGCGGCGGAGTAGGGGAATGCCTGATTACGACCTGATCGTCCGCAACGCCAAGATCGTCACCGCCGAGCGCCAGAGCGAAGGTGACATCGCCGTCAAGGACGGCAAGGTCGCTGCCCTGGGCGCCGGTGTGAAGGGCGCCGCCGCACGCGAGATCGATGCCGGGGGCAAGTTCGTGCTGCCAGGCGGCGTCGACAGCCATTGCCATATCGAGCAGCGCTCGGGCATGGGCGTGATGTGCGCCGACGACTTCTATACCGGCACCGTGTCGGCGGCGTTCGGCGGCACCACCACCGTCATTCCCTTCGCCGCCCAGCATCGCGGCATGTCGCTGCGCCAGGTGGTGAAGGACTATCACGAGGCGGCGACGCCCAAGGCGGTGATCGACTACGCCTTCCATCTCATCATCACCGATCCCACGCCTCAGGTCCTGGGGCAGGAGCTGCCGGCGCTGATCAAGGACGGCTACACCTCGTTCAAGATCTACATGACCTACGATGCGATGAAGGTCAGCGACTACCAGATCCTCGATATCCTGGCTTTGGCTCGGCGCGACGGCGCGCTCGTCATGGTGCATGCCGAGAATCACGACATGATCCAGTGGCTGGCGCATCACCTCGTCGACCAGGGCCACATCGCGCCCAAGTTCCACGCCATCGCCCATGCTCGCGTCGCCGAAGCTGAAGCGACCAATCGCGCGATCTCGCTGGCTCGCCTGGTCGATGCACCGTTGCTGCTGGTGCACATGTCGGAGATCGAGGCCATCGAGACGCTGCGCCAGGCGCAGAAGAAGGGCCTGAAAATCTTCGGCGAGACCTGCCCGCAATACATCGCCCTCACCGCCGACGACATGGACAAGCCGGGCGTCGAGGGCGCCATGTGGTGCTGCAGTCCGCCGCCGCGGGATTCGGCGGCGCAGGAGGCAGTGTGGACGGCGTTGAAGGACGGTACCTTCCAGACCTTCTCCTCCGATCACGCGCCCTATCAGTTCAACGAGAAGGGCAAGATCCCCAAGGGCGACAAGACGACCTTCAAGGAGATGGCCAACGGCGTGCCCGGCCTCGAGATCCGGCTGCCTATTCTGTTCTCCGAGGGTGTCCAGAAGGGGCGCATCACCCTGCAGCAGTTTGTGGCGCTGACCTCGGCCAACCACGCCAAGCTCTATGGCCTCTATCCGAAGAAGGGCACGATCGCCGTCGGCTCCGATGCCGACTTCGCGATCTGGGACGCCGACAAGGATGTCACCATCCGCTGGAAGGACCTGCACGACAATGTCGGCTACTCGCCCTACGAGGGTCGCCAGATCAAGGGCTGGCCGGTCACCGTTGTCAGCCGCGGCCGCGTCGTGGTCGAGAACGGCGAGCTGAACGCGGGGCGCGGCTCGGGCCAGTTCCTGCCGTGCGCCTCGCCCGATTCCGCCAAGCCACAGGGCCAGACCGCGCCCGAGCTGCAGGCAATGTCGCGCTTCGGCGCCAAGCCATTGTTCTGACTCTACCGTTCCCTGTGCTAAGCTTTAGCAAAGGTTGACATAGGTGGAAGCATGAATGTTTCGCTGACGCCCAAGCTGGAAGGGTTCGTCAAGGCCAAGGTGAAGACGGGCGACTACAACAACGCCAGTGAAGTTGTTCGCGAGGCATTGCGGCTGTTGCAGCGCGAGGAAGAGGCGGTTCGCGAGCGCAAGGCTGTGCGCCTGCGCAAAGCATTGCAGGCGGGGCTGGATGGCCCTGACGCGGAAGGATTTGATATCAAGAGAGTCGTGAAGCGCCTCAAGAAGCGGCGCCCAGCCTAGCATCCAAGATGCCGCTCGGGAACTATGGCGAGGTTCTCGAAGGTGTTCGGCGCTATCGCTTTCGGTCCCACACCATCTACTATGTCGTCCTCAAAGACAGCGTGAGAGTTGTCCGCATTTTGCATGTTCGCATGAGTCCGGACCGTCATTTGCCCGAGTAGAGAGATCGAAATGTCCCGTCGTCTAAAAGTCTCCGCCGCCCAGCTCGGCCCCATCAACCGCGCCGACAGCCGCAAGAGCGTGGTGGCCCGGCTGGTCGAGATGCTGAAGGAGGCCGATTCGCGCGGCTCGAAGTTCGTGGTGTTCCCCGAACTCGCGCTCACCACCTTCTTCCCGCGCTGGTGGATGGAGGATCAGGCCGAGATCGACAAGTACTTCGAGGCGCAGATGCCGAGTCCCGAGACGCTGCCGCTGTTCGAGCTGGCGCGCTCCAAGGGCATCGGCTTCTACCTCGGCTATGCCGAGCGCACGGAGGAGGATGGCGGCGAGCACCGTTTCAACACCTCCATCCTGGTCGGGCCGGACGGCCGCCTCATCGGCAAGTATCGCAAGGTCCATCTGCCGGGCCACGCCGAGCATCGTCCGACGGCGCCCTACCAGCATCTCGAGAAGAAGTACTTCGAGGTCGGCAATCTCGGCTTCAACGTCTGGAAGATGTTCAAGGACGAGATCATCGTCGGCCAGTGCATCTGCAACGACCGGCGCTGGCCCGAGACCTTCCGCGTCATGGGCCTGAAGGGCGCCGAGATGGTGGTGCTGGGCTACAACACGCCGACCGACAATGTCTACGCGCCCAAGGAGCCGCCGTACCTACGCGTATTCCACCACAATCTCTCGATCCAGGCCGCGGCCTATCAGAACGGCATCTGGGTCGTGGCCACGGCCAAGGCCGGCAAGGAAGACGGTTTCTCTCTGCATGGCGGCTCCGCCATCGTGGCGCCGACCGGCGAGATCGTGTCCAAGTCGACGACTGAGGAAGACGAGGTCGTCTCATACGATTGCGACATGGAGCTCGGTGAATATATCCGTAACACGACCTTTAACTTCGCCAAGCACCGTCGGCCCGAGCACTACAAGCTGATCGTCGAACGCACCGGCGTGAAGGTCGAGCCGAGTAACTGAGCTGGGCCAACCAGGGGACCGAGAGATGCAATACGCCGCTTCCGAGTTGAGCAATCACGAACGCTATAAGCTCCTGATCTCCTTCGTGCTGCCGCGGCCGATCGCCTGGCTGACCACGATCGGCCCGACCGGAACGGTCAATGCCGCGCCTTTCAGCTTCTTCAACGTCTTCGCGGAGGACCCGCCGCTCATCATGGTCGCGGTGAACAAGCGGCCGGACGGGCGCATCAAGGACACCTGGACCAACATCCAGCGCACCGGCGAGTTCGTGCTGAACCTCGCCGACGAGCCGCTGGCGCGGGCCATGCACGATTCGAGCGGCGATTTCCCACCCGATATCGGCGAGCCCGATTATCTCGGCCTGAAGCTGGCGCCCTCGGTCGACGTCAAGCCGCCGCGGCTGGCCGACGCGCCTTGGTCGATGGAATGCAAGACCTGGCAGGTGCTCAACGTCAAGGACGACCGCCAGCTGATCATCGGTGAGGGCCTGCGCTTCCACGTCCGCGACGAGCTCTGGGATCCCAAGGCCATGCGTGTGCACATGGACAAGTACCATCCGATCGGCCGCATGTTCGCCGACCGCTATTGCCGGACCGACGATCGCGTGGTCTTCCCGGCGGCCGAGGGGCCGAAGAAGCAGGCCGCAGCCGACTGACGCAGGTCGCCCGCGCCGTGACGAAGCGGCTGGGCAAGACGGGCTTCTTGCTGCTACAGTTCGCCGAGGGGGCGCTTGTCACGCAGGGTGGCGCATGACATCGCTGGCTCCGCTTGTCTTCCTGGTCGATGTCGACAACACGCTGGTCGACAACGATGCGATCCAGCAGGACCTGAAAGACCATATCGAGCAGGTCTACGGCGTCGCGTCGCGCGATCGCTACTGGAAGATCCTGGAGGATCTCTTCGTCGAGCTGGGCTACCGCGACTATATCGGCGCGCTGAACCGGTATCGCAGCGAGCATCCGTTCGACGTCGAGCTGCTGTCGATGTCGCATTTCCTGATGGACTATCCCTTCGCCGATCGCCTTTATCCCAAGGCACTGGACGTGCTGCAGCGCCTGCGCGGTCTGGCGCCTACAGTGATCTTGTCCGACGGGGACGTCGTGTTCCAGCCGCGCAAGGTCGAGCACGCCGGGATCGCCGAGGCGGTGGCGGGGCATGTGCTGATCTATATCCACAAGGAGGAGGCGCTGGCCGACGTGGAACGGCGCTACCCGGCCACGCGTTACGTGCTCGTCGACGACAAGTTGCGCATCCTCGACGCCGTCAAGAAGGTGTGGGGCGACCGCGTGACGACTGTGTTTCCACGCCAGGGCCAATACGCCCACGACCCGAAGGTCATCGCGGCCTTGCCGAAGCCCGATGTGATGATCGAGCGCATCGGTGACCTTCTCGACCTCGACCTGCCGTCGCTGCTGGCGGCGGAGCCGGCCCTGCGTACAGCCTGAAGGGTGACGCCATGAACGCAACGAGGACGCTACACGATCTCGGACAGAGCCTGTGGCTCGACAACATCACGCGCGAGCTGCTGAACAGCGGCACGCTCAAGCGCTACATCGACGAATTGTCGGTGACGGGGCTGACATCGAACCCCACGATCTTCGACCAGGCGATCAGCAAGAGCTCGACCTACGACGCCGACATCTCCGGCAAGGCGCCGCGCGCAAAGTCGCACGAAGACCTGTTCTTCGAGCTGGCGCTGGCCGATCTCACCCGCGCCGCCGATCTGTTCCAGCCGGTGTTCGCCCGCACCGACGGCGTCGACGGCTGGGTGTCGCTCGAAGTCTCGCCGCTCCTGGCGCACGACACCAACAGCACGCTGGCCGCCGCGCGCGACCTGCACGGTCGCGCCGGCAAACCCAACCTCTTCATCAAGATTCCCGGCACGCCGGAAGGCCTGCCCGCCATCGAGGCGGCGATCTTCGCCGGCGTTCCCGTCAACGTCACCCTGCTGTTCTCGCGCGAGCAGTACGTGGCCGCGGCCGAGGCCTATCTGCGCGGCGTCGAGCGACGCATCGCCGCCAACATGAACCCGGCGGTCGCCTCGGTCGCCTCGATCTTCGTCAGCCGCTGGGACGTCGCAGTCGCGGGCAAGGTCCCGGCCGAGCTCACCAACCGGCTCGGCATCGCGATCGGCCAGCGCACCTACAAGGCCTATCGCGAGATGCTGGCTTCATCGCGGTTCCAGCGCGCCGCCAACGCCGGCGCTCGCGCCCAGCGCCTGCTGTGGGCCAGCACCGGCACCAAGGACCCCAAGGCGTCCGACATCCTCTACATCAAGGCGCTGGCCTCGCCCTTCACCGTCAACACCATGCCCGAAGGCACGCTGAAGGCCTTCGCCGACCATGGCGAGCTCGCGGGCGAGATGGCGACGGACGGCGGCGATTGCGAGACGGTCCTGGCGAGCTTCGGCCGGGCCGGGATCGACATCGACGCGCTGGCCAAGCGCCTGCAGGACGAGGGCGCCACGTCGTTCGTGAAGTCGTGGAACGACTTGATGGGCGTCATCAAGGCCAAGAGCACGGCGATGCGCAAGGCGAGCTGATCAGGAACGACAAGCACCATGAGGATCGATCGATGACCGTAGCGCCGTTGCGCAACCGCCCCGCCTGGGCCTCGCTCGAGCAGCATCACAAGAAGATGCAGGGCGTGCGTCTGCGCCAGCTCTTCGCTGAGGATGCCACGCGCGGCGAGAAGATGGTGGTCGAGGCGGCCGGGGTCTATCTCGACTATTCCAAGAACCGCGTCACGGGCGAGACGCTCGCCCTGCTGCTGCAGCTCGCCCAGCAGTCGGGCCTGCGCGAGCACATCGACGCCATGTTTCGCGGCGACAAGATCAATGTCTCGGAAAAGCGCTCGGTGCTGCACGTCGCGCTGCGCGCGCCCAAAGGAGCCACCATCCTGCATGACGGCAAGAACGTGGTGCCGGACGTTCATGCGGTGCTGGACAAGATGGCGCCCTTCGCCGAGCGGGTGCGCAGCGGCGACTGGAAGGGCCATACGGGCAAACGCATCCGCAACGTCATCAACATCGGCATCGGCGGTTCCGACCTCGGTCCGGTCATGGCCTACGAGGCGCTGCGCCACTACAGCGAGCGGACCATGACCTTCCGCTTCGTCTCTAATGTCGACGGCACGGATTTCGCCGAGGCGGTGCACGGGCTCGATCCGGCGGAAACGCTGTTCATCGTCTCGTCCAAGACCTTCACCACGCTCGAGACCATGACCAACGCGCACACCGCGCGCGATTGGCTGCTGGCCGGCCTGAAGGGCGACAAGACGGCCACGGCCCGGCACTTCGTCGCGGTCTCGACCAATGCGGGCGAGGTGGCGAAGTTCGGCATCGATACGGCCAACATGTTCGGCTTCTGGGACTGGGTCGGCGGCCGCTATTCGATGGATTCGGCCATCGGGCTCTCGACCATGATCGCCGTCGGGCCGGAAAACTTCCGTGCCATGCTCGATGGCTTCCACGAGATGGACGAGCATTTCCGGACTGCGCCGTTCGAGCGCAACCTGCCGGCGCTGATGGGACTGCTCGCCGTCTGGTACAACGACTTCTTCGGCGCGCAGACCGTCGGAGTGATGCCCTACGAGCAGTACCTCAAGCGCTTCCCGGCCTATCTGCAGCAGCTCACCATGGAGAGCAACGGCAAGCATGTGACCCTGGACGGCGTGCAGGTCGACTACGACACCGGCCCGATCTACTGGGGCGAGCCCGGCACCAACGGCCAGCATTCCTTCTACCAGCTCATCCACCAGGGTACGCGGCTGATCCCGTGCGACTTCATCGCCTTCGCCCAGACGCTCAATCCGCTCGGCCGCCATCACGACATGCTGCTGGCCAACGTCTTCGCCCAGGCCGAGGCGCTGGCCTTCGGCAAGACCGCCGAGCAGGTCAAGGCGGAGGGCACGCCCGACTGGCTGGTCCCGCACCGGCTGTTCGAGGGCAACCGCCCGTCGAACGTCATCCTGCTCGACAAGCTCACGCCGGCCGCGCTGGGCAAGCTGGTTGCGCTCTACGAGCACAGCGTCTTCACCCAGGGCACGATCTGGCAGATCGATTCCTTCGACCAATGGGGGGTCGAGCTGGGCAAGGAACTGGCCCAGCGCATCATCCCCGAGCTCGAGGACGCAAAGGAGCCCAAGCTCGCGCACGACAGCTCGACCAACGCCCTGATCCGCCGCTATCGCAAGATGAAGGGATTGGGGTGATGCCGCGCGGTTACGACCGGCCACTCTACGTCCAACCGTTCGACCATCGCGGGTCGTTCCAGTCCGGCCTGTTTGGCTGGAAGCCGCCGCTGAGCGCCGGCCAGACGGCCGAGATCGCTGGTTCCAAACGCATCATCTACGACGGGTTTCTTGGCGCGCTCGCCCGCGGTGCACCGCGGGACAAGTCGGCCATCCTGGTCGACGAGCAGTTCGGTGCGGCGATCCTGCGCGACGCCAAGGCCGAGGGCATTGTCACCGCCTGTCCCGCGGAGAAGAGCGGCCAGGAGGAGTTCGACTTCGAGTACGGCGAGGATTTCGCCCGCCACATCGAGGCTTTCGACCCAACCTTCTGCAAGGTGCTGGTGCGCTACAATGCCGAGGGCGACCGCGCGCTCAACCACCAGCAGGCCGCCCGACTGAAACGGCTCTCGGATTACCTGTCAGGCGCCAAGCGCAGCTACTTCATGTTCGAGCTGCTGGTGCCGGCCGAGAAGGCCCAGCTCGATGCGCTGAAGGGCGACAGGAAGGCCTACGATCTGCAGGTCCGGCCGCGCCTGATGGTGCAGGCGATTCGTGAATTGCAGCAAGCGGGCGTCGAGCCCGACCTGTGGAAGATCGAAGGCCTCGATCGGCGCGAGGACTGCGAGGCGGTGGTGGCGGCGGCCCGCGCCGGCGGACGCGACCATGTCGGCTGCATCGTGCTCGGCCGCGGCGAGAACGATCAGAAGGTACGGGAGTGGCTGGGCATCGCGCGCAAGGTGCCGGGCTTCATCGGCTTTGCCGTCGGTCGCACCGTTTTCTGGCAGCCGCTTGTCGACTGGAAGGCCAACAAGGCGACGCGCGAGCAGGCGGTCGCGCGCATCGCCGCCCGCTACCGCGAGTTCGTCGATCTCTACGAGGAGGGCTGACGATGCAATTGGGAATGATCGGCCTTGGCCGCATGGGCGCCAACATGGTGCGCCGCTTGTTGAAGGGCGGACATGAATGCGTGGTGTTCGACATGTCGCCCAAGGCGGTGGCTGAGCTGGTCAAGGAGAAGGCGGTCGGCACCGGCTCGCTGGCGGAATTCACCAAGACGCTCAGCAAGCCGCGCGCGGTCTGGCTGATGGTGCCGGCCGGCGTCGTCGACAAGACCATCGCCGATTTGGCTCCGCATCTGGAGCCTGGCGACATCCTGATCGATGGCGGCAACTCCTATTATATAGACGACATCCGCCGCGCCACCGAGCTCGCGCCCAAGTCCATCCATTATGTCGATGTCGGCACCAGCGGCGGCGTCTGGGGGCTCGAGCGCGGCTACTGCATGATGGTGGGCGGCGAGACCGAGACGGTGAAGCGCCTCGAACCGATCTTCGGCACTCTGGCGCCCGGCCGCGGCGACATCGCGCGCACGCCGGGCCGCGAGAAGGCGGGCGGCACTGCCGAGCAGGGCTGGCTGCATTGTGGGCCCAACGGCGCCGGCCATTTCGTCAAGATGGTGCACAACGGTATCGAGTACGGCGTCATGGCGGCCTATGCCGAGGGCATGGCGGTCCTCAAGGCGGCCAACATCGGCAAGCGCGCCGGCAAGGTCGATGCCGAGACCACGCCGCTGCGTGACCCCGAGCATTACCAGTACGATCTGAACCTGCCGGACATTGCCGAGCTGTGGCGGCGTGGGAGCGTCATCGCTTCGTGGCTGCTCGACCTGCAGGCCGCGGCGCTGATCCAGGATCCGGAGCTGGCGAAGTTCGCCGGCCGCGTCTCCGATTCCGGCGAGGGCCGCTGGACCATCAAGGCGGCGATCGACGAGGGCGTGCCGGCGCATGTGCTCTCATCGGCGCTTTATGAGCGCTTCAGCTCGCGTGGTGAGGCGGATTTCGCCGACAAGCTCCTGTCGGCCATGCGCTACGAGTTTGGCGGCCATATCGAGAAGAAAGCGGGATCTTAGTTCCTCCCCTTCGCGGAGCCCGCGAAGGGGAGGTGCCCGCGAAGCGGGCGGAGGGGTCATGAGCAACGTTACTGAGGCTCATGACCCCTCCGTCGGCGCAAGGCGCCGACACCTCCCCAGCGAAGCTGGGGAGGGAACGATTGGAAGGAGTGACATGACTCAGGACGAGCTCGACCAACTCGCGATCAATACCATCCGCACGCTGTCCATCGACGCGGTGCAGCAGGCGAAGTCGGGCCATCCCGGAACGCCGATGGCGCTGGCGCCGCTGGTCTATACGCTGTGGAACCGGGTCCTGAACTTCGATCCCAAGGACCCGATCTGGCCCGGTCGCGACCGTTTCGTGCTGTCCAATGGCCACGCCTCGATGCTGCTGTGGTCGGTGCTGTTCCTGACCCGGACCCAGGCGGTGAACGCGGAGTACGAGAACCTGGCCAAGCCCTCGGTCACGCTCGACGACATCCGCCACTTCCGCCAGCTCGACAGCAAGGCGCCCGGCCATCCCGAGTATCACTGGGTATCGGGCGTGGAGACGACGACGGGACCGCTGGGGCAGGGCATCGCCACCAGCGTCGGCATGGCGATCGCGCGCAAGTGGCTGGCCAGCCGCTACAACAGGCCGGGCTTCGACCTGTTCAACTACAACGTCTACGCCATCTGCGGCGACGGCTGCCTGATGGAGGGCATCGGCTCGGAAGCGGCCTCGCTCGCCGGCCATCTCGAGCTCGACGACCTGTGCTGGATCTACGACAACAACCACATCACCATCGAAGGCAAGACCAGCATCACCTTCACCGAGGATGTGGCGGCGCGCTTTCTTGCCTATCGCTGGAACGTGCTGCGCGTCGGTGACGCCAACGACCTCGAGCGCATCCAGGACGCGCTGGCCGTGTTCCGCAAGACCACGGGCCGGCCGACGCTGATCATCCTCGACAGCCACATCGGCTACGGCTCGCCGAACAAGATTGATACCGCCGCGGCCCACGGCGAGCCGCTGGGTGAGGACGAGGTCAAGCTCACCAAGCGCGCCTACGGCTGGCCTGAGGATGCCAGGTTTCTGGTGCCCGATGGCGTGATGGAGGCGTTCGACAAGGGCATTGGCGCGCGCGGCGCCGAGGCGCGGCGGAAATGGGAGACGCTGTTTGCCGACTACAGCCGGCGCTATCCCGAGCTCGCGCGCGAGATCGACCAGATGCAGCGCCGCGAGCTGCCGCAGGACTGGGACCGCAACCTGCCGACCTTCAAGGCCGATCCGAAGGGCATCGCCGGCCGCGACGCTTCGGGCGAGGTGCTGAATGTGCTTGCCCAGAACATCCCGTGGCTGCTCGGCGGCTCGGCCGACCTCGGCAGCTCGAACAAGACGACGCTGAAGTTCGCCGGCGCCGGCGACTTCGAGCCGGGATCGCCCAGCGGCCGCAACCTCCATTTCGGCATCCGCGAGCATGCCATGGCAGCGATCGTGAACGGCATGTCGCTTTCCAAGCTCAGGGCCTTCGGCGCGACCTTCTTCATCTTCAGCGACTATGCGCGGCCGGCGATCCGGCTGTCGGCCCTCATGGAGCTGCCGACCATCTTCGTCTTCACCCATGACGCCATGGGCGATGGTGAGGATGGACCGACCCACCAGCCGGTCGAGCAGCTCGTCTCGCTGCGCGCGGTGCCCGGCCTGGTGATGCTGCGTCCTGCTGACGCCAATGAGGTCACCGAGGCCTATCGCTACGTCATGCAATTGCGCCACCAGCCCGCGGCGATTGCGCTCTCGCGCCAGCCGCTGCCGACCTTCGACCGCACCAAGTACGCCGCGGCGGCGGGCGTCGCCAAAGGCGCCTACGTCATGGCCGACTCTCCGGGGGGAGCTCCGGAGATCATCCTGATCGCTTCAGGCAGCGAGGTCGCGCTGATCGTGCAGGCGCACGAAACGTTGACGGCGCGCGGCATCCGCTCGCGCGTCGTGTCGATGCCGTCCTGGGACATCTTCGAGCACCAGCCGCAGTCCTATCGCGAACAGGTCCTGCCACCCGCCGTGAAGGCGCGCCTCGCCGTCGAGCAGGCATCGGCGCTGGGCTGGGAGCGCTATGTCGGGGACAACGGCCGCGTTATCGGCATGAAGGCCTTCGGCGCCTCGGCGCCGCTCAAGGAGCTGCAACGCAAGTTCGGTTTCGAGCCGGAGAAGGTCGTCGAGGCCGCCCTGCAGATGCTCGGACGCCAGTAGGAGGAAAGTGGCAACCATGCCGAACAGCCCGGAACGATCCAGCCCATCCAAAGCACCGAAGGGAACGACGGTGCCGGTCGCGCCGGTTTGCACCATGGTGATTTTCGGCGCCGGCGGCGATCTCACCAAGCGTCTGGTCACACCGGCGCTCTACAACCTGGTCACCGCCAAGCAGTTGCCCGACGGATTCCGGCTGGTCGGCGTCGATCACAGCGACATGTCCGTGGAGGACTGGCGCAAGCGGCTTGGCGACATGATGAACGAGGCCGTCACCAGCCATAGCGGCGAGTTCCAGGCCGACCATATCGACCAGGCCGCCTGGAAATGGCTGACTGACCGCATGTCGTACATGACCGGGGACTTCAACGACCCGCAGACCTACGTCCGCCTGCGCGCGCATCTTGCGGAGATCGACAAGACGGCAGGCTCGGGACGGTCGCCGGCTGGTGGCAATCACCTGTTCTATCTCGCCGTCGCCGACCGCTTCTTCAGCACCATCGTGGCGGCGCTCGGAAAGGCCGACATGGTGTCGGAGCAGGACGGCCGTTGGCGCCGAGTCGTGATCGAAAAGCCCTTCGGCCACGATCTCCCGACGGCCAAGGCGCTGAACACGGCAATCCTGAAGACGCTGCAGGAGCACCAGATCTATCGCATGGATCATTTCCTGGGCAAGGAAACGGTCCGGAACATCATGGCCCTGCGCTTCGCCAACGGACTGTTCGAGCCACTGTGGAATCGCGAGCATATCGATCACATCCAGATCACCGCCGCCGAGACCGTGGGAGTCGAGCACCGCGGCAAGTTCTACGAGGCGACCGGGGCGTTGCGTGACATGGTGCCCAATCACCTGTTCCAGTTGCTGTCGCTGACAGCCATGGAGCCGCCAATCTCGTTTGACGCAGAAGCCGTCCGCGACAAGAAGGCCGAGGTCATCCAGGCGATACGTCCGCCGTCGCCGCGGCAGGTACATAGGGACGCGGTGCGCGGCCAGTACGACGCCGGCACAGTGCTCGGCAAGGCGGTGCAGGCGTATCGCAGCGAGCCCGACGTCGCCCCGCAGTCGAACACCGAGACCTACGTCGCGTGGCGGCTCAAGATCGACAACTGGCGCTGGGCCGGCGTCCCGTTTTATCTGCGCACCGGGAAGTACCTGAAGGACCGGCGGACGGAGGTCGCCATCCGCTTCCACCAGGCGCCCTATACGCTGTTTCGCGGCACTGAGGTGGAACGGATGAACCCCAACTGGATGATCCTGCGCATCCAGCCGGACGAAGGCATATCGCTGCAATTCGCGGCCAAGCGGCCGGGCCCCACCGTGACCCTGGGCAATGTCCGCATGGACTTCGCCTACAAGAGCTACTTCGACATGGCCCCCAGCACGGGCTACGAGACGCTGCTCTATGACTGCATGATCGGAGACGCGACCTTGTTCCAGCGCGCTGACAATATCGAAGCCGGCTGGCGGGCCGTGCAGCCCATCCTCGATGCATGGGCCGCTACACCGCCAAAGGATTTTCCCAACTACGCGGCGGGTACCGACGGACCGGTGGCAGCCGACGAACTGCTGGTGCGCGGTGGGCGCACCTGGCGACCTCTCGGCTGAGCGGCAGACATGACTCAACAAAGGAAGATCTCGCTGGTGCTCGCCGACGTCGACGGCACCCTGGTGAACGAGCAGAAAGTGTTGACGGAGCGCGCGAAGAGCGCCGTGCGGCGCGTGCGCGACGCCGGTATCCGCTTCGCCATCACCAGCGGCCGCCCGCCGCTCGGCATGGCGATGGTGCTGGACGCACTCGATCTCGACACGCCCGTCGCGGGCTTCAATGGCGGGTTGTTCATCAAGCCGGACCGCAGCATCCTCGAGCAGAAGACCCTGCCCGACGCCGTGGCGGGCGAGGCGCTGGAGCTGATCCGCAAGGCCGGCCTCAGCCCGTGGGTCTATCGTGGCAACGACTGGCTGGTCGGCGACGCCGATGGCCCGCACGTCAAGCACGAAGCCTGGACCGTCAAGTTCGAGCCCAAGGTCGTGGCCGATGTCGGCGCCCGGCTCGACCAGATCGCCAAGGTCGTCGGCGTCAGCGACGACCTGGAAGGGGTGCGGCGCTGTGAGGCCGATGCCCGGGCCGCGTTCATCGGCCGTGCCACGGCGAACCGCTCGCAGCCCTACTATTTGGACGTGACACACAAGGATGCGAACAAGGGAGCCGTCGTGGAGTACCTGTCGAGCCATCTCGGGGTGCCGGCCAACGAGATCGCCACCATCGGCGACCAGCCGACCGACGTTCCGATGTTCAGGAAGTCCGGCTTCAGCATCGCCATGGGCAACGCGCCCGAGGAAGTCAAGAAACTCGCGCTTGCCACGACCGATTCCTACAACGACGAAGGCTTCGCCAAGGCGATGGAACGTTTCGTCCTGGGCCAGTCATGAACAAGGACATGCGCATCGAGACGCTCGACGATCCGGCGGCACTTGCGCGCCGTGTCGCCGAGTGGATGACATCGCTCGCTGTTGCAGCCCAAGGCATCTTCCGGGTCTCTCTGTCGGGCGGTTCAACGCCAAAGGTGCTCTACGGCCTGCTGGCTTCGGAGGCTTTCGTACGCCGCTTCCCTTGGGAGCGTGTGCACTGGTACTGGGGCGACGAGCGCTTCGTGCCGTACGACCACCCGGAGAGCAATTATCGAATGACCCGCGAGGCGATGCTCTCCAAGGCGCCGGTGCCGCTAGCGAACGTCCATCCGGTACCGGCCGACGGCACGCCCGACGACGCAGCCCTGCGCTACGAGCGGACCTTGCAGGCGGCTTACGGCGCCACGGCATTGGATCCTGCACGACCTCTGTTCGACATCACCTTGCTGGGGTTGGGGCCCGATGGCCACACGGCCTCGCTGTTGCCGGGCGAACCCGTGCTCGAGGAGCGCAAGCACTGGGTCGCCGCGGTGTCGCATGGCCGGCCGGAAGTCCGCATCACCATGACCTACCCCGCGATCGACAGCAGCCGCCACGTGGCGTTCCTGGTGGCGGGCAAGGAGAAGACGGCGATGGTCCGCACCATCCGTGCCGGCGGTAGCCAAGTGCCGGCGGCCCGCGTGAAACCGGTGGGCGAACTCGTCTGGTTCCTCGATCGGGCCGCTGCGGGCAAGGAGGGTTAGGATGCAAGGACAACCTCACCCTGAGGAGGCCCGTAGGGCCGTCTCGAAGGGTGGGCAACACGCACCTTGCCTGAGGCCATGCTTCGAGACGCGCGCGGAGCGCGCTCCTCAGCATGAGGTTTGTTGACCACCATGGCCGCCCCCATCCTCATCGCGCCATCGGTCCTGTCGGCTGACTTCGCGCGTCTGGGCGAGGAAGTGCGCGCTGTCGACGCCGCCGGCGCCGATTGGATCCATGTCGACGTCATGGACGGGCGCTTCGTGCCTAACATCACCATCGGGCCGCTCGTGGTGAAGGCGATCCGCCGGTCCACGGCAAAGCCCCTCAACGTCCATCTGATGATCGTGGAGCCCGAGCGCTATCTCTCGGCCTTCGCCGAGGCCGGCGCCGACCATCTGCTGGTCCAGGCCGAGCCCGGCTCGACGATCCATCTGCACCGCGTGCTGTCGCAGATCCGCAGCATCGGCAAGAAGGCGGGCGTGGTGGTCGATCCGGCGACGCCGCCCGAGCTGATCGAGTACGTCCTGCATCTCTGCGACATCGTCATGGTGATGACGGTCAATCCCGGCTTCGGCGGCCAGAGCTTCCTGCCCGAGATGCTGCCCAAGATCAGGCGCCTGCGCACGATGTGCGTTGCACGCGGCGTCGACCCGGTGATCGAGGTCGATGGTGGCGAAGACGTCAAGACTGCAGGCCAGTCGGCGGCGGCTGGCGCCACCGCGATCGTGGCGGGCTCGGCGATCTTCGGCACGGAGGACTACAAGGCAGCGATCGCCACGATCCGTGCCAGTGCGATGGCGGGACAGGCGACGGGATGAGCGCCGCAGCGGCCCTGCCCGAGGCCGACCGCAATGCGCTGAAGCGGGCCGCGGCGGAAGCGGCGGTGGCCTTGGTGCAGGACGACATGGTCGTAGGTCTCGGCACCGGCTCGACGGCAACCTATGCCGTCGAGGCCCTGGGACGCCGTCATCGTGAGGGCCTGCGCATCACGGGCATCGCCACGTCGCAGCGGACGGAGGCGCTCGCAAAGGCAGTGGGGATTCCGCTCACCTCGTTCAGCGAGCACCGGACGATCGACCTCACGATCGACGGTGCGGACGAGGTCGAGCAGGGCACGCTCAACCTGATCAAGGGGCTGGGCGGCGCCTTGCTGCGCGAGAAGATCGTCGCCGCCGCCAGCCGGCGGCTGGCAATCGTCGTCGACGGCACCAAGCTCGTCACGCGTCTGGGGGCGCACACGCCGGTTCCCGTGGAGGTCGTGCCGTTCGGCCTGGAGGCGACTCAGGAAGCGTTGGAGGTTCTGGGTGCCAGTGCGCGATTGCGGCTGGCGCCGTCGGGCCAGCCATTCGTCACCGACGGCGGCAACCGCATCCTCGATTGCGGCTTCTCCGACATCGCCGATCCGGCGAGGCTCGAGGACCGCATCCGCCGCATCGTCGGCGTGATCGAATGCGGCCTGTTCATCGGGCGCGCCCACATGGTCTTCGTCGCCGATGCCTCGGGCGTCCGGCGGCTCGACAGTCCGCATCTGCATCGCGGCAACCCGCCGGTGCTCGTGATTATGGGCGTGTCGGGAGTCGGCAAGACGACGATTGCGCGGGAGCTAGCGGCGCGGCTGGGCTGGCCGTTCGAGGAAGGCGACTCGATGCATCCCGAGGCGAATGTCGCCAAGATGCATGCCGGCATGCCCCTGACCGATGCCGACCGCCGGCCTTGGCTCGAGAGCGTGGCGGCCTGGATCGACGGCCAGCGCGCCGCGAGGCAGCCCGGCATCATCACCTGCTCCGCCCTCAAGCGCTCGTATCGCGACATCGTCGTCGGCAACCGGCCGGAGGTCCGCTTGGTCTACCTGCGCGGCGGCCATGATCTCATTGCCGCGCGTCTGGCCGGCCGCAGCGGCCATTTCATGCCGCCGAGTCTGCTGCAGAGCCAGATCGACACCTTGGAGGAACCCACCGCCGACGAGGATCCCCTGACCGTCGATATCGGCGCGCCGGCAGGCGAGGTTGCGCGAGAGATCATTCGCATGCTCGCCGCGTCAGCTCCGGTCGGCGCGGGCGCGCACGGCGGTTAGAGGCAGGTCGTCGATGCCGGCTGCATCCAACCCCGAGAGGCAACGGCTCGCCGAGGCGAACGCACATCGCGAGCGCTGGCGCAATTGGGGGCCGTACCTCAGCGAGCGCCAATGGGGAACGGTGCGCGAAGACTACAGCGCCGACGGCGATGCCTGGAACTACTTCCCGCACGACCACGCGCGCAGCCGGGCTTATCGCTGGGGCGAGGACGGCATCGGCGGATTCTGCGACGGCAAGCAGAATGTGTGCCTAGCGGTGGCGTTGTGGAACGGCCGCGATCCGATCCTCAAGGAGCGCCTGTTCGGTCTCTCCAATCGGCAAGGCAATCACGGCGAGGACGTCAAGGAGCTCTACTACTATCTCGACGCGGTGCCGACATACAGCTACGCCCGCATGCTCTACAAATATCCGCAAGCGGCATTTCCCTACGACCGGTTGGTCCAGGAGAATGCCCGGCGCGACCGGCGACAACCGGAATTCGAGATCCTTGATACGGGTCTGTTCGACGGCGACCGCTACTTCGACGTCGACATCGAGTACGCCAAGGCGAGCGCCAACGACATCCTGCTTCGGCTCACCGTCAACAATCGCGGGCCCGAGCCGGCCGAGATCCATGTGTTGCCGCAGGTCTGGTTCCGCAACGAGTGGAGCTGGGTTGCGAACGCCAGCAAGCCCTCCCTCGAGCGGGAGGGCGATCACGTCGTGTTGACGCACGACACGCTCGGCGTCTACGGCGTGCATTTTGACGGGCCTGACGACATCAAGTTCTGCGAGAACGAGACCAACGCCCCGAAACTCTTCGCAACGGCCAGCGACGGCCGCGTGTACAAGGACGGGCTGAACGACTACGTCGTGGGCGGCAACGCGCAGGCCGTCCATTCTCGCAAGGGCACCAAGGCCGCCGGTATCTGGCGCCGGACCATCGGAGCAGGCGGCAGCACGGTCATCAGGGTGCGGCTCAGCCCGGGACCGCCCAGGCCGCAGCCCTTTGCCGACTTCGACTCGGTGTTCCAACAGCGCAAGGCCGAGGCCGATGGCTTCTATGCCGAGCTGCAGCGCAACGTCGAGGACGAGGACCTGCGCCGCATCCAGCGCCAGGCGTTCGCCGGGATCCTCTGGTCCAAGCAGTACTTCCGCTACGACGTCACCCAGTGGCTGGAGGGCGATCCCACCGAGCCGCAACCACCGGCATCGCGCCTCGGCGGGCGCAATCGCGAATGGCAGCACGCCAACATGGATGATGTGGTGTCGATGCCGGACAAGTGGGAGTTCCCCTGGTTCGCGGCCTGGGACTGGGCCTTTCATCTGACAACCCTCGGCCATCTCGACATCGAGGACGCCAAGCGCCAGCTCGTGCTGCTGTGCCAGTCCTGGTACATGCACCCGAACGGCCAGCTGCCGGCCTACGAATGGAACTTCAGCGACGTCAATCCGCCGGTCCAGGCCTGGGCGGCGCTGAGGCTCTACGAGATGGAAGCCCGCCAGGGCGGCAAGGGCGACCGGAGGTTCCTCGAGCGGATCTTCACCAAGCTGCTGCTGAACTTCACGTGGTGGGTGAACCGCAAGGATCCGCGCGGCCTCAACGTCTTCCAGGGCGGCTTCCTCGGCATGGACAATATCGGCGTCTTCGACCGCTCGTCCGAATTGCCGGTGAGGGGCATGCTGGTGCAGTCGGACGGCACGTCGTGGATGGCGATGTATTGCCTGAACATGCTGCGGATCGCCATCGAGCTGGCGCAGGAGGACGACGCCTATCAGGACATCGCCACCAAGTTCTTCGAGCATTTCCTGACCATCGGCGGGGCCATGACCAACCTCGGCGGCAAGGGGCTGAGCCTGTGGGACGACGATGACAATTTCTTCTACGACTGGCTGGTCATGGACGACGGCAAGGCAACGCCGTTGCGCGTGCGGTCGCTCGTCGGCCTGATCCCGATATTCGCCGTCGAGACGATCGATGCCAGCCTGTTCGCGAAGATGCCCATGTTCACCCGGTGGCGCGACTGGTATCTGCTCTTCAGACCCAAGCTCGCCGCCCTGGTTTCGCGCTGGAACACGCCCGGCGCCGACGACACGCGCCTGCTCGCCATGGTGCGCGCTTTCCGTGGCATGAAGGTGATGGAGCGGCTCCTCGACAAGGACGAGTTCCTCTCCGACTTCGGCATACGGGCACTGTCGCGCTTCCACCTGGAGCATCCCTTCGTGTTCGAACACGACGAGTTTCGCAGCGAGGTGAAGTACGTGCCGGCCGAGTCGGACAGCGATCTGTTCGGAGGGAACTCCAACTGGCGCGGCCCGATCTGGATGCCGATCAACTACCTGCTCATCGAGTGCCTCAACAAGTACCACGATTTCTACGGCGACCAGCTCCGCGTCGAATGTCCGGTCGGCTCCGGCCGCAAGGCATCGCTGAAGGAGATCGCCGACGACCTGCGCGCACGCCTCATCGGCATCTTCCGGCGCGACGACAAGGGACGCCGCGCCGTCTTCGGCGGCTACGAGAAGATGCAGACCGATCCGCATTTCAAGGACTACATCCTGTTCCATGAATATTACGACGGCGATACCGGCCGCGGCCTCGGCGCTTCGCACCAGACGGGTTGGAGCGCGCTGATCGCCAACATGATCGCCGAGCTGCATGAGTAGGGGCCAGCATCGAGCTTCCTCCCCATCGCGGAAGCCGCGATGGGGAGGTGGCCCGAAGGGCCGGAGGGGTCATGGGCAACATCGACACTGCGGCTCATGACCCCTCCGTCGCCGATGACGGCGACACCTCCCCGCGCCGCGCGCAGGGAGGAAGGGGAGGCCCCCGCTATCCCTCGCTGTACGAGATCAACACGCGTGTCTGGCTACGCCGCATGTCGCGCGAGGCGGGCAGGCGGATGACGTTGGCGCATATCGACGACGCGACCCTGGACGACATCGCGCGCCGCGGCTTTGACTGGGTGTGGCTGCTGAGCGTGTGGCGGACCGGCGCCGCCAGCCGCGCCGTCTCGCGCGGCAATGCCGCCTGGCGCGCCGAGTTCAAGGCCGTCATGCCCGATCTCTGCGATGACGACATCTGCGGATCGGGGTTTGCGATCTGCGCCTACGAAGTCGACCCAGGGCTCGGTGGAGCAGGGGCCTTGGCCGGATTGCGCACCCGGCTCGCCGAGCGCGGTCTGCGGCTGATGCTCGACTTCGTGCCCAACCACACGGCGCTCGACCATCCCTGGGTGGCGAGCCACCCGGAATTCTACGTTGATGGCGATGAGCAGGCGCTGGGTGCGGCGCCCGGGAACTATCGCCGGTGCCCGACCGATCGCGGCGAGCGCATCTTCGCCCATGGCCGCGATCCAAACTTCCCCGGCTGGCCCGACACGCTGCAGCTCGACTATGCGAACCTCGCGCTGCAGGCGGCGCAGTCCGCGGAGCTGTTCGCGATCGCCAGCCAGTGCGACGGCGTCCGTTGCGACATGGCGATGCTCCTTCTGCCCGAGATCTTCCAGCGGACCTGGGGGCGGGCGGCGGCGCCGTTCTGGCCAACGGCCATTGCGGCCGTGCGTCGGGCCTATCCCGGGTTCACCTTTCTGGCCGAGGCCTATTGGGACCTAGAATGGCAGCTGCAGAGCCAAGGCTTCGACTATTGCTACGACAAGCGGCTGTACGACCGGCTGCGCGATGGCAATGCCGACGGCGTTCGCGCCCATCTGGCGGCGGGCCTCGACTATCAGGACCGGCTGGCGCGTTTCCTTGAGAATCACGACGAGCCGCGCGCGACGGCGACGTTTGCCTGGCCGCGGCATCAGGCGGCCGCTGTGATCTCGTACCTCGCGCCGGGGCTGCGCTTTTTCCATCAGGGCCAGCTGGAAGGGGCGCGCGTGCATCTGCCGGTGCATCTCTGTCGCGGACCGATCGAGGCTCGAGACCAGGATGTCGTGGCGTTCTACGAGGCGCTGCTCTCGACGCTCCGCTCCGGCAGCCTCCGCGACGGCGCCTGGTCGCTGATCCCGCCGCAACCGGCCTGGGACGGCAACCCGACCTGGAGTGACTTCGTCGCCTATGCTTGGCGCGCCGACGGACCCGACGACCACGTCATCGTCGTCAACTATTCGGATCATCAGGCGCAATGCCGCCTGCGTCTGCCGTTCACCGGCCTCGCCCGGGGCCGGTGGCGGCTGGTCGACGCGCTGGGCAGCGAAGTCTACGAGCGCGACGGCGGTGAACTGACCGATCCGGGGCTGTACATCGATCTTGCAGCGTGGCGTTTCAACGTCTTCAGGCTGGACCCGATCCGCTGAAAGAATCGCGTCGTTTTTCAGGCAGTCGAAGGGCCAAACGGGGCAGCCGATGCAGATTGATCACTGCCATCGGCGCGATTGGAAAGTGTAAACTGGAGGAAACGATCGCCGAGCAATGACCACGCGCTCCCTGGAAGGTCGGCCGCGTTGGCTGGCCGCGTTCTTGATGGGCCTGCTGCTTATCCTGGCCTTGCTGATTGCGTCGTGGCTCTTGCGCGCCTGCGCGCCGGTCGATCCGACGACCAACGTCTCGACGCTCGAAACACCGGCGCCGCCCGCGCCGGAGCCGGCGCCGGATCCCACCCCCATCATGAAGGCGTCGCTCGACGCCGCCGCGGCCGACGGCAAGAAGCTCGCAGCCGAACTCGCGGCCCTCGAAGCCGACATCAAGAACCGGCTCGCTCACTGCAAGCCGCTCGAAGCCGCCAAGCCGCCACCGCCACCCCCCGCGCCGGCGGCTCTGCCGGCTGATCGCTGGGCGCAGAAGGATCTCGGCATGCTGCAGGGCTGCTGGCGGCTCGGCCGCGATACGCAAGGCAATATCGGTATGGGCGGCCGCACGCAGCGCTGCGAGGTCAAGGCGGGCCGCATTTGCTTCGGCGGCAACGGCAGCGGCGAGCGGTCGACGACCGCCAACTGTCCCGGAACCGGCACCATCACCTGCCGCGCCCCGATCACCGCGCAGTTCGGCAATGACAACACCCTGGGGACGACCCAGCGCGCCGTTCCCTGCAACACCTCTCAGGCGTATTGGAATGGACCGCCCAACGGCCTGACCTGCCGGCGCGTCAACGACACCCTGGCGCTCTGCCGCGACAAATTGAACTTCGAGTACGAGTTCCGCCGCGAGTGACGACTTAGGCCGACCAGCCCAGCCGCGAGCGCCCGATTGCCATCGACACCGCGGCCTGGCTCGGCTCGACGACGGGGAGGCCGACATGGCGTTGCAGGCGGTCGCGATAGCGCGCCATGCCGGCGCAGCCCATGACGAGCACGTCGGCGCCGTCCTCGTCGCGCAATTCGGCCGCAACCTCGGCCATGCGCGCGAAGGTGCGCGCTTCGTCGGCGAGCTCGACCACGCCGAGCCCGATGGCGCGATCGCCCGCCATGCGGTCGGCGACGCCCATCTGGCCGACATAGCGCAAATGACGTGGAATCGATTTCCGCAGGATGGAGATGACGCCGAAGCGTTGGCCGAGAGTCATCGCCGTCAGGATTCCGCATTCCGCAATGCCGAACACCGGCTTGGTCGTGATCTCGCGCGCTGCATGCAGGCCGGGATCGGAATAGCAGGCGATGACGAAGGCCGAGCAGTCGTTGTCGCGCTTCTTCACCATGTCGCCGATCGGCGCCACGACCTGCTCCACATGCGCCTGGCTTTCGATGCCCGGCGGACCTTGCTTCAGCGTGACGCACTCGATGGCGGGCCCGCCCTTCATGCGCAACGGTTCCATCGCAGCGTCGATGCCGCGGGTCACGGCCTCGGTGGAGTTGGGGTTGATGACGAGGATGCGATCGGCGTCGGACATGGGCCGCACCATGGCTCCTAAATTGCCATTCAACAACGCCTGATCTAACGTCGCCGCCTGGGGATTGCTGGAAGGGAGACGATTGAAATGATGACACGGCGCCTGGCTGCGATCGCGGTCGCGGCCCTTTTGTGCGTGGGTTCCGCATCGGCACAGGACAAGCAGCCGCCGCTGCGCACCGGCGTCGACGGCACCTTCGCGCCGCACGCCATGCCCAAGCTGGGCGGCGGCACCGAGGGCTTCCAGATCGACGTGTTTACCGAAGCCGCCAAGCGCATGAAGCGGGACATCACCATCGATTCGGTGAGCTTCTCGACCCTGATCCCGGGGATGCAGGCCGGCCGCTACGACTTCATCGCCGCGCCCACGACGGTGACCAAGGAGCGGGCGGAGAACATGCTGTTCACGGCAGGCTATCTCTGGACCGCCTATCAGTTCGGCATCAAGAAGGGCACGCCGCCGATCAAGAGCTGGGAAGACCTCAAGGGCAAGTCGGTGTCGGTGAACAAGGGCACGCCCTACGAGAAGCTCGCCAAGGAGATGGGCGAGAAGTACGGCTTCACCGTGCAGGTCTACGACACGCAGCCGGACGCCACGCAGGCCGTGCTGTCGGGACGCGCCTACGCGACGCTGGGCGGCAACACCACCATCGTCTATGCCGCGACCAAGAACCCGCAGTTCGTCGCCGACCTCGAGCTCAAGGACACGCGCGCCCATTGGGCCGCGCCGGTGCCCAAGAACAATCCCAAGCTTCGTGCCGAGCTGCAGGACGCGCTCGACTGCATGAAGAAGGACGGCACCATGGCCAAGCTCTACGAGAAGTGGTTCAACAAGAAGCCGGAGCCGGACGATCTCGCCGTGGTGATCACACCGGGCTACGGCGTGCCGGACATGCCGGGCTACGATCCGACGCCGCACGAGCTGAAGTGTGGTTGAGCCGATTGTCGCCGCGCGCGGCATTCATAAGCACTTTGGCCATCTTCATGTCCTGAAGGGCGTCGATCTCGAGGTGGCCGAGCGCGAGCTGGTGTTCGTGATCGGCCCCTCGGGCTCGGGCAAGTCGACCCTGTTGCGCTGCCTCAACCGGCTGGAGGAGCCGTCCGCGGGCTCGGTCGTGGTCGACGGCATCGACATGCTCGATCCGCGGACCGATATCAACCACGCCCGCCAGCGCATCGGCATGGTGTTCCAGTCCTTCAACCTTTACCCGCACATGACGGCGCTCGGCAACGTGACGCTGGCGCTGCGCAAGGTGGTGGGCAAGTCGCGCAGCGAGGCCGAGGCGCTCGGCATGGCGGCGCTCGAGCGCGTCGGGCTGGCCGACCGCGCCGGGCACACGCCGGGACAGCTGTCGGGCGGCCAGCAGCAGCGTGTCGCCATCGCCCGCGCGATCGCGCTCGAGCCCAGGGTGATGCTGTTCGACGAGCCGACCTCGGCGCTCGACCCGGAGCTGGTCGGCTCGGTGCTCGAGGTCATGCGCGACCTGCGCCAGAGCGGCATGACCATGATCGTGGTCAGCCACGAGATGGGCTTTGCCCGCAATGCCGCCGACCGCGTCGTGTTCATGGACCACGGCCTGATCGTGGAGCAGGGGCCGCCCGCCGCGATCTTCGAGAGCCCGACCCAGGAGCGCACCCGCGCCTTCATCGGGCAGATCCAAAGGCATTAGGAGATGACGTCCTTTCATGTCGTCCTGAGCGCAGCGAAGGACCTCATCGCCGCTTGCCATCGGCATGAGATCCTTCGCTGCGCTCAGGATGACAGCGGTGGATGGTGGGCCCAGACATGACCACCTGGGACCGCTTCGTCGAGACCTTCTTCAACGCCAAGGTCATGCTGAAGTACTACCCGGACATCCTGTCCGGCGTGGTCGTCACCATCGAGCTTGCCGTGCTGATCATCGTCAGCGGCCTGCTGGCCGGGCTGGCGCTGGCGCTGTTGCGCGCGCTCGGCATCCGGCCGCTGAACTGGCTGATCATCTTCGTCGTCGACCTGTTCCGCTCGCTGCCGCCGCTGGTCATCATCGTGCTGATCTATTTCGGCCTGCCGGCAGCCGACATATCGCCCTCGGGCTTCGTCTCGACCTGGCTGTCGCTCGCCTTTGTGCTGATGGCCTTCTCCGAGGAGATCTTCTGGGCCGGCATCACTTCCATTCCCCGGGGACAGTGGGAAGCGTCGCGCTCGACCGGCCTCAGCTTCGGCCAGACGTTGATCAACGTGATCCTGCCGCAGGCCTTTCGCCTCACCATCCCGCCGCTCACCAACCGCACCATCGCCATCACCAAGGGCACCGCCTTGGGCACCGTCGTCGCCGTCACCGAGATCCTGGGCCAGGCGAGCTCGGCGATGTCCAATTCCTACAATCCCTCGCCTCTGATGATGGGCGCGGCGGCCTACGTCGTGCTGTTCCTGCCCGTCGTCGTCGCCGCGCGCTGGATCGAGACCAGGTTCGCGTGGAAGCGATGATCGAGACCTTCCTCAATCCCGACATCATCGCCGCGATCTGGCCGATCGTGCTGGCCGGCCTGCTGAACACCGTTCTGCTGTCACTGATCGTGGTGCCGCTCGGTTTCCTGGGCGGCTTGATCCTGGCGCTGCTCGCTACGGTGCATCATCCGCTGGTGCGCTGGCCATTGATGGCCTGGGTCGATTTCTTCCGCGCCTTTCCGCCCTTGGTTCTGCTGGTGCTGCTGTTCGCGGGCCTGCCGTTCGCCGGACTGGAGCTGGGCGGCTTCGCCTGCGTCGCCATCGCCTTCTTCCTCAACACCGGCGCCTACTACGGCGAGATTTTGCGCGCGGGCATCGATTCCGTCCCGGTCGGCCAGATCGAGGCGGCGCGCTCGACGGGGCTCGGCCGCCTGCAGGCGATGGGCTACATCGTGCTGCCCCAGGCGGTGCGCAACGTGCTGCCCGACCTGATGTCCAACACCCTCGAGGTCGTGAAGCTGACGTCGCTCGGCAGCGTTGTTGCTGTCCCTGAGTTGCTGTTCCAGGCCCGCCAGGCGCAAAGCGTGACCTACAGTCCGACGCCCATCGTTCTGGCCGCGATCATCTATTTTCTGTTGCTGTGGCCCATGGTCCGCCTGTTGAGCCGGCTGGAGAATCGCGCGCTGGCGAGCCGGCGCTAGTTGCCATAGCCTCCCGAAAAACGGGAGGAAGAGAATGGTGTTGCTCCGGGCCGCGGTCGCCCTGTTCATGGCGTTTGCCACGCCTTGCTGGGCCCAGACCAACTGGCCCGACAAGCCGGTCAAGCTGGTGGTCGGATTCACGCCGGGCAGCGCCACCGACGTCACCGCCCGGCTGTTCGCCCAGAAGTTCCAGGAGGCCTGGGGCCAGCCGGTCGTGGTCGAGAACATCGCCGGCAACTCGGGCGCCATCGGCACCGATCGCGTCGCCAAGGCCGCTCCTGACGGCTACACCCTGATGTGGGCCGGCAACGCCGCCATCACCATCCTGCCCAGCCTGCAGCCCCTGCCGTTCGACCCGCTGAAGGACCTGTCGACGATCTCCACGACGCTGGTGATGCCCTCGATCATGATGGTCAACAACGACCTCCCGGTGAAGTCGATCTCCGAGCTGGTCGCCTACGCCAAGGCCAATCCCGGCAAGCTCTCCTATGGCACGCCGGGCGTCGGCACGCCGCAGCACATCGCCGGCGAGCTGTTCTGCCACCTCGCCGGCATCAAGATGGAGCACATCCCTTATCGCGGGGCGAACCTCACCGACGTCATGAGCGGCATGGTCCCGGTCGGCATCCAGAACGCCGGCGCCAGCCTGCCCATCGTGCGCGACGGCCGCGTGCGCGGCATCGGCATCACCTCGCTGAAGCGCTCAGCCAACGCGCCGGATCTGCCGACCTTCAACGAATCGGGCTTCCCGGGATTCGAGGCGACCTCGTGGTTCGCGCTGATCGGGCCGGCCGGCCTCCCCAAGCCGATCGTCGACAAGGTGCGCGCCGAGGCGCTGAAGGTGCTGG
>Ga0209909_100278_pt1 | contig 52652 bp, 53 predicted proteins | sample FECB22metaG_FD_188302 | JGI IMG/M metagenome (GOLD analysis project Ga0209909, IMG submission 188302) | Cyanobacterial communities from the Joint Genome Institute, California, USA - FECB-22 (SPAdes) (version 3) | ecosystem: Environmental > Aquatic > Thermal springs > Hot (42-90C) > Microbial mats... | reverse complement strand
GCCCGCCTCCTGCTCACGCAGCACGGCGATGATCTGCTCTTCGCTGAACCTCGATCGCTTCATGGTCCGGTCCTTCCTTCGGTCCGGACTCTAGCCTCATCTGGACGACGTCGCAGGGGTCACAGCAAATCAGGCGCTGCCCGGTGATGTACTCGAATATCACCGCGGCTTCCTCGCGCTCGACCTCAGCCGACTTTGCGAACCCGACCGCGCCAAACTCCTGAAGCTGGCGCACCGCGCGATGAGGGGTGCCGGCCTCGGGTTCGTCCATCTGGTCCAGCGCCGCAATGGTCCGAACGACTTCTCCTATCTCGCGATCGCTCGACCCAAGCCGAAAGCTGCTTCGGCATCTCTGCGCTCACTTTTGCTCGAAGAGGCCGCCTAATGACCGACAACCCGGGGACCAATCGGATCACACTCGACGCGCTGCGCATAATGCCGATTGGTGAAATTGCCGCCCTGCCGGCCGAAGAATTGGCACTTCTGCAGGACGACATCGACGAGCATCTGCGCCGCGCAAAGAGTCTGAAGGATTGGTTCGATAGCGCCCTTGCGTTGCGCTACGGCGATCGTGGGGTCATGGCCCGCATCGCAGCGGTCAAGGACACGGGCACGGTGCGCATCACCGACGACGGTTTCGTCGTCATCGCCGATCTGCCGAAGCGTGTGAAGTGGAACCAGGCGGAGCTCGCATCAATCGTCGAGCGCATCCGCGCCGCCGGTGACGATCCTGCCGAGTACGTTACCACCGAATTCAAGGTCTCCGAGCGCGCCTACGGTGGCTGGCCGCAATCGATCCGCTCCGTGTTCGCCCCGGCGCGCACTGTCGAGACCGGCAAACCTAGCTATCGCATCGAACGAATGGAAGGCACGCGATGACACTTCCCATCATCTCCGCCGACCAGCGTCTCGCCGAGGCGCGCGGCATCAAGGGCTGCATCTTCGGCAAGAGCGGCATCGGCAAAACGAGTCTGTTGTGGACGCTCGATCCAAAAACCACGCTGTTCATCGACCTCGAGGCCGGCGACCTCGCCATCGAAGGCTGGGCCGGGGATACGCTCAGGCCTCGAACCTGGACCGAGTGCCGCGACATCGCCGTGTTCATCGGTGGGATCAATCCGGCGCTGCGCGACGAGCAACCGTTCGGCGCCGCGCACTTCGCTGCGGTCTGCGAGCGGTTCGGCGATCGTTCCGTCCTCGACCGCTATGAGACGATCTTCATCGACTCGATCACGGTGGCGGGGCGGCTGTGCTTCCAGTGGTGCAAGGGCCAGCCCGAGGCACTCTCCGAAAAGACCGGCAAGCCCGACGTCCGCGGCGCCTACGGCCTGCACGGGCGCGAGATGATCGGCTGGCTCACCCATCTGCAGCACACGCGCAACAAGAACGTCTGGTTCGTCGGTGTTCTCGACGAAAGGCTCGACGATTTCAATCGCCGCTTCTTCTCGCCCCAGATTGACGGCGCCAAGACCGGCAACGAGCTGCCCGGCATCGTCGATGAAGTAATCACCATGGCCGAGCTCAAGGCCGACGACGGCGCGCCCTACCGCGCCTTCGTCTGCCACACGCTCAACCCGTACGGCTTTCCCGCCAAGGACCGCTCCGGCCGGCTCGACATGATCGAGGAGCCGCATCTTGGTCGGCTCATGGACAAGATTCGCGGTCCGGTGCAGCCCGCCCTCGAACGCCTGGTGTTTGGCCGCCCGGCCGCCCCCGCCCAACCCCAATCCTGATCTTGAAGGAGCACAATCGATGACTGCGTGGAACGACTACAACGACGCCAAGCAGAACGTGAACCTGATCCCGAAAGGGACGCTCGCCAAAGTGCGGTTGACTGTCCGCCCGGGCGGCCATGACGATCCGGCGCAGGGCTGGACCGGCGGCTATGCCACGCGCGGCTCGACCGGCGCGGTTTATCTCAACGGCGAGTTCACCGTCGTCGAGGGGCCCTACGCCCGGCGCAAGATCTTCACGTTGATCGGACTCTACAGCCCGAAGGGCCCGGACTGGGCCAACATGGGGCGCAGCCTCATTCGCGGCATTCTCAATTCCGCGCGCGGGATTTCCGACAAGGACACTTCGCCCCAGGCGCAAGCGGCACGCCGGATCGCAAGCTTCGCCGATCTCGACGGCCTCGAATTCATCGCCCGCATCGACATCGGCACCGACACCAACGGTGAGGACAAGAACGAAATCCGCGCCGCGGTCACCCCGGATCACAAGGAGTACGCCGCGCTGATGGGGCTGCAGGCGGCAGCCGCACAGTTTGCCGCTCCGAAGAGCCCGGCCGCGCCGCCCGCCGCTCAGCCGGCGCCGGCTGCGGGCGTCCGCCCGTCCTGGGCCCGCTGATTCCAGGACGGCGCCATGCTGCTGCGGCCACGGCAGAAACAGTTCGTCGCGCGCAGCGTCGACGCCCTGCGCACGCACGGCAACACCCTCGCGGTCGCGCCCACTGGCGCCGGCAAGACCATCATGCTCTCGGCGGTCGCCGGCGAGATGGTCGGTGGCGCCGACGCAAAGGCCTGCGTGCTCGCGCACCGCGACGAACTCACCGAGCAGAACCGGACCAAGTTCGGCCGGGTAAATCCCAAGATCACGACGTCAGTGGTCGACGCTCACACCAAGTGCTGGAACGGCCAGGTCACCTTCGCCATGGTGCCGACGCTGGCGCGCGCGGCGAATCTCGACACCATGCCGGTGCTCGATCTCCTCGTCATCGACGAGGCGCACCACGCCGCGGCCGAGAGCTACCGACGCGTTATCGATCGCACGCGGGACAGGAATCCGGACTGCCGTATCTACGGCGTCACGGCGACACCGAACCGCGGCGACCTCAAGGGGCTCAGGCCCGTCTTCTCCAACGTGGCCGATCAGATTCGCATCGGTGAGCTGATCGCCGCCGGCCACCTCGTGCCGCCCCGCACTTTCGTCATCGATGTCGGCGTCCAGGACCAACTCGCCAAGGTGCGGCGCACCGCCGACGACTTCGACATGGCCGAGGTCGATCGTGTGATGAACCGGGCGCCGATCACCGAGGCCGTCGTCAAGCACTGGCAGGAGAAGGCCGGCGATCGGCAGACTGTGGTGTTCTGCTCCACCATCGATCACGCGAGCAACGTGTGCAGCGCGTTCAATGAGGCCGGCGTGCCATCGGTGATGGTGACGGGCGAGATGGGCGAGGCGGAGCGGCGCGCCGTCCTCTCGGCCTACGCGTCCGGCGAAGCGCGGGTCATCGTCAACGTGGCGGTGCTGACCGAGGGCTGGGACCATCCGCCGACGAGCTGCATCGTTCTCCTGCGCCCCAGCTCCTACAAGTCGACGATGATCCAGATGGTCGGCCGCGGCCTGCGCCCGGTGAACCCGCAGGAGCATCCAGGCGTCATCAAGACCGACTGCGTCGTGCTCGACTTCGGCACCTCGACGCTGCTGCACGGAACGCTGGAGCAGGACATCGATCTCGACGGGCAGGAGGCGAACGGCGAGGCGCCGACCAAGACCTGCCCAGAATGCGAGGCGGAGGTCCCGCTCGCCACCACCGAGTGCCCGCTCTGCGGCTATGTCTGGGAGCGCATCACCGGTGATCCGGCGGCGCCGCTCGGCGACTTCATCATGAGCGAGATCGACCTCCTGAAGCGGTCGAGCTTCCGCTGGTGCGATCTCTTCGGTGACGATGCGGCGCTCGTCGCCAACGGTTTCAATGCCTGGGGCGGCGTCTTCTTCCTGAATGGGCGCTGGTATGGCGTCGGCGGACTGCAGCGCCAGAAGCCGCGCCTCCTAGGAGTCGGCGACCGCACCGTCTGCCTCGCGGCCGCCGACGACTGGCTCAACGAAAACGAGACTGACGAGAGCGCGCACAAGAGCCGCGGCTGGCTGAAGCTGCCGCCGACCGAGAAGCAGCTGGCGCTGCTGCCGCCCGCCTATCGGCAGGATTACGGGCTCACCCGGTATCAGGCCTCGGCCCTCATCACCTTCTCCTTCAACCGAAATGCCATCCGCGCGCTCGTCTTCGGCGCGGAGCAGGAAAGCCCCGCGAGGGCCGCATGACGAGTTTGCACGATGGAAGCTGCACATTCCGAAGCGGCGATGGAGCGGCGCAGGCTCTGGCATCCGCGCGGCGAGTCTTGCGCCGTCTGCCGCCAGCCGACGCGCGGCTTCGGCTGGTTCGACCCGTGGCGAACAAGCCGGCCGCGCCCGCCCGCCTGGTTCTGCTCCATTGCCTGCCAGCGCTTCTGGACCGAACGCCGACGGAGGTCATCAGCCATGGTTGATCTCACCGAAGAGGAACGCATGGCAATCCTTTCGGCCCTCAAGCGCGTCGCTGAGGTCATGGAGGAGATCGGCTGGGAACGCCGCCTCGCCGATCTCACCGAGCCGCAGGTGCTCGCGCTCATCGAGGTTGCGGTCGGCGGCTTCCAGGACGCCATGCGCGAGATCGCCGCGAGCAATCCGGAGATTCCCTTCTGATGCTCGATTTCAATCACCGCCCGAAGCTTGCCGAGCTTATGAACGCGGCCATCGATGCCGCGCTTATAGCCGAACGCTCGGCAACCCCGCCGCGCGACTATCTCGGCGGCTCGCGGCTCGGGCACTCATGCGAACGCGCCCTGCAATTCGAATTCGCAGGCGCGTCGAAGGATGACGGCGCCGACTTCGACGGGCAGAAATTGCGGATTTTCGTGATCGGCCACGCGTTGGAAGAACTCGCGGTCCACTGGCTGCGCGCGGCCGGCTTCGATCTCTACACGCGCCGTTCGGACGGCGAGCAGTTCGGCTTCTCGGTCGCAGGCGGACGCATCCGTGGCCACGTCGACGGCATCCTCGCCGGCGGCCCCGAGATTGCCGGTCTGGCCTACCCGGCGCTGTGGGAATGCAAGACCATGAACGCGAAGAACTGGCGCGAGACGGTGGCGAAAGGCGTCACTGCCGCCAAGCCCGTCTATGCCGCCCAGATCGCGCTCTACCAGGCCTACATGGAAGGCAGCATTCCGGGCATCTCCGCCAACCCCGCGCTCTTCACTGCCATCAACAAGGATACCGCTGAGCTTCACCACGAGCTCGTGGCATTCGATGCCGCGCTCGCGCAGGCGGTGAGCGACCGCGCCGTGCGCATCCTGAAAGCTACCGATGCCGGCGAACTACTGCCGCGGATCGCCCGCGAGCCTGAGTTTCATGAATGCCGGATGTGCTCATGGTCCCGCCGCTGCTGGAGCTTGCCCCGATGAGCGGCGAGCAGAATGTCGTTCATTTCAATCCGTGGCGCGATTTCAACGATGCGCCGGTTCCGGCGGAGGTCTTCGAGCTCGAGCCGGATGCAGCCGAGATCGCGGCCTTCCTCGACGTTGTGTTCGGCTATTGTGACGGCTTCATTCCGGTGCGCGGCTTCATTGACAAGGGCCAGGGCTTCGACGGCCGCCCGCACAACATCTGGATCAGGGCCGACGCGCAGGCGCCCGATAAAATGCTTACCTTCGCTCGCTGGGCCGCGCGCGAGGGGGCCGCCGTATACGTCGTCCCCGGCACCGTCGCCGCACACGGCCAGGCCAAGGCCGCCGATCTCGTCCAGATGCAAACCATCATGGTCGACCTCGATGCCGGCGATGTCGCCGGCAAGCTCGATCACCTCGTTCTGCATCTTGGGGAGCCGACACTGATCGTCGAGAGCGGCGGCCGCACCCTGGAAGGCATCGACAAGCTGCATGTCTGGTGGCGGCTCAACGAACCTGCGGAGGGCGAGGACATCGCGCTCGTCTGCCGGGTGCGCGGCGATATCGCGGTCAAGGTCGGCGGTGACACGCATTTCCGCTCAGCGCACCAGCCAATCCGCGTCGCCGGAACGGTCTATCACAAGACCGGGTTCAAGCGCCTCGTCACCATCCGTCGCTGCGAGCCGAGCCTCGAGGTCGACCTGCGCGAATTCGCCGAAGCCGTGGACGCCATGCCGCCGCTTGCCGGCGTCGGTACCGAGCCAGGCCCTGTCCAGGCGAAGCCGGATATCGACACGGTGCTGGTGACGCCGGTGCGCGAGGGCGGCGCCGACGCCTTCACCCGCTTCCAGGGCACAAGCGCGGCGATCGGCCACTACGTGCGCCTGGCGCACGAAGGCCGCATGACGCGAGACGAGGCCTGGGAGGCGATCTGTCAATACAACGCCGCTCAGCTGCGGCCGCCCTGGCCACCCGAACGCCTCGCCACGGAGGCGCAGCGCATCTGGCGGCTGCATGAAGCGCGTAACGGGCCCGCCCTCGAACGACTCGCCACCGGACCTGCCGCGCTGCCGGCCTTCACGCTCGGCGCGCTGCTCGATGACTTAAGCCCGATGCCGGCAGACATCGTGGCGCCGCGGCTCGTCACGCCCGGCGGGCTTCTGGTGGTCGGCGGCGCGCCCAAGGTCGGCAAGACCGACCTGATCGTGCATTTCCAGGTGCACATGGCCGCAGGCCTCCCCTTCCTCGCCTTCAAGCCGCCGCGGCCCTTGCGCATCTTTTATCTGCAGGCAGAGATTCAATATCACTATCTGCGCGAGCGGCTGCAAAGCATCCGGCTTGACCCGGCCGTGATCGCGGTCGCGCGCGAAAATCTCGTCGCCACGCCGAAGATGCGCATGCTGCTCAACGAGCGCGGCATCGCAATGGTCGTCGCCGCCATCCACGAGCATTTTCGCGATGTGACGCCCGACCTCATCTGCATCGATCCGATCCGCAACCTGTTCGACGGCGGCCCCGACGGCGGCGGCGAGAACGACAACACCGCCATGCTGTTCTTCCTGCAGGAGCGCATCGAGACGCTGCGCGAAGCCGTTAATCCCGACGCTGGTCTCATCCTCTGTCACCACACTCGGAAGACCAACCGGAAAGAGGTCGCCCAGGACCCTTTTCAGGTGCTTTCCGGCGCAAGTTCGCTGCGCGGCTTCTACACCGCGGGCATCCTCATGCATCGGCCCGACGAGGACCGTCCCGAGCGCATGCTGCATTTCGAACTGCGCAACGGGCCGGCGATTGCCCCCATGCTGGTGGACAAGATCGACGGCTGCTGGGTCAGCATCGATCCCAAGGGCGAGCGCCTGGTGCGCAAGTCGTTCGGCGAGAAGCTCGATGCCGAGCGCATGCGCAAGCGCGACGTCATTCTGCAGCTGATCTACGAGGAAGCCCTGAGAGGCCGCCTCTACACCGCGCTGCAGTTTGCCGAATCCTTCGAGAACAAGGCCGGGCTCGGCGGCAAGGACACTATCCGCGAGCGCATCAGCGTGCTCGCCACCAAGGCCTACATCAAGTTCGTCCAGGACGGCTCGCCCTTCGGCCTGCCGCGCTCGCGCTCAAAATTCGGCTACCTCTGCGTTGAGGCGATGGAGTTTCCGAGGGGCGAGGAGACGATCGACCCGCAGACCGGGGAGGTCACGGGAGAGACCATCGCCGTACTGCCCAGCCACTACAAATGCCCGCAGACCGGCGCAGCGCTTCCGGTCGAGAACCCGCAGGTCTGGGTCTATCGCGAGGAGGCGCCATGATGCTCCACGCGATCACTCCGCTTGCGCAGGTTTTCGCAGATTCAAGTTGGGAGAAGTTGGGAACACTTTTCCCAACTACCTTCGCGCGGGCGCGCGCCACATCGTTCGAGCGCGCGCATTCAAGTTGGGAACGGCCTTTGCGATCTGTTTCGCGCTGCCACGCTCGCTTGCGTCGGCCCGCGCAGATTCAAGTTGGGAACGCGCGGCGTTTTCCCAACTTCCCCAACTTGGTTTTCTACAATTCGATCAGTTGTTTGTGGCGACAGTCGAGTTGTGGGGGTGAAACCCACCCCCTTCGGGGGTGGGGAAGAGCGGCGCTTGCAGCGCGCTCTTCCCTTTCCATCTCCGAGGGTTGGCGCGCGCGGGCGTTCCGTTCCGGTCTCGGCTCCCAAGGCCCGCCCTCGATCCTGAATTCCCGAGCGGGCGACGACGGCCAGCTCCGCCAAGAACCAGGCCGTCGCCGCCCTGACCACGATCACCCCCTTGACGGAGACCATCATGGCTTCGACGACTCTGCCCGTTGCCCACTTTGATGCAAGCCCGCCGGCAATCGACCTCGCCTCACCGCGCTCGGCCATCCTTGCACTCGATCTCGGCACCACCACCGGCTGGGCCATGCAGCTTGCCGGCGGCCAGATGGAAAGCGGCACCACCTCGTTCCGCCCGAGCCGCTACGACGGCGGCGGCATGCGCTATCTGCGCTTCCGCGGCTGGCTCGACGGTATTGCCGTAGATTGTGCGGGCATTGCCGCAATCTATTTCGAAGAGGTGCGCGGGCACATCGGCACCGATGCTGCGCATCTCTATGGCGGTTTCCTCGCGACGCTCACCGCCTGGTGCGAGCTGCGCAACATTCCCTACGAGGGCGTGCCAGTCGGCAGCATCAAGCGACACGTCACCGGCAAGGGCAATGCCGACAAGCAGGCGGTGATCGCGGCCGTTCGCGCGCGCGGCTTCCGCCCAGGTGACGACAACGAAGCCGACGCCATCGCCATCCTGCTCTGGGCCATCGAGACTCGCGGAGGCGTGCGGTGACCCGACAGCGGCTCCCGAACCGGCGGCCGAGTTTCACGACAAAGCTCGTTTACGAGAGCACGAGCTATTCCGTGACGCTCGGCTACGACATGCGCGATGACCGCGTGGCGGAAGTATTCACCCACGGCGCCAAGGTCGGCTCAGCCATGGATCGTATCCTCGACGATATCTGCGTCGCGCTCTCGCTGCTGCTTCAGTACGGCGTCGAGCCGGCAGCGCTTGCCGCAAGCATGGGGCGGCTCGGCGATGGAAAGTCGCCTGCCTCGATCATCGGTGCTCTCGCCGATCTGATCGCCGAGGAGGCGCGGCCATGAGGTGGATGCCGAAGGGATACGGCCGGGCGCGCCGATCGGTGGAGCAGGTCAAGCGCGACGGCTGGATCGAGCAGGCGATGCTCGTCGTGAGCGTCGACGATCATCGTCTGACCTGGCCCGAGCGTGAATTCATTCGCCAGCTCGGAGAGAGGCTCTACGGCAAACGGGACACGGAGGAGGCGCGCCATGGCTGACACACGCTGGACGCCCTCGTTGATCGAGGAGCGCTTCGTCGAAGCGGCCGACGTCATGAAGCGACTGCCCGAAGTGCGCGTGCCGGGATATTTCAACACTTGGCCCAAGGTGCTGCGGGAATTTTCCGACTTGGTCGGCCAGGAGCCGCCCCGACTGCGGCGGCCTCCTCCCGCGCCCGACGCCATCAGCCGAATGGAAGAAACGCTGAACTGGCTGCATTGGCTTGAGCCGACGGATGCCAGGATCGTCTGGCTGCGGGCAACCGGCGAGCGGTGGAAGACGGTGTGCTGGAAGGTCGGTCTGCAGCGGGCCGCCGCACATGAGCATTGGCTCTACGCGCTGTGCGTTATTGTCTGGAGGCTGAACGGCAAGACCGCGCGGCCGGCAACCTCGAAACGCCGCTTGATCGAGCAGTTCCGTCAGGCGAGGATTCGTAGTTGGTCGGACCCAGTCCCGGCGACGGAATGAACTTCCAAGGTTTGCGTGTTGGCACTCCTCCCTTGTCCTTGGCTGGCCCGCTGCAATTGATCGACCGAAGGCTGTGGCATGTTATTACAGCTGGCAGGACATTGCACGGATAGAGTTGCTCATGCCCGATCACCCATCCATCAGCTTTCGCATCACGCTGGCGCCTGAGACCCTGCTCGGGCCCGGTAAGGCTGATCTGCTTCAAGCAATCGACGAAACGGGCTCGATTGCCGCCGCCGGACGGCGCATGGGCATGAGCTACAAGCGCGCGTGGTATCTGATCGACACGATGAACGCTTATTTCCGTGAACCCGTGGTGATTTCGACCAAGGGCGGCAGCGCGCGCGGCGGCGCGCAACTAACCGGCACTGGTCGCACAGTGCTGAAGGCCTATCGCCGGATCGAGGCCAAGGCCGGACGCGCAGTGGCCCGGGACCTTGTGACGCTGGCATCGCTTGCCGCCAGCAAGGATCGTTGACCTCATCGACCGTGCCTGTTAGTTTTCCGATGTAGCTCCATGGCTATATCGGATGCTCCGCGTCGGGTGGCGAGTCTTTCGCGCTTGAGTTCGACGACTGTGGCATTACGGTCGACCCACAGCGCACTGGGCGTGCGCCGATGATACCGGAACGGCGATTCCGGTCGGTCACTCCTCCAAATCAAAGCTCGGCGTCACGGCGCCGAAGGGGTGGTCTTATGTTCAAACGCATCTTGATGTCTGCCGCTGTCGTTCTTGCCGCAATCCTGCCGGTTCGCGCGCAACCGGACGTGCCGACTATCGCAGCCGCGGCCGATCTGCAGTTCGCACTCACCGAGGTCGCCGATCTGTTCAAAAAGGAGACTGGCCGCGAGGTGAAGCTCACCTTCGGATCGTCCGGCAATTTCTTCCGGCAGATTCAGCAGGGCGCGCCGTTCCAGGTCTATTTCTCGGCCGACGAGCAGTTCGTGTTCGATCTGGCGGCGAAGGACCTCACGACCGACCGCGGCGAACTCTACGCGGTCGGCCGCATCGTGATCATCACGCCGCACGGCTCGCCGCTGAAGGCCGACGGCACGCTGGCCGATCTGAAGGCCGGCCTCGCCGACGGCCGGGTGACGAAGTTCGCCATCGCCAATCCCGAGCACGCGCCTTACGGGCGGCGCGCCGAGGAAGCGTTGCGTCATTCCGGCCTGTGGGAAACCGTCAAGCCTAAGCTGGTGATGGGCGAGAACGTGTCGCAGGCGGCGCAGTTCGCCACGTCAGGAGGCGCGCAGGGCGGCATCATCGCCTACTCGCTCGCGCTTTCGCCCAATGTCTCCAAGCTCGGCCCGTTTGCCTTGATCGACGACAAATGGCACCAGCCGCTGCGCCAGCGCATGGCGCTGATTAAGAAGAACGCCGGCGAAACCGCGCGTGCGTTCTACGTCTATATGCGCAGCCCGGGCGCGCGCACGATCATGCGCAAGTACGGCTTTGTTCTGCCGGGCGAGTCCTCCTGAGCCGAAACGATGGATTGGGATGCGTTGTGGCTGACGCTGCGGCTCGGGGTGGTGACCGTCGCCATCCTGATCCCGCTGGCGATGATCGTCGGCCGCTGGCTGGCGCTGACAAACATCCGCGGCAAGAGATTGCTTGAGGCGACCCTTGCGCTTCCCCTGGTGCTGCCGCCGACGGTGCTTGGGTTCTACCTGCTGGTCGCCTTCGGCTCCGGCTCGTGGTTCGGACAGACCTACCAGAAGCTGTTCGGCCACGCGCTGGTCTTCACCTTCGAGGGTCTGGTGGTCGCGTCGGTGATCGTGAACATCCCGTTCGCGGTGCAGCCGGTGCAGCGCGCCTTCGAGTCCATCGCGCCCGACCTGCGCGACGCCGCGGCAACCTGCGGCATGTCCTGGTGGCGCATGATCCGCAAGATCGAACTGCCCCTGGCCTGGCCCGGCATCCTCACCGGCATCGTACTGACCTTCGCCCACACGCTCGGCGAGTTTGGGGTCGTCCTGATGGTCGGCGGCAGCATTCCGGGCGAGACCAAGACCGTCGCCATCGCTATCTACGACCGGGTGCAGGCGTTCGACGATGTGGGCGCCGGACGCATGGCGCTGCTGCTGCTGGCGATTTCGCTTGCGACCATTGCTCTGAGTTACGCCTTCACGCAACGGCTGGGCCGCCGTTATGCGTGACCCCGGTATTAAAAATCCTGGCCTTTCGGTCGCGCTGCGCCAGGACGCGCCGATACCGCTCGATGTCGAGTTCGTCGTCGCTCCCGGCGAACTGATGGCGCTGGTTGGCCCGTCCGGCAGCGGCAAGACGACGACGCTGCGGGTGATTGCAGGACTCTATCGTCCGGCGAACGGCCGCATCGCCTGTCACGGTGCGATCTGGTTCGACTCGGCCACCGGTACGTTCGTGCCGGCGAGGCAGCGGCGCGTCGGGCTGGTGTTCCAGTCCTACGCGCTGTTCCCGCATCTCACCGCGCTCGAGAACGTGATGGAGGCGCTGGGCGACGTGCCGGCCGAGCAACGGCGCGCGGAGGCGCACGCCCTGCTGGAACGAATGCATTTGCATGACATGGATAATCGGCGACCGGCGCAGATGTCCGGCGGCCAACAGCAGCGCGTCGCCGTGGCCCGCGCGCTGGCGCGCCAGCCGGATGTGCTGCTGTTCGACGAACCGTTTTCCGCCGTCGATCGCGTGACCCGTCGCCGCCTGCGCCGCGAGCTTGCGGAGATCCGCCGCGATCTGCCGATGCCGGTCATTCTGGTGACGCACGACCTCGACGACGTGACGCGGCTGGCGGACCGCGTCTGCGTCATGGACCGCGGGTCGATCTTGCAGCGGGGGACGGTAAATGAGGTCATGCAGCAGCCGGCAAACGACACTGTGGCCGAATTGCTCGACCTTCTTCCGGACGAAGAGACGGCGTGATGATCGCGATCCCAGGTATGACCGGTCGGGACGCGGCGTTACGCGAAGGCTCGTCCGCGGCTTTGTCCGTTGCCCGGGACGCCGCGTCCGATCTCGTGCTCGTCCGCGGACTGAGCGAAATCGCGTCCGCGGTCGCCCATCGCTTGTTCACGTCGGGTTACGGGGTGGCGCTGCACAACGGCCCCGACGCGCCGAAAACCCATCGCCGCCTGATGTCTTTTGCCGACGCATTCTTCGACGGCTCGGCAGTTCTCGACGGCGTGACGGCGCGCCGGGTCGAGTCCCTCACCCTGGACGGCACGCGCGAGTTCATACCGGTGCTGGTAAATGAGCTTGCCGCCTGCCTTGGCATTCGGAAGTGGGACGTCATCGTCGATGCGCGCCTGCGCAAGCGAGTTATGCCCGAATGCCATCGCGGTCTGGCCGCGCTGTCAATCGGCATCGGCCCGGGCCATGTTGCAGGCGAGACGGCCGACGTTGCGGTCGAATCGAGTTGGGGCGACAGTCTGGGTGCCGTTGTCCGATCCGGTCCGACTCTGCCACTGGCGGGCGAGCCGCAGCCCATCGACGGTGTCGGCCGCGAGCGCAATGTCTACGCCTCCGTGCCAGGCGTACTGCAATCGCAACGTTGCATCGGCGATGTGGTGACGGCGGGGGCAGTCGTCGCATTCGTTGGCGGCTGGCCGATCCATGCACCGATCTCCGGCACGATGCGCGGTCTGGTACGTCCGGGTATTGAGGTTTCGCCGGGCGACAAGATTGTGGAGATCGATCCCCGCCCGCCGTGCCGCGCCAGCTATCGCGGGCTGGGCGAACGGCCCAGCCGCGTCGCCAACGGCGTCCTGTCGGCGACCGGCGAGTGGCGAAAGGCTCAATCGGCATGATGAAGGTCGGCGGCGCGGCATTGAACGCCCTGGTCGGCTTTGTTGTCGGCATCGCCGGCGGCCTGATCGGATTGGGCGGCGCCGAGCTGCGGCTGCCGTATCTCGTCGGCGTGCTGGGCCTGACGCCGCATCGGGCGGTGCCGGTCAACCTAGCCATCAGCCTGTGCACGTTGGTCGCCGCGCTGCCGGCCCGGTTCTACACGCTGAATGCCGCCGCACTGGTGCCGCATATCGCCGAGACGGCGGCGATCGCCCTCGGCGCCGTTGCCGCCGCATGGTTCGGGGCCGGCATCCTGCGCCGGCTTTCGCCGGACGCGCTGGCGCGGCTGATCTTCGTGCTGCTGCTCATGCTCGGCGCGGCGATGATCGCCGAAGCCTGGATCGAGCTCGCCGGCGACGGGCTGCTGCCGGCCGTGCTGCTCATCCGGATCTTTGCGGGCGTTGCGCTCGGCCTTCTGATCGGCGCTATCAGTAGCGTTCTCGGGGTGGCGGGCGGCGAAGTCATTATTCCGACGCTGGTGTTCGGCTACGGAGTACCCGTGAAAGACGCGGGCTCGCTGTCCATGCTGATCAGCCTGCCGACGGTCGTGGCGGGAATCGTCAGACACACCCGCATGGGAACGTTTGCCGACCGCAACATCACGGCCGCTGTGATTGTTCCGATGGGAATAGGCTCGGTGGCTGGAGCCATCGCCGGCGGCCTGCTGGTCGGTGCTGTGCCAGCGGACATCATCAAGGTCGGGCTCGGAATCCTGCTGGTCTGGTCGGCGTGGAAAGTGTTCGGCGGCCACAAGCCTCGCGTTTGAGGAATCGATGTAACCATCTCTTCTTACTTCGTTCGAAGTGGAGCGATTTGGCTTTAGAAGGACCCGATTGCCCCTGCGGGCGCTCCAGCGACGCCAAGCGAAAATTGTCTGCCAGACACTTTTCGCTCAGACAGATCAAGCCGAATTCGTTATGTTCGCTGGCAAGCTCGCGAGACGCGGGACTTGCGGCAATCGCGGGTCCTCCCTGGCGGAAATCCCTATGCGGGGGGCAATGGCCCGGAATTTCGCTACTGACAGACCGAATTTTTGGGAAGCCACCTTGTCGGAAGCCACTCCAGGGCATGGCTAACGCTTTGACGGATTGTGGTTTTTTCGGCTGCCGCGGCTGGCTTCCGGAGTCCAGCATGGAATCCACCGCGAGGCGGCCAACTCGCGATAACTGTGGGACTTTACAAGGCTTTCCGGAACGCGGCTCGGATCGGCCGCCTGGCTCCCGGAAGCCACCTCGGAATCCATTGAGAGTCCACGCGCACCACGGCGCTGGCCGAAGGCAGCGCGTCGGTCACGAGGCACACCAAGCACAGCGATGACCTTGCGCTTTGCGCCGGAGCGGATCGAGCTATGGCCGCTCGAGCGGCTCTCCGCCTATCCGCGCAACCCGCGCACGCACTCGGATGAGCAGGTGACACAGATCGCCGCCAGCATGGTCGAGTTCGGCTGGACCAATCCGGTGCTGGTCGCGGGCGATGGCACGGTGATCGCCGGGCACGGGCGCCTCGAGGCGGCGCGCCGTCTCGGGCTCGATGCCGTGCCGGTCGTGGTGCTCGATCATCTGACCGAGGCGCAGCGCCGCGCCTACGTGATCGCCGACAACAAGCTCGCGCTCAACGCCGGCTGGAACGAGGAGCTGCTCGCGGCCGAGCTGCATGCGCTGAACGGCGAAGGATTTGATCTTGCGCTGACCGGGTTCTCCGACGCCGAGCTCGACGCGCTGATGGCGCCGCTCGACGACGAGGATGCAACGGCGGGAGAGAGTCGCGACGATGCCGACGAAGCGCCGGAGCCCCTTCGCGAGCCCGTAAGCCGGCCCGGCGACCTTTGGCATCTCGGCGAGCATCGATTGCTCTGCGGCGACAGCACCGATCCCTCGGCCGTGCAACGGCTGATGGACGGCGAGCATGCGACGCTCACGTTTACAAGCCCGCCCTACGGCAATCAGCGGGATTACACGACCGGCGGGGTCAGTGACTGGCACGCGCTGATGCGCGGAGTCTTCACTAACCTGCCGGTTACCGGCGACGCACAGGTGCTCGTCAATCTCGGGCTGATTCACCGCGACAATGAGTGGCAACCCTACTGGCAGAGTTGGCTCGAATGGATGCGCGGTGAGGGCTGGCGCCGGTTCGCCCTCTACGTCTGGGACCAGGGTCCAGGTCTGCCGGGCGACTGGAATGGTCGCCTGGCGCCGGCCTTCGAGTTCGTCTTCCACTTCAATCGCACGGCGCGCAAGCCGAACAAGATCGTGCCCTGCAAATGGGCCGGCCACGTCAACGATACGCATGGTGGGATGCGCAACCGTGACGGTCATGTCGGCGCGTGGAGCCACGCCGGTCAAGGCGTTCAAGACACGCGCATCCCTGACAGCGTCATCCGCATCACGCGGCACAAGGCACGTGGGCTGGAGACCGAGCACCCAGCGGTGTTCCCGGTCGCGCTGCCGGAGTTCGTGATGCGCGCCTACAGCGACGAACACAACATCGTCTACGAACCTTTTGCCGGATCGGGCACCAGCCTCATCGCCGGTGAGCGAACCGGCCGGAAGGTGCGAGCGATCGAGCTTGCACCCGAATACGTCGATGTCGCGCTGCGCCGCTGGCGCAAGCTCTTCCCCGATCAGCCAGTGACACTCGATGGCGACGGAAGCACCTTCGAAGCGGTCGCGCGAGCGCGCGGGGTCGCAATCCCAGCCGACGACTGAGCGGCTCAAGGTCGAGAGCTGGCCGATCGAGCGGCTTCTGCCCTATGCCGCGAACGCCCGGACCCATCCCGACGATCAGGTCGCCCAGATCGCCGGCTCGATTGCGGAGTTCGGTTTCAACGTGCCGTGCCTGGTCGATGATCGGGGCGTGCTGATTGCCGGTCATGGGCGGCTACTCGCCGCGCGGCGGCTCGGCCTTGAGGAGGTGCCGGTCATCCGCCTCGGTCATCTGACCGAAGCGCAAGCGCGCGCCTTCCGGATCGCGGACAACCAGATCGCCCTCAACGCAAGCTGGGACGAGGCGCTGCTTGCCGCGGAGGTGGCGCGTCTTAGGGAGGACGGGGTCGATCTCGATCTTCTGGGCTTCGGTGAGGACGCGCTCGACCGCTTGCTCGACAGGCTGGACGGTAGCGAAGGCGGCCCGGCCGGCGAGGAGGTCGTCCCGGAGCTGCCCACGGATCCCGTCACGCGCCCGGGCGATCTCTGGCTGCTTGGAAAGCATCGGCTGCTGTGCGGCGATGCGACCAAGGCGGCCGATGTCGACAAACTGCTGGCTGGAGCCGTTCCACATCTGATGGTGAGCGACCCGCCTTACGGTGTCGAGTACGATCCGGCCTGGCGCAACGAAGCGGGCGTGTCGGCCACGGCACGAATCGGCAAGGTGACAAACGACCATCGTGCCGATTGGCGCGAAGCCTGGGCGCTGTTCCCGGGCGAGGTCGCCTACGTTTGGCATGCGGGCGTGCATGCGCGTGCCGTTGCCGAGAGCCTGGAGGTCTGTGGTTTCCAGGTCCGTTCGCAGATCATCTGGGTGAAGCCGCACTTCGCGCTCTCCCGGGGCGACTATCACTGGCAGCACGAGCCGTGCTTCTATGCGGTGCGCAAGGGCGCGAACGGACACTGGCAGGGCGCCCGCGATCAATCGACCGTCTGGCAGATTGGCCACTCCGGCGAGGAGGACGAGGCAACGGCGCATGGCACGCAGAAGCCGGTTGAGTGCATGCGCCGGCCGATCGTCAACAACAGCAAACGCGGGGATTTGGTCTACGAGCCGTTTGCCGGCAGCGGCACCATGATCATCGCGGCTGAGAACACGGGACGAGTCTGCCTCGCGCTGGAGATCGACCCGCGCTACTGCGACGTCATCGTCGAACGGTGGCAGCGCTTCGCTGGCGGCAAGGCCGTCCGTGAGGCTGACAAGCGCAGCTTTGATGAGATCAAGACGGTGGAAGTGGCAACATGAAGCAAAGCCGCTTCATGTCGCTCGCCGAGTCGATCGCCAATGTTGCGGTCGGCTATCTTCTCGCGCTTGCGACGCAGGTGATTGTGTTCCCGTTGTTCGGAATCAAGGCGAGCCTTCCTGAGAACTTGGCCATCGGCGCGGCGTTCACCGGCGTGTCCGTGCTGCGCTCGTATATAATGCGCCGCTTGTTCGAGGCTTGGCGCGTCCGCCGCGAACGATTCGCGCTTACCCGCCATTCCGATCATGAAATGATCGGGCCCGCCCGATCATAGCAATCAAATTGCAGCTTAATCGCTTGGCTCCTGTGGCGAGCAGCGCCTGTATGACGCCATCACGATGGAGATGGCGATGACCAGGACAATCCTTCCGACCGCCAATGAAGCCTGGGGCTTCTGGGGTACCTGCGGCCGCAATGGTTACGACCAGGCCATGGCCTGGGAAGCAGCAAGCGATGCTCTGGCCACGGCTTTCGATCTGACGCCCGAGCAGGTGCGCGAGCTGCTGGATGCCCGGTTCGGGCGGCACCTCGCCGACGATCTGAGCTTCATTCCGGGCGGGCCGGTGAGCCGGGAGGCGATCGAGAGCCACATCATGGCGCGCCTTGCCGATCGTGGCTGGCACAAGTGGTTCGAGCAGGCGGTTCGCGAAGCAAGGGGTGCCTGATCATGACGAGCCCGCTCACCCGCGCTGACATCGCCCGCATCCGCGAGGGCGCCATGGTCATCACCACATACGACACCGCACACGGAGCGCTATTGCCGAATGCCCGCTGGAGCGAGCCCAGACGCGTCGTCGAGGTGTTCGCGCGCAAAGACGATATCTACGGCAAGGCCTTCGTGTGCTTCTATACGGAATTCGGTGAGAATGCCCGGCTTTCGGGTGGTGCCAAGGAGGGCGATATGCACCTGCGTATCGTCGCCGACGCGCCATAGCGCCTGGGCTTTCGGCTCCATCGCCCCGCCTCGCACGGCGCGACCGGGGCTCAAGGCAGTAGGAGGGCAGCGATGGTCGCTGCCCGTCTAGGCAAGGAGCCATCCATGGCGCTCTCTGATACCCAGCTCGTCGTGCTCTCGGCCGCCTGCCAGCGGTCGGACCGCTCGGTCTATCCGCTCCCTGCCGGGCTTCCCGGCGGCGCCGCCGCCAAGGTGCTGGGCGCGCTGCTCAAGCAGGAATTGATCAAGGAGGTCCAGGCCAAGCGCGAGGATACGGTCTGGCGCGAGGACAAGAAGCGTGGCCAGCTGACGCTGCGCGCAACGCCGGCGGCCTTCAAGGCGCTCGGCATCGATCCGACCGAGGCCGCGGCTGGCGAGGCCGAGAAGGAGCGTGACACGGCGGAGGCCGAGGGGATCAACGCCCGGCTCGTTCCCGACCCCTCCCGCGAACCGCAGCCTGTCGCCGAGACGGATCGCGGACAACGGCCCCGCCGGCGTGCGGAGATCGAAGGAAAAACCCGCACCGACACCAAGCAGGCCAGGCTGATCGCGATGCTCGAACGCCCCGAGGGGGCGACCATCGAGGAGATCGCCACGGCCTTGGCGTGGCAGCCGCACACGGTGCGCGGGGCGATCGCGGGCGCGCTCAAGAAGAAGCTGGGCCTCAGCGTCGCATCCGAAAACGATGACGTCCGCGGACGGGTCTACCGCATCATCGAATGAGCCAAGTCCAGCCTCTCATGGCCCGGATCGAAGCAAGCCGCCGGCGAGCCAAGGTCGGCGGCCTTGCGCGTGGCTGGTCCGGTGAGGGCCATCATGCAGGGAATGAGCGAGCGCCAGTATGCGGCCCATGCCGGCATCTCGCGCGGCGCCGTGCAGAAGGCGCGCACTGCCGGGCGGCTGGTGCTGTTCCCCGACGGCTCGATCAACGCCCGGGCTTCCGACATTCGGCGCGCTGCTACGACGGACCCGAGCAAGCAGCGCCAACAGGCTGGCAAGCCATCGCGGCTCAAACCGGTAGCGGAGGCCGCGGTCGGCTCGGTGCGCGAGACGCTCAAGGAGCAGGGGCTGCCTGCGGGCGGCAACGTCACCTTCGTCCAGGCGCGGACCGCGCACGAGATCGCCAAGGCGCATCTGGCGCGCCTCAAGCTGCAGGAACGCAAGGGGGAGCTCATCGACCGGGCCCGCGCCACCGCGCTCGTCTTTCGCCTTGCGCGCGAGGAGCGTGATGCTTGGGCGAACTGGCCGGCGCGGGTTGCGGCCCTGATGGCGGCCGAGCTCGGCGTCGAGGCGCATGCGATGCAGAAGGCGCTCGAGGCCCATGTCCGCGCGCATCTCGCCGAGCTCGCCGAGATCACGCCGGCCTTTCGGTAGCGTGTCGACGGCATCGACACATTGGCGCAACGGGTCGACCGAATTCCGGATTTCCGACAGATAGCTCTTGGATGATCTTTTCGTCTTCGATGGCGCCGACGAGCTTGCACAAACCTGGGGCGCGGGGCTTGCCCCCGACCCGGCGCTCACTGTCTCGCAATGGGCCGACCGGCACCGAATTTTGAGCCCGCGCGCCTCGGCCGAGCCCGGGCGCTACCGCACCGACCGCACGCCGTACATGCGGGCGATCATGGATGCGCTGTCGCCGGCCCACCCTGCAAGGCGGGTCGTGGTGATGAAGTCGGCTCAGGTCGGCTTCACCGAGGCCGGCAACAACTGGATCGGCTACGTCATCCATCATGCGCCGGGGCCGATACTCGCGGTCCAGCCGACGGTGGAGCTCGCCAAGCGCTTCTCGCGTCAGCGCATCGATCCGCTGATCGCCGAGAGCCCGTCCTTGCGCGAGCGGGTGAAGCCCGCCCGCTCGCGCGACGCCGGCAATACGGTCCTGTCGAAGGAGTTCCCGGCCGGGCTCCTCGTCATCACCGGCGCGAACAGTGCCGTGGGTCTGCGCTCGATGCCGGCGCGGTATCTGTTCCTCGACGAGGTCGACGCCTATCCGCCGTCTGCCGACGAGGAAGGAGATCCTGTTGCGTTGGCCGAAGCTCGCACGCGCACGTTCTCGTGGCGCTCCAAGGTGCTCATCGGCTCGACGCCCACGATCCACGGGCTGTCGCGGATCGAGCGGGAGTACGAGACGTCGGACCAGCGGCGCTACTTCGTCCCGTGCCCGCACTGCGGAGCGATGCAGTGGCTCAAGTTCGAGCGGCTGCGCTGGGAGAAAGGCAAGCCCGAGACCGCACATTATACGTGTGAGACCTGCGACGGCCGGATCGAGGAGCACCGCAAGACGGCGGTGCTCGCGGCCGGCGAGTGGCGCCCGACCGCGCAAGCCCAGGACCCCGGCACGATCGGGTTCCACATCTCGGCGCTCTATTCGCCGGTCGGATGGTTCTCTTGGGAGAACATCGCCCGGCTCTGGGAGGCCGCGACCACCGACGAGGCCAAGCGCAGCTTCAAGAACAGCGTGCTGGGAGAGACCTGGGTCGAGACCGGCGAGGCGCCGGACTGGCAGCGGCTCTACGAGCGGCGCGAGACCTGGCCGATCGGTACCGTGCCGCGCGGCGGCCTGTTTCTCACCGCCGGCGCCGACGTGCAGAAGGACCGCATCGAGGTCTCGATCTGGGCCTGGGGCCGCGGCCTCGAAAGCTGGCTCGTCGATCATGTCGTGCTCGACGGAGGCCCAGAGCGCGACGAAACGTGGGCCAAGCTCTCGGCGCTGCTTGGGCGCACATGGCCGCATGCGCAAGGCTTGCGCCTTGGCATCGCAAAGCTTGCGATCGACACCGGCTACGAGGCGCCTGCGGTCTATGCCTGGGCGCGCCAGATCGGTCACGCCCAGGTCGCGCCGATCAAGGGCGTCGAAGGATTCAACCGAGCGGCGCCGGTGATCGGCCCCACCCATGTCGACGTGACCGAGGGCGGCAAGAAGCTGCGCCGCGGCGCGCGGCTGTGGACGATTGCGGTTGCGACCTTCAAGAGCGAGACCTACCGCTTCCTGCGCCTTGCGGCACCGACCGACGAGGAACTCGCCGCGGGGGCGAAATTCCCCGCAGGCTACGTGCATCTGCCGCGTGGCGTTGACGCCGAATGGGTCAAGCAGCTCGTCGCCGAGCAATTGGTCACGGTCAAGACCAAACGGGGCTTCACCCGGCTCGAGTGGCAGAAGCTGCGCGAGCGCAACGAGGCACTCGACTGCCGTGTCTATGCGCGCGCCGCCGCCTGGATCGCCGGTGCCGACCGGTGGACGGAGGCGATGTGGCGCGATCTCGAACGGCAGATCGGCATGCCGACAAATGACGACGAGCCATCGCACTTGACGGATGATGCATCGGACGCGCAGCCACTCGCCGGGGTGGTGCGGCGCTCCCCCTTGCGCCGTGGCCGGCGCGTGTTCCGATCGAGCTATCTGTAGTTGATCGCCCATGACCGTCGAAGAGCTGATCGCGCAGCACGAGGCGCTGCTGGCCGCGCGCTTTCGCGGCGTGCGCACGGTCGAGATCGAAGGCCGCCGGGTCACCTACGCGAGCGACGCTGAGATGGCGGCCGCGATTGCAGATTTGGAGCGTCGGATTGCTGCGGTTCAGGAGGGTGGCCGCAGGCGTCGCATCCTCACCTCGGCCTCGAAGGGTCTTTGAGTGCTGGCCTCCCTGACAGCGTTCCGGCGGCGGGTCGGCGCCTTCATCGGCGGTTTCGAGGCGGGGCTCGCGAACCGGCGCCTCAAGGGGTTCCAGCCCAGCCGCGCCCACCTCAACACTCTGATTGCGGCGGCCGGGCCCGACATTACCGCACGCGCCCGCTGGCTCGTGCGCAACAACGGCTATGCGGCCAACGCCATCGAGAGCTGGGCCGGCAATGTGGTGGGCGCCGGCATCAAGCCGTCCTCGCTGATCGCCGACCCGCAATTGAAGGCGCGCGCGCAGAAGCTCTGGCTCGATTGGACCGACGAGGCGGATGCCGAAGGCTTCACCGATTTCTACGGGCTGCAGCGGCGGGCCGCGCGCGAAGTGTTCATCGCCGGCGAGGTGTTCTTTCGGTTTCGCCCGCGCCGGCCGCAGGACGGGCTCACGGTGCCCCTGCAACTGCAAATGCTCCCCTCCGAGATGCTGCCGCTCCGTCGCACCGAGGTCGCGCGGAACGGCAATGTCATCCGGCAGGGCATCGAGTTCGATCGCATCGGGCGCCGTGTGGCCTATCACTTCCTGCGCCGGCACCCGAGCGACATCACGGACCCTGGCCTTTCCGGCGAGACCGTCCGCATCCCCGCCGCCGAGATCATCCACGTGATCGATCCCGTGGATGCGGGGCAGCTCCGCGGCGTCTCCCGTTTCGCCCCCGCCATCGTGAAGCTGTTCCTGCTCGACCAGTACGACGACGCCGAGCTCGACCGCAAGAAGGTCGCGGCGATGCACGCGCTGTTCATCACGACGCCGGCGCCGGCCGAGCCGCTCGATGCCGCCGAGGGGCGCGATGAGAACGACGAGCGCACGCTCGACCTGCAGCCCGGCACGATCGTCACCCTGGAGCTGGGCGAGGAAGTGCAGACCTCTTCGCCCGCGGAATCGGGCCAGACCTATGAGCCGTTCCAGTACCGCACGCTCTTGCAGGTGTCGGCCGCGCTCGGCGTGCCCTATGCGTATCTCTCGAACGACATGCTCAAGGCGAACTATTCGAACTCGCGCCTGGCGCTGCTCGAGTTCCGCCGCCGCATCGAGGCCTACCAGCATGCCGTGATCGTCTGGCAGCTCTGCCGGCAGGTCTGGGCGCGCTGGATGGACACCGCAGTGCTCTCTGGTGTGCTCGCTCTGCCGGACTATGAGGAACGCCGGCGCGAGTATCTCGGCTGCACCTGGCTGCCGCCGAAGTGGGACTGGGTCGATCCCTTGAAAGATGCCCGCGCCGAGATCGAGCAGATCGAAGCGGGCCTCAAGAGCCGCACGCAGGCGCTCGCGGAGCGCGGCTACGACGCCGAGCAGGTCGATGCCGAGATCGCAGCGGACAAGGCTCGCGAGAAATCGCTCGGCCTGACATTCAGTTCGCAGGCGGTCCCAGCAATCGACGGGCAAACAGACCAATCACAAGCGGCGTAAGATGCTGACATCAATGACGCAAAAGCACCGTGCCCGCTAAGCCGCCCGCGGATGCACCCGCGCTTTGATCTTCTTGCCGATCCGATCGCGGGCAATTTCCAGGTCGTAGGTGGCCTGCATGCCGATCCAGAATTCAGCGCTGGTTCCGAAGTAGCGGGCAAGCCGCAGCGCCGTATCCGGCGTGATCGCGCGCTTGCCGTTGACGATCTCGCTGATGCGGATCTGCGGTACGCCGACGGCCTTGGCGAGCGCATACTGCGAAAGACCAAGCGGCTTCAGAAAGTCCTCGCGCAGAACTTCGCCGGGATGAGCTGGAGGAAAGTCCGCCATCGTTCAAATCTCCTCAATGGTAGTCGACGATCTCGACGTCGTAGGCGTCGCCGCCATGCCAGCGAAAGCAGATACGCCACTGGTCGTTGATCCGAATGCTGTATTGCCCTTTGCGGTCGCCGGCGAGGCGCTCCAGCCGATTCCCGGGTGGGGCGCGCAAATCGTCGAGGCTGCGGGCGTTGTGAATCTGCATCAGCTTCCGGTTCGCCGACTTCATAATGTCGTTCGGAACGCCCTTGACGAAACGGCGCTCCCAGGCCGCCTCGGCTGCAGCGTTCCGGAACGATTTGATCATCGACGGCTATACTAACGGACCGCGTTAGCTAACGCAAGACATAAGTATTCTTTTTTAAGCCCCGCAAGCCATCATGAACCTGCCACACATCGCGTCCCGGGTGTTCGGCACGCCGCTCTTGATCGCGCGCGCCAAGCTCGAAGTGATCCTCGGCGTGCTGGGGCCGCGGCTCGCGGGCGGCACCTTGGAGCCGCTCGAACCGGGAACCGACCCGCGGCCGCTCAGCTCGGTCACCGCCGAGAAGATCGCGGTCGTGTCGGTTATCGGCACGCTGGTGAGCCGCTCGGCCTATCTCGATGCCACGAGCGGGCTTGTATCCTATGGCGACATCGGCGACGCCATTGCCGGTGCGATGTCGGACCCAACCGTCCGCGGCGTCATCCTTGATGTGGACTCTGCCGGCGGTGAGGTCGGGGGGCTGTTCGATCTCGTCGATCGGATCCGCGCCATGCGCACGGCGAGCGACAAGCCGCTGTGGGCCGTCGCCAACGAGAGCGCGCTGTCGGCGGCCTATGCGATCGCGAGCGCGGCCGATCGGCTCTATGTCACGCGCACCGGCGAGGTCGGCTCGATCGGCGTGGTCGCAGTCCACGTTGATGAGAGCGGGGCGGACGCCAAGGCAGGGCTTGCCTGGACCTTCATTTTCGCGGGCGACCGCAAGGTCGACGCCAATGCGCATGAGCCGCTCTCGGAACGCGCCCGCACGACGATCCAGGCCGACGTCGATCGCCTCTACACCGAATTCTGCGCGCTGGTTGCCACGAATCGAGGCCTGAGCCCCGAAACCGTGCGCGGCACGAACGCCGCGATCTATCGCGGCGAACTCGCGATCCGCGCCGGCCTCGCCGACCGGCTCGGCACGCTCAATCTCGCCATCGCTGAGATGGCGGCCGAACTCGATCGCGCGGCACCCTCCCGCGCCCTCATCAACCCAACACTCAAGAGGAGCCTCTCCATGGCGACGAACGAAGCCGAACAGTTCCAGGATCAGCCGCTTGAGCCGCAGCCGGCCGCCGCTGCTCCGCCGGCCGTAACACAGGCTGCAGCGGATGCCGCGCCTCCGGCAGCACCGGCATTAAGTGTGGCGGAAGCGAAAGCGAATGATGAACGATTGCGCGCGGAGCTTGCCGAAGTTGTTGCGATTGCGGCGCAGGCGGCTCGGCTTGGGGTTGCGGTCGATGCCGCCGACGCCCTGAGAAAGGGCCTGAGCCCCGATGCGCTGCGTCGCTCGGTGCTCGAGGAGCTCGCCGCGCGGGCCGAGGCAACGAGCGTGATTGCTGCAGCACCTTCCGTTCCCACTGCTGGCGATAGCCCGATCGTACGGCGTGCACGCGAGCGCGCCGCGGCGGCTCGTGCCTGATCATTGAGAATTGACGGAGATTCAAGACCATGCCCACGCTGACCATGGCGCCGACGCTCGGCGACCTGCTCAAGTACGAGCTCAACGGCAACTACAATCGCGAGACCGTGACGCTCAAGGCCGGCACGAACTACGCGCTCGGCTCGGTGCTCGGGAAAATCATCGCCTCCGGTAAGTATCGCCTTTCACCTGCATCCCAGGTCACGGGCGACGAGGGCGCAGAGACCGCCGTCGCGGTTCTGATCGAGGCGGTCGACGCCACCGCCGCCGATGCGGCCGGTCTCGTCATCGCCCGCGGCCCCGCAATCGTGTCCAAGGCCGCGCTCGTGTTCGATCCGTCCGTCGACCAGGCGGCCGAGAAGACCGCCAAGCACGCCCAGCTTGCCGCCGCCGGCATCGTGCCGCGCGACACCGCCTGATCGCTTCCTGAACTTCCCGAACCTCCCTGCCTCCACCTCTGTGCCGGACTTGGCTTCGATGGACATCCATCGGGGCCCGGTCCCCTTTTTAGGAGACCCGACCATATGGCCCCGATGATCAATCCCTTCGACGCGGGCGGCTACTCGCTCGCCGAGATGACCCAAGCCATCAACATCCTGCCCAACGTCTACACCCGGCTCGGCGAGCTCGGCCTGTTCCGCTTCGAGGGCATCACCCAGAGGAGCGTCATCATCGAGCAGGCCGAGGGGGTGCTGAACCTGCTCCCCACCGTGCCGCTCGGCGGGCCCGCCACCGTCGCCAACCGCGACAGTCGCTCCATGCGCTCGTTCACGGTGCCGTGGATTCCCCATGACGACGTGATCACGCCGCAGGACATCCAGGGCGTGCGCGGCTTCGGCGTCGCCGATGCCGCCGACCCGCTCGCGACCATCATGGAACGCAAGCTCATCCGCATGCGCGCCAAGCACGCCCAGACCCGCGAGTACATGGAGGTCAATGCGCTGCGCGGCGTGGTCAAGGATGGGGCCGGCATTCAACTCTACGATTACTTCGCCGAGTTCGGCCTTGCCCAGCAGTCGGTCGACTTCGTGCTCGGCACGGCCGGCACGAATGTGCAGGCCAAGTGCCGCGAGGTGCTGCGCGACATCGAGACCGAGCTCAAGGGCGAGACCATGACCGGGGTACTGGCCCTGGTCAGCCCCGGCTTCTTCGACAAGCTGATCGGCCATGCCAAGGTCGAGGACGCCTACAAGTACTTCTCCGCGACCGGCGCGCAGCCGCTGCGCGAGGACACGCGACGGCGCTTCCCCTTCTCCGGCATCGTGTTCGAGGAATACAACGCCACCGTCACGCTCTCGACCGGCGCGACCGAGACGCTGATCCCGGCGAACGAAGGCATCGCCTTCCCGCTCGGCACCATGGACACCTTCGTCACCTACGGGGCGCCCGCGAACCTGATCGAGACCGTCAACACGGTTGGCCTGCCGATCTATGCCCGCCAGATCGCCCGCCAGGACGGCAGCGCCATCGACGTGAAGACGGAAGCCTCGCCGCTGCCGGTCAACAAGCGGCCTCGCCTGGCGGTGAAGATTCTCACCAGCAACTGAGTGATGGACGCGTTTGCGGTTGCGACCGACGCACTGTTCGCCGACCCGAACATCGCAACGGATGCCATCTGGCGCGCGGGCGGCGTGGGCGCGGGCATTGCCGTCCGTGTCGTCAGGCGACGCCCGGACCAGGTGGTCGGCTTCGGCGACAGCCGTGCAGTGCTGCCGACGCTCCTGGTAGATGTGCGCCGCTCGGAGGTCGCCGAACCTGCGAGCGGCGACACGGTCGAGATCGACGGCGAGACCTTCGAAGTCATCGCCGCCCCGATCATCGACAGCGTGCGGCTGATCTGGACCTGCGAGGCTGCGGCTGCGGCGTAATCATGCGCTTCACGCTCAAGACTGACGACCTCGCCAAGGGGCTGAGCGAGGCGGAAGGCGACGCGGCGCGCTCGGTCACCCGCGCCATGCGCGCGGTGTCGGAAGGCCTCAAGGCTGATCTGCGCGCCGACGTGGTCGATGCGGGCCTTGGCCAGCGTCTTGCTAACACCTGGCGCGGCAAGACTTTCCCCGAGAGCGGGGCGAGCATCGAAGCGGCTGCCTTCGTGTGGTCGAAGGCGCCGAACATCGTCGATGCCTTCGACCGTGGCGTGACGATCCGCTCGCGTCATGGGTTCTGGCTCGCCATCCCGACGCCGGCGGCGGGCAAGACTGGCCTCAACCCGACCGGCGCGCGCAAGCGGATCACGCCGGGCGGTTGGGAACGGCGCACCGGCATGCGGCTGCGTTTCGTCTATCGTCGCGGGCGGCCGTCGCTGCTCGTGGCCGACGAAGCACGCATGACGAGGCGGGGCCTCGCAGCCAAAAGCCGAAGCAAGAGTGGGCGTGGTCAAGTAACAGCCATCATCTTCCTTCTCGTTCCACAGGTGACGCTCCGAAAACGCCTCGACATCGAGGTGACCGCCACCCGCTGGGCCGCCCGCGTGCCGGGCCTGATCGCAAGCCATTGGAGATGACGCTGCCGTGAGCAAGCGCGAGCAGGTGATCGAGGCCGTCGTTGCGATGGTCGTGACAGCGCTGCCGGCGGCGAAGGTCGAGCGCAACGCGGCAAAGCCCGAGCGCATCCCGCCGGGCGGGCTCGTCATCGTGCGCGACGGCGATCCGGGCGAGCCCGAGGTGATGCTCTCGCCGTTGACGTATCTTTATACGCATCGCATCCCGCTCGAGGTCGCCGCGCGCGAGAGCGGCACGCAACCGCGCGAAGACGCGCTCGATGCGATGCTCGCGGCGATCGGCGCGGCGGTTGCCGCCGACCGCACGCTCGGTGGTCTCTGCGACTTCTTCGAGGCCGAGGCGCCGGCCACAGCCGATATCGAAGCCTCGGGCGCACAACCGGTTCGATGGGCCGACGCCGCGCTCATCGCCAGTTACGGCACGCCCGATCCGCTGAACTGATTCCTGTCAATTCGGGAGGTATTCCATGGCACGCGCAAGGGGCGCCAACGCCATCATGGCCGCGGCGTTCGAAACCACCTATGGCACGCCGCCTGCAGGCGGCTACTTCAAGCTCCCGTTTGTCTCCTCGGCGCTCGGCGAGGAGCAGAACCTGATCGAAAGCGATCTGCTCGGGCTCGGCCGCGAACCCTTGCCGCCGAGCAAGGATGTCGCCAACAACGAGGGCGAGGTGGTGGTGCCGGTCGACCTGCGCAACTTCGGCTACTGGCTCAAGCTTCTGCTCGGCGCGCCCATTACGACAGGGACCGGTCCGTACATCCACACCTTCGTCTCGGGCGCGCTCGCGCTGCCGTCGATGGCGATCGAGATCGGGCTCCCCGACGTGCCGAGCTACGGCATGAATTTCGGCGCCCGCGCGAATTCCATGAACATTCAGATGCAGCGCTCGGGGCTTCTCAACGCGACCATGGGCCTGATCGCGCAGGGCGAGACGCGATCCGCCTCCTCCGGCGCCGGCACGCCGTCGGAGGCTGCGATCGAGCGCTTCTCGCAAGGGTTGGGCGCGATCAATCGCAACGGTGTTGCGCTCGGCAATGTCGTGTCGGCGGAGCTTTCTTATTCCAACAATCTCGACAAGGTGGAGACGATCCGCCCCGACGGCCGGATCGAGGACGCAGAGCCCGCGATGGTGGCGGCGACCGGCAATGTGGTCGTGCGATTCGCCAATACGACGCTGCTCGATCAGGCGATCGACGGCACGGCCTGCGAATTGTCCTTTGGCTGGGAGATCGATCCCGACCGCTCGCTTCTGTTCACGCTGCATGAGGTCTATCTGCCGCGACCGAAGCTGCCGGTCAGCGGCCCGGGCGGCGTGCAAGCGACCTTCGCCTTCCAGGCCGCCAGGGACCCGGCGCTCAACAAGACCATGACCGCGGTACTCGTCAACGACGTGCCGACCTATTGAGGCAACGATGCTCAAGCTTTCCATCGATCGCGAGCCGTTCTGGCTCGACGTGATGCCGGGCGTGCGCCTCAAGCTGCGGCCGGTGACGGTTGCCGCGATTCTTGCCGCACGCGCGGCGGCCGCCGAGGTGCTGCGCAAGGGCGGCGAGGATGCGGAGACGCGGGCGAGCTTTGCCTTCACGCGCGCGCTTGCGCGGTTCGGCATCGTCGAATGGAAAGGCATCGGGGACAAGGACGGCAACCCGATCACGCCTTCGACGGAGGCGATCGACGCGGCGCTCGAATGCTGGCCAGTGTTCGACGCGATCGACCGGCTCTACGTCGCGCCGGTCCTGCTGCAGGTCGAAGAAAAAAACGCCTGATCGTCCTCGCCGAATGGCATTTCGGCGGGGGCGCCGGCTACTGCGCCGCATGTCCCACGACATGCGCGAAATGTCCTTACGTCCTCAACGCCCCGCGCACGCCCGATGGCGTCGCGGCCTGGGAGGCGATCCGGCGTTGCTCGGGTCAGGTCCGCGCCGCGGCGGGCGGAGTCTATGCGCTCGATTTCGGCGCGGTGCTCATGCTGGCGCATGCCATGGGCGCGCTCAATCCGTTGCTCGTCGAGGTGCTAGCAGAGATCGAGCCCATCGTCGTGCGGGCGTACTCCAGTCTAAAGGAGCGCGATCAATAGCAGTGCGATGCCGGCCTCGGAGACATTCCAGATGAGCGAGCGGACCAGTGGTATACCGAAAGCGTAAAGGGGCAAGTAGACCACCCGCGCCCAGAAGTAGAGCTGCGCACGCCAGAACGTCAGAGCATTATGTCGCCCCGTGGCGTGCGCCACCAGCACGGCGGCTGCGAGGAACGGGAATGTCTCACCAAAGTTTGCCGCGGCTCGTCCCGCGCACTTGCAGTCCAGCGATAGCCTCACCGCCAGCTTTTTGCGTGCGAGGCGAGAACGATATGCACGAAACCGAGCACGATGCTCAGCGCAAGTATCTGCAATTCGATGGTCATCATGGCGTGCGCCAAGGGCTGCTCTTCGATTGACGACAGGAGATGATCGTCGCATGGCCTTGACGATCACCGCAATCACGGTCGCCGCCGTCCAAATGTCACGAGCGATGACAAGGATGTTGTAGAGATCGCGGAGGCGCTTGTACGCCGCTTCCTGAGCGCGATCTTGCCGGATCCCGATTGACCCGCTGATGCCAATGCGGAGCAACCCGGCTGGAGCAGGCCGCCATCATCGCATTCACTTTCCGGATCGAACCGTCCGCCCGCTGCGCGCGGACGGTGCACGCAAGGTGCGCTCGACCCAATCGTGGGCGAAAGGATGCAGCGTCGCATAGGCGCGCCAGACCGCCTCCGCCCAGGAGCGCACAGCTTGCGCATAAGCGTCCGGGCTGTCGGCATCGCGCACGTCGGCGATGGTGAGTGCGCCGCGGAAGGCAGGCACAGCGGGCCGCTCCAACTGCGGTGCACCGTCGAGCAGGCGTTGCAGACAACGGCTTCCGCTCGCAGCGTCTGCGCCATGTTCGAGGATGAGGCACAGGCTTACCAAATGGGCGGCGAGCGACTTCGCGGAGCGGCAGTATCGGTCCGGGTGCTGCAGGCAGTAGGCATCGATCATCAGCCGGTGCACGCGGAAATAGCGCAGATCCTCGAAATCGCGAGCCGACAGACCGTGCAGGATCGCCTCGCAACCGCGCGCGCCGCTCGGCACGGCGAGGCCACAGCCATCGCATCTTTCGATCATTTCGGCGGCATCGGCCATGGGCGACGGTCTCAGGAACGAAACAGGTAGCCTATGCTGCGTTTTGGGACGTAGGGAGGCAAGGTCGGACAGGGGCGTGCCGCCGACGGCCTCGTCAAGTGAAGCTTTCGCAGAGCACTGACTGTTTCGCGTTGGCAGGTGCCGCTTGCCGCCCATCGACCGTGTGCCCTCAGCCGCCAGCGCTCTCTAGCCTCGACCGAACCTGACGCATCATGGCCACCACGCAGGTTTCGATCCGCCTCAACATCGAGGGCAAGGCGGAGGTCAAGCGCGCCTTCGACGAGGTCGCGACGAGCGGGACCGCCGCGTTTCGTGGCATCGCCTCCGCGATGGACGCAGCGGGCGCCGCCACCGACCGCGAGACGCAGCGCCTGCAGCGGTTGGTGCAGGTGGCAAAGCAGGCCGCGGCCGCCGAACAGGCGCAGCGCGGCTTCAATCAGATTCTCGGCGTCCGGGCCGAGCCACCGAAGTCGGCGCGCGAATCGGCGGCGGTCTTCGAGGAAGCCGCCAAAGCGGCAGAAAACCTCGAACGGCGAACCGAGGCGCTGCGCACGCAGATCGATCCGCTCGGCGCCGCACAGAAGAAGCTCAATGCCGAGCTTGGCGAGGCCGACGCGCTCTTCAAGGCGGGCGCAATCAGCGCCAAGGAGCAGGCCGCGGCGCATGCGCTCGCGCGGGCGCGGTTCGAGGCAACCGCGAAAGCGCTCGGCGCGGTGGGTGGTCAATCGCGGTTGACGTCCTATCAGCTGGCCAACCTGTCATATCAGTTGCAGGACGTTGCCGTTTCCCTTGCATCCGGCCTTCCCGCATGGATGGTGCTGATCCAGCAGGGCTCGCAGATCTCCCAGATCGTTGGCCCGGTTGGCTTGACCGGCGCCATGAGAAGCCTCGGTTCGGCGCTCGCGTCGATCCTCACCCCCGCGCGGCTCGCGGGCGGCGCGATTGCGGCGATCGCCATCGGCGCCGCGGCCGCCTGGAACGCCTGGTTCGAGAGCCAGCGCAACGTGATGATCGCGCTCGCCGGCGCGGGACGGATCGCCGGCGCGACGGTTGGCGACATCAACCGGATTGCCGAGGCAGGTGCGGCGGCCGGCAGGGTGTCGGTTGCGGCCGCGCGCGAGATGGCGGCGGAACTGGCGCGCACCGGCAGGATCGGCAAGGAGCTCTTCGGCGATCTGATCGGAATCGCCAAGGACTACGCCACGACGGTCAACGCAGACCTCGGCGATGCCGTCAAGCAGCTCGCGCAGGCGTTCGCCGACCCGGCGCGCGGCGCCGAGACGCTCAACAATCAGCTCGGATTTCTCGACGACCGTACCCGGCAGTACATTCGTCGGCTCGTCGAGCAGAACGACCGCACCGCCGCGCAGCGCGTCCTGCTCGAGGCCATGCGCGGCAGTCTCGCCAATACCGAGCAGGCCACCTCCGCGCTCGGTCGCGCCTGGGATGCGGTCAAGCGCGCGGCGTCGAATGCCTTCGACGCGCTCGGCCGCGCCGTCGATCGCGCGACCGGTGGCGGTACGGCGGAAGAGCAGCTTGCGGCCATAGAACGCCGGATCGCGGCGCTCTCGCGCGGCGGTGGCGCGCCGACGCGGGTGCTGAATGAGCTTCGGCGGCAGGCCGACGAATTGCGCGCCAGAATCGCCGAGGCGCGCCGGCAGGCCGACCTTGGCCGTATCGAGGCGGAAGCGCGTGAGCTGTCGCTCCGGGTCGGCGAGGCCGTGCGCGATATCGTCCCCGGCACGGAGACGATCAGGCACCTCGAGGCCGTCCGCGGATCGCTCGGGCGCCTGCTCGAAGACCCGCTCGCGGCAAAGCATGTCGGCAACCTGCGCGATGTCGAGGATGCCTATCGCCGTGTCACACAGGCGCTCGAAAGTTACCGGGGCGCGAATGCGCGCTTCCTCGATCCGTTCGAGCGAAAGCTCCGCCTGCAACAGATCGAGATCGCGCTCATCAACGCGACGACGCCGGCGCAAAAGGCGGCGCTCGAAGCCGAGCGGACACGCATTGAGCTGATCGGCCAGGCGATCACGCCCGAGCAGCAGACGCTCGCCATCGCCCAGGCCCGCAACCGCGTGCTCGCGGAAGCGTCCCGGTTCGTCCGTGACTACGCGCGCGATCAGCAATTCGCGATCGAGCAGACGCAGGCGGAGATAAACTTCGTCGGCCGAAGCGTTGAAGAAAAGGACAAGTACATCGCCCGGCTCCGGGCCGAACAGGACCTGCGCCGGCAGGGGATTTCGGTAGCGAACGCCGAAGGGCAACTGATCCTCGCCAATGCCGAACGCCAGGCCGCGCTCAACGCTGAGCTCGACCGCGCGCGGGAGCTGATGCAGGGCTGGCAGGGCGTCTTCGAAACCTCGATGAACCGGTTTGCCGACCTGTTGGCGCAGAGCAAGCTCGACTGGAAGTCCTGGGCCGACGCCGCGCGCGCCGCGATCATCGACATCAACAAGGAGATCATCAAGCTCGCGCTGATCAATCCGCTCAAGAACTTGCTCTTCGGCACCAATGTGCCGACCTTGGAAGGCGCGGGTGGCTTGATCGGCGATCTATTCAAGGCATTCAGGTTTCACGACGGTGGTGTCGTCGGTCTTGCCGGCGCGCCGGCGCTCGCGCCGGCCGCGGCCTTTGCCCGCGCGCCGCGGTTTCACGACGGGGTGTTCCTCAAGCCCGACGAGGTGCCGGCGATCCTGCAGCGCGGCGAGCGCGTGCTCTCGCGCGATGAGGCGCGCCGTTACGAGCGCGGCGGCGGCATGGGCATGCCGGTCGTCAACGTCACGATCCAGACGCCGAGCCCGGCCGCGTTCCAGGCAAGCCGCACCCAGGTCGCAGCCGATCTTGCGCGTGCTGTGCGGCTCGGCATGCGTGGAATGTAAAGGGCATGCCACAACCGTTTCTCGATATTGCGTTCCCGCCATTCGTTGCGCGCGGGGCGACTGGAGGGCCGACGTTCTCGACCAATGTCGTCACGCTCGCCTCCGGCGCCGAGCAGCGCAATGTGCTCTGGGCGAACGCACGCGGGCGGTGGAACATCTCGACGGGCATCCGCACCCGCGCGCAGATGCTCGAAGTCATCGCGTTCTTCCACATCGTGAAGGGGCGCGGCTACTCGTTCCGGTTCCGCGACTGGAACGACTATCAGGCCTCCGACGTGCCAATGGTCGAGGTCAGCCCAACCGTGTGGCAGCTCGTCAAGCGCTACACCATCGCCGGCTTCGAGCACGTCCGGACCATCACCAAGCCCGTGCCCGGCACCGTGACGATCGAGGTGAACGGCACGCCCGTCACGCCTGCCGACATCGACCACCTCACTGGCCGGGTCACCTGCGCCTCGCCACCCTCGGCGGCGCCGAACGCGTCGTTCGAGTTCGACGTGCCGGTGCGCTTCGACACCGACCACCTGCCGATTCAAGACAATGCCTGGGACCAGCAGGTCGTCTCGCAGATTGATCTCGTGGAAGTACGCGAATGAAAGCGCTTTCCTCCGGCCTTGCTGCTCATCTTGCCGGTGGGGTCACGACCTTGTGTCGATGCTGGCGGCTTGCGCGCAAGGACGGCACGGTCATGGGCTTCACGGATCATGACCGCGATATCGTCTTCGACGGTGTCACCTATCAGGCGGCCACCGGCTTCGCAGCGTCGGCAATCGAGGATCAGTTGGGCTTGGCTGTCTCCAATCTCGATGTCGATGGCGCACTGAGCTCGACCGCAATCACGGAAACGGATATCCATGCGGGGCGTTACGACGATGCCGAGGTGACCGTGTTCCTGGTCAACTGGGCGGACCCGGACGAACGCGTGGTGCTGCGCAAGGGCTTTCTTGGGCAGGTCGAACGCGGAGATGTTGCCTTCAAGGCCGAACTGCGCGGACTTGCTTCTCGTCTCGACCAAGCTGCCGGCCGGGTCTTTCAGCGCACTTGTCCGTGGGAGCTCGGCGACGCGCGCTGCGGGGTCAATCTCGACGCGCCGGCGCACCATGGCACCGGAACGGTCGCGCAAGCTTTCGATGCCTTCGACTTCACCGCGACCGGCCTCGACAGCTTCGCGGCCGGGGTCTTCTCCCGCGGAAAGCTCACCTGGACGTCCGGCGCCAACACGGGCCTTGCGGTCGAAGTGAAGGCGCACGCCTCCGCGGGCAGCGTCGCGCGTATCTCGCTGTTCCTGCCGGCGCCCGAGCCGATCACAGCCGGCGACACGTTCTCGATCACCGCGGGCTGCGACAAGAGTTTCGAGACCTGCCGCAACCGCTTCGACAACGTCCTCAACTTCGGCGGCTTTCCGCACATCCCCGGCAACGACTTCGTCCTCTCCTATCCGACGCAAGGGAGCGACAATGACGGGGGTAAACTCGGTTGACCGCGCTCGCATCGTCGCCGAGGCGCGGAGCTGGATCGGCACGCCCTACCACCATCAGGCAAGCGTCAAGGGTTTTGGCTGCGACTGCCTCGGCCTCGTGCGCGGCGTGTGGCGCGCGCTCCATGGCGAGGAGCCGGAGGCGATCCCACCCTATTCGCGCGACTGGGCGGAAGCCGGCGGCCGCGAAACGCTCGCCGAGGCGGCCGCGCGCCACCTGCGCTGGTCGTCGCCGAGCTGCATGCTGCCCGGCGACGTATTGATCTTTGCGCTCAACGAGCGCGCGCCGGCCAAGCACTGCGCGATCCTGACCGAGCCCGATCGCATGGTGCATTCCTACGAACGCCACGCAGTCGCGGAGGTCTCGCTCACGCCGTGGTGGCGCCGGCGCCTCCGCTTCGTATTCTCGTTTCCAGGCTGCTGAATGGCGACGCTTCTCCTGACCGTCGGCGCGAGCGCGCTCGCGACGAGCGCGGGGCTCGGCACCTTCGCCGCGCTCGGCCTTAGAACCGCGGCGGTGCTCGCCGGCAGTTTCATCGACAATCGCCTGTTCGGCCTTGGTGGCGGAAATCAGCACATCGAGGGGCCGCGGCTCGATAATCTGCAAGTGCAGGCTTCGACCGAAGGCGCGCCGCTCCCGGAGGTCGCTGGCCGCGTACGGCTCGCCGGTCAGATCATCTGGGCCACCAAGTTTCGTGAAGTCGCGACCACCACCACGCAGGAAATGGGCGGCGGCAAGGGCGGCGGCGGTAGCACCGTCACGCAGACGACCTACGCCTATTTCGCCAACTTCGCGGTGGCGCTGTGCGAAGGTCCGATCGACCGGGTCGGACGCATCTGGGCCGACGGAAAACCGCTCGATACCGCCAACATCGTGATGCGGGTCTATCGCGGCACGGCTGACCAGGTGCCCGACCCGCTGATCGAGGGCGTCGAAGGTGCCGGCAACGCGCCGGCCTATCGGGGGACGGCCTACGTGGTGTTCGAGAACCTCGCGCTCGAAAAATTCGGCAACCGCATTCCGCAGCTCAACTTCGAGGTCTTCCGCCGCGTTTCCCCAAGCGACGGCACCGGTGTCGAGGATCTCGTCAAGGCGATCACGATCATCCCGAGCTCGGGCGAGCGGGTGTACGATCCCATCGTGCACACCCGCGATCTCGGCGGCGGCGCGAGCGCTCCGGAGAACCGGTTCGCCGGGAGGGAGAGCGCGGACTGGACGGTCGCCATCGACGACCTCGAGGCTTCGCTGCCGAACGTGAACACGGTCCTGCTCGTCGTCGGCTGGTTCGGGGACGATCTGCGGGTTGGCGCCTGCACCGTGCGGCCGAAGGTCGAGGTGCCGAACAAGACGACCGCTCCCTACGCCTGGCAGGTGCACACCCTGACGCGCGCGGCCGCGCAGCTCGTGAGCACCGTCGATGGCCGGCCGGCCTATGGCGGCACGCCGTCCGATGATTCGGTCGTGCGGGCGATCCGCGATCTCAAGGCGCGCGGACTGTCGGTAATCTTCTATCCGTTCCTGCACATGGACATTCCGGCCGAGAACACGCTGCCCAATCCTTGGACCGGGAGCATCGGTCAGCCGGCTCATCCCTGGCGCGGGCGCATCACCTGCGACCCGGCGCCCGGGCAGCCGGGCACCGTCGACCAGACTGCCGCCGCAGCCGCGCAGGTCGCAAGCTTCTTCGGCACGGTGACGCGCAATCAGGTCAACGTCTCGGTCAATCCATCCACCAACGCGGTGACCACGACCTACACGGGTCCCGCCGAATGGAGCTACCGCCGCTTCATCCTGCACTGCGCGCGGCTCTGCGCCGCGATCAACGCCGTCGATCCGGGCGCGGTCGACGCCTTTCTGATCGGCTCCGAGCTGCGCGCGCTGTGCGCCGTGCGCGACAGCGCGACCCACTTCCCGGCGGTGGATCATCTCAAGGCGCTCGCAACCGATGCCAAGGCGATCCTGGGGTCGGGCGTGAAGGTCGGCTATTCCGCCGACTGGTCGGACTACAACCGCTATCAGCCGGGCGGCGACGAACTCTTCTTCCATCTCGATCCGCTCTGGGCCGACCCGAACGTCGATTTCGTCGGGGTGGACGTCTACGTGCCGCTCTCCGACTGGCGCGACGGCAACGCGCATCTCGACGCGCTCGCGGGCCACGCCTCGATCTACGACCGCGATTATCTGCAGGCGAACATCGAAGGCGGCGAGTTCTACGACTGGTTCTACGCATCGCAAGCCGACCGCGATGCGCAAGTTCGCACGCCGATCACCGACGGCGCCTACGGGAAGCCGTGGGTCTGGCGCGCCAAGGACTTCCGCAATTGGTGGCTCAACCCGCACTACGACCGGCCCGGCGGCGTCGAGAATGCGACGCCGACCTCCTGGGTGCCGCAATCGAAGCCGATCTGGTTCACCGAGTTCGGCGTCCCGTCCGTGGACAAGGGGAGCAACCAGCCGAATGTCTTCTATGATCCCAAGTCGTCGGAGAGCTTCTTCCCGTACTATTCGCGCGGCACGCGCGACGACCTGATCCAGCGCCGCGCCATCGAGGCGATGCTCTCCTACTGGTCCGGCGCCAACAATCCGGTCTCGACCGCCTACGGCGGGCCGATGATCGAGCGGATCGCGGTCTGGACCTGGGACGCCCGACCCTATCCCGCCTGGCCGGCGCGCACGGATGCCTGGAGCGACGGCTCGCACTGGCCGGTCGGCCACTGGCTCAACGGCAAGATCGGCCTTGCCGATCTCGGCGCGCTGGTCGCCGAGCGCTGCCAGCGCGTCGGCTTCACGACCGTCGATGTGAATGCGCTCGCCGGTGTCGTGGTGGGTTATGTGCGCGACCGGCCGATGTCGCCGCGCGCCGAGATCGAGATGCTGATGTCCGCTTTCTCCTTCGACGCGGTTGAAAGCGAAGGTCTGATCCGTTTCGTGCCGCGCGGCCGCAATCCGGTAGCCGAGGTCGCGCGGGATGCCTGCGTGCTGCCCGACCAGGGCGACGTCATCGCGCTGGCCCGTTCCCAGGAAATGGACCTGCCGGACGTGGTGTCGGTGACCTTCATCGACGGGGCCGCGGACTACGCATCAGGCACGATCTCGGCGAGTCGCCTTGCCGGCTATTCCGAGCGCAAGAGCGATGCAAGCTTCGCGCTGGTCATGGATTCAACCCAGGCGCAGGCAATCGCCGACCGGATGCTCGCCGAAGCCTGGATCGGCCGCGAGACCGCGCGCCTTGCGTTGCCGCCATCCTCGGTTGCCTTCGATCCGGGCGACGTGATTGCCCTCGTGATCGATGAACGTCCGCGTGCCTTCCGCATCGACCGGATTCGCGATGCGGGCGCGCGCGAGATCGAGGCACAGCGCGCCGAAGCCGCCGTCTATGGCCCGCCGCTCCCCGGCATCAAGCCGCCGTCAATCGGCACGCCGCCCGTTTATGGCGCGGCGGTCCTGCGCATAATGGACCTGCCGCTCCTGCGCGAGACCGACGTGCCATGGGCGCCCTATGCGGCGGCCTCCGCATCGCCCTGGTCCGGCATCGTCGTGCTCGACAGCGCGACCGGCACCGGCTTCGCGCTCGACACCACGCTCCCGGTCCGCGCAACCATGGGCGAGACGCTTGCCCCCTTCGGCGCCGGTCCTACTGCCTATTGGGACCGCACGAACGTTCTTGCGCTCAAGCTCTATGCCGGCGAGCTCGCGAGCCGCTCCGAGGACGACATCCTCGCCGGCGGGGTGAACGCGCTCGCCATCCAGAACCCCGACGGCGACTGGGAGATCGTCCAGTTCAGCCAGGCGGAGCTCGTCGGAAGCGCTACATATAATGTGTCGCAGCTCCTGCGCGGGCGGCTCGGTACCGAGCACGCCATGCGCTCGCCGCTGCCTGCCGGCGCGCCCGTGGTGCTGCTCGATGGTGCGATTTCCCAGCTGCAGACGACGCTCGCCGAACGCGGTCAGACGCGCTTCTACCGCTGGGGGCCGCCCGGGATCGATCTATCGGACCCCGCCTGGCAGCAGGCGACCTTCACTGCCCGCGCGGTCGCGCTCATGCCCTGGGCGCCGGTCCATGTCCGCGGCTCGCGCAACGGCGCGGGCGATCTCACCATCACGTGGGTGCGGCGCACCCGCCTCGGCGGCGTGTGGGCGGACGGCACGGATGTGCCGCTCAACGAGGAGAGCGAGCGCTACGAGATCGACATCCTCGACGGCGCTGGCGCGGCGAAGCGCACCATTGCCGTCACCGCGCCAGCGGCGACGTACACCGCCGCCCAGCAGATCGTGGACTTCGGCGCGGTCCAGTCCTCGCTCGCAGTGAAAGTCTATCAGCTTTCCGCCACCGTTGGCCGCGGCCGGCCCGCGGCGGCCACACTCTGAGGTTCGACCAATGCCCACACCCAATCTCGGTCTGCCCTTCATCGCCCAGGGGCAGGCGCAGAAAGAGGTCACGCATAACGAGGCGCTGCGCATCCTCGACACGCTCGTCCAGCTCGCCGTGCTCGACCGCGATCTTTCTGCACCGCCCGCTTCACCTGGCGAAGGGCACCGCTGGATCGTCGGAGCGTCGCCTTCGGGCGCCTGGGCGGGTCACGCGAGTCATATTGCTGCCTGGCAGGACGGCGCCTGGCAGTTCAGCGTGCCGAAGATCGGCTGGCTCGCCTACGTCATCGATGAAAGCGCGCTGCTCGCATGGGATGGCAGTGCCTGGGTCGCGGCCTTTGAATTCGCACTCGACAATCTCAGCCATCTTGGCGTCAATACGAGCGCCGATGCCAACAACAGGCTGGCGGTGAAGAGCAACGGAGCGCTCTTCTCGCACGATGACGTCACGCCCGGCACGGGCGACATGCGCATCAATGTCAACAAGGCCGCCGCGAACAAGGACGCAAGCTTCGTCTTCTATGACGCCTGGAGCCCGCGCGCCATGTTCGGGCTGCTCGCCGACGACGACTTCGCGCTCAAGACATCGCCGGACGGCGCGAGCTTCTTCAACGCGGCGCGCTTCTTCAATTGGTGCGGCCGCGCCGACGTGCGCGATTCAGCCCGCCGCCGCTATGTCGAGTGGTTCCCCAACGTCAATACCACGACCCTCAACGCCCAAGGGCTGACGACGACCATCACCGGCACCGCCACCGCCGCAGCGCTCTCCAGCGTCAGCATGTTCGCGCAGAGCCCGCGGCTGATCTTCGCCTCCGCTGCTGCGGCTGGTTCATCGGCTGGCGTCAACGGCGCGCAGCTCATCGTCTGGCGGGGCAACAGCGGCGACCGTGGCGGGTTCTATCTCCTGATGCGCTTCGGCTGGGAGACGCCGCAAGCGCAGGGCCGCTGCTTCGCGGGACTGCGCGGCTCGACCGCGGCGATCGGCAACGTCAATCCGAGCACGCTCACCGATATCATCGGGATCGGCTTCGACTCCGGCCAGACCACGATGCGCATCCTTTCCAACGATGCCTCCGGCACCGCGTCCGCCATCGACCTCGGTGCGAACTTCCCCTCCAACCAGGGGCATGACTTCTACGAGCTGATGCTCTCTTCCGAGCCGGGTGGCGGCGAGGTGAAATGGCGCGTCGAGCGGCTCAACAGCGGCCACATCGTGACGGGCACCATCAACGCGGATTTGCCCGCCGCTGGCACGTTCCTCACCCCGCATCTGTGGGGCAACAACGGAACGACCGCCGCCGCCGTCCAGATCGCCCTTCACACCATGTATCTGGAAAACGCAAGCCTCTACGGCTCGCGCGGCTTCTGACGCGCCACTTTGGTCACGCTTCGAGCAAAGGACGTCCGCCATGACGCACCCCCGGTCGGACGAGGATCACGGTCGCATGACCCAAGCCGAAATCGAGGAACTGCTCGCCCGCGCCGCCGAGCGTGGCGCACGCCGGGCGCTCGCCGACGTCGGACTCGAAGGCAAGGAGGCCGCGCTCGATATCCGCGATCTGCGCGCGCTCCTTGAATGCGTGCGTCTCGTGCGCCGGACCGTGGTGCAGACCATCGTGCGGCTCATGACCACCGGCATCCTGCTCGCACTGCTCGCCGGCATCGCCATCAAGCTGAAGCTGTTCGGCAACGGCTCGTGACCTCGACGCACTCCACGACCGCTGCGGCCCGCCTCTCCGGCGGGCCCTTTCGTTTGGAGAACCACCCATGACCCCGAAATGGTATCAGATCGCGATGGCCGAACTCGGCCAGCAGGAGTTCGCCGGCACCACGCACAATCCGCGCATCGTCGAGTATCATCAGGCGACCGGGCTTCGCGCGCAGGACGATGAGACGCCCTGGTGCGGCGCCTTCGTCGCCTGGTGCCTCGGCGCGGCGGGTATTCCCTACGACAAGACGTCGGCCGCCTCGGCACGCGCGTGGCTCGATTGGGGACGCGCGCTGAAGCACCCGACCATCGGCTGCGTGGTGGTGTTCTGGCGTGGGCGCCGCGACGGCTGGCAGGGCCATGTCGGCTTCTATGCCGGACGCGATGCGCAGGGTCGCATCCTGGTGCTCGGCGGCAATCAGGGCAACGCCGTGAGCGTCCGCCCGTACTCGGCCGACCAGCTCCTCGGCTATCGCTGGCCCGAAAGCGTGCCGCTGCCGCCTGACATTCAGCCGCTGCGCCAATCGGGTGTCGTTCAGGGCAGCACGGTCGCCGCCGCAAGCGGTGCTGCGGTCGTTGCCGACTATCTGCCGATGCTCGTGAGCGACCTCGAGCGCGCCGACGGCCATCTCGAGGCCGGCACGCTCTTCGGAGTGGTCATCGGCCTGCTGATCATCGCCGGCGCCGGCTGGGCGCTGTGGCAGCGCATCCGCGCCGCGCGCGAGCTGCGCGATGGAGTAGCGCCATGATCTCTTGGCTTCTCTCGCTTCCCTGGATGCGACGGCTCGGTCTCTGGGCCGGCGCCGTCGTCGCTGCCGTCGCAGCCATTGCCGCCATCCGCCGGTCTGGCGAGCGCGCCGGCCGCCTCGAGGAACGTCTCAACCAACAGAAGGAAATCGCCGATGCCGAGCGTCGGATGCTGGATGCCGCGCGCGATCGCCCTCGTGATCGCGACGACCTTGCTCGCCGCCTGCGCGACGGCTCGTTCTGACCGGCCTACCGGCGTCGTCTGCCCGCCGGTCCCGGTCTACAGCAAACCGTTCCTCAAACGCGCCGCCGACGAACTCGAACGCCTGCCGGCCGGATCGGCGATCGAGCGGATGCTGGCCGATTACCAGGTCATGCGCGACCAAGCGCGCGCGTGTCGTTCTCCGTAGACGCGCCGCGAAGACCTGTTGGTGATGCCACGGGGGGCGTTGAGGCATGTTCATGAAATGCGTACCGTCAATGCTGATACCAATGTGGAGTAGCAGATTCTCAAGAGCGATCGGAGTACGGATGGCCGACATCCTGACACCGCAGGAGCGCAGCGCTCTTATGAGCCGCATCCGCGGCGCCAACACCAAGCCTGAGCTGTTCATACGACGGGCTCTCCACGGCATGGGCTATCGCTACCGGCTCCACGCTCGCGATCTGCCTGGGCGTCCAGACATCGTGCTCCGATCTCGGCGCACCGTCATTTTCGTGCATGGCTGCTTCTGGCACCGTCACGACTGCGGGCTCGCCTACGTTCCGAAGACTCGCCGCGAGTTCTGGCAGAGGAAGTTTGCCGCCAATGCGGAGCGTGATCGTCGGACCCGGGAGGAACTCGAAGCCAGTGGCTGGCGCGTAATCGTCGTTTGGGAATGTCAGCTCGCGAAACCCTCAGCGCTGTTAGCGCATCTGGCCAGGAAGCTTGGGCCTGCTGGTCGAGTCAGCAAGCCGGTTCGAGGCGGAACCAAGGTCACGCCTCCGAGGATAGGGAGCCGAACTCGCGTTCGAGCCAACGCCTGACAGCCTTGACATCGGCATGGCCATTCGCCCTGAGAAGTCCGACGATGTCCGCGGCGGCGATGACAATAATCGGGTGCTGATCCTCCTTGATTTCCTGGTACGCCTGAAGGTCGACGTAGCTTGTTGTGACGAGGATCCCGAACTGTCGATGGCGGAGCCTCGAAATCAGGCGGGACATCTCCCGGACGCCGACCGAGTTCGCGGGCCCATAGCATTTGGCCTCCAAGGCGAAATCCACCAGGATCGACCCGGGGCCTCGCCCCAGTCTCAGCTTTCCAACCGCGTCCCGGCCGCCATCGCGCGAGGGGCGCGTGAGATCGAGTTCCGCGATATCAGGCAGCATCATGCGTGCGATCGCGGCCGCGCACTTCTCGAAATCGTGCGGCCGTCCGGCAAAGAACTGCTGCAGGGCATGGACAATCTCGATCTCATCGGCATTCGAGGGAAGCTGCTCGGTCCTGGTGCGGTGCTCGATTGAACGAGTGGACTTGAGCGGGCGATAGCGTCCCTTTTCAATCCAGTCCGTCCAGGCGTCGGGTGCCAGCGGGCCGAGCGGTCGGCCCGCAATCACCTCTTCGATCCATGCCCGCCGCAGAACCGGGACATCGAGAATGGTGAACCGCGCACGGTAGTTCTGGAACCGCATGCCGCCTGCGGTTCTCCAGATCGCAACAAGGTCCTCAGCGATCTGTTGCTCGGAGGTTCCTGGCACTGCAAGCCCAAGGAACCTCACATCGCGCCATTCCCCGGTATTCGCAAACACAAGGATGGGCGGCACGCTCTTGCGACCGGCACCCGTGGAGTGTGCAGCGGCAAAGACCCGTCTCAGGAGTTCATTGCCGTTCCTCGGAGTGGCGTGAAGATCGCGCCCTGGCCTCTTATTGTCGCCGTAGTACGTAAAGACGCCGGTTTCGCGGTCCAGCTCGTCGGGCCAGTCTGGATCACTGAGGGTCGATGTAAGCACAACCATCTCAAGCGCGGCCAGGGTTCCGCGGTATCGAAAGCCGCCCATGTTGCCAACCTTGAGTAGACGCGGAAGGGGGTCGTCACCAGTCTTGCTACCAGCGCTGCGGTACACCGCATCGACATGAAGATCGGCTCTGCCAAGCTCACTGAACGAAACAGCTCTCTCCTCATCCCCCATCGCTTCCTCCGCCGGAAACATCATCGCCCCTGCAACATCGGGCCTGGCAAAATTCGCCGGACTTGGTAACCTGGCTGCGGCGCCAGGTGCATCGGGGCCGAACCGGAACCGACACATGAAATCGTCAATTGCCATCGCCGCCAAGCTGCGGCGGCTGAGCAGCACGCCGCGTGCGCGCCCACGCGTGCTCGATTTGTTCGCCGGCTGCGGGGGCCTCAGCCTCGGATTCCAGGCGGCTGGCTGCGAGATCGTCGCCGCCATGGAGACGGATGAGCTCGCCGCGCGCTCTCACGCAGTCAATTTCTTCAAGGGCGAGCCTGATCGGATCATCGCGCACCACGCGCAACCGCGCGACGTCTCGACCGTCGAGCCGGAACAGCTGGTCGAGGAGTTTGGGCTTGGCAGTCCCGCTGAAGCGTTTGACCTCATAATCGGCGGGCCGCCCTGTCAGGCCTATGCGCGCGTGGGACGCGCCAAGCTTCGCGAGATTGCCGAGCATCCGCACGCCTACAAGGTCGACCCGAGGGCGAACCTCTACCTTCGCTATCTTCACTACGTCGAGCGGCTGAAGCCTCTGGGACTGCTGATGGAGAACGTGCCCGACATTCTGAACCATGGCGGGCACAACGTCATGCAGGAGATCGTCGAGTCGCTCGACGACATGGGCTACGACGCAGCCTATTCACTCATCAACGCCGCACATCACGGCGTTCCCCAGATGCGCGATCGTGTGTACATGATTGCCTTCCATCGGGATGTCGGTGCCGTGCTTCGCTTTCCGAGAGCAACCCACAAATGCGAACTTCCCCCCGGATATGCCGGGACCCGAGCGGTCGCCTTGAAGCTGATCAGAATTTCTGGCGCCGATGGCTTCGTTGAAGCCGATACCGGTCATGACGAGCTTCCGCGTGCTGTGACAGCGCAGGAGGCGATCGCCGATCTTCCGCCGGTGACCCTTCACCTCGAAGGCAGACTTCGCCGTGGAGCGAGGCGCTTCGATGAACGGGTGTCGTATCGGAGGACCGCCTGGACCAACCTTTCGCCTTACGCTTGTGCGATGCGCTCGTGGCCGGGATTCGAGGAGCGCGACGGCGTGTATGACCACGTGTTGAGATATCTTCCGCGCGACGCTCCCATCTTCCGGGCGATGGAGCCTGGTGACGAGTACCCGGAGGCACATCAGATTGCTCTGCGCCTGTTCGAAGCACGGGCACGGCGTCGCGGCGTGAAGCCTGGGAGTGCCGAGTGGCGGGCGCTGCGGAAAAGCATCGTTCCGCCGTATGATCCGGCAAAGTTTCCGAACCGGTGGTGGAAGATGCATCCGGACCGCCCCGTAAGGACGCTCACGGCCCACATTGGCAAGGACACCTACACCCATATCCACTACGACAGTGCGCAGGCGCGCGTGGTAACAGTCCGTGAGGCGGCTCGGCTTCAGTCCTTTCCCGATGGATTTGTCTTCGCGGGGACAATGAACCCCGCTTTTCGCCAGATAGGAAACGCCGTCCCGCCGCTGCTCGCGCGGGAGATCGCACACTGCATCATGGATTCTCTCCGAAGCGCCATGATTCACGCCGAGGCAGCCGAGTAGGTGGCTGTCCTTTGGGCTTTGGGACCCGTGAGGTTTTGTTTTGCTTCGGCTGTTCAGGCTGCGCTTCGTCCCAGGTTGGAGAAGAAACCGATTTCGGGCGCCTCCGGTGTTCCCACGAGCAGAGCGCGGTCAAGGAGTCGATTTCCTGTCTCGCACGACGTTTCGGGCAGAAGCACACATCCGTGACAGGCCGCGAGGTTGGCGCTGTCACTTCCCTGTCCGGGACTCTCTATGCAGACCGGATCGCTGGAGCACCACCGGGCTCGGCGTATTGCCCGATCAATCACCGGTCTGAGACGATCCGGCTCAGCCTGCCTCACGAGGCCACCCATTGTTCCCTCGGAATCACCCGAGGCGGTGTACACGAGAATGCCCTGCATCGGTCTCTCCGGGTCATCCGCCTCACAGTAGACTCGTTCTCGAAGGGACGCGCTTCCGTAACCGCAGTCGAAGCTCAATTGCCCAATGAAAGCATGGGCGAACGTATGCAGGAGAACAAACTTCGCAGTGATCTTGACTTCACCAAGACCGCGCTCAACGCGACGTCGATTGTAGTGATCATTCAGCGCAGAGATGCGATCATTCACCAAAGGAATGCGGCTCCATTCGTCCAGCTTCTCAGCACTGAATTCCAGAAATATGCCCTCCCCGTACACGACCGACGCTGGAAGCCAACTGAGATTGGGATCCTCCTTAATGGGAGGCAGATCGACCGATTTCGGATCCTCGACGGGGAGAAGCCTTGAAAAGCCAACCAGCACCCGCGTCTCCCGCAGCTTTCTGACCAGGCAGACGCCATGAAGAACGTCGGCCAAGTCAGGCCCGTATTCGGTCGGGTCGCCGACCTCCACCATCAGGTCGGTTGTTTCCCCACCCCTCCCGGTACGGAGAGCCTCATACTCCTGCCGCCGGAACTCCTCCTCGGAACGGAAGTTCGCGCCATCAAGTGTCGCTGTGCCGTCGAGCTTGCGCTGCGCAGCCTCTCTGAGTTCTTCAGGGTCGACCTGATAGATGGCGGCAACCGCTTCGCACCGCACAGGCTGCACGTATTTTCCGTCATCAAGGCCTGCGACGAGCGTATCCCACACCTTGGGATTTTCGAGGATCTTGTTGATTGTCCTGCTGGTGTTCTCACCCCACAAGGGAAGATAGATGGAGGAAACCGTTACGGGGAAATAGACGTTGGACGCCCCACGCTGAACAACACGAAGATACTCGCCGCACGCACCGGGTCGCTCATTGACGTGGCCAATCCAGGGCATGCTCCTGGAGCAGTCATGGCCGATCTTGTGCAGCGCTCCTCCGGCATCGGCATCAAAGTTGAAGCTGCCGGCCATGCTTTCGGCCTTTCCACAACTGCATGCCACCTTGATGCCCGACAGGCTGGCCGATGATCGTCCCGCAAGCAGTCGAAGCTTGTGACTGCGATCCCAATTCCCGTCCCTGTGGACCCACTCCATGAACGGGAAGTCCTCGATATGTCCCTTCGGGCATACGGCAATAAATCTGCTGGGAATGAGATACGGGCGCTTCCATTCAGGCAGTGACTCACAGTCGAGACCCGGCCGGCACGGACATTTCATTCGTCCACCATACAGCGGCAGTTGCTCCATCGCTCCGCGGCGAGGGCAGTAATGCCATCGCGGGAAGCGGACAAAGGGTATGTACTGGTTCGCCAACTGGACTCCCGGGCCCGGCTCCCTGTGTTCAGGAGGCAGCCTGAAATGCGTCACGTCCAGTCGGATCTGAAGGCGCTCCTCCCGCACAAGCCAGTCGGAAGGACACTCGTCCTTCGCGAAGGGCCACTCGTCAAGGCCCGCTGTCATCAGCGATTCGTCACCCCGGAAGTCGACCAGGGAGCCGATCCCGAATGGACTGATGAGCTGGCCTCTCCTGATCGGTCTTAGATTTGGCATGCTGTCTACTCGCGTCTCGGTGCTGTCGCTGCAAAGCCCATTCAGGAGAGTGCTGTGCTTCCGTAACCACCGGTAAGGGGCCGAGCCCCGCAATCAGCATCAACGTTCCGCATCGAAGTCGGGGTGGGGTATGGTGGAGAGGCGTCGTACCAGAGCGGGTGGCGCTGCCCGCCAGCCGGATACATCAACGGTATTTCCTCAGACGGCGGGCCAAAGCCCCCGTATCGGGGAGGCGGAGCGGCAGTCCATTTTCCAATGATTTCATCAATTAATCGCTCGGTTCCCGGCCACTCATCGGGGTCAACGGACATTATCCGTTCGCGGATGGTGTGCTTGATTCGTCGTACCAGAGCCGCATCCGGGGGAGGGTTCGGCCGGTTACGCAGATCTCCGTCGCCCCAGAAGCGGCAGAGTATCACGACGAGGGTGTGGAGCGCCCGCTCGCGTACCGGTACTGCGAAGGGCGTAACGCTTGTCGGTTCCACATGCTGGTAGAGTGCATGATGGTAGGACCGGAAATGCTCGTAGTGGGACCGGTCCCTCGGCTTGAACGGGTTGTAGTTGATCACAACCAGACCAGGTCGCCTGATGTCGCGCCCCACGCGACTGGATGCCTGGATGTATTCCGACGTCGTCTTGGGCTGTCCCACGATCGTCATCAGGCTCAGTCTTGGAACGTCCAGACCGACCTGTATCATGTTGGTGGCGAAGCAGACGTCGATGACATCCGATGTCGTTGAACCGTCGTAGCGGACGAAGAGCTGCTGAAGAATTCCCGGAATTTCACTGCTCTGGACACGGCTGGTCAGTTCGACGTCCCTGTTGATGAATCGCCGCGGATCGACGGCAGCGTCCTTTACGACCTCAAGGCGCAGGCCGAGCCGATACCACATGGCATTGAGATACTCACGGATGTCTGCACGAACGAGAGTTGCCGCATGACCGAGTTCGCGCAGGCTGTTGAAGTAACCCATCATCGTCCAGTACGGGTCAATGGAATTGGGACTGCTGCCTGCGAAGAGCTTGGGTGCCTGCAGCAGTGCGCCCATAGTCCGCACCTGCGCTGTCACATGGGAGGGAAGTGCGGTCGCAAAGACTCCGACATAGAGGCGTCCAACTTCATCTTCCCTTTCCGCCGCGAAGAACGAATCGCCTGCCTTTAATGCCTGCGGTGGAAACAGGAAGGCTGACCTTCCATACAGGCCCTTCACCTGGCTTTCGGCTCTGGAGATTGTCGCTGTGGACGCTATGACCTTGGCTGGAATGCGCTGCCCCTCCTTCTCGTTGACACACAGCGCCTCGACCGCCGTCTCGTAGTGTCCGACCATTGATCCAAGTGGCCCCGAGATAAGATGGAGCTCGTCCTGGATGATCAGCTCCGGTGGCGGATAAGGCGTGTCAATCCCGAACAGCCGCCGCGCGGCTGGCTGGAAGGCAAGCATCGCAAACTTGTCGACGGTACCTATGACGAGCGTCGTCGGCGAATCGTAGATCTGCTCGTCTATGACCGCGAGCGGAAGGCCATCATCCGAACTGAAGTCACAGTCTGAATCTTCGCAGATGAGCCTGACACGGGCGGGATGCGCCAACTTGCGATAGCCCTTGCATCTCGTGTTCCGGCCGACCTGCTGAGGACCCATCGCAGCGCCGCACCACGGGCAGCTCAGCATGATGAACTTGTTGACGCCGCGCCCGGACTGAAGCTGCCTCAGCGCCTTCACAGCACTTTCTTCAGTGTTGGGGGTTACTTCGCCCCCAACCCACAGACCGATTGAAATGCGCTCCTCGCCCAGGAGTTCCGGCTGTCGACGCCGGATCATCTCGCAGGCGCAGATCAGGGAGGCCGCACGTTGAAACTGCTGCGTCGTGAGTAGCCTAAGCGTATACCGCATGAGGATGGTCGTGCCGGCGTGACTCCGATTCCGGAGCCTCCGCAGGAACATGGTGAACGCCGAAAGACCCAGATACGCCTCTGTCTTCCCCCCTCCCGTTGGAAACCAGATCACGTCGACAACGCCGCGTTCCGGACAGTTCGGGTCGGCCACCGCGCGGATGTTCATCAGGATGAAGGCCAGCTGGAACGGCCGCCATTTTCTCTCTGGATCGCTGTAGGACGGGCGAGCGAATGGTGCCTCGAGCTCCAATCCGACAGGCCCGCTCACCCATGATCTGATCTTTTCCGACGATATCTGGTAATGGACCTGCTGCATCAGCATGGCTTCGTTCATCAGCCGGAATGCGAATGCCACCTCGGGGTCCTCGCTCAGCAAAATGATGCCGTCCCGCATGCGGCGCAGACATTCCCGACAGTTCGCCATGTGTCGCCGGCCGGTCTCCTTCAGCTCGGCGGACAGGTCCGCTCGCAATTCGATCTCTTCATCCCTTGCGCTGATCCATTCCTCGTATTTGTCGGCGAGTCTGGTGCAGAGTGTGATCCCAGCATCTGAGCCCCCGGAGGCAAATTCCAGCATCCGCAGCTCCAGGCCCTCGATCAGCGTCGGCAGGACCGGTTTGACCTCGTAGCTCGGGAGAACCTCCGTTCGAATGAGAGTGGTGCGATCCCCTTCAGGTTCGCTCCATTCCGCCCCACACCCATGTCCCACCGCAAAGGTCCTTCGATGCATGTACAGAAGCTGCAGTGACAGCTCCTCGGCATCCTTTGCATCGCGAGGGCGTTCTGGATAGCTGAGAAAGCAGGCTCGCCCATTGGGCTCCCTGATAGCGAACCCGCACTGGAAGAAGCAGGCCGAGTTGTCAGGCGCCTTGCTTTCGCTGATGCGGCGGTTGACCAGCGTGAACGTGACAAGCCGTGTCCTCTCCGGATTCGCTGATTGTGGAAACGGTCTGCTGACGACGTGGAGCGCGAGGACCGGTCTGCCGTTTTCCTCGACAACCGGCTTTTCAAAAACCACAGTCTCGGTGCCCAGGAGCTCGTCGGACAGGAGATCGACGGACCGATCAACCGGTCGCCGCCACCAGGCCTTCGTGTAGAACTCCCTTCCGTCCTTGTCCTTTCGCTTCTCCCATTCGAGCTCCTCGTGCCTGTAGACGCCGGCGGATACATCGATACGCAGTTGATCTGGAACCTCAACAAGCGCCGTCAGCCCCATTGCGCTCGGGAGGAACTCGTTTGTGAGCGTCACGTCTCGATCGGTATCGGGCGGGTTCTCCCCAGGAATGACCTCGACGTCGATATCTTCGGCCACGGGAGTTTCCACGATTGCGTCGGGGTCAGGTGACTCTGCGTCCCCACTGACCTCCTCTCCTTTGGCCGTTTCGTCCTGTCGGAGGGTCTGAGATCTCATCGGGAACAGAACGCCTGCGCCGTACCGCTGCCGGGGTGGATCCTGTGGTCGAAGAATCTCCTGTCCATCAATCTGAACCGCCGGATAGCCGGGCCAGGGGCCGACAAGCTCCTTGCGCAGGAAATCCACGATGAAGTCGCGCGCAGCCAGTGCTTCGCTCATCGGTGCAACTCCCGCTCCATGGCCGCTCTGATCCGATGCTCGACCGACCTTCGAGCCGCCTCGCTGATCATGAGAACCAGCAGGCTCCTCGCTCTCGACATCGCGACATACAGGAGCGACTGCGGTTCATCTGTGTCTACTTCCTCGATGTCCACCACGATCACAACAGGGCTTTCCAGACCCTTGAAGGAGTGGACCGTCGAGAACTTGATGGCTGATTGCACGCCGGTGGCACCACGGGAAATGTCTACAAGGGGAAAGGACGAGATGGTCTTGGCCCCGGCAAGACTGGAATTCTCCAACCGTCGCGGCGAGAGGATCACGATATCGTCGATCGTCGTCCTCTCCTTGACAAGGTGGCTCACGATATCCGTTACGAGCCCCGCCAAGTCGGCACGTGTCTTCCAGTATCTGTGTTCTACCGGGAGCCCGGTTTCGTCGCTCAGTCTGAATGGCAGTTTTTCAAAGCCGGCGATGAGAGCCGTTTCCTCCGCGATGCGACGGGTGTTCCTGCAGTTGAGCGTAAGCTTCGCCCTGGCGAAATGTTCACAGTAGCGGGTGAGCACGGCGAGGGGATCATCGCCGCTGCCATAGAGCGCCTGCCGCGTGAAATCGCCGAAGACAGCCCAGCGCCCGCCCGCCAAGCCACCAGGAATGGCAAGGTTGAGGGCATCGAGTATGGGCGCACTGCACAGATCCTGTGCCTCATCGACAACAAGAACGTCGAACGGCGCCCCCTCTTCCTCCAGGGCGATCGCTGCGTAGAACGGGTAGAGTTCGCCGAAGAGTGTTCTAACATCGCTGCTGTTCAGAGCGTGCCGTTCCTTGTCAATGAACTCATCTGCGGCGCTGCTTCCCAGGATGAGGCGCCTCGCGATCCCGTGCCAGGTACCGGCCGTAATCTGCGTATCCCTCGTCTGTTCCTGCAGCCACTCGCCAAGCAGTCGATTGAAGCACACAAGACCCACCTTTGCTCCATCACTGCTTGCGCGGCGTGCGTATTCGAGTGCAAGCAGGGTCTTGCCGGTGCCGGCTGCGCCTTCGAACAGACATCGGGGATTGGCCTCAAGTTCGTCGAGCCGGGCATACTGCTCTTCGGTCAGTCGCAGCAGTCTGGCTTCTGAATGTCCGATCGAAACACCTTTCGCGACGATCAACTCGAAGTCCGGGCGCAGGTGCTGTGACCCCGGCTTGTCATCCAGCTGACGCCAGAGTCGTTGGCTGAGATTGGCGCAGCTGCGCCGGTTGAGCAACGGGCGATCGGCGGAGCTGGTCAGGGTTGCGCAGCCGATCGTCCGTTGCGGTGAGTTTGGCGGCGTAGGCCGCTGGCGTGAGATAGCCGAGCGCCGAGTGCGGCCGACGCTGGT
>Ga0209909_100275_pt1 | contig 52784 bp, 51 predicted proteins | sample FECB22metaG_FD_188302 | JGI IMG/M metagenome (GOLD analysis project Ga0209909, IMG submission 188302) | Cyanobacterial communities from the Joint Genome Institute, California, USA - FECB-22 (SPAdes) (version 3) | ecosystem: Environmental > Aquatic > Thermal springs > Hot (42-90C) > Microbial mats... | reverse complement strand
GCGAGCCGGGACCTGCCAAAGATGGGAACCTAGGGGGCGACTCTTGGGAGATACGCTCTAGGCATCCCTTGCACAGTGCGCGGCGGCAGGCTTAGCTCCACCCCATGCGCGCCCTGCTGTCCGTCCTCGCCGTCGCCTGCCTTGCCGGGAGCGCTCAAGCGCAGCAGCCGGGCAAGCAGCCGCCCCAGCAGCAGCCGCAGACCGTCCGCTGCATCAAGGACAGCTTCGGAAACTACACCTGCACGGACGGGACACGCGTCATCCACGACAGCTTCGACAACCCCATCGTGATCCCGGGGCGCGAGGATCGGCTGGCGCGATAAGGATGGGACGTGCTCGCGCTCGCATTCCGGCCTCTACCGCAGCCCGAGGACTCAGAAATGCGCCTTCACTATACTATCCGGCGCTAATGGGGAGGCCGCGCCTGTGTTCGACAAACCCGACAAGGACGCCGTGGTCCGCAGTTTGTCGGCCGTGGTGGGCAAGGCCGAGGAGATAGCGGGTGAAAAGCGCCTCGGTGTTCCGGGCGACCCAAGGAACTCTAGGACGCTGTTGTTTGTCGCCAAGGCAGTAGATGAGGTGCACGCCGAACTGTTGGGGAAGGCGATGGACCGCTTGGCCAGCTACGTGGGGCAAGTAGATGCTTCACCAAAGGAAATGACGGCGTGGGCCAGACCCGAACTGGAGAAGATGACGGCCCATGTCCTTGGGCAAATCCAGTCGCCTGTTTTCCCGGATCACGCCAGCGCCCATCAGAAGCAGTACAAAGCCAACTTCCAAGAACGCCTTGACCATGCCCTCTCTGAATTTGAGTTGGGGAGGGCAAACGGCCGCGCCATTGAAGCCACACCGAACGGCCCAAGACGTTCGCACGAAGCGCCTTCGGCTCGTCCCGACTATGTGAACGAGGCCCGGCTCAACGCTTTGCGTGCGGCGAAGTCGTCTGCATTCGACTTGAGCAAGCTCATTCGGCTCTGCGAAGAACTGAACTCCAACTGGAGCGCCGGCAACTACTACAGCGTGGCGATGCTGGTGCGGGCGATCACGGATCACGTGCCGCCGATCTTCGGTGCTCGGAGCTTCAAAGAGGTGGCTGCGCAGGGAAGCCAGAGCCTGAAAGGACAGATGGAGTATCTCGAAAACTCATCGCGCAGGGTCGCCGACAGGTTCCTGCACGAGCATGTGCGGCGCAATGAGGTGCTGCCCACGGACACTCAGGTCTATTTCTTTGCTCCTGCGCTGGACATGCTGCTGGGCGAAGTGGCGGTAGAGCTTGCCGAGAAGGCCCGCGCCGAAGCCTTGGCCGCCGCGGAGGAGGCTGCCAAGGCGTACATCGCCACCGAGCGCCCGGTCGTGACGGTCGGCGGCGACTACAAGAAGAATGCAGATGGGTCTGTCTTTGAACAGAACGGCAAGAGGTTCTTCCGCCTCGAAGTCGGCAACTACGGCAAGACCGCGGCGACCCTGACCTGCTACGACGTGCGGTTCGCCAGCTTGACGAAGGTGCAGACGACGCAAAACGATGTCAGTCGAAGGTGGAACTTCAATGATCCGATCGCGCCCGGGACGCGGCACCGGATGATCAGGGATGACATTGAAATCGACCCGCCCGACGCCGAGGTCGTCTACGGTGCCTATTGGTACAAGAGTCCGTTCCACGAAGACGAGCGCGTTTCGTGCTTCGCCCTAATGCTTCGCGCCAGCGACACGTGGTCGGAAGTTCCGGGCGTGGATGAGAGCTACATCCTCAGGACCTGACGCTAGTTGCGCCCCTGATTGGGTTGGGTCGGCACGCCCCTTCGCCATGGGATGATATGTCCTCCTCGCTCCCTGCCGGGGGAGCAGCGGGATGACGCTCGCCGTTCCCCGGAACGGGGGTAACTCAGCGCTCGTAGAGGACCTTGCGGCCGCCCTCGCTGATCTCGTTGATGCGCTTCACCCGGCGGCCGGACGGCATGAAATCCGACAGCGACGCCTTCGGTTGGCCGTAGTAGCGGGTGTACGTATGCCCGCCGCGCGTCTCGCTGATCGCCCGCAGATGCCCCGCCGGGACGGTGGCGGGGTTGCGCGCCGCGTCGGCGGCGGCGGCATAGATGTTGTCCTCGACGGTCGCGAACACATCCCGGTCAGCGACTGAGACGGCCCTCAAGTCGCTCTTGGCGAACTCCTTGCTGTGCTGCTTGAGCGGCATCAGGAGGCGGCGACGGTAGTAGGGAAGGGTTACCCGCCATCCTGCGCCAAAGCCCAGTAAAATGAGTCAGGCAGCGAGGAGGCAGTGTAAGTCGAACATGCCCCTATATGGGGATTGGGGTGCAGGAGTTCATGGTCCTCGCTGGGGGAGCGCCACTTGGAGCACCACTCCAGTGGCGCGTATTCGTGGAGGCAAGAGATGGACGCGCCACGGAGTGGCGCGCGCCCCGCCATGAGCGGGCGGGACGCCCGCGGTCTCGGAAGACTTAAAACAGCGAAAAATATTCTCGCTGCTCCCATTCGCTCACCTCGGCGTCGAAGCGGTCGATCTCGGCCTGCTTGAGCTTGAGGTAATAGTCGACGAACAGGTCACCGAAGCCGGCGCGCAGGGCCTTGTCGTCGCCAAGGGCAGCCAGCGCCTCGCCGAGCGAGCGCGGCAGCGGCGCGGCCTTGCTGTCGTAGGGCATGTCGGCCGAGGGCCCGGGATCGAGCTTGCGATCGAGACCATCCAGCCCGCTCACGATTTGGCTCGCCATATAGAGGTAGGGATTGGCAGCCGGCTCGCCGACCCGGTTCTCCAGGTGCGTGGCGGGATCGCCCGGCCCGCCCAGCACCCGCACCATGACGCCACGATTGTCCTGGCCCCAGACGGCATGGTCCGGCGCCAGCGAGAAGGGCCGGTAGCGCTTGTAGCCGTTCAGCGTCGGCGTCGAGAAGGCGGCGGCGCCGCGCGCATGATGCAGCAGCCCCGCCATGTAGTGCATGCCCAGCGCCGACAGGGGTTCACGGCCGTCCATGAAGGCGTTGGCGTGAGTCTTCCGATCCTTGAGCGACTGATGCAGGTGCCAGCCGCTCGACATGACGTTGGCGAGGCGCGGCCGGCACATGAAGGTGAGGTGATAGCCGTGCCGCTGGGCGATCTGCTTGGCGGCGCTGCGGAACAGCACCATGGCGTCGGCGGGCTCGAGGCCGGTGCCGGCGCGGAAGGTGAACTCGACCTGGCTCGGCCCGAACTCGACCTCGATCGAGCGCAGCGGCAGGCCGAGATCGACGATGTTGGTGCGCAGGATCTCCAGGATGGGATCCATCTCGTCGTAGCGTTGCTCCGTCAGGTACTGGTAGCCCTGGTTGAGCAGCGACACCTCGGGCGGCTCGCCGGGCTGACCTGGCTGGCCGGCGTCGCCGACGCCGAGGCGGCTCTTCTCCAGCTTGAAGAGATGGAACTCGACCTCGAGGCCGGCGACGAAGTCGTAGCCGCGATCAGCCAGCGTCTTCAGCGTGCGCTTGTAGACATGCCGCGTGTCGAGCGGCATCGGCCGGCCGTCGGGGAAGTAGATGTCGCACAACATCCAGCCCGAGTGCGGTGCCCAGGGCAGGGCCCGGAAGGTCGCGGGATCGGGCAGCATCACGACGTCGGCGGCGCCCTCCAGCTCCTTCATGCCGAAGCCGCCGCCCGGCTGCCAGACCGGGAACACCGTGCGATGCGCGGTGTCCTTCAGTAGCATCGTCGCCGAGAAGCCGACGCCGTTCTTCAGCGCCGCATCGACCTCACCCGCCGCATAGGTCTTGCCGCGCAGCACGCCGTGCTGGTCGGCGAAGGCCAGCCGAACCACCGACATCTCGCCGGCCTGCATGCGCCGCTCGGCCTCGCGTGTCGCCGTCCTGCGTTCGTCCGTCCAGAGACCCGCCCGTTCGACCAGGGTCATGCGCTAGGCCACCAGCGGTGAGCGTGTGTCAGCCGCCCAGCTTGAGTCCTTGCGGCGCCGTTCGTCGAACTCCTTCCAGTAGGACTGCCACCCTTCGGTCGGTCCCATGCCGTCGACCGTCGCCGGGCCGCGGATGTCGGCGGCGCGCGCCGCGTCCAGCCACATCAAGGGCTTTTCGCCGCGTCCGACCTGGCCTATCGCCGACAGCAGCAGCCGGCGATAGGCGATGATCGCCTTGTCGCTGTAGCCCAGATGCTCCTTCGACCGGTCCTGGATCCGGCCCTGGCTCTCGATCGCCCACTGGTCGTGCACGTTGATGTCGAAGCCCATGCCGGTGAAGGTCTGGGTCTTCTGTTCGGCGATGTCGTAGCCGTAGTTGTTGTGACGGCCGATGCGCGGACGATAGTCGGGCAATTCATAGAGCTTCAGTCGCTGCTCGCGCATCTGCTGGTGATCGACCGGCTTACCGAAGCTGGTGAAGATCGCGTACCAATAGCAGGACCCATCGTCGATCGGCACATGCCACTGGGTGATCGTCATCTCCGTGCTCATCGGGATCACGAAGGCGTAGGGGAAGACGAGGTTGGTCACGCGCACATGCGTGTGCTTCTCGCTGATCTTGCGCAGGGTGAACAGGCGCAGGCCGTAGTCGGTGCCCTCGATGTCGATGGTGGGCCGATCGTACTCGCGCATCATGCGGCTCATCGGGATGTTTGAATCGGCCGAGTTGGCGCGGAACTGCTTGCCGTAGCCGTCGCCCGACGGATCCTCGTCTTCGTAGAAGCGGTGCAGGTAAGAGGCGTGGGCCGGATCGATGCCGACTTCCAGCGCTTGCAGCCAGTTGCAGTCGATCATGCCCTTGAAGGCAAAGGCGTGCGTGCCGGGCGCCAGGAAGCAGTCGAAGTCGGGGAGGGCCGGCGCTTCGCCGTCGCCGAGGTAGGCGAAGATGATCCCGTTCTTGACCACGACCGGATAGCTCTTTTGGCGCACGCGCTGGCAGAGCACGCTGCCTTCCGGTTCGGCCGGGGTCTCCAGGCACTTGCCGTCGACGTCGAACAGCCAGCCGTGGAACAGGCAGCGCAGGCCGCCATCCTCGAGTCGGCCGTAGGCGAGATCGGCGCCACGATGCGGACAGCCGCGATCGAGCAGGCCATGCCGGCCGCGCTCGTCGCGGAACAGCACGAAATCCTGGCCCAGCACACGCACCGCCTTGGCCGGCCGCTCGTCGGGCAGCTCCTCGGCGAGCGCCACCGGATGCCAGTAGTGGCGCATCAGGGCGCCGCCCTTGGTGCCGGGACCGACGCGGGTGATCAGCTCGTTCTGTTCCGGGTTCATCATGGTTGGGTATCCTCATGGAAACGCGGTTCAAACACCACCTCACCCTGAGGAGGCCCGAAGGGCCGTCTCGAAAGCGCGCGGTAACGCGCGCGTGGGTTGGCAACAGGCACCGTGCTTGCGGCCATGCTTCGAGACGGGCGCTTCGCGCCCTCCTCAGCACGAGGTCCTGTGGTAGATGTTACATTAACGAACATACGTTCTATAATGGATTATTCGGCAATCCGGCCGCGGCTGGCAAGGCCCCATGAGCAGCACATGAGCAGACTGCGTCCACAAGATGCCGAGGCCCGCGCCCAGCGTGACCTCGGCGCCGACTACTCCGAGGCGCTGGCCCGCGGCCTCGCCGTCATCGGGGCCTTCGACGAGCAGCGCCGCCAGATGACGCTGAGCGATGTCGCGCGTGCCATCGACCTGCCACGCGCCACGGTACGGCGGGCGCTGGCGACGCTGGTGGCTCTGGGTTATCTCGAAGCAGACGGCCGGCTGTTCCGGCTGACGCCGCGCATCCTGAAGCTTGCAATCGCCTATCTCTCGTCCGATCCGGTGACCAGCATCCTGCAGCCGGTTTGTGAGCGCCTGTGTCATCAGGTGGGCGCTTCGTGCTCGGTGGCGGTGCGCGATGGCGACGAGGCGGTGATGATTGCGCGCGCCGTGCCGGTGCGGCCGGTCTCGGTCGGCCTCGGCGTCGGCTATCGCCTCCCGCTCTTTTGCAGCGCCCTCGGCCGCGTGCTTGCGAGCGCCATGGCCGATGCGGAGCTCGACGCCTTCCTCGTGCAGCTGAGGCCGGTCCGCTTCACGCGCCAGACCGTGGTCAGCAAGCCCGAGATCCGGCGCCTGATCATCGATGTTCGCAAGAAAGGCTATGCGCTGGCTGACCAGGAGGCCGAACTAGGTATCCGCTCGATCGCTGTGCCGCTGGTCCGCTTTGACGGAAGGCTCATCGCCGCACTCAATATCGGCGTGCCACCGGAGCAGGCATCAGCCAAGGCAATGATTGCCGACTACTTGCCGTTGCTGCTCAAGGAAGCGACGGCGCTCAAGGAGCGGCTGGTCTAGACTACTAGCTAGGCTTGGTGGAGTCGGTGCCGAGCCGAAGGGAAGCGGCGCACATATTACGACTCGCGAGTCTCGATTATGTGGAGTGGACGGTGCCGCGTCGCCACTGCTTGTGATAGCACTGCCTGCAGATGCGGATTTTGGCGCTCTACGGTACGCAAAAATTATCTGTCCCGTGCATGTCACTTCGGTAATTACTTCTTGACTTGATTGAGCACGATAGTTATCGTCAATCGCGTACCGGGTGGCGCGCCGCAGGCTGGGGATTAACCCATCCGGAACGCCAGTCTATACAAGGCTTCATGACCTCTTCTCTCAACGGCATGCCGGGACCGACCTCCCGGCACTATTTCTCCCAGCGGCTGCGTCTCCACTACGTCGATTGGGGCAATCCCGATGCGCCGCCGCTCCTGCTGGTGCATGGCGGCCGCGATCACTGCCGGAACTGGGACTGGGTGGCCCAGGCACTGCGCGACGACTGGCACATCATCTGTCCCGACCTGCGCGGGCACGGCGACAGCCAATGGTCGCCCGACGGCAATTACGCCATGTCGTCCTACATCTACGATCTCGACCAGCTGATCCATCAGCAGGGGCTGGCGCCGGTCACCATCGTTGCCCATTCGCTGGGCGGCAACATCTGCCTGCGCTACTCGGGCATTTTCCCGGAGAAGGTGCGGAAGCTGGTGGCCATCGAAGGCCTCGGGCCGTCACCCAAGGTGATCGCCGAGCGTCGCGAGACGACCATGGCCGAGCGCATGCGCGACTGGGTCGGCGAGCAGCGCAAGCTCTCCGGCCGACTGCCGCGGCGCTATCCGACCATCGAGGACGCCTTCAAGCGCATGCAGGACGAGAATGCGCATCTGTCGGCCGAGCAGGCGCGCCATCTGACGGAGCAGGGCGTCAACCAGAACGAGGACGGCACCTACAGCTGGAAGTTCGACAATTACGTCCGTGCCTGGCCGCCCTACGACATGAGCTATCGCGCGATCGAGGAGCTGTGGTCGAACATCGCCTGCCCGACACTCCTGATCTACGGCAAGGAGAGCTGGGCCTCCAATCCGGAGAAGGACGGCCGGCTGAAGCATTTCAAGAATGCCGAGGTGGTCGAATTCGACCAGGCCGGGCATTGGGTGCACCATGACCGGCTGAACGATTTCCTCCTGACCACGCGGGAGTTCATTAAATGAAGGCGGCTGTGTTCCGCGGCGGCGACATCGTTGTCGGCGATATCCCCGAGCCGAAGCCCGCGACAGGGCAGGTGCTGGTGAAGACACTCACCTGCGGCATCTGCGGCTCGGATCTCCACGCGGCCAAGCACGCGCCGCGCATGGTGGAGATGTCGCAGCGCGTGTCGGGCCGCATCCCCATGGACCTGTCGCGCGACGTGGTGTTCGGTCACGAGTTCTGCTGCGAGGTGCTGGATTACGGCCCGGGCACCGAGCGCCGCCTGCCGGCGGGCACGCGCGCCGTCTCCATGCCCGTCATGCCGCTCGGCGAGGCGCGCACCACCATCGGCTATTCCAACGACTATCCGGGCGGCTATGCCGAGCGTATGGTGCTCGCGGCGCCGCTGTTGATCGAGGTGCCCAACGGCCTGTCGGCCGAGCATGCGGCGCTCACCGAGCCACTCGCCGTCGGCATCCATGCCGTCGAGAAGGCGGCGCTGAAGGACGACGACGTTGCCCTGGTCGTCGGCTGCGGGCCGGTCGGGCTCGCGGCCATCGTCGGACTCCGGCTGAAGGGAGTTCGGCCGATCATCGCCGCCGACTTCTCGCCCAAGCGGCGCGAGCTCGCCGTCAAGATGGGCGCCGACATCGTGATCGATCCGGCGCAGGAGACACCCTATGCCAAGCTGCCGGTTGGCCGTCGCGCCGTCATCTTCGAGTGCGTCGGGGTGCCGGGCCTTCTGCAGGGCATCTTCGAGGCCGCACCGCGCGATGCGCGCATCGTCGTCGCCGGCGTCTGCATGGAGACCGACCGCCTCGAGCCGTTCTTCGGCATCGTCAAGGAGCTCAGCCTGCAGTTCGTGCTGGGCTACACGCCGGAGGAATTCGCCTGGTGCCTTCGCCTGCTGGCCGACGGCCAGGTCGACGCCCAGTCCCTGATTACCGGCAAGGTCGGGCTCGCAGGGGTCAAGGACGCCTTCACCGAACTCGCCAATCCCGAGCGCCACACCAAGATTTTGGTGGAACCATGGCGCTGATGAAAGAAACACCTCACCCTGAGGAGGGCGCGAAGCGCCCGTCTCGAAGGGTGGGAGCCAGTCGTGCTGTTGCCACCCTTCGAGACGCGCCGCGACGCGGCGCTCCTCAGGGTGAGGCGGTGCGGTCTTGGCGCTGACGGGACGCCCTGGCCTGTTGACCGCAAGCCGGGCGATTTGATAGCGCTTGCGCCGCCCAGGCCACGAAAAAATGGGAGGAGACAAATGAAATTCTACAACTCGATCGGGCCCAACCCACGCATGGTCCGCATGTTCATGGCCGAGAAGGGCTTCGACGTGCCCAAGGTCGAAGTCGATCTGCGCGGCGGCGAGAATCGGCGTGCCCCCTACAATACCGAGGTCAATCCGGCCGGCCAGTGCCCGGCGCTGGAGCTCGATGACGGCACGGTGCTGGCCGAGATCACGGCGATCTGCGAGTACATCGACGAGAAGAAGAAGGACACGCCATCCCTGATCGGCGACACGCCCGAAGAGCGCGCCAAGACCCGCATGTGGACGCGCCGCATCGACCTCAACATCGTCGAGCCCGGGGCCAACGGTTTCCGCTTCTCGCAAGGACTGAAGCTGTTCGAGAACCGCATCCGCGTCATTCCCGAGGCGGCCGATGGGCTGAAGGCCACGGCGCAGGACAAGCTTAAATGGCTCGATGCCTTGATGGGCGCGCAGCCCTTCATTGCCGGCGACAAGCTCACCATGGCCGACATCCTGCTGTTCGCCTTCGTCGATTTCATGGGGCAGGTGGGCCAGCCGCTGTCGCCCGATTGCAAGAATCTCACCGCCTGGTACGGCCGCATGAAGGCCCGTCCCAGCGCGGCCGCCTGACACGGAGAGTCCGACGATGCGTTGCCTGATTGCCCTGTTCGCCCTGATCGTCGCCATCACAAGCACGGCGACGGGCTATGCCCAGGCGGCCGACACGCCCAAGGGCCTGTTCCTGATGACGGACTATCCGTCGCAGACGGTGCGGGCGGGCGAGGTCACGACCATCCGCATGAAGCTGAACAATGCCGGACTTCCGCCCGAGCCGGTGGCGTTGTCGGTGAGCGGCGCGCCCGCCGGATGGAAGATCGACCTGCTGGGCGGCGGCCAGACGGTGGCCTCGGCGATGCCGGGCGTGAACCAGGATGTGGCCCTTCAGCTGCGCGTCGATGTGCCGAAGGATGCGCAGCCGGGCTCGCACAAGATCACGGTCAGCGCCAAAGGCATCCTGATGCAGGCGCCCGATCTGGTGCTGACGCTGACTGTCGCCAACGAGGCGCCGGCCAAGCTCAGCATCAAGTCGCGTCTGCCCTCGCTGCGCGGCACGCCGCGTTCCACGTTCGAGTATACGGTCACCGTCGGCAACGACAGCGGCAAGGACCTGACCGTGGCGCTGTCGGCCCAGGCTCCGGCCAACTTCCAGACCACCTTCACCGAGGGCTTCGGCTCCAACGAGATCAGCTCGATTCCGGTCGAGGCGGGCCAGACCAAGGACATCAAGGTCAAGGTGACGCCGCCGCGCGATGTGAAGGCGGGCGACTATCCCGTCGTCGCTCGGGTTGCCGCCGAGGGCGCCACCGCCGAGCAGCGCCTGGTGCTGCAGGTGAGCGGGCAGGGCCGCCTGGCGCTGTCGACCAAGGACGGCCGCCTCTCCGGCGAGGCCGAGGTCGGCAAGCCCTCGACCTTCACGCTCGTGCTCTCCAACGACGGCACGGCGCCGATCGAGGAAGTCGAGATGTCGGGGACCGTGCCGACCAGCTGGAAGGTCGAGTTCAATCCCAAGACCATTCCGAGCATCGCGCCCAACGAGAAGAAAGAGGTGCAGGTGACGGTGACGCCGGCCGACAAGGCGATCGCCGGCGACTACGTCGCCTCGTTCCGCGCCAACGGTCGCGGCGAGACGGCGTCGGCCGACTTCCGCATCACCGTCACCACCTCGACCCTGTGGGGCGCCGTCGGCATCGGCATCATCGCGGTTGCTCTGCTGGTGCTGCTGGGCGCGGTCGCGCGCTTCGGACGGCGCTAGGCCGGGCTCGGGACATGGCCGAGAACGTCATCGAGGCACGCGGGCTGCTGAAGCTCTACGGCAGCCAGCGCGCGGTCGACGCCATCGATCTCGACATCCAGCGCGGTGAGATCTTCGGGCTGCTCGGGCCGAACGGCGCGGGCAAGACCACGACCATCCTGATGATGCTGGGTCTCAGCGAGATCAGCGGCGGAACGGTGAACGTGCTGGGCTTCAACCCGGTGCGCGAGCCACTCGAGGTCAAGCGTCGCGTCGGCTACCTGCCCGACGCGGTGGGTTTCTACGATCACCTGACGGCGCGCGAGAACCTCGCCTACACGGCGCGGCTGCTTGCCATTCCGCGCTCGCAGTCCGGGCGGCGGATCATGGAGGCGCTGGAGAGCGTGACGCTCGCCGACGTCGCCGACAAGCGCGTCGCCACCTTCTCGCGCGGCATGCGCCAGCGGCTGGGCATCGCCGAGATCGTCATGAAGCAGGCCGAGGTCGCGATCCTCGACGAGCCGACCTCCGGCCTCGATCCACACGCCACCTTCGAGCTGCTGGAGATGATCCGCGGCCTGAAGCGCAGCGGGGTCGCCGTGCTGCTGAGCTCGCATCTGCTCGACCGCGTGCAGAGCGTCTGTGACCGCGTGGCGCTGTTCAACAAGGGCAAGATCGCGTTGATGGGCACCGTGGTGCAGCTCGCCAACCAGGTGCTGGGGGCGGGCCATCCGATCCTGGTCGAAGCGACAGGGACCGATGTCGCCGCGGCCCTGCGCGGCATCGAAGGTGTGCAGAGCGTCGCGGCTGAAGGTGAGGGCGGCTGGCGCGTGACGGCTGATCGCGATGTGCGTGCCGCCGCGGCGCAACGCATCGTCTCGGCCGGCGGCGCGCTGACCCGGCTCGCCGATCTGCAGCCCAGCCTCGAGGAGGTCTATACGCGCTACTTCCAGGAGGCGCGCCATGCCGCCTAGTGCGACCCAAGGAGCACCACGCCGCGCCGGCTCGCCCTTCACCGGGCTGGGGCCGGTGTTCATGAAGGAGCTGTCCGACCATCTCAGCAGCGTGCGCATGTCGGTGCTGACGCTGTTCGTCATCGCCTTCGGCGCGCTGCCGGTCGCGTTCGCCCTGCAGGACCTGCGCAACGTCGTGATCTCCGATCCGTATCTCTTCCTGCGCATCTTCACGGTCGCGCCGGAGCGCGTCGGGCTGTCCTTCATCGTGGCGCTGAACTTCGTGATCCCGCTGATGGCGATCGGGCTCGGCTTCGATTCGGTCAACAGCGAGTTCAACCGCCGCACCTTGTCCCGCGTGCTGTCGCAGCCGATCTATCGCGACGCCTTGCTGCTCGGCAAGTTCCTGGGCGGCCTCGCGACGCTCACCGTGGCGCTGGTGGCGCTGTGGCTGATCGTGCTCGGCTCGGGTCTGCTGCTGCTCGGCCTGCCGCCGCGCGGCGTCGAGGTCGCGCGTGGCGTGGGCTTCCTCATCGTCGCCATCGCCTATGGCGGCGTCTGGCTCGCGGTATCGATGTTCTTCTCGGTGATCTTCCGCTCGACGGCGACGTCGGCGCTCTGTGCGCTGGGCCTTTGGCTCTTCTTCCTGATCCTGTGGCCGATGATCGCCTCGGCGATCACCCTGGGCTTCGCCCCTACGCAGATCACGAGCATCGACCAGTACACCTCCCTGCAGGAGCTGGGCCTCGCCCTGCAGCGCCTGTCGCCGGGCACGCTGTTCAGCGAGGCGGTGGTGGGTCTGCTCAATCCGGAGACGCGGACCTTGAGCTTCGTGCTGCCGATCCAGATGCGCGGCGCCATTCCCGAGGCGCCGTTGCCGCTCGACCAGAGTCTGCTGTTGATCTGGCCGCAGGTGACGGGCCTGATCGCCAGCATGATCGTGGTGTTCGCCGCGGCCTACGTGGTCTTCCAGCGAGAGGAAGTGCGCGCCTGAAGGACTGGACGCGAGCCGCCGCCCACAACAACGCGCACTGGTGCGATGCGGTTTGCCGCGCGCACGGCAAGCCGGGAACGTTCTTGCCGCACGCCTGGGTCAATGCCAAGGCCGTCCCGCGCTTCTATCCCAACGCCGTGACGCTGGCGCACGATGAGACTGCGCGCGAGGAGCAGCTCAGCACCGTCGACATCCTGACGAAGTCGAACCTGCCGGGGCGCTGGGCGGTGAAGGACAGTTTCAACACGCTCGATCTCTCGCGGCGCGGCTTCGAAGTGCTGTTGGAAGCCTCGTGGATCCGTTGCGCCATGCCCATGGGTGACGCCACGTCGGATATCGTTTGGCAGCGCGAGACCAGGGGCGGCAGCTGGCCGTTCAGTGATGCGGGCTTTGCGAAGTTCACGGGGCGCCGCGGCTTTCGCGCGGTCGCAGGCGGCATGCTCTACCGCAGCGATGGCGTGGTCGGTCTCTCCAATGTGGTCGCCGAGGCGGCGGACGCCGTCGCGGTCTGGCGCTCCCTGATCCTCCTGTCCTCGCAGGCTTTCCCGCGGCTGCCGCTGGTCGGCTACGAATCGGGCAACGAGCTTGCCGCCGCCCTCGATGCCGGCTTCGAGATCGGCGATCCGCTGCGCGTCTGGGTCAAGGCTCGGGAGTGAAACCACAAAGGCGCAGGGCCTCGACCATGTGCGCGGGCGGCGGTGCGGTCACGGCGATCGGCGGCTTGCTCTTGGACAGCGGCAACACGATGCCGCGGGAATGGAGATGCAGCTGCTTGTTCGGCTCGGCCTGGCCGTAGAGCCGGTCGGCAATGATCGGAAAGCCGGCCGCGGCGCAGTGCACGCGCAGCTGATGGGTGCGGCCGGTCTCGGGCTTGAGCTCCAGCCAGGTCATGTCGGGTCCGCGACCCAGCACCTTGTAGCGCGTGACGGCCGCCTGGCCCTTGTCGGAGACCTTCACCGACCAGCCACTGCGCGTGTTCACCTTCAGGAGCTTCTGGTCGAATACGCCTTCGTCGTTCGGCACCGCGCCGTGCACAACAGCCCAGTAGGTCTTCTCGGTATCGCGCCCGGAGAACAGCCGTCCGAGCTTGCTCAGCGCCTTGGGATGTCGTCCCAGCACCAGCACGCCGGAGGTGTCGGCATCGAGGCGATGGGCCAGCGCCGGTGGCCGCGGCAGGCCGAAACGCAGCGCATCGAAGCACTCTTCGAGATTGGGCGCCCCGCTGGGGCCGGCATGAACCGCCAGGCCGGCCGGCTTGTCGATCACCAGGATCAGTCCGTCACGATGAAGCACGCGCGCCTGGATCGCCGCCGCCGACAGCGGCGGTTGCCTCACAAGTCGGGCCATCGATCGAGCCAATGTTCGCTCGCCTCGTAGAGTGCGGCCGCGTGCAGGATCGATGCCTCGTCGCGGAAGCGGCCGACGAACTGCAGACCGATCGGCAGGCCCTCGCCGTCGTAGCCGCAGCACACGGTGAGGGCAGGGTGGCCGGTGATGTTGAACGGCATGGTGTAGGGGAACCAGTTGCGGCGCAGCTCGCCCGCCTCGACACCGTCGATGCGGATCGGCTCGAACAGGTCCTGGTCGATGGGCAGCGCGGTGCGCGAGAGCGTCGGCGTCACGAGATAGTCGGCAGTCTCGAACCAGCCCTGCACCTTGCGAAAGAGATCGGTGCGCTGGAACATGGCGTGCTGGTAGTCGACGCCCGACCACTCCGCCGCCATCGCCACCTGGCGCACCAGCGACGGCGACAGGCGATTGTCCTCGCGGCGGATCAGATCGTCGAAGCGCGCCCGCCAGGTCGTGTGGTTGATCACCTTCCAGATCGGCTCCATGTCGGGCAGCTCGGCCTTCAGCTCGACCAGCTCGGCGCCCAGCTCGCGCAGCTTGGCCAACGCGACCTCGAAGGCGGCGCGGACGTCCCTGGCGACCAGGGTATTGCCGAGGGTGGCGCTGTAGAGGATGCGCTTGCCGTTGAGACTGCCGTCCGGCCGCGCCGCAGCGATGTAGTCCTGGGGCGCGAGGCCGATCGACCAGGGATCGGACGGATGCGGCCCCGCCATCGCCTGCAGCATCAGCGCGGTGTCCGTCACCGTGCGCGTCATCGGCGTCACATAAGTGTAGTTGCCGAAGGCATCGGCGACCTGGCTGTGCGGGATGACGCCGTTGCTCTGCTTCAGTCCGACCATGCCGTTGGCCGCCGCGGGAATGCGCGTCGAGCCGCCGCCGTCGGTGGCGATGCCGATCGGGCCGATGCCGGCCGCCACCGCGACCGCCGCGCCACCGCTCGAGCCGCCCGACGTATGCTCGGCGCTCCAGGCATTGCGCGTGCGTCCGAACAGCGGCGCGTCGGTCAGCGCCTTGTGGCCGAACTCGGGGGTCGTCGTCTTGCCGAACAGGATGGCGCCTGCCTGCTTCATGCGGGCCGCGGCGACGGCGTCGTCTTTCGGCACGTTCTCGTCGTGATGCAACGAGCCGAACGTCGTGCGCACGCCCGCTGTGTTCACGAGGTCCTTGGCCGCGAAGGGAATGCCGTGCAACAGGCCGAGCGGCTTGCCTTGCATGACGTCCTGCTCGGCCTGCCTGGCGGCCGCACGGGCGTGATCGGCGGCGATGGTGATGAAGCAGTTCAGGACCGGCTGCAGCTTTTCGGCGCGCGCCAGCACGGCGTCGGTGAGCTCGACCGGGGAAACTTTCTTCGCGGCGATGTGCTCGCGCAGGATGGAAGCAGGCAGGCGCGTCAGCTCGTTCACTTCAGAAGACCCCGTGTCGCCAGATTACGCATCAATGCCGACACGCCGAACGTCCAGGGCGCGATCTTGTCGCAATGATTGACGCGGTTGGTGAGGGTGCCGAGCTTGGGCGAGGAGATCGATACCAGATCGCCCACCATGTGGGTGAAGCCGTGACCATCAGGCTTGCGCTGCTCGGTCGGTGCGAAGAGCGTGCCCGTCATCAGCACCATGCCGTCGGGATACTGATGGGTCTCGCCCATGGCGTGGCGCACCAGGTCGGTCGGATCGCGGCTGATCTTGGAAAGGTCGCTCGAGCCGCGCAGCCGGAACTGGTCGGGGCCGGTCACTTCGAGATCGACCTTGGCCTTGCGCACGTCGTCGAGCGTGAAGGTCCGATCGAACAGGCGCACGAACGGCCCGATGGCGCAGGAGGCGTTGTTGTCCTTGGCGATGCCTAGCAACAGCGCGCTGCGGCCCTCCATGTCCCGCAGGTTGACGTCGTTGCCCAGCGTGGCGCCGACGATCTTGCCCTTGCTGCTCACGACGAGGGTCACTTCGGGCTCGGGATTGTTCCAGTCGGAGTCCGATCGGATGCCGATCTCCGCGCCGTAGCCCACGGCGGCCATCGGCGGCGCCTTGGTGAAAATCTCGGCGTAGGGACCGATGCCGACCTCGAGGTAGGGCGACCACGCGCCGCGCGCCATCAGGGTCTTCTTCAGCTGATCGGCCGCGGGTGAGCCCGGTTTGATCGCCGTGATGTCGGCGCCGATGATGGAATTCAGCTCCTTGCGCACCTGGTCGGCGCGGCTGAGATCGCCCTTGGCGTGCTCCTCGATCAGCCGTTCGAGCAGGCTGACGGCGAAGGTGACGCCCGCCGCCTTGATCGCCTGCAAGTCGATCGGCGCCAGCAGGTTCGGGATCACCTCGTCCAGCGATCCGATGCGCTCGCCGGCCGAGCGGGCGATGGCGACCGGATCGGCGGCGTTGCAGAGGTCGGCCACCGTAGGAACGGCCCGTGTGATGTCGAACACGCCCTCGGCGCGTACCGCCACGACGCTGGGCCCGTCTCGCCTCTGCATCCTGCCGATAAGCGTACCGGCCACACCGTCTTCAGGAAGGATTTCTGCCACTGGACGTCTCCGTTCCTCACATGATGCCATTCAAACACGGCACACCGCGAGCCGTCTCGCCTTCCAGTCGAGCGACTTGTATGCCCCAGATTCTGCTGGTTCCTGCAACTCAGGGAGGCCATGCTTCCGGAAATACCACTGGGGGCAGTGGGGGCGAGGTAGCAATGAGCGACACCATCGTTGTCCGTCATCGGGACAACTATGTGGCACTCGCAGCCGGGACGCGCGTTGGACGCTACGTCGTCAAGTCGGTACTGGGGCAAGGCTCCTTCGGCATCACATATCTTGCTCATGACGGGCAGCTCAACAGCGATGTCGCCATCAAGGAATACCTGCCGATGGCGTTGGCCGTCCGGCACAATGGCGTGATCGTCGTCCCGAACTCGGCCAAGGTCGCGGAGGAGTTCGCCTGGGGCCGCCAAAGTTTCATCGACGAGGGGCATACCCTTGCCGGCTTTCGCGGCAAGCCGGGCATGGTCCACGTCTATGACCTGGTCGAGGACCATGGGACCGCTTACATCGTCATGGAGCTGGTTCACGGTTCCACCTTGGCCGACAAACTCGACAAGGATGGCCCGCTTTCCGCACAAGACGTGGACCGCCTGCTGCCTCCTTTGCTGGATGTGCTGGCCACGGTGCACCAGGCGGGTTTCGTGCATCGCGACATCAAGCCCGCGAACATCCTGCTGGACAGAGAGGGACGTCCCATCCTGATCGATTTCGGCGCCGCGCGGGCTGGAATGGCGGCGAAGACCACCGCCATGACCGCGGTGTACACGCCGGGCTATGCGGCCGTCGAACAGTTCATCGAAGGCAAGCAAGGGCCGTGGACCGACATCTACGCGCTCGCCGCCACGTTCTATCGTGCGATTTCAGGCCGCATGCCGCCAAGATCCGTGGAACGGGCGCTCGAGGACGCGTACCAACCCCTGGCCGAGCTGAAACCCGCAGGCTTTCCGGTCCAGCTTCTGCGCGGCATCGACCATGGGCTTGCCATGCGGCCGGTCGACAGGCCGCAGACCATCGAGCAGTGGCGCGCCGCTCTTTATTCGGAAGAGGCTCCTGCGTCGCCCGCTGCGCCAACGGTGGGCCAACGATGGCGGACAGTCGTGAATGCAGGCGTTGGCTCACTGGCAGTGGTGGCTGCCGCGGTCGGAACGGTCCTGCTCGTTCGGCCGATCATTCCGTCCGGATGGCTTCAGGAAACGTGGGACGAGGCGTCGAAGCCCGGTGGATGGCTTCAGGATGCGTGGGACGAGGTGGCGAAACCGGCTGGTCTGCTGATGTCGGACTTCGGCAAAGTCGACGAGCAGTCGCCGCAGGCAAATGCAGAGGCAACTCCCGGGGAGGACGCCGAGACGACCGCAAGGCCCGAAGTTGCGTTGCCTCGAGCCGAAGCCCAGGAACTTGCTTCAGCCGACTCCGCCTACAAGCGCGGCGACTATGCGACGGTGCTGCAGCTCATGAGGCCGTTGGCCGATGCCGGCAACTCACGCGCGCAGACCTACATGGGCGTTCTGTACGACAATGGCCAGGGCGTGCCGCAGGACGATGCGCAGGCTGTGGCCTGGTACAGCAAGGCTGCCGACCAGGGTGACGCCCGCGCGCAGACCCATCTGGGTGCAGCGTACGAAGCAGGCCGCGGCGTGGCGCGGGACTTGGGGCAAGCGATTGAATTGTATCGTAAGGCTGCCGATCAACAGCACGTGGCAGCCGAGTACACGCTTGGCAAAATGTACGCAGCCGGACGCGGGGTGCCGCAGGACTACGGGCAGGCTGCCGAATGGTTTCGCAGGGCTGCCGATCAGGGATACGCAGGAGCCCAGTTCACTCTCGGCTACCTGTACGGCGAGGGTCGAGGCGTTCCGCAGAACCTCGGACAGGCCCTCGCGCTGTATCGCAAGGCTGCTGACCAAGGCCACGCCGGCGCGCAGACCAACCTGGGTGCCGCGTACGAAGCAGGCCACGGGGTGGAGCGGGACTTCGCGCAGGCGGCCGATTGGTATCGCAAGGCTGCCGATCAGGGAAACGCCGTGGCCGAGTACAATCTCGGCAAGCTGTACGCCCGCGGTCGAGGGGTGCCGCAGGACTACCGCCAGGCCATGGCATGGTACCGCAAGGCCGCCGCACAGGACCACGCGCTCGCGGGCGCCAGCCTCGGTTACGCCTACGACGTTGGGCGCGGCGTGCCGCAGGATCCGGCGCAAGCAGCCAACTGGTATCGCAAGGCCATCGATGACGGAAGCGTCGATTCCATGTACGCCCTCGGCCTCTTGTACCAACAGGGCCGGGGCGTGCCGCAGGATCTTGTCCAGGCCGATCGGTGGATCGTCCTGGCGATAGAGCGGTATCCGGCCTCCGAGAAGGCCAAGCTTGAAAGAGCGGTCCAGGCGCTCAAAGACACCGAGCGGAGGATGACTCCGGCGCAAATCGAGCGGGCACATGAGCTCGTTCGAGAATGGAAGGCGGCTGTCCAGCGCTGAGCCAGTGATGGCGGCAGCGCTGCAATTGCCGCGCTGACAATTAGTGACTGGACGTCTCCGGCACTTCGTTGCAGAACAGGCGCGCCACTCGCCGGGAGAAACAGGATCATGGCCGCAGCGCGGATCAAGGGCGTTCTTTCGCCGGTCGTCACACCCTTCAAGCGAGACTTGTCGCCCGACGTCGGCCGCTTCATTGCGCATTGCAAGTGGCTGCTCAGCCAGGATTGCGGGCTCGCCGTGTTCGGCACCAACTCCGAGGCCAACTCGATGTCGGCCAAGGAGCGCATGGGGCTTCTGGAGGCCATCGTCTCTGCCGGCGTGCCGACCGACCGCATGATGCCGGGCACGGGGGCCTGCTCGATCAACGAGGCGGCCGAGGTCAGCGCCCATGCCACCAAGCTCGGTGTCGGCGGCGTGCTGATGCTGCCGCCCTTCTACTACAAGGGCGTTCCGGAGGAGGGGCTGTTCCGCTTCTTCTCGGAGGTCGTGCAGCGTGTCGGCGACGACCGTCTGCGCGTCTACCTCTATCACATCCCGCCGGTATCAGCCGTGCCGATCACCCATAAGCTGGTCGAGCGGCTGTTGAACGCGTATCCCAAACAGATCGCCGGCATGAAGGACAGCTCCGACGACTGGCCGCACACCAAGAGCATGATCGACGCCTTCGCCAAGGACGGCTTCGACGTCTTCTCGGGCAACGAGAAGCCCTTGATCGACAACATCAAGTCGGGCGGCGCCGGCTGCATCAGCGCCACCGCCAACATCAACCCGGGCAAGATCGCCGAGACCTACAAGAAGTACGCCACGGCCGAGGGCGAGAAGCTGCAGGGCTGGATCAACGAGGTGCGCGGCGTCATGCAGGGCTACGTCATGATCCCAGCGCTGAAGTACTGCATCGCTCACTACGGCAACGACGACGCCTGGACGCCGGTTCGTCCGCCGCTGGTCGAGACCGACGAGAAAACCGGCAAGGACATGATCGCCAAGCTCGACAAGCTCGGCTTCACCATGCCGGGGCTGAAGCAGGCGATGGCGGTGGCCGCCGAGTGATTTGAAATCGCCGCGCCGCGACCCACATAGCGTGGATGTCCACGCCGGGTCTGTGGCTGGTGTCCATCGTCGCCGTCGCCGCCTATCTCGCACTTGCGGTGCTGGGGATCGGCGGATTGGATGCGTTCCTTGCGCATCCGGCTCTGATCGCGCTGGCCATCGTCACACTCGTCATGCTCGTGGCGGCGATGTTCTCGTCGGCCAATCTCAGCTCCGGCGAACGGGAAGACCGCGGCAACCGCTGGGTGCTCGCAGCCTTCGGCGTGCTGGGGCTGCTGTCGGGATGGCTGCCGGCCTTTACCGATCGCAAGGAGTTCCTGACGATCGACGGCGAGACCGCCCGCTGGATCGGTGTGGCCCTGTACGCCGCCGGCGGTGCGCTGCGCCTGTGGCCGGTGTTCGTGCTCGGCCGCAGGTTCAGCGGATTGGTGGCGATCCAGCCCGGCCATCAGCTGGTCACAACCGGCCTCTACAGTATGGTTCGCAATCCGAGCTATCTCGGCATGATCGTCCTGGGGGTGGGTTGGGCGCTGGCGTTCCGCTCGCTGGTCGGAGTGGCGCTGGCGCTCCTTATGATCATGCCGCTGGTTGCGCGCATCCGTTCGGAGGAGGCCCTGCTCAGCTCCCAATTCGGAGCGGAATACGACGACTATCGCGCCCGCACGTGGCGGCTTCTTCCGGGCGTTTACTAGCTGCGTTGAATGTCGGCGCCGCAGGCCGCGAGCTTCGCGGTCATGCCGTCGTAGCCGCGGTCGAGGTGATCGAGGCTGCCGAGGATTGTTTCCCCCGTCGCGCCCAGGCCGGCGAGGACGAGGGCAGCCGCGGCGCGGACGTCCGTGCAGGCGACCGTGGCACCACGCAGTCGATCGACGCCGCGGATGCGAGCCGTGCGGCCGTGCACGGCGATGTCGGCGCCTAGCTTGCGCAGCTCGTCGACGTGGCGAAAGCGTTGCTCGAAGATTGTCTCCGTGATGGCGCTGACGCCGCATGAGGTCGCGAGCAGCGCCATTGCCGGAGCCTGCAGGTCGGTAGCGAAGCCGGGGTAAGGTTGCGTTATGACGTCGGCGCCTCGCAGCCCGCCGCTGGCGCGACGCGCGACGACGCCATCCGAGATTTCCGCCAGCTCGACGCCGGCGGCGGCAAAGGAAGAGCCAGCCGTGCCAAGCAACTCGATGCGGCCGTTCGGCATCACGAGTTCGCCGTCGGTCAGCGCGGCAGCACAGGCAAGCGTGCCGAACTCGATGCGGTCGGGAAGAACGGTGTGCACCGCGCCCATGAGCGGTGCTCCACCTTCGATGGTCAGACGGTGGGTGCCGACGCCGCTGATGCGCGCGCCAATCGCCGCGAGGCACGCGGCCAGATCGGCGACTTCCGGTTCGCGCGCGGCGTTCGTGATTGTCGTCGTGCCGGAGGCCAGGGCAGCGGCCAGCAGGAGGTTCTCAGTGGCGCCCACGGAGGGTTGAGGCAAGAGGATATCCGCGCCGCGCAGGCCATCACGCGCCGTCGCGCGGATCGTACCAGCGTCGAGCTCGACGGTGGCGCCCATCGCCCGCAATCCGGCGATGTGGAAGTCGATGCCGCGCAGGCCTATGGCGTCGCCGCCGGGCAGGGGAAGTGTCGCCTCGCCGTGGCGGCCAAGCAGGGCGCCGAGCAGCAACACCGACGCACGCATGCGTGTGACCAGGTCCGGATCGATCTGCCGCGGCTGCACGCGGTCGGCTGAGATGGTCACCGACAGGCCGGCGTCACTCTGCGACCAGTGCATGTCGCAGCCCAGCCGCTGCAGCAGTGCCGCCAGGACCGCGACGTCGAGATTGCCCGGCACATTGCGCAGCGTGACGAGATGCGGCGTCAGCAACGCCGACACCATCAGGGGCAGCACGGCATTCTTGGCGCCGCTGATGGGATAGCGGCCGACGAGCGGCTGTCCGCCGCGGATCACGAGGTGATCGCCCGTATTGGGTCGCCGCCAGGGAGCTGCCGTCGAGAGGGAAGAGACCATGACGGCACGATACGGATGGCGCGTTGACAGCGCCACCTCGGGCAGCTTATAGAATGCCGATGCTCACGAACCTGCTCCAGAAGGGTTGGTACTTTACGCTGCTGAAATAGGCGGCGCGAAGGGTTGTGACCTGACGAAGCCGCCGCTTCCCGGCGGCTTCTGTGTTTCTGGAGAGGGCCTCCGGGCCGCGGCGGGACCGCAAACGGAGGACGATATGTCGATCATCGATGCTGGAGAGAGGACGGCCCTGCCGCCGTCGATACGCGTGCGCCTGGCGGGGCCGCGCGATTGCGAGGCGCTGACCGCACTGCTCGACAATCCCGCGCATGCGCCCGAGCAGGTGATGGCGTGGCTGCAGACGCCGGGCACGACCTTGCTGGTGGCGCAGAGCGAGCTCGGCGTGCTGGCCGTCGCGGTGCTGCTGACCCGCATCATGCCCAAGCCGGGCGGCGGCATGCACAAGGTCGTCGAAGTCGACAATCTCGTGGTGCACCCCGAGCAGCGCGGCCAGCGCATCGGCCGGCGCCTCCTGGCTGCCGTTGTCGAATGGGCGCGCCAACGCCGAGCTGCGCAGGTCGAGGTCCTGGTGGGCGATGCCAACCGCGAGGCGCGCCGCTTGTACGAGGCCTTCGGCTTCGCGACCACAGCCGACCGCCTGGTGCTGGCGGCGTGACCTCCCACACCATCCTGGTGCGGGAGGCGCGCATGGCGGACTACGACGCCATGGTCGCGCTGTTCGGCGAGCTGGACGAGTTCCATCGCCAGGCGCGTCCGGATTTCTTCCGGCGCTTCGATGGGCCGGTGCGCACGCGCGAGCAGATCGCGCAGTGGTTGGCCGGTCCCGGCTCGACCGTGCTGGTGGCCGAGGACGACGATGAGGTGATCGGCCTTGCGGTGCTGCTCACCCGTCCATCGTCGGCATTCGCCGGCGCGGTGCCGCGCAGGGTGATCGAGCTCGACAATCTCGTGGTGCGTGCCGACCGACGCGGCCGCTCGATCGGCCACCGGCTGTTGCGCGCCACGATGCGATGGGCGCGCGGGCAGGGTGCCAGGCATGTCGAGGTGGCGGTGCATGCCTTCAACCGCGATGCCCGGCGATTCTATGAGAGTTTCGGTTTCGCGCCCTCAATCGACAGGCTGGTCTTGGCGGCGTGAGATGGATACCGTCTTTCTCCATGCCGCACCAAGCACTGCGCACGATCCTGCCGATCGCCGGTTGGTCTGGTGATCCTGGCGCTTCCGTCACCTTCACCGGTGGAACAGACCCGGTGCTGCCCACGCCGTTCCGCATCGGTATCGCGGGAGCGGCGGCTGTGGCCGCAGCCGGCCTCGCCGCCGCGGCCTTGTGGGAACTGCGTACCGGCCGTCGACAGCAGCTGACGGTCGACGTTCGCCAGGCGACGGCGTCGCTGCGCAGCGGCCATTACATGAAGCTCGGCGATGGAAATGTCGCGCACGGGCGCAACAGCATCATGGGTGTCTATCCCAGCCGCGACGGGCGCTGGAGCTATCTGCATTGCAACTTTCCCAACCATCGCGCGGCAGCGCTCGGTGTGCTGGGTGTGCCGGAAGATCGCGAGGCGGTGGCGCGTGCGGTTTCGACCTGGAATGCCGCCGACCTCGAGGAGGCGATCATCGCGGCCAAAGGCGCCGGCGGCATGGTGCGCAGCCACGCCGAATGGGCGGGCCATCCGCAGGCCGCTGCGATCGCCGCCTTGCCGCTGATGGAGGTCGTGAGAATCGGCGACAGTCCGCCTGAGCCGTTGCCGTCAGGTGATCGACCCCTGAGCGGCATCCGCGTGCTCGATCTCACGCGTGTGCTCGCGGGACCCACGTGCGCGCGCACGCTCGCCGAACATGGCGCCGACGTGCTCAAGATCACAGCGGCGCATCTGCCCAACCTCGGCTACCAGGAATGGGACACCGGCCACGGCAAGCTCTCGGCCCAGCTCGATCTGCGTAAGCCGGGCGACCTCGAGACCTTGCGCGGTCTGGTGCGTGAAGCCGATGTGTTTTCGCAAGGTTATCGTCCGGGCAGCCTCAGCGGCCGGAGCCTGTCGCCCGAGGAGCTCGCGGCACTGCGGCCGGGTTTGGTCTATGTCTCGCTGTCGGCCTTTGGCCATGCCGGCCCGTGGGCATCGCGACGCGGCTTCGACACCGTGGTGCAGACTGTGAGCGGGATCACAGCGCGTCAGGCCGAGATCTTTCCGGGCAAGACGCCGGGGCCGCAATTCTATCCGGTGTCGGCGATCGACTATTGCACCGGGTATCTGATGGCCTTTGGGGCGATGGTGGCTCTGGGGCGTCGCGCGCGCGAGGGCGGCAGCTGGCTGGTCCGCATCTCCCTGGCGCAGGTCGGCAAATGGCTGGTCGAGCTCGGCGAAGTTGCAGCCGCGTCGCTGAGGAATGTGCCCGCCGAATTCGGCGAGGACGAGCTGGAGCGCTGGTCGACAACGAGCGAGACGCCGTCCGGCCGACTGCGCCATCTCAAACCTGTCGTGCAGATGTCGGAAACGCCGCCGCACTGGGCGCGGCCCTCGGTTCCGCTCGGCTATCACAGGCCTGTGTGGCCGGATCGTCAGAGCTTGCCTGCCCGGTAGACGCCCATCACACTGCCGCGCTGCCAAACAGGCCGGCAGCACAGCAGCGGGGAAGAGAAATGCCGACGAACAGCAAGCATCCCGAAACCGTCGTGTTGCATTCGGGTTACCGCAGCGATCCGGCCACCAATGCCGTCGCCGTGCCGATCTATCAGACGACGAGCTATCAGTTCCGCGACACGCAGCATGCCGCCAACCTGTTTGGCCTGGCCGAGCTCGGCAACATCTACACCCGCATCATGAACCCGACCAACGACGTGCTCGAGCAGCGCGTCGCGGCACTCGAGGGCGGCGTTGCGGCGCTGGCGTTGGGCTCGGGGCAGGCGGCCTCGCTGTTCGCCGTCCAGAACATCTGCCACGCCGGTGATAATTTCGTGGCTTCGACCGACCTCTACGGCGGTACCTGGAATCTGTTCGCCAACACTTTCAAGACGATGGGCATCGAATGCCGCTTCGTCGATCCGGCCGATCCGGAGAACTTCCGCCGCGCCACCGATGCCAAGACCCGCTGCTACTACGCCGAGACGCTGCCCAACCCCAAGCTGACGGTGTTCCCGATCGGCGAGGTTGCCCGGATCGGCCGAGAGCTTGGCGTGCCGCTGATCATGGACAACACGGCATCGCCGGTGCTCTGCCGGCCGCTCGACCACGGCGCGGCGATCGTCATGCACTCGACCACCAAGTACATCGGCGGCCATGGCACCTCGATCGGCGGCATCCTGGTCGATGGCGGCAACTTCGACTGGGAGAAGCACAAGGATCGCTTCCCCATGCTGAACACGCCCGATCCCAGCTATCACGGCGCGGTGTGGACGCAGGCGACCAAGCCGATGGGACCGGTCGCCTACATCATCAAGGCGCGCGTCACGCTACTGCGCGATGTCGGCGCTCCGATGAGCCCGTTCAACGCCTTCATGTTCATCCAGGGCCTGGAGACCCTGCCGCTGCGCATGCGGGTCCATTGCGACAACGCCATGAAGGTGGCTCAGCACCTCTCCAAGCATGCCAAGATTGCCAAGGTGATCCATCCCTCGCTGATGAGCGGCGAGGCCAAGAGGCGCGCCGATGCCTATCTTTCGGGCGGACTTGGTGCGCTGCTGGGCTTCGAGCTCAAGGGCGGCGCCGACGCCGGCCGCAAGTTCATCGACAATCTTAAGATGTTCTACCACGTCGCCAATATCGGCGACGCGCGCAGCCTTGCCATCCATCCGGCTTCGACGACGCATTCCCAGCTCACGGCCGAAGAGCAGGCCCAGACCGGCGTGACGCCGGGCTATGTCCGCCTGTCGATCGGCCTCGAGCACATCGAGGACATCGTCGCCGATCTCGATCAGGCGCTGGCAGCCGCTTGATCCGGCTCGCCGCTGTCGCGGCCCTGCTGGTCGCGGGCTCCGCCGTGGCGGCGGAGCCTGACGGTTGGGACCAAGCCTATAATGCCGCGGCGGGGACACGGTTCATTCCGCTGCAGCTCATCATCGGCGGCGAGTGGAACGGCGAGCGCTCGATCACCTATCCCAAAGGCACCTACGCCGAGCTGGTCGATCATGGCAGCATCTGGGTCGGACCCCGGCCGTGGACGCACCCCAAGACCGGCGAGGCGCTCAGCGTCTACGACCGCTCGCGTACCGGGCGCGGCATGGTGACAGACCAGATCTTCGCGGTGCGCAAGGACCAGACGGCGATCGGCCGCGTCGCCGACAATCGTTACGGCATCACGGCGTGTGACCAGGAAGCCAAGTATCCGCTAGGACACTGGCGCCGCGGCGAGAGCCGCACGTACGAGTACACTTGCTGGTACGGCGAGCAGGTGCGCGCCAAGCTCGCCACCATCACCATCCGTGACCTAGACTTCGACTACGGCGGCTTCAGGCACGCGCTCCGCGTGGAGTGGGTGCTGCGCGACAAGGGCGGCAGCGGCGTCATCGACCAGCGCGTCTACACCTTTGCACCCGGCAAGGGCGTGGTGCATCTGCGCTGAGGGTTACGCCGGCGCGGTCTCGCGGGCTTCCAGATGTCGCGCGAGGCGCATGAGCGATGGATGCCGTAGATCGTGATCATCGAGTTACCTATCATCTCCCATTCATCGAAGGGTGGCCCACCATGAAGGCGGAACGCAACCTCAAGCCAGTAAAGGATGCCAGTCACCTGTATGAAGTGGAGCGTCGGGCGCGTCACGCGGAACGTCCCGGTTTCCGTATCAGCGAGCTGCAGCTGTCACCGACCCAGACGGTGCCGTGGCACTTTCACACCAACATCGCCGACACTTTCTATGTGCTGGAAGGGGAGATGAGGTTGTTCCTGCAGCAGCCCAAGCAGGAGGTGCGCCTGAAACCCGGCGAGACCTTCACCGCGGCGGCCGGACGGCCGCATCTGGTGACCAACGCCGGCAAGACCTCGCTCACATTCCTGATCATGCAGGGCATCGGCGAGTACGACTACGTGCCGCTGGTCTAGCTGATAGCTGGCTTGTCTGCGCCGACGAACTGAGCGCGCAACTCTCGCTTCAACACCTTGCCGGTGGCGTTGCGCGGCAGGATGTCGACGAAGGCTACCGACTGCGGCACCTTGAACTTGGCAAGGTTGGCCAGGCAGTGGCGGATGACGTCGCCTTCCTCGAGCGCCTCGCCAGGCTTGCGCACGATAATCGCGAGACCCACTTCGCCCCAGCGCTCGTTGGGCACGCCGACGATGGCGGCATCGGCGACCGCTGGGATCTGGAACAGCACGTTCTCGACCTCGGCTGGATAGACGTTCTCGCCGCCCGAAATGTACATGTCCTTCCAACGGTCGACGATATAGACGAAGCCCTCCTCATCCTGGCGCGCGGCGTCGCCGGTATGCAGCCAGCCGTCGGTGAAGGCTTTCGCCGTCACTTCCGGCTTGTTCCAATAGCCGGGCGTGACGTTGGGTCCCTTGATCAGCAGCTCGCCGATGTCGCCTTGCATCACGTCACTGCCCGCGTTGTCGACGATGCGGATGGCCGTGTGCATCATCGCCTTGCCGGCTGAACCGACCTTGCGGATGGCGTCGGTGGCGTCGAGCATGGTGCCGGCCGGGCTGGTCTCGGTCATGCCCCAGCCCTGGACCAAGGGCACGCCGCGGGCATTCCACCCTTCGAGGATGGCAAGCGCGCAAGGCGCGCCGCCGACACCGGCGATTCGCAGCCGCGAGAGATCGGCGCCCTGGAACTTGGGATGCTGCATCATGAACTGGTAAGGCGCCGGCACTGCGAAGAAGTGCGTGATGCCGAGAGATGGATTCGAGAGGAAGTCGAGCGCCATCCCCGGATCGAAAGTGCGCATGATCAGGATGGTGCCGCCGGCATGCAGCACGGGATTGGCGTAGCAGTTCAGCCCGCCGGTATGGAACAGCGGCAAGACCACGAGCTGCACCGTCTCAGGCGTGATCAGGGCGGGGATGCCGAGATTCACGCAATTCCAGAAGTTCATCCCGTGCGTGATGATGGCGCCCTTCGGGTGGCCCGTCGTGCCCGACGTGTACATGACCATGGCGATGTCGTCATGATCGAGTGCGACCGGTGTTGCTGCTTGCGCCGCAGCGGCAAGCGCCTGCTCGTAGGCGCTGTCGGGGCGATCATGGTCGATCTCGAGCAGCGGCGTTGAGAATTGGCCCGCCTGATCGGCGAAGCTTTTGTCGTGGACCAGCAGCGATGGCGTGGCGTCGGAGAGGATGTACTGCAGCTCCGGCACGGCGAGCCGCCAGTTGAGGGGCAGCATGATGGCGCCGAGCCGACCACAAGCGAACTGTAGCTCAAAGTATTCGGCGCAGTTCGGCGCCAGCAGGGCAACGCGGTCGCCTCGCCGTATGCCCTTCGGCGCAAGCGCGGCCGCCAGCCGGTCGCTGCGCGCATGAAGGTCAGCATAGGTGAACCTGCGATCGGTCTGCAGATCATGGATCGCAAGCTTGGCCGGCCGCCGCCCGGCGTGATGGGCGATCCAGTCGAAGTAGGGAATTGCGGGCATCTCAGTTTGACTTGAATTCGAGGGACGGTGCGCCTTCAATGAGCGACTGCTCTATGAAGTGGGGGACATAGTGTTTTCACTCATCAAGGATCTTGGTCTTCTCGTTGCGGCGAAACAGGAGGCGGTACCGTTCCTGATCTCCTTCGGCATCGCCGAGTTCTTCTTCAAGTTCAAGAGCTTCGCGCTCGAATGCCTGGCCTTCCTGGCGGTCTGGTTCGTGCTGAGCTTCCTGCAGTCGCTCATCTTCCCGCATACCAGGGCGCAGCGCTCCTGAGGATCAGTTCACGGCCTTGGTGAAGCCTTTCCAGTAGGGCTCGCGCAGCTCGCGCTGCAGCACCGGCGCCCGAGTCGGAAAGGATGTACTCGATCTCCGGCGCGGCGAGCCGGGTATTGATGGGCACCATGGCGGCGCCGATCCACGGGATGGCGTACATCAGTTCGAAGTACCGGTCGCTGTTCAGCGCCAGGATGGCGATGCGATCGCCTGGTCGCACACCGAGCGCGAATAGTGCGCCGGCGACCCGGCTGACGTGATCGATCGTTTGCAGCCAGCTGCGGCGGCGCCCGGCGAAATGCGTGGAGATGCCGTGGGGCCTGGTCTGGGCAGCGCGTCGCAGACCCTGCGTCAACGCAAACATGGTGTGATGCTGGGCGACGCTCGTTCGCGCCGCAAGTGCGTTCGTGCTAAGGAAACGTCATGAACGACATGACCCCGCCCGTCGCCGATGGCGCGCCCCTCGAGTTCAATCCGCTCGACCCGGATTTCATCGCCGACCCTTATCCGTTCTACCGGCGCCTGCGTGAGACGGCGCCAGTTTTCAAGACGCCGCAGGGCTTTTGGCTGATCACGCGCTATGAGGACGTGGCGTTTGCCTTACGCGACAAGCGCTTCGGCAAGGACTTCGTGGGCAACATGAAGCGCCGCTATGGCGGCTCGGACGGCATGAACGAGCCGGCGATCGCGGGCCTTGCCCACACCATGCTTGTGCTCGACCCGCCCGACCATACGCGTCTCCGCGGGCTGGTGAACAAGGCTTTCACCGCTCGCCGCGTCGCCGACATGCGCCCGCGCATCACGAAGATCGTCGACGAGCAGCTCGACCGTGTCGTCGACAAGGGCGGGATGGACGTCATGCGCGACCTCGCGCACCGCCTGCCCGTGATCGTGATCTGCGACATGCTGGGCATCCCCGAGCACCATCGCGCGCCGTTCCTGGCCGGCAGCAACGTCAACGGCCGCATCCTCGAACCGGTGCCGATGAGCCGCGAGGAGCTCGACCAGGCGAACCTCAATACGCAGATGGCCGGCGTCTACTTCCGCCAGCTCTGCGACCTGCGCCGCCGCGAGCCGCAGGACGATCTCACGACCGAGCTGGTGCGCGCCGAGGAGGCGGGCGACAAGCTCACCGCCGAGGAGCTCGAGGCCAATATCGGCCTGCTGTTCGGGGCGGGCCACGAGACAACGACCAACCTGATCGGCAACGGCCTGCTCGCGCTGCATCGCCATCCCGACCAGTGGCAGCGGCTGAAGGCCGATCCGTCGCTGATCCCCAACGCCATCGAGGAGCTGCTGCGTTACGATTCGTCGGTGCAGCTCACTGGCCGTGTCACCAACAGCGAGGTCGAGATCGGTGGCGTGACCTTGCCTGCCGAGGCGAGCGTCATCACCCTCCTGGGGGCGGCCAATCGCGATCCGGCGCAGTATCCGGATCCCGACCGGCTCGATGTTGGCCGTGAGCACATCCGGCCGATGTCGTTCGGCGGCGGTATCCACCATTGCCTGGGCGCCCAGCTCGCTCGCCTCGAGGCCGAGCTGGTCTTTACAGCCTTGATCGAAAGGCTGCCCAACATCACCTTGCCGGAGAAGGACAAGCCGGCCTGGCGCCGCAGCTTCACCCTGCGCGGGCTCAGCACCTTGCCGGCTGTTTGGCACTAAACGTTGGCGTCTGACATGGCGGCACGGTGGCGGGGAGAGGGCGGCCAACATCAAGGCGCCCGCCCGTATCAGGAAGACAGCTGGGCGCTCAGCACCCTGGGCGACGGGTCGCTGCTGGCCGTCGTCGCCGACGGCATGGGTGGCCACGCCGGCGGCGCGATCGCGAGCAAGACCGCCGTCGACGCTTTCGTGCACGCCGTGGAGCAGGGCGGCGGATTGCCTGACGGCCTGGAGGCGGCCAATGCCGCTGTCGGTCGGGTGGCTGCCGGCAAGGCCGAGCTCAACGGCATGGGCGCCACTCTCGTAGCGGCGCAGGTGCGCGGTGACGAGGTGCGCTGGATCAGCGTCGGCGATTCGCCGTTCTATCTGGTGTCGTCGGGGACACTCGAGCGGCTCAATGCCGACCATTCGATGGCGCCGCAGATCGACGCGCTGGTGAAGCGCGGCATGCTGACGGCGGAAGAGGCCGAGCACCATCCCGGGCGGCATACGCTGCGCGAAGCGGTCATGGGCCAGCCGCTCAGCCTTATCGACAAGGGGAGCCGGAGGCTCGGCCCCGACATCAAGCTTCTGCTGTGCAGTGACGGCATCCAGTCGCTGAGCGAAGACGAGATCGCCAGGAACGCGATCAAGACGGTGCAAGGTCTTATCGGGGCGGTGCTGGGCGCCGCCAGGGAACATCAGGACAATGTGACGGTGGTGAAGCTGGAGCGCGCGCGATGACCAAGCCGGTGGTGATCGAAGTAACGCGTGGACCGCTGGTCGAGAGCCGTCATGAAGGTATCGCGGCCGTGGTGAAAGCCGATGGCACGGTCGTGGCGTCGTGGGGCGACATCGACCAGCCTATCCTGCCGCGCTCGGCCAACAAGCCGATCCAGGCGATGGCGTTCGTCGAAAGCGGTGCAGTTGAGCGCTTCGGTCTCGGCAACGAGCATATTTCGCTCGCCTGCGCGTCTCACCTCGGCGAGAAGCGCCATGTCGAGACGGTGCGGGCCTGGCTGAAGCGGATCGGGCTCAGCGAGGATGATCTCGAATGCGGCACGCACGCGCCGCGGCTGCAGGGCACGATCGAGGAGCTGGCGCGCGAAGGCAAGCTGCCGACCGCCGCCTTCAACAATTGCTCGGGCAAACACAGCGGCATGCTGACGACGGCGGTCCAGTACGGCGAGCCGACCAAGGGCTACATCACGTACGATCATCCCGTGCAGCGGCGCCTGCGCGAGGTGATGACCGATCTTTGCGGCACCGACGCCAACGCCTTTGCCCACGGCATCGATGGCTGCGGGATCCCGACGCTGGCCACGCCGCTCCGGCGGCTGGCGCAGGCCATGGCAAGCATGGCCGATCCGTCGCGGCTGGCGAGCAAGCATGCAGACGCGGCCGCACGCATCCGCACGGCAATGAATGCCGAGCCGTTCATGATGGCGGGCACCGGCAGCTTCGGGACGCGCCTCAACACCGCGTTGCCCGGCGTGGCACAGGTCAAAGGCGGTGCGGAAGGCGTGTTCTGCGGCATGCTGCCGACCCTGGGCGTCGGCATTGCGCTCAAGATGTGGGATGGCGCCGGGCGTGCCTCGGAAGTCGCAATGGCGACCCTGCTCGACCATCTCGGTGTCCTGCCGGCAGAGCTGCGCGAGGAGATCGTGCATCCGCCGGTCAGGAACGTGGTTGGCCTGCTGGTCGGCGAGATGAGGCCGGCCAAGAGCTGGCTGGGGTGACCGGCTGACCGTCACGCTCGACATCCTGGAGATCGGCGCCCGCGGCGACGGTATCGCCGAGCATGCGGGTCGCCGCTATTTCGTGCCCTTCACCCTACCCGGCGAGACCGTCGAGGCCGAGCCGCGCGACAAGCGTGGCGAAGGCGTCGCGGCGGACCTGGTCGAAGTGCTGTCGCCATCGCGGCATCGCGAGCCGCCGCCGTGCGCGCACTTCAAGGTCTGCGGCGGCTGCGCCCTGCAGCATTGGCGGCGCGACGCCTACACCGCCTGGAAAGTCGACCAGATCTCGCGCGCGCTGGCCCAGCGGGGAGTGGAAGCGCCGCGCTTCGAGCCGCCGCTGGTCGGCGCTCCCGGCGAGCGTCGGCGCGCCGACTTCGTGTTGCGCCGGCAGGGCAGGCGGGTGCTGGCAGGTTTCCACGAGCGAACGAGCCCGCGCATCGTCGACGTGACGACCTGCGTGGTGGTTCGGCCGGCGCTGGACGCGCTCCTGGAGCCGCTGCGGTCGGCAGCGTCGGAGGTCCTGCCGGACGGCGGTGCGGCCGATGCAATCGTGAACGAGACCGACAGCGGACTGGACCTGTTGCTGCGCCCGCACAAGCGTCTCGACCTGTCGTTCGAGCGGCGCGAGGCGCTGGTGATGTTGGCCGCAAACGCCGATCTGGCGCGGTTGAGCTGGGGCGATCGGTCGTCCGCCGAGCCCCTGGTCGTCCGACGTACGCCGCTCCTGTTGTTCGGCGAAGCCCGCGTCGAGCCGCCGCCTGGCGCGTTCCTGCAGGCCACCAAGCGTGCCGAGCAGGCAATGCGTGCCGTCGTCGCCGAATGGACCGGCGATGCGCCGCGGCTCGCCGATCTGTTCGCCGGCGTGGGGGCGCTGTCCGCGGGGCGGGCCGGCAAGGTCGCGCTGTTCGAAAGCGACAAGCCTGCGGTCGCGGCGGCCGAGGCTGCCGCGCGCCGGCTGCCCGCCGGCCGCATGACGGTCGAGCGGCGCGATCTTTTCCGCAATCCGCTGACGGCCGCCGAGCTCGATGGCTTTGATGCCGTGTTGCTCGATCCACCGCGCGCCGGTGCTGCAGCCCAGGCGGGCGAGCTGGCACGCTCCAAAGCGGCGCGAGTGGTCTACGCCTCGTGCGATCCCGGCAGCTTCGCGCGTGATGCGCGCACGCTGCAGGACGGCGGATACCGGCTGGAGAAACTGCTGCCGATCGATCAGTTCCTGTGGTCCTCGCATGTCGAGCTGATTGCGCTGTTCGCCCGCACGCCGCTAAGGTCGCCGAAGACACGATGAAGCGCTTGTAGGCGAGGAGACGGCGAGATGATGTTCGACCTGACCGGCAAGGTGGCGGTGGTGACCGGCGGCAGCCGCGGCATCGGCCGTTCGATCTGCGAGCAGATGGCCGCGCACGGCGCCAAGGTCGTGGTCTCCAGCCGCAAGCTGCCGGCTTGCGAAGAGGTCGTGAAGGGCATCAAGGCCAAGGGCGGCGAAGCCACCGCGGTCGCGGCCAGTATCTCCGACAAGGCACAGCTCGAGAACCTGGTGGCGGCCGCCCGCAAGGCCTACGGCAAGATCGACATCATGGTCTGCAACGCCGCCTCCAATCCCTACTTCGGCCCACTGACGGGGCTGAAGGAGGAGGTCTTCACCAAGATCATGCAGAACAACGTGATGTCGAACCTCTGGCTGATGAACATGGTCGGGCCGGAGATGGCGGAACGAAAGGACGGCGTGTTCATTGTCGTGTCGTCGATCGGGGCGTTGATCGGCTCGGCGCACATCGCCGCCTACAACATGAGCAAGGCCGCCGATCTGTCGCTGGTGAAGTCGCTCGCCATGGAATGGGGCAAGCACAACATCCGCGTGAACGCCATCGCCCCTGGCCTGATCCAGACCGACTTCGCCAAGGCGCTGTGGGACAACCCCGACATCCGCCGGGCCAATGAGAGCAAGGCCGCGCTGAAGCGCATCGGTCAGCCCGACGATATCGGCGGCGTCGCGGTATTCCTCGCCTCCAAAGCCGGCAACTTCGTCTGCGGCCAGTGCATCATCGCCGACGGCGGCGTGATCGGGTCGGGGGCTGAATAGAGGGAGCGCGGGCCTCTGGCCCGCTCATGAATGCGGGCCGGAGGCCCGCGCTCCCTTAAGCCAGGTCCAGCTCGCACCACACCGGGACGTGATCCGATGGGTCGGGCAGGCCGCGCTCGGGCTTGTCGATGCCGACGTTGGTCATCCGGTCGGCGGCCTGCGGCGAGAGCAGCAGGTGGTCGATGCGCAGGCCCCAGTTCTTGGCCCAGCAACCGGCCTGGTAGTCCCAGAAGGTGTAAAGCGGCGTGTCCGGATTTAAGGCGCGCACGGCATCCGTCAGGCCGAGATTGATCAGCGATCGCAGCGCTGCGCGCGACTGCGGCTGGCAGAGCGCATCACCGGCGAAGGCCTTGGGATCGTAGACGTCCATCTCGGTCGGGCAGACATTGTAGTCGCCACCCAGCACGAACATCTCCTCCTTGGCCAGGAGCTCGCGAGCCCGTTGGTTCAAGCGATCCATCCAGGCGATCTTGTAGGCGAACTTCTCAGTGCCGATGGGATTGCCGTTGGGCAGATAGATGCCGCCGACGGTGAGGGGACCTTGGGGTGTCGTGACACGGCCCTCGATGTAGCGGGCCTGCTCGTCACCGTTGCCATCGGGCAGGGTGCGGGCGGTGATTTCCACGGGATGCTGTGACAGCAGGGCCACGCCGTTGAAACCCTTCTGGCCCACGATCTCGACCTTGTAGCCGGCAGCCTCGACCTCAAGCCGCGGGAACTGAGCCTCCTGGGCCTTGATCTCCTGCAGGACCACGACGTCCGGCTTGGCGTTCTTGAGCCACGCCAGTAGGTTCCCGGTCCGCTTGCGGACGGAATTGACGTTCCAGGTCGCGATTTTCATCGCAGCCGGATCAGACGCTGAAGGAGTTGCCGCAGCCGCAGGACGAGGTCGCGTTCGGGTTCTTCACCTGGAAGGATGAGCCGACCATCTCTTCGACATAGTCGAGCTCGCTGCCTTTCAGCAGCTCCAGCGAGGTACTGTCGACCAGTACCGAGGCGCCGTTGCGCTCGATCACGAGATCATCGTCGTTGCGCTGATCTTCGAACGAGAAGTTGTACTGGAAGCCTGAGCAGCCGCCGCCCAGCACCGCCACCCGCATCATGACGGGCCTGGCCTCCTTGGAGGCCAGGAAGGCGATCCGCTTGGCCGCGTTCTCGGTTACGGAAAAGGTGGTGTCCATCATGGTCACAAGATGTGGTGGGAGGGCCGATTCGTCAATGCTCGGGTGCAAATGCCCTCAAAACGCCTGCGGACAAAGCCGTCAGGCACCGGTCACGGCAGCGAAACCAGCGCCTTTTCGCGAGCCCGGACGCGCTCTCGGTACAGGATATAGAGGCCGGAGCCGATCACCAAAGGCAGGCCGAACCAGACGGTCCAGGAGGGGTCCTCCTTGAACCAGAGATAGCCGAACAGCATCGCCAGTACGATCGAGGTGTAGTCGAAGGGCGCCAGCACGGCCGTCGGCGCCAGCCGCCATGCCCGTGTGTTCAGGATCTGCGCGATGCCGCCCAGCAAGCCCATCACCAGCAGCCAGATCCAGTCGTTCGCGGTCGGCCACACCCAGACCGGCACGGCGCCGACCAGCGAGGCGGCGCTGGTGGCGAGCGACAGCCAGAACAGCGCGACCACGTCCGAATCGTGGCGACTCAGCAGCCGCACCATCACGGTCGAGAGGGAGTAACAGAAGGTGGCGCCCAGCACGATCACCGACATGGCATGGATCTCCATGCCCCAGGGATCGAGCATGATCAGGACGCCCGCGAAGCCCACGAACACCGCCGTCCAACGCCGCCAGCCAACCGGCTCGCCCAGCATGGGCACCGACAGCGCCACCATGAACAGCGGTGCGGCATAGGAGATCGCATAGGCATCGACCAGCGGCATGCGCGGGAAGACGTAGAAGAAACCTAGCGTGCTGCCGAAGGCGACGATGATGCGCACCGCCTGCAGCCACGGCCGGTTGGGGCGCACCGCTCTCATCCCGCCGGCCCGCCAGATGATGACCGCGACCGGCGCCATGGCGATGGCGCTCCTGAACAGCATCAGCTGGAAGGCGTCATAGGTGCTGCCCAGCGCCTTCACCATGGCATCCATGGTGCAAAACAGCACAAGCGATCCAAGCTTGAGGTAGATGCCGAGCAGTGAGGCCTGGGTGGGGATGACTGACAAAGCGCGCTATTTGGCTTGGACCCCATCCTTCCGTAAAGTGACGTTCGCGAGGGGGACGATCGCCAAATGCGCATGAGTTGGTTGTTCGGTCGGGGCCATGTGCGCGCACCGTGGATCGTGGCGGCGCTCGTCCTGATCAATGCCCTGTTGCTTAGGGCGATCAATCCCCCCGAACTGACGCGACTGCGCGATCTTGCCTTCGACAGCTACCAGCGCCTCAAGCCCAGAGTCTACAATCCGGCCACGCCGGTACGCGTCGTCGATATCGACGAACAGGCTCTGTCCGAATTCGGCCAATGGCCGTGGCCGCGCACCATCCTCGCCCGCCTGGTGGACAAGCTCACCGAGCAGGGCGCGGCGGTGATCGCCTTCGACATGTTGTTCGCCGAGCCCGACCGGCTGTCGATCAGCCGCATGGCTCGCGACCTCGTGGCCTTCACCGATCCCGAGACGGTCCAGAAGCTGGCGGTGGCGGTGCAAGACAACGACAAGGTCCTAGCCGACGCCTTCGCGCACTCACGCGTCGTCCTCGGATTCGCCTTCGACGTGGAGGGCGGCGGCACCCCGGCAAAGCGCTACTATGGGACGGCCTTCACCGGCGACAACCCCGAGCAGTATCTGCCGATACAGCAGGGCACCGTGAAAGCGATCCCGTTGCTCGAGGAGGCGGCAAAGGGCAACGGCAGCGTCAACACCGACCTGGAAAGCGTCGAGATCCGTCGTGTCCCGATGCTGTTTCGCCAGTGGAAGCAGGAAGGCATTTATCCCGCGCTGTCGATCGAAGCGCTTCGGGTCGCCCAGGGCGCCACCAGCTATGTCGTCAAATCCTCCGGGGCAAGCCAGGAAGAATCGTTCGGCGTCAAAAGCGGCATCGTGGCCATCAAGACCGGCGACGTCGAGGTGAAGACGGATTCCAACGGGCGTTTGGTGCTCTACGACACCGGGCACGTGAGCGAGCGCTATGTCTCGGCGAGCGCCGTTCTCAAGGGCACCGTGCCACCCGAAAAAATCGATGGCAATGTCGTTTTCATCGGCACCAGCGCCATCGGGCTCAGGGACATTCGGAGTACGCCGGCCGACGAGTCCATGCCGGGAGTCGAGGTTCATGCCCAGCTTGCCGAGCAGATGCTGGAGCGGGAATACCTGTTGCGGCCGGACTTCGCGGACGGAGCAGAGTTTTTCTATCTCGCCGCTATTGGCCTGTTGTTCGTCTTTCTACTGCCGCGACTGTCGGCCGGCCGCATGGCCATCGTTGCGGGGATCTTCGTCGCCGTAGGCCTGGCGGTGCCGTGGTTCGCTTTCTCGGAGTACCACCTGCTGCTCGACCCTATCTATGCGCCGGCTACGCTGGCGATGATCTATGTCAGCGGCACGGCGCTGGCCTTCATGCGGACCGAGCGTGAGCGTACACAGATCCGGGGTGCCTTCGGCCTCTATCTGTCGCCGGACGTGGTCGAGCAGGTGGCGCGCAATCCCGACCTGCTGCAGCTGGGCGGCCAGCAGCGCGAGATCACGATCATGTTCACCGATGTGCGCGGTTTCACGCGCATCTCCGAGCAGTTCGACCCGCAGGGCCTGACTCGGTTCATGAACCGCTTCCTCACGCCCATGACCGACGTGGTGCTGCGCCATCGTGGCACGATCGACAAGTACATGGGCGATGCCATCATGGCGTTCTGGAATGCGCCGCTTGCCGTCGAGGGGCACGCGGCGCTCGCCTGCGATACCGCGCTCGCCATGCAGGAGCATCTGCGGGGGCTGAATGAGGAGCTTCGCGCGGAGGCCGAGGCGGCGGGCCGCGAGCATATCCCGATCGCCATCGGCGTCGGCCTCAACACGGGAACCGCTTCGGTCGGGAATTTCGGCTCCACGCAGCGTTTCACCTACTCCTGCCTGGGCAACGACGTGAACCTCGCCTCGCGGCTGGAAGGGCAATGCAAGACATATCGTGTCGGCATCGTCATCGGCGACAAGACCCACCAGCAAGCGCCCGACCATGCGACCCTCGAGCTCGACCTCATCATGTTGAAGGGCAAGACCGAACCGGAGCGCGCCCATGCGCTGCTGGGCGACGTCGCCATGGCCAAGACGCCCGCCTACCAGGAGCTGGTGCGGCTGCAGGCGGAATTCCTGGCACGTTACCGGGCGGCGGACTTCGCCAAGGCGCTGGACATCATCCCGGCCTGCAAGGCTGCAGCGGATGCGCTTGGATGGAACCAGGGTTACTACGAGACGATGCGCGCGCGTATCGACGAGCTGATCGCCGAGCCGCCGACCGACTGGACGGGAGTGTATGTCGCCAAGGAAAAGTGAGGCCGAGCGTATCGCGGCCATCGAAGCGCTGGTCTGCCGCGATGTCGGGCGTAAGACGGGAGAACTGATCGCAGCCAGCGCCGGCGAACTGGCTGCAGGCGCCCGTGCCCTGTCCCGCGCCACCGGCGTCGGCCTCATCACCGGTTTCTTCGTGCCGCGCGATCAGGTTGCGGCGCCCGAGACGGACGGGCCGGTGGGTACGGCGCTGCTGGCGGCGGCTCTTGGGGCCTGCGGCGTGCCTGCCCGGATTGCCGTCGATACGCCGTGCGCGGGGGCGGTGAGGGCTGCCGTCGCCGAGGCCGGCGGCGAGGTGGCGGTCGACGAAGTCGGGCTCGATGATCGCGCCGCGGTCGACGGCCTCGCGGCACGGTGGCGCGCGAGTGGCATCAGCCATGCCGTGTCCATCGAGCGCTGTGGCCGCAGCCCGGACGGCCGGCCGCGCAACATGCGTGGCGTCGACGTTTCGCCCTGGACGGTCGCGCTCGACGATCTGTTCCTGGGCGGGCCATGGCAGAAGCTTGCGGTCGGCGACGGCGGCAACGAGATCGGCATGGGCAAGCTGCCCAAGGGCCTGATCGCGCGCTTTGTGCCCAACGGCGCCTCGATCGCCTGCGTGACCTCGTGCGATCATCTCGTCGTCGCGGGCGTTTCCAACTGGGGCGCTTACGGCCTGATGGCGGCGCTGGCCGTCCTTCGGCCGGATTGGTCACCGGCGATCGCGCGGTTCCTGACGGCGGAACGCGACCTCGCCGTGACGCGCGCGACAGTGGAGAAAGCCGGCGCCGTCGATGGTGTCACGGCAAGGCGCGAAGCCACGGTCGACGGCTTCGGACCCGAGATCCATGGACCATTGGTGGACGAGCTCGCTCGCATTGCACGGGGAGAGGCGGAAGACTAGTTTCCCCCGCCATGGAAAATCCCTACGCTCCGACGCACCCTGAAATCCGCGATGCGGTCCGGCAGCTTTGCCTCAAGTTCGATGGCTCCTATTGGCGCGAGCTCGATCGCGTCCGCGGCTATCCGACCGAGTTCGTGAAGGCCCTGACCGATGCCGGCTGGCTCGCGATCCTGATCCCGGAAGAGTATGGCGGTGCCGGCCTCGGCATTTCGGCGGCGGCTGCCGTGCTCGAGGAGGTGCAGCGCGCAGGCTGCAACGGAGCGGCCTGCCACGCCCAGATGTACATCATGGGCACGCTGCTGCGTCACGGCAGCAAGGAGCAGAAGCAAAAGTACCTGCCCAAGATCGCCAGCGGCGAGCTGCGTCTGCAGGCCTTCGGCGTCACCGAGCCGACCAGCGGCACCGACACGCTGGCGCTGCGCACGACGGCGGTGAAGAAGGACAACAGCACCTACATCGTCAACGGCCAGAAAGTGTGGACCAGCCGCGCCGAGCACTCCGACCTGATGCTGCTGCTCGCGCGCACGACGCCACGCGACCAAGTCAAGAAGCGCACCGAGGGGCTCTCGGTGTTCGTCGTCGACATGCGCGAGGAGTTGGGCAAGGGGCTCACCATCAAGCCCATTCGCACCATGATGAACCATAACACCACCGAGGTGTTCTTCGACAATATGGAGGTGCCGGCGGACAACCTGATCGGCGAGGAAGGGCAGGGCTTCCGCTACATCCTGAGCGGCATGAACGCCGAGCGCGTGCTGATCTCATCGGAGTGCATCGGCGATGCCCGCTGGTTCATCGAGAAGGCGACGGAGTACGCCAAGGGCCGCAAGCTGTTCGGCCGGCCGATCGGCCAGAACCAGGGCGTGCAGTTCCCGATCGCGCGGGCCTATGCCCAGACCGAGGCGGCCGACCTGATGGTGCGCAAGGCCGCCACGCTCTACGAAGCGGGCCTGCCGTGCGGCGCCGAGGCCAACATGGCCAAGATGCTGGGCTCCGAGGCGGCGTGGGCGGCCGCCGACATGTGCGTGCAGACCCACGGCGGCTTCGGCTTCGCCGAGGAATACGACGTCGAGCGCAAGTTCCGCGAGACGCGCCTGTACATGGTGGCGCCGATCTCGACCAACATGATCCTGAACTTCATCTCCGAGCATGTGCTCGACCTGCCAAGGTCGTATTGATCCTTGCCGGACCGCGGGGCTCCCACTTTGTCATCCTGAGCGAAGCGAAGGATCTCATGCCGATTGCAGGCGGCGATGAGGTCCTTCGCTGCGCTCAGGACGACAGACTTGACGCCCGCGCTCCGCTAAACCGGCGACCGTCCGTCGAGCGCACGCACGATCATCTTCTGGAACTGGATCACCAACTGCTCGCTCTGGGTCAGGAAGCGGCCGCGATCGGGCAGGCCACCCACCAGCCCGTGCTGCACGGAGTCCGTGAGATCGTCGTCCTCCGATGCGACTTGCTTGTTGAAGGCGATCAGGGCCTGCGCGAAGTCCTCGTCGACGCCCGGGCCGAAGAACTGCTCGGAGAAGCCGCGGGTCGCGGTCGGACCGTCGGGCAGCCAGACGTCGACCGATAGGTTCGGAAAGCCCGGATTGATGTTGATCGTGAGATTGGGCCAGAGGAAGTGGTACTGTGATTCCGCCACCTCGCCCTTCACGTCGTAGAGCTCGATCTTGCTCTTGCCTTCGAGGGCGGCCGGGCGCACGCGACCGGCCTGGCTCGAGAACCAGCCGTGCGAGGCCAACGTGTAGACGTCGGGCCGCACATCGATCGCCGCGCTGAAGCCGGGATGGGCGACGGCGCAGTGGTAGCACTCGAGGTAGTTCTCCAGCATCGCCTTCCAGTTGGCGCGCGCCTGCCAGTCGGCGCGGCTGTGCAGCTTGATGGTGCCGAGGTCCACGCCGCTCTTGGTGATGATGTCGAGCACCGGCCCGTAGCAGTCCTTCGCCGAGGGGGCGTTCGGATCGAGATTGACGAACACGAACGGTCCCAACGCTTCGGCCCGGATCGGGAGCAGCGGATAGTCCTCCAGCTTGAAGCCCGGCTCATTGGCCGATCGCGGCGCACGCCGTAGTCCGCCCCCGAGGTCGTAAGTCCAGGCATGGTAGGGGCACTGCATCAGCGTGGCGTTGCCGCGGCCCTTCATGACAAGATGGCGGCGGTGGCGGCAGACATTCACGAAACCGGCGAGGCCCTTGTCATTGCGCACGACCACGACCGGCACGTTGCCGGCGTACCCCGTGATATAGTCGCCGACAGTGGCGAGCTCGGCGAGTGGCCCGACATAGTTCCAGCTCTTGCGGAAGACTTGCAGCATCTCCCGTTCGAGGATCGACGAATCGGTGTACCAGGCCGCGGGCAGGGACTCGCCCTTGTCCAACCGGTGAAGGAAATCGGCGTGCATGTCGTTCGAGTAGTTCATGGTGCGAACCTACTCGAATAACGTGTGCTTTATTGTGGCAAACACTGCGATGACAGCTGCGTGACCGATCATCAGCAAGAAAATTGTCCAGGCGGTCGTGAGAACAGCGAACAACCAACCGAGCATCGCCATCACACCGTCATCTTCGATCAAGGCGAGGCAGAAGAACAGGATCGTCCAGGCCGGCAGAAAGTTGTCGAACGGAACCGGTAAGGTCAGGAGGACGATGCTGGCACTCCAGGTGAGCAGCAGCGCACGCCGCGGCAATCCGTTCACCCACCACTCGTGCCGTGCATGCACGGTATTCTCCAGCCAGCGAATGGTGTTTCGCGCCCTGTCGAGGAAACGTTGAAGCTTGCCGCGATGAATGCCGCGCCGGCCGATGGACGCGGGCAGGGTCGGGACCTCACGTCCGACGAACAATTGCACCAACAGGAACACCATCGGCAGACCGGTGATGGTCGAGAGCCAGGGGATGCCAGTCGGGATGCAGTTGGGAATGTTGAGAGCGGCGATCGCGAAGGCGTACGAGCGTCCGTGCAGGCCGCCCAGGAACTCGTCGAGGGTCAGGATCGACTGCCGGTCGCCCGCGAACAGCTGCTCGAGCGTGTCGAGGAGACCGAAATTGTCCTTCATCCCGTCCGCGCGAGCAGCCGGCGCGCCAGCACAAGATGCGGCCGGTCGAGCATCTTGCCATCGAGCGTCAGAACGCCCGAGCTGGGATTGCCCTCGAAGGTGGCGACGACCCGGCTCGCCCAGTCGACCTCCTGTGCCGATGGCGTGAACACGTCGTGGATGATCGCGACCTGGTCGGGATGAACGGCGATCTTGCCGCCATAGCCCATGCGTCGGGCATCGATCGCTTCGGCGCGCAGGCCGGCGATGTTCTTGATGTCGGGATAGACCGTATCGTAGGCCGTCACTCCCGCCGCTACCGACGCCATGAGATTGACCGTCCGCGCGAGCCTGAAAGTGTCATCGTACTCGCCAGGCGCGGCGCCTTTGGCGAGGGCGCCCAGGTCGGCCATGAGGTCCTCGCCGCCCCAGGTGTGGCCCACCAGTCGGGCGTGCCTGGCCGGCGCCGCGGCGAGCGCCAGCACGGCGGCTGCGCTTTCGGTGGCGACCGTCAGGATCTTCGTGGTGCCGGCTGTGATCCCCTCGCGCGCTTCGAAGGCGTCGAGGTACGCCGCCAGCAGGTCGAGATTCGCCTGGCCCACGCACTTGGGAAAGACGATGCCGTCGGGCCGACCCTGCATCGCGACCGCGAGATCGCCAAGAGTGAGGCCGGTGTCGAGCGCGTTGACGCGGACATAGAGTTTTGGGCCGGCGCGGTCGGCCGATTTCAGGTAGGCCAGCACCATGTCGCGCGCGACCATCTTGCGGTCGGCGGCCACCGAATCCTCGAGGTCGAGGATCAGCGCATCGGGACCGGAAGAAGGACCTTTCGCGAGCTTGCGGTCGGAATCGCCAGGCACGAACAGGAACGAACGCATGGGAATTCTCTCTCAGCTCTTCGGCTTCTTGCGCATCAGTGCCTGGCGGATGCACTGGGCCACCGTCTCGCCGCGCTGGTTGAGGGCGATGTGGTTGAACTCGACGATGCCGGCATCGGGCCGCGACTTGCTCTCGCGCACGCTCACGACCTTGGTCTGCACCCTGAGCGTGTCGCCATGGAATACCGGCTTGGGGAACTTCACGTCGGTCATGCCGAGATTGGCCACGGTCGTGCCGAGCGTGGTGTCGTTCACGGTGATGCCGATCATCAGTCCGAGAGTGAACAGGCTGTTGACGATGCGCTGGCCGAACTCGGTCTTGGAGGCGAACTCCTCGTCGAGATGCAGCGGCTGCACGTTCATGGTGAGCGAACTGTAGAGCACGTTGTCCATCTCGGTGACCGTGCGCGTCCAGGCATGGTCGAACACCCGACCGACCGAAAATTCTTCGAAATAGAGACCCGCCATCTTTCTCCTCGCGGAAGTCGATCTTCTATCACGGATGGACGCTGCCATGGACGCTAAGGGTTCACCATCGTATCTATGCCGTCACAGGACGAAACACCGAGCACGGAGCGGAACCGATGCGCGCGATGATGAGCGAAACGCCGGGCGGCCCGGAGAGCCTCAAGCTGACGGAGCTGCCGTCCCAGCCGCTGGGCAAGGGCCAGGTTCGCGTGGCGGTCAAGGCGGCGGGCGTCAACTTTCCCGACACGCTGATCATCGCCGACAAATACCAGTTCAAGCCACAGCGGCCGTTTGCACCGGGCCACGAGATCGCGGGCGACATCGTCGAAGTGGGCGAGGGCGTGAGCGGCTACAAGAAGGGCGATCGCGTCATCGGCATGATCGGCCATGGCGGCTATGCCACCGAAGCCGTGGTCGACCAGGGCGCATTGCTGCCCATGCCGGCGAACATGAGCTACGAGGACGGCTCGGCCTTCACCATGACCTACGGCACGTCCTACTACGCGCTGAAGCAGAGGAGCGATTACAAGCCGGGCGAGACTCTGCTGGTGACGGGCGCCTCGGGCGGTGTCGGCCTCACCGCGGTCGAGCTCGGCGCCTTGATGGGATTGAAGGTGATCGCCGCCGTCGGCTCCGACGAGAAGATGGAGATCTGCCGCAAGTACGGCGCCACCATGTTCGTGAACTACGCCAAGGAGAAGATGCGCGACAAGGTCAAGGAGCTGACCGGCGGCAAAGGGGCGGACATCATCTACGATGCGGTCGGCGGCGATGCCTTCGACGAGTCGATCCGCTGCATCGCCTGGTATGGCCGGCTGCTGGTCGTGGGCTTCGCGGCCGGGCGTATACCCTCGTTGCCGGCGAACCTGGCGCTGCTCAAGAGCTGTGACGTGCGCGGTGTGTTCTATGGCGCCTGGCGTGGGCGTGAACCCGGCGAGGCGCGCAAGAACTTCGACGAACTGTTGAAGTGGTACAGCGAGGGCAAGCTCAAGCCACACATCTCCATGCGCTTCCCGCTGGAGAAGGGGGCCGAGGCGATGAATGCGCTGCTGTCGCGCAAGGCGACAGGCAAGGTCGTCCTGACCGTGGCGTGAGGCCACGATGATCGGGCGGCGGCGCGTTGCTGGTCTCCTCGGCGCATCGCTGTTGCCGCGTCCTGCGCGCGCCGACGACTTCCCGGACAAGCCGATCACGCTCGTCGTGCCGTTCGCGGCGGGCGGGGCGATCGATGTGCTGGCGCGGCTTGCGGCCCGACAGGCCGGTGCCGCGTTGGGCGAGCCGTTCGTGATCGACAATCGCGGGGGCGCGGCCGGCCTGATCGGCGCGGCCTCGGTCGCCAAGGCAGCCCCTGACGGCTACACGCTGCTCATGGCGTCGGCCGCCCAGGTGACCATCCCGCCCTGGATCAATCGATCCCTCGCCTTCGATCCGCCGAAGGACCTGGTGCCGGTGGCGCATCTTGCCGATACGCCGATGGTGCTGATCGTCTCCGCCAACTCCGAGCTGCGCAGCGTTGAGGATTTCATCGCCAAGGCGCGCGCCAACCGCGGCGGCATGAACTACGCCTCCACCGGTGTGGGGACGATCTCGAACCTGGTGATGGAGAGCCTGAAGCTGGCGGCCGACATCGACGTGGTCCATGTGCCTTATCGCGGCGCCGCGCCGGCCTTGAATGATCTCCAGGGCGGGCAGGTCCAGAGCATGTTCACCAGCACCGCATCGGCGGCACCGCTGGTGGCCGCCGGCAAGCTGCGGCCGCTTGCCGTCACCACAGCCAATCGCTCCCCGCTGCTGCCCGATGTGCCGACCATGGCCGAGGCCGGTTGGCCGGCGGCCGAGGTCGTCGTCTGGGCTGGGGTGATGGCGCCGGCAGGTACCCCGCGAACGATCGTCCGTCAGCTGGAGCGGGCCTTCATCGCCTCCGTGCAGGCGCCGGACGTGCGTGAGCGCATGATCAAGCTCGGAGCCGACCCGGTCGGGAACGGCGCCAAGGCCTTCGCCGAGGTGCTGGAGAAGGATCTGGCGGTGTGGCAGCGCGTGGCCCAGGCGTCGGGCGTGAAGGTGGAATGATCGCGCTGCGATCATTCCACCCCGAGCGCAGCGAGGGATCTTTCATGCGGCAGATGCCGGCAAAACAGGTCCCTCGACTACGCCGCCCGTTCGGGCGGCTCCGCTCGGGATGACGGATAGAGGGAGGTAACGATGAGCAGGCTGGCCGGCAAGATCGCGATCGTGACAGGAGCGGCGTCGGGCATCGGCGCGGCGTCGGCCAAGCTGTTCGCCGACGAGGGCGCGCAGGTCCTGGCGGTCGATCGGCCGGACTCGGCGATCGAGCAGGCGCATGCCGGCAACAACGCCATCGCCGCACTCGGTTGCGACATCGCGGGTGACGACGCTCCCAAGAAGATCGTCGCGGCGGCACTCGCCAAGTTCGGCGCCATCGACATCCTGTTCAACAATGCCGGCGTCAGCGGCCGCGCTTTCGTCGAGGAGATGACCGACGCGGAATGGGATCGCGTCAATGGCGTGAATGTGCGGGCGATGTTCCGCATGTGCCGTGAAGCCATTCCGGCGCTGAAGGGGCGGGCCAGGGAGAAGGGGCGGGCGCGCATCGTCAACACCGCCTCGGTGATGGCGTTCGACACGGACTATGGGCTCGCCGCCTACTGCGCCTCCAAGGCGGGCGTCGGCGGCCTGACGCGCACCCTGGCGCTCGAACTGGGCAAGTTCAACATCACGGCCAACTATGTCTGTCCCGGGGCGATCTATACCGGGATGACGCGCACCAACTTCGACAAGCCCGAGATTCGCGCGGTGTGGGAGAAGAAGGCGGCCTTGCGCCGGCTCGGCCAACCGATCGATATTGCCCGCGGAGCGCTGCTGCTGGCATCCGACGAGGCCGACTTCATTACCGGCCACGAACTCGTCGTCGATGGCGGGCTGACACTGCGTACATGAGCAAGGGTTTCATGCCGAGTATCCATTCCTTCGCCGCAAGCTACAGCGAGGCGCGCGAAAAGTTCCTGGCCGCGGCCCGGATCGCGGGCGCGACGACGTACCGTTACGACAATCCGTCCAAGGGTCCGAGAGGCGAGAGCTTGTCGAGCGACGTCGCCCGGCTGGGCCCCGATGATGCCTCGCGCGTCGTGGCGACGATCTCCAGCACGCATGGCGTCGAGGGCTACTGTGGCTCGGGCTTCCAGGTCGATTGGCTGGCCCGCGTCGGTGCCTCCGGCCTGCCCAAGGACACGGCGGCAGTGTTCGTGCACGCCATCAATCCGTACGGCTTCGCCTGGACGCGGCGCGTGACGGAGGAGGGCAATGACCTCAACCGCAACTACGTCGATCACAGCAAGCCTTACCCGGTGAATGAAGGCTATCTCGAGATCGCCGACTTTCTGATCCCGAAGGATCTCAGCCCGGCTACTCTTGAAGCAGCCGACGCCAAGCTCGCTGCCTATCGCAAGAAGGTGGGCGACGTTGCCTACTTCCGCGCCGTGTCGGCCGGCCAGTACAGCCATCCCGACGGGATGTTCTTCGGTGGTGGCGGAGCCTGCTGGTCGAACCGCACGCTGCACGCCATCACCGACCGCTTCCTCCAGGGCCGCCAGGATGTGGCCGTCATCGACTTCCATACCGGCTTGGGGCCCTATGGCTACGGCGAGCCGATCACCCATTACGACATCAACACGCCGGCCTCGCGCCGCGTGCGCGCCTTCTGGGGCGAGTCGGTGACGGAGTCCAAGCGCGGCCAGACCGCGTCGCAGGCGCGCGATGGGCTTGGCCACTACGGGCTGAACCGTGTCCTGGCCGAGCCCGAGACGCGGCTCACCATGTGCACGCTGGAATACGGCACATTCGATCGCGAAAGCGGCCAGAAGGCGTTCCGGGCCGACCATTGGCTGCACAAGTACGGCGATCCGCTGGGCAAGGAAGCCGGGCCGGTGCGGGCCGCCATGCGCCGCCAGTTCTATCCGGAGACCGATGACTGGAAAGAGGCGGTGCTGTTCCGCGGCCATCAGATCGTGCGGCAGGCCATAGCGGGAGTACAGCGCGGCGCCCTTTGACCCTATCCGTTGGGGACAACCGCCTGCGAAAAGCCACACGTTGTTCAAGCGATCCTGCTAAAAGCCTCCCATGCGTGTCCTGGTGGCGCTGATCGCCTTTGTGGCTGTCGCCGTACTCAATTTCCTATGGTGGTGGTGGCCCAACAGGCCGGTCGAGATCGCCGGTTGGACGACGGCTCCCCTGCAGAGCGTGTCGTTCGCGGCCTATCGGCCGGGCCAGAGCCCGCTCAGCAAGATCTACCCGACCGTGGACCAGATCGAGGACGACCTGCGGCGCCTGCAGGGCAAGGTCCAGGCCGTGCGCACCTATACGACGAGCGAGAACCTCGAGACGGTGCCGCAGCGCGCCGGCAAGTATGGGCTGAAGGTCTGGCATGGCGCCTGGCTCAACGAGAACGACAAGGAGAACCTCGAAGAGATCAACCTGCTGATCGACCACGCCAACAGGTACAAGGACACGATCGAGCGGGTGATCGTCGGTAACGAGGTGCTGCTGCGCAAGCAGCTGACGGCCAACCAGCTGCGCCGCTACATCCGACAGGTCAAGCAGCGGGTGTCGCAGCCCGTGACCTACGCCGACGTCTGGGAATTCTGGCTGCGCAATCCCTCGCTGGCCGACGAGGTCGATTTCATCACCATCCATATCCTGCCGTATTGGGAGGACGAGCCGATCGGCCTCGACCGCCGCGAGCCCGACGGCAAGCTCAGCATCGAGAAGCACATCGTCGACATCTACAAGAAGGTGCAGGACCGCTTCCCCGGCAAGAAGATCGTGATCGGCGAGACCGGCTGGCCGAGCGACGGCCGCATGCGCTCCGACGCGCGCCCGGGCCGCGTCGAGCAGGTGCGCTACTTCTCGCTGTTCCGCAGCGTCGCCGACCGCGAGAAGTTTGACTACAACATCGTCGAGGCGTTCGATCAGTACTGGAAAGCGCGCCAGGAAGGCACGGTCGGCGCGACCTGGGGGCTTCTCGACGCCCAGCGCCGCGACAAGTTCGAGCTCGGCAAGCCGGTGTCTGCCGAGCCCAACTGGCCGATGCTGTTCACCCTGTCGACCCTGGCGGCTGGCCTGATGCTGGGCGGCTTCGTGGTCCTGCGCCGCCAGGCCCGCGGCAAGGCGATCGCGATCTTTGCCGTCTTCACCCAGCTCGTGGCGACCTGCTACGTGCAGGCGACCTGGACCGACATCAGCCGCATGTTCTACTTCGAGCGCGAGGTCGGCGTGGTGTTCTGGGCGATCCTGCTTGCCCTGTTCAGCTATGCGCTGCTGCGCGGCATCGCCGACAGCCTGACCGGCAAGATGGCCGATCCGTCGCTCTACGGCGCGCGCGTGCGCGAGGCCTGGCGCGCCTGGCGCGAGCTGCCGCGTTATCGCATCGTGCAGCGCGCCGACCTGATGGCGCAGATGCTTTACCTGGTGCTGACGGTGCTCTGCATCTTCTACCTCGTCGTCATCAGCATCGACTGGTACGACGGCGTGTTCCGCATCGGCACCTTCTTCCGCCACATCGCCATCGACGGCCGTTACCGCGACTTCCCGATCTGGAGCTTCGTGATCCCGAGCATCGTTCTCATGGCCTGGAAGACCAGTGTCGCGGGCCGACCGCTGGACCAAGGCGCTGTCGTTCGGCCGGCTGCTGGGCTACGACGGCAGCAAGGGCTTCGTGCGCATGGACCGCAGTTACAGCCGGCTTCTGCCGATCCTGCCCGAGGTCGCCTTCTCCTTCCTGTTGATCTTCTGGGCCGCCGTGTTGGTGGTGACCGAGGGCGCCATCAAGCTGCACGACGGCGGGGCGGGCGGCTTCGTCTCCGCCGATGGCGGCCGCTGGGTGATCGGGACACTCTTCTGGAACACCCAGGCCAACTGGTTCGCCGCGCTGGCCGTGCTGATGGCGGTGCCGTATCTTGCGACCATCTACGTATCGCTGCGCGAGCCACTGGCAGAACCGCCGCCGGACTCCTATACCAGCAAGTGGTGAGCACGGATTGACCTCACCCTGAGGAGCGCACGAAGTGCGCGTCTCGAAGGGTGGAAACGAGCACCTTGGCTGTCGCCCACCCTTCGAGACGCGCACTTCGCGCCTCCTCAGGGTGAGGTGGGGCCTGGTCGCGGCAGGAGTTACCAAATGGAAATCAAGGGCGAGTACAAGATTCCCGCATCGCGGGAGAAGGTCTTTGCGGCGTTGAACGATCCCGCCGTGCTGCAGGCCTGCATCCCGGGCTGCGAATCGCTGGAGAAGGTGTCGGATACCGAGATGAAGGCCAAGGTGCGCATGCGCATCGGCCCGGTTAGCGCGAGCTTCTCGGGCAAGGTCACGCTGTCCGACATCGATCCGCCCAACGGCTACAAGATCAGCGGCGAAGGGCAGGGCGGTGCCGCAGGCTTCGCCAAGGGTGGTGCCGTGGTGGCGCTGCGCGAGGACGGGGCCGACACCGTGCTCAATTACAATGTCGACGCCCAGGTCGGCGGCAAGATCGCCCAGGTCGGCGCGCGCCTGATCGACGGCACGGCCAGGAAGCTGGCCGACGAGTTCTTTGGCAAGTTCGCCTCGACGGTCGGCGGGCCCGCGCCGGCCGCCGCGCTGGCCGGGGCGGCATCGGATGCGCCGCCGGCGCCCGAGACGGTTTCTCCGCCGTCACCGCCGCCCGCTGCAGCGCAGCGAGGCTACCGGCATTGGCTGGTCATCGGCATCGGCGCGGCAGTCCTGATCCTGATTTTCCTGGCCAGCCGCTGACCGCGGCGGCGGCAGTCGGTTGTCGTCCGCAATTCACTTGACCGGCGCATGAGCGGCTTGCGAGAGTCTTCTCAACGCCCTGCGGGTGTGCATTTTGCGCGCCTGCGCAAACCAACAATGTGAGGGAGAAGAGTAGATGACCATTCCCGTCGCCATGACCGTCAACGGCAAGCCCGTCTCGGGCAAGGTTGAGGCGCGCACGCTGTTGGTTCAGTTCCTGCGCGAGCATCTCGGCATGACCGGCACCCATGTCGGCTGCGATACCAGCCAGTGCGGCGCCTGCGTCGTCCACGTCGACGGCAAGTCGGTGAAGTCCTGCACCATACTTGCCGTCCAGGCGGAAGGCGCCAAGGTCACGACCATCGAGGGCCTGGCCGAGAGCGCCGAGAAGCTGCATCCCATGCAGGAGGCGTTCCGCGAGAACCATGCGCTGCAGTGCGGCTTCTGCACTCCGGGCATGGTGATGAGCGCCATCGACATGGTGAAGCGCCACAACTACCAGCTCGACGAAGCGACGGTACGGCGTGAGCTCGAGGGCAACCTCTGCCGCTGCACCGGCTACCACAACATCGTGAAGGCCATCCTGGCGGCCGCGCCCGCCATGAAGTCTGCGGGGGTGTAGCCATGACTGCGCAAACCGGAATTGGCGCCCGGGTCAAGCGGAAGGAAGATCAGCGCTTCCTGACCGGGACGGGCCGTTATGTCGACGACCTGCCGCTCGCGCGCGCGACCTACGCGCACTTCCTTCGCTCGCCGCATGCGCACGCGAAGATCAAGAGCATCGACACCTCGGCCGCGGCCCAGATGCCGGGCGTTGTGGCGATCTTCACCGGCAAGGACACGGCCGACGCCAAGGTCGGCGGGCTGATCTGCGGCTGGGTGGTCAAGGACAAGCATGGCCAGCCGCACAAGGCGCCGCCGCATCCTGTGATGGCGCTCGATACCGTGCGCTATGTCGGCGACACGGTGGCGATGGTCGTGGCCAACAGCCACGACGAGGCCAAGGATGCCGCCGAGGCGATCAAGGTCGACTACGAGATGCTGCCGGCCAACGTCGATCTCGCCACGGCGCTCGACAAGGGCGCGCCGCAAATCCACGCCGAGGCGCCGGGCAACCTGATCTATGACTGGGAGCTCGGCGTTAAGGCCGACGTCGATGCCGCCTTCGCCAAGGCGGCGCACGTCACCAAGCTCGACCTGGTGAACAACCGGCTGATCCCCAACGCCATGGAGCCGCGCGCCGCGGCCGCGGAGTACGACAAGGGGACCGGCAACTATACGCTCTGGTCGACGTCGCAGAACCCGCATGTGCTGCGCCTCATCCTGTCGGCCTTCGTGCTCGGCATTCCCGAGCACAAGCTGCGCGTCATCGCTCCCGACGTGGGCGGCGGCTTCGGCAGCAAGATCTTCTGCTACAACGAAGAAACGATGGTGACCTGGGCGGCAAGCCGCGTCGGCCGTCCGATCAAGTGGACCGCCGAGCGCAGCGAATCGTTCCAGACCGATGCGCACGGTCGCGATCACGTCACCCATGCCGAGCTGGCGCTCGACAAGGACGGCAAGTTCCTCGGTCTCAAGGTCGAGACCATCGCCAACATGGGCGCCTATCTCTCGACCTTCTCGACGGCAGTGCCGACCTATCTCTACGCGACGCTGCTGGCGGGCCAGTACACCACGCCGGTGATCTACGCCAACGTGAAGGCGGCCCTCACCAACACCGCGCCGGTCGACGCCTATCGCGGCGCCGGACGGCCGGAGGCGACCTTCGTCATCGAGAGCATCGTCAGCAAGGCGGCCAAGGAGCTGAAGATGGATCCGGCGGAGCTGCGCCGGAAGAACTTCATTCCGGCCAACGCCTTCCCGTACCAGACGCCGGTGGCGTTGCAGTACGATTCGGGCAACTACCCGCCGATCATCGACGAGGCGATCAAGATCGCCGACTACAAGGGCTTCGAAGCCCGCCGGGCGGAGGCCAAGTCGCGCGGCAAGCTGCGCGGCATCGGCTTCTCGTCCTACATCGAGGCCTGCGGGCTCGGACCCTCGCGGGTGATCG